>Ga0315308_1002466_pt1 | contig 10483 bp, 7 predicted proteins | sample TDP3_MG_FD_203078 | JGI IMG/M metagenome (GOLD analysis project Ga0315308, IMG submission 203078) | Freshwater sediment microbial communities from Lake Towuti, South Sulawesi, Indonesia - TDP3 | ecosystem: Environmental > Aquatic > Freshwater > Lake > Sediment | place: Indonesia: South Sulawesi...
CCAGCCCCAGTTACCTTGAAGATTCTCTCACCTTCAGGCAGATACGGGCTCGACACCAACCGAGCGATCCTCACAGGACCACTCGCCGTCCTCCTCAGAAAGATCCTGGTATGACTGTTGTGGACGAGTAGACCGTTTGCCACGAAGTTGGCATGCGGTGACACGGTGATGTCGTAGACCGATGTGTCAGCTTTTCGGCGGCTGATCGATCTTATCTTTTCCCATCCTAGAGGAGAGTTGACAAGCCTTTCAAGCTTTTCGAGCTTCTCCATTATGTCTTGGCCAGCGCTCTTGTATTCCTGTCTGCTCTTGATCGTCTTCACAAACTTGGCTAGCAGAGATCTCGTGATCGCAGGTGCATCTCTGTGTCTGACAAGCTTTGACGGCCTAATACCCACCGACTTAGCTAGATCCCAAAGAATCTGGTGGTCGATCGGGATGAGATCCCCTCCGATGCGCGATCTACTGGACACAGCATTGGCCAACTTTCGCGCCTTGTCCGGGGCTGTCAGGCCAATTTCTCTATGGAAGTTTACCAAGGATGTGCCTTCTGCTATGCGAAGCAGGTAGGATCCCGTACCGCTACGGATCGTAGACTTGATACCAAACCTGAGCAACAGCAGCTGAACGATCTCAAGAACAGATCTGTCCTTTTGCGCGATGTACATCCATCCCGGCACTGATCCCTCAGCATCGGCTAGGCCTCTTATGAACCGGGCCACGCATTCTCGTGGTGACTTTGGCACGGCATCTCTCCAGTTGTCGATGAGCCATTTGAAGAGGGTCGTGATCTCGCTGGAGTTGATCGCAAGTTGGTAACAATGCCTCTGAATTCGATCAATCTTTGCGTTCACACCGAAGGTCTTCTCAAAGATCCCCTTATAGGCCTTCAAGACGGGCAACCGTTGATCCCTCAGGCGGATATTTCTTTTGCCTAGGTTTCCGTCTCCGAGCACGTATCCCAATGCTTGGGCAACTTCTGGCTCTAGGTGAGATGGTATGCGCAGTGGTCGCCACTTGTAGGAATAATGAGGTTTGCACTCCTCTAGAAACGCCTTGTTCAGTCCTGCGAGTTCGGCCATCTTCTCAAAAGCTTTCATCTCCGCGGCAAAACCTTCGTTCAGAATTCGACGCAATGTTCGCTTCGTAAGTTGCGTGGCCTCAGCAAGGCGTTCTCTGGTCACTCCATTGACTCGAAGACCTGATTTCACGAGTTCTGATCCTCGCTTCGTGAGTTTGTAGAATCGCTTTGGTTGCATTGCAGGAAGGGTTTGGAGACTGCCCTTGACTTCTATCTTTCGCGGATATGCCAGATAGTCACCTACACGTAGGTCCTTTGCCTGTACTTCCGTAACATCAAAATCGTGCAGCCTGAAGAACCGATGATTAGGTGAAGCCCTGATGTCGAAACCAGCCCGTATGGAAAGGATCTCGGGCAACTCGGTCGTCCATACTCCGGCGCATCTCCCCGTTGCACCTTGCAGATCTCTCTTCAGATCTACGGTTGTCAATGTCTGTGGATTATGGACTGAGCTGATCTTTGTGATGGATCCGTCAGCCAACTGAACCAACGTGTCGGGGTGAAGACACGTATGCGCAACGACGTGACCCCCGACTGGCTCAACGGCCATGGCGAAGAACTGGTCGGGTTTTGACATTACTTGGTTGGTCACGACTGCAACTGCGTTGAATGCCCTTGCGAGCCTGACGAGGCGGTGCATGTGGCTATTCAGTTTCTGTTGGCGTTCTGCAAGCATCTCCCTGCCGAGATATTCGCTTCTGAAATGTGCGGTCAGCGAGTCCACAATTATGAGGCGGACATTGTTCTCTTTGATAACCTTGTCAGCCTTCTCCAAGAGAAGAATCTGGTGATCAGAATTGTATGCTTCCGAATAGATGATCTTCTGAGCGGTCTCCTGTGGATCTATCCCTAGAGGCTCCGCCATCCGTATGATCCACTCCGGCCGGAAAGTATTCTCGGTGTCTAGGTAGAGCGCGGCCCCGTTCAGCCCTCCCCTCTCTAGAGGAAGTTGAGCGTTCACGGCGAGTTGGTGGCATAGAACGGATTTCCCTACTCCGTATTCGCCGTAGAATTCGGTTATCGTCTGGGTTTCGAGTCCTCCTCCAACAAGTTCGTCAATTGCCTTGCTTCCCGTTGTCAAGCGCTGGACATCCTGCCTCATCTTGATCAGCTCGTCAGCTCTCATGAAGGTCAAGGCGATGCAGTTTCGGGCCTCGGAGATAATTTTCGCAGCCTGCTTCTCTCCTATCCCGGCAGGGACAAGTTCCTTGACAGTTGCAATGGCGAGTGATTCAACGGTCTGGAAGCCTAGCTCACGAAGTTTCTCCGCTGTTGCGGGTCCGACCCCCGGAAGATCTTCTATAGTCTCGTATTTCTTCTGTTTCTCAGATTCCTCGTCTTTCTCTCTTGTCTTTTCTTTCTGATCTGCCAAGAAGGCTCAACACCAAGACTCAGTTGAGTTTGTCGTCCTATTATTTAAGGAAAAGAGAGAAATGAAAGTGTTCCACTCAAACCCAATCTTCGAGTCCACGTAACTCCATTCGAGCCTCGCCGAGTGAATTTCCGAAAGAAAAGTTGTATATATTCAAGCCCTAAAGGTCTGCGACTACGGGAGATTCTTGTTGGGAATTGAGAAGACGGTTGAGAAAGCCGCTCTTGAGATTTTGAGACAAGCAGTCATTTACCTGCCAAGAGATGTGAAGGAAGCTCTGAACAGCGCCTACGAGAACGAGACCTCAGAAGCTGGAAAAACGCAGCTCAAGGCAATACTCGACAATATCGACCTAGGTGAGAGCCGAAAGACTCCTATCTGTCAAGACACAGGAGTCGTCTTGTTCTATGTGACAGTAGGCAGGAACTTTGGTGATTGCTCTTTCATTCCGGATGTTTTGAGCGCAGCCGTCAGGACAGCCACAACTGAAGTGCCATTGAGACCTAACGCGGTTCACCCCATAACAAGAAAGAACAGCGGAGACAACACAGGCACAAACATGCCCTATATCAACTGGGACATTGGCGACGGAGACTACATCGAACTAACTGTCATGCCCAAGGGAGCAGGATCAGAAAATATGAGCAGCTTCGCTATGTTGAGGCCGGCGGAAGGTGTGTCAGCCCTCAAACGATTTGTGATAGACCAGGTCATCAAAGCAGGCGCTCAACCATGCCCTCCAACTGTCGTCGGAATCGGAGTCGGAGGTTCAGCGGACATCGCTCTGAAGCTCGCGAAAAAGGCCCTTCTCAGACCGATAAATGTGCGGCATCCAGAGACAGAAATCGCTGATCTTGAAAGGACACTCTTAGGAGCGATAAACATGACTGGAATAGGACCCATGGGGCTGGGAGGAACCTTCACTTCGTTAGGCGTAAACATGGAATACGCCTACTGCCACACCGCCAGCCTACCTGTAGGATTGAACATGCAGTGTTGGGCAGCAAGACGAGCGACTGCACGCATTCATAGAAACGGAACCGTGAAGATAATGAGCTAAGGAGAAACTGAAATGGCCACGTTTAGGTTCAAGACACCAATCAGCGAGGCCGATGCTAGGAAGCCGGACATAGGAGACATGGTGTACGTCAGCGGAATCATGATCACTGCTAGAGATCAAGCCCATAAGAGGGCACTTGAATACGTTAGATCAGGGAAAACGATTCCAGTCAACTTCGAGGGAGGCGTCATATTCCACAGCGGGCCGATAGCTGTGAAGGAGAAAGAACAGTGGAAGATAGTAGCAGCCGGGCCAACGACAAGCACCAGAATGGAACCATACGAAGCAGAATTCATCGAGAAGCTGAAGCCTCGGATCATTGTCGGAAAAGCTGGCATGGGCGCCAAAACCGCTGAGGCGGCTGAGAGATTTGGCGCGATATATTGCGACTTTACAGGTGGAGCAGCCGTTCTAGCCTCGCAGAGAATAAAGGCGGTGAAAGGTGTGGAATGGTACGACCTAGGTATGCCTGAGGCATTGTGGATTCTAGAGGTTGAGGAATTCGGCCCAACAACCGTCACAATTGATTCACGCGGAAAGAATCTCCATGACATGGTTCAAGACTCAGCACAGAAGAAACGAGCAGAAATTCTAAGAACTCTGGGAGTCTGAGAATAGCCATACCTTTTTCCATTGCTCTACGAGTATGTGCGTTGTGGAATCGATATGGGATATGCTGGCACGTCGATAACCCCTGAAGACGCTGAGGAGATCATAAACGAAGTTAGTCGTGCATATGCCAAGGTTCCGATGATGTTTCGGTCGTTTCTTCCTTCGCTGCCTGAGCTGTTGCGGAAGATTCCAGATTGTGCTAGAAAGTACACCCTAGGTGATCTCATAAAGCTCCTTGAATCTGCTCACGAAGAGGGAAGAATCTAGCGGCTACACCTCTTCTCAAGGTTCTAAGGAAGAGGTAAAGGGATGAATCCCTGCTTCATTAAGAGCAAGTCGATTTGTCTATCGAGCCACGGGCCGCACAATTGGCAAAGTTAACAGCGCGTGCGGAACAATAAGCACATCCAATTCTGAGTCCAACTTCCCTTTGACGATTTCAAAGGCTTCCTTCATGTCAGCCGCAGGAGTCATCTTTGCGTCTACAACAATCTTCGGATCTTTGCAGCCTACAACGATTACGTCGTTCTGCTCCAACACTTTGGCCATGACAAAAGCTCGCTGAGCGCCGGCCGGATATCCTGTGCGGCGTAGATCAGCTAACAAAGACGGGATGTCCTTGGCGTTTTTCATTTTTTCAATGTACCGCTGTTCTCCGACGCCTTTGCCGGCTCCCTCTTCGCACTGAGCCGGTAGAATGAAGACCCCGCCAGGTTTCACGACTGATGTTGGAGCAAAGAACAGATAGCTAGCTGCTCTGCTTGCCTGATATAGATTTACATCTTTGGGAAAACCGGCACCGCAGACAGCAACATCGTACTGTTGAGGGACTGGCACCTCGTAGACACTCCTGGCGAATGCCACCAGTTCTGAGAAGGTTGCTGTTGGCTCCCCGGCACGAACAGCCAGCACTCGCTTCTCATCGTCCATAACAACATTGATGATGAAGCGCAATCCAGCTCGGCGGCCCGCCTCGGCAACTGCCTCTTGGAAGAGGTTGCCTTCGATTCGTCCCAATCTTGTGCTAGGGTGATCTATCATTCTTGGACCATGGGTGTGGGCGATCGTTGCCTCCCCTGCAGCACCTACAGCCAATGTCTTGGCTCCGCCAGAGTACCCTGCGTACTGATGGGGCTCAACTATTCCTGTAGCCACAAGCATGTCGGCTTCAAAGGCGATCTTGTTGACAGACAGAGGAATTCCGCTCTTGGTTGTTCCTAGATCAACAAGTGCCTCCGGGTTCTGTGGCTCATGGTCCACAACGCGGTAACGATTCACCACCGTCTTCCCTAGTTTTGCGACCTTCTCCTCCAAGGTGCTGGGCCGGTGCATTCCAACGCCGCACAGTAGCGTAATGTCTTCATCGCGAACTCCAGCCTGCTCCAATTCGGCCAGGATGGGGGGTACAAGTTGGTGATCTGGAGTTGCACGAGTAATGTCCGTGAAAACGATGCAGACTTTGTCGCGTCCCTTGACCAATGATCGCATTAGCGGTGAGTTGACAGGTCTTTCTAGCGCTGCCCTTATCGCGGCTGGTACGTCTTTGATTGGCGGCCTTGATCTAGACACAGCGATCGTGCCCTTCATACCTTGAGGTAGTTCAAACTCGATCTCACTTCTTCCATAGGGAACGCGATACAAGGCCACTTTTCAGTCCCTCATCAACCAGACTGGATCCAAGAAGCAAGAATCAATGTGCGGAGTTTCCTTGGAAGTCGTACTTGACATTCAGCTCTCGTGCAATCGCTTTCAAATCAGCTTCGACCTTTGCATCTAGGGGAATACCCTCTTTGGCTCGGCGTGAGCTGCAACGGTATCTTCCATAACCGCATCAGCTGATGATCAATCATCTCGCAAGATTGATTATAGTCAATGCTTAAAGTATTCAGCAGAAACGACATTTCCACGGTTTAGAATCCAATTCGGATCGATTGCGCTCTTTATCGTGGCAATGGATTCCAAGCCTCGTATCCCGTACATGAGTTCCAGATATGGCTTCTCAATGCCGTCATCAACGTATGTCTTCTTTCCAACGCCGTGTTCCGCTGTAATGGTTCCTCCAAGTTCTACCGCCTTCCTTGCCAAACGATAAGAAGCTCTTTTCATCTGATCCAATTCAACGGTGGATCTCGGGAGGAAGTTAAAGTGCAAATGGAAATCTCCTATGTGGCCGAATATTGCGTACGCGACTTCGGTCTTGGAAGACTCGCGCACAATGTCAATTCTATCAGCCAATGATTCATAGTCTTGTTCTGACGGCTGAGCCTCAACATCTGGAGAGGTCCCACCTTCAGGCGAATGGATCCCCACGCGATCTTCAGCGAGCCTCACCTTTTCAGGAAGAGTCAAACTTTGAAAAATCTTACTGTCGTACTGCAAACCAAGATCAACCAGTACTCTCCAAACCTGAACCTCCAGTCCAATTTCCACGTGAAAACGCATCATTTCATTGAACCTCTCACCCGGCACTGCTATGTCCGTAGCCACTTTGTGCGTGCCTTTCGACCGGACATAGTCGTTGATACCTTCAGGCAGCGAGTGTCTAATTTCTGTCAATTTCTCTTTGTCGCGCTGATCTATTGGAAGCCAGCTATTGGCCACGTGATGATGCTCGAACAAGGCGTTCCATTGCGAGAGGCAATCATAGAATCTCTCTTCCGTGATTGCTTGTTCAAACAGAATTGCTGCCTTGGCTTTCGAAGGGATATCTGGATGTTTGGCTCGTTGAATCTCCAGCGAACAACGGTCGAAGTACTCCAAGGACAACGGGGCGACAAGATCAAATTCTTCCTTTTTCTTGTCTCTTGATTTGGCGATTCGGCGGGCCTCGTCACAGAAACGCATAGCGTCATTGGTTGTGAGAAAATACGCGAGACAGTCAAAGATCCTCTCTGGCCGATCAGTTAGCGACACCTCTATTTCTGTGAACACACCTAGCGTACCTTCGCATCCTATGAATAGGTCTATCAGATCCATATGTCTCTTGGCGAAATATCCAGCTGCGTTCTTCACGTTCGGCATCTCGTAGAACGGTGCTTGTAATCGTATCTTTTCTCCTGAGCACAGCACTACCTCGAACTCATTTCGGTCATTTGAAAATACCTCGCCTCGTCTAATGTCGAGCAGATCGCCATTGGGTAACACAACGCGGACTCTCCTGATCCAATTTCGAGTCGGCCCATAGTGGAACGTCTTCGCTCCTGAGGCATCGGTTGCGACTGTCCCTCCGAGAAACGCAGTTTTCTCAGTCGGGTCAACTGGATAGAACAGCCCGTTTCTTTCAACTACTTTCTGGAGATTCTCTATTGAGATCGCAGGTGGCACGATTGCGTAGTGTTCGTTCTTGGCTATGTAGAGTTCATACTCGACACCAGCAATCGGATCCTTGAAGAGAGTCGGAGACATCGAATCGCGTTTTGGAACCTTCGTCAAACGTTCGGTTGAAAGCACAATGCCACCAAAGGGAACACGAGAACCGGTTATGCCTGTACCAGCGCCTGAAACAGTCACCAGGATCTTTCTTAGATTTGCATCATTCAGCAAGTTCGCTACTTGAATCTCCGTTTCCGGGAAGGCAACCTCCTCGGCCTGTCCTTTGAAAATCGCTGATTCGTCCGTCAGGTATTTTTCCACGATATCTGACCTATTTGAGCGCACCAGAGATCGTTCTGAATCCTCCCTTTTCGCAGATTGGGCGAGAATCCTGTTCGTTCTTGGATTTTCCATTGCGAACTAGCTTCTTTCTCTTGGCTTTCGAAGATCTTTAGCTACCTTGTGAGCTTTGGTCAATTCTCTATTTCTCTCAAGAAAGGAATAATAAGAGCTTCCATATCAGCGAGGCGCGGTCAATCACGCGATCTTTTTCCACCAACTTCACTTGAAGGAACTTGACAGCCCAGCAATCCGAGTAAACCTTGGCACGGCCTGTGATCCCCAGCTAAGTTCTGAGATCGGCGAGATTCACAAAGACCGATAAGTCTTCGGACACACCCGAATGATCACTGTTCTTAGCGAATCGCTGCCCTTCAAGTGAACTCGAGTCGTGTCTACGAGGCGTTTCAGAAGGTATACGAGAAGACATATTCTGCGATCGCTTTAGCCCCCAGCTCTATCCTCTCCCTCGGCTCGCTCACAAAGGTCATTCTAACGTGGCGTTCTCCGCCTCTTCCGAAGAATGAGCCAGGAATGACGGCTACGTTTTTTCTGTAGAGAAGGCGCTCACAGAATGCCTCGTCATCTCTCTGCATCTTGGATAGGTAAGAGGTCATGTCCACGAAGTAGTAGAAGGCCCCAGCGGGGCGAGTGGTTTTGGCTTCTGGAAGATGCTTCTTTATGCATTCTCCCATGAACTTCATACGCTCCTTGTAAGTTGGGATCACCAGATCTCGCAGGTATCTCTCCTTCACGCCGTTGCTGAGGAACTTTATCATGCCTATCTGAGATATCGTGGATGGAGCTAGGCTTGTGTATTGCTTCATCTTCTCCATAGCGTCTATTATCTGGGGTGGACCCAGAGCATATCCTAATCTCAGACCTGGGACAGAGGCATCCTTTGAGAAACTGGAGAGCATTACTGTCCTTTCGCGGGCTCCCGGCAGCCTAGCGACCCAGACATGTTCACCCTCGTAGATTATGTGCTTGTATATATCGTCGGCTATGATCCAGAAATCATGGTCAGCTGCCAGGTCGACGAGGCCTTTGGTGAATGTTTCAGAGATTACTCTTCCGGTAGGGTTATCAGGTGAAAGCAGTATGAACGCCTTGGTTCTATCTGTCATCAATTCCTTCAGTCTTTCCACATTCGGCTGATAGCCTTCCTCAACTTTGACTAGAAGCGTTCTGACCCTGCCACCGGCCAGTTTGATTGCTTCACTGTAGCCAAGATATGTGGGATCAAGAATTATCACCTCGTCGTTCTTGTTGAGCAGTGACATGAACAGCGAGAAGATCGCTTCAGTGCCTCCGTCCGTTATAATGATCTCTCTTTCGGCTTTGTAGTCGAGCTTCCCGTACTTCTTGATGTCTTCAGATATGAGCTGCCTCAGCTCCGGAAGGCCCTTCGTGCCCGTATATGCTGACGACCTCAAGGATTGACGTTGAAGCTGACAACACATTTCATCTACAACTTCTTTTGCAGGAGGAAGGCTGGGAGCCCCCCCTCCGAAGGACACTATGTCGCCCTTCTTCCGAGCCTCATCAAGCAAAGCTGTAACGCGACGTATTGGAGAGATTCTTAGAAGTCCAACTCTATCTGATAAGCCAGCCATCAGAGTTCCTCCAAAGGCTACGAGGATTGTATTGTGCTCCCGTATAAGAAACAGTGCGCCTACTCTCAACAAGCGAATCGGAAAGACTATTTGGATGCCTCAACGAGTTCAATTAGGGCGGCAATCATTGTCAGATCAGAGAACCCCGCAGCCAATCTCGATCAAGGACCCAACCCTAGAAGAGGCAGCGTCCGTAATCAGGCGATCACTGTCCGCCCAAAGGCTTCTCATATTGGTTGGGAACTGCCGCGTCGAGTACAAAGGGAGGGCCTCCTCCAACCTTGATTGGGGACAAAGAGTTCTCATAGTGAAGCGTGATGGGTCGGTGCTGGTCCACAGGCCTTCAGGTTATGAACCTGTCAATTGGCAACCCTCGAAATGTGTGTTCCGAGTCGAAGTCGGACCAGAGAACCTGTCGATTGTCGCTGCGAGGCCTCAACAGAGAGAAACGCTTTCACTTTTCTTCAATCGAGTATTGTCAGTGGACTCCTACGACCTGATGGACGTTGGGGGCTTCAATCTCTACGTTTCTGAGGAGCAGATGAAGGAAGCGATTCTCGCAAGGCCAGAGTTGGTCGAGAACGGATTCCATCCGTTGGCTTCAGAAAAGAATCTAGGAGAAGCTGGCTTCACTGACATCGTGGGAGAAGACTCGAATGGCAACTTTGTTGTTGTAGAGATAAAACGCAATCCTGCTGGGAGAGAATCTGCACTGCAGCTGAATAGGTACATGAATTCGATCAGAAAGAACATTGGTCGAGGCCTGAGAGGGATAATTGTTGCTCCAGAATTGAAGAAAGGAACTCAAGGGTTGCTTGCCTCGATGAACCTTGAGTTCAAGGCGATATCTCCACAGAAATGCTCAGAAGTCTTGGCACAACGAGAGACCAGAAAGATTAGCGAATATCTCCGAAAGAAGTAGAAAAACCATGGACAGTCGAATCAGCGATCAATACTGGGAGCATAAGAAGCGCGCTCTGACTGGATATGAGGCTGGCTTTGGCACATATGATCAGCTCTATGGCGAAGAACAGGAGAAGAAATACGAGCGGTGTTCACCATACCTCAATGGGCTGTCGGACAAAGTGGTT
>Ga0315308_1002467_pt1 | contig 10482 bp, 10 predicted proteins | sample TDP3_MG_FD_203078 | JGI IMG/M metagenome (GOLD analysis project Ga0315308, IMG submission 203078) | Freshwater sediment microbial communities from Lake Towuti, South Sulawesi, Indonesia - TDP3 | ecosystem: Environmental > Aquatic > Freshwater > Lake > Sediment | place: Indonesia: South Sulawesi...
CTTTGACGAGTTGTCCTTTGGCTAAACCGCCAACTGCCGGGTTACAGGACATAAAGGCAATCGTATCAAGATTCATAGTCAGAAGGAGTGTTTGGCAACCGAGGCGGGATGAGGCAAGGGCGGCTTCGCAGCCAGCGTGGCCACCGCCAACAACGATGGTGTCGTATTGTATCGTTTGTGATAAGGTCACTTTCTTATTTCTTTGCAGACGATGATCGCTTCAGCAATTTCGCGCATTGGCTTACGAGTGTCCATACTCTGTTTCTGTATCTTTCGGAATGCATCTTCGCCTGATATGTCCAGCTCTTCCGTCAATATGTCTTTTGCCCTTTCCACCAGCTTGCGGGTCTCGAGTTCCTCCTGGATGACTTTGGACCTGACCATAAGTTCTGTATTCTCAATAGCAATGGCAGCCTGATTGGCTACTGTGTTGAGCACATCCATTTCTGACTGTGTAAATTGGTGGGGTGAGGAGGTATAACAATTAATAACTCCAATCACCCTCCCTCTAACGCCTAGAGGGATGCTCAACAGGGAACATAATTTCTCTTTCTTGGCTATCTCTAAATTTATATAGCGTGGGTCTTTCTTTACATCCAGAACGACGATGGGTCTATTCTCCTTGGCAACTCTTCCTGCGATACCCTCTCCCAATCTCAGATTAGGCTTCTTGTTATACTCCTCGCTAACCGACTGGGTCGCTCGAACGACCAGCTCCTTCCTATCTTCATCCAATAACATTAGCGAGCATATTTTGGAACCCATCAACTCCGCAGTAACGGTGACAATCAGTTTCAAAATATTTTCCAGATACAATTCTGATGTGATTGCCTTGCTTATCCTGGAAAGCGCTTCTATCTGCCTGGTGTAGGATTTATATTTTTTTCTCTTGTTTGCTGAAGTCTCTCTTTTTCCTGGAGTCAAGCTTAGTCCTCCTTGATGATAACTTCTTGCCCTAATTCATGGAAATAGTCTGCTTCTTTTATTAATCTCTGAGATGTCCTCTGTTTTGAAGGAAACGCTGCAACTTCAACCTTCACTTCATCATGCTGTCTCTTTAAATACTTTATTAGGTCTACGAAATCGCCGTCACCGCTGGCAATGACGACCACATCAAACCTGGAAATGTTTTGCAGTATATCTATGGTGAGCCCCAGGTCCCAATTGGCTTTCCTTGAGCCATCCGACCTTTCTATGAGTTCTCTGAATTTTACTTGAAAACCTAAATTCTCCAAAACTTCCTTGAACCTGGTCTGGTCTTTCTCGGGGTTTTCCACAACGTAAGTGTAGGCGCTGGCAAGAAACCTATCTTCCTTCCCGCTTCCTTTGACGACTTTATCAAGAAGGGCTCTATAGTCGAGTTTTCCATTGAACTCCTCTTTGGCAGCATAATAAAGGTTCTGAGAGTCAACAAAAACTCCCACGCGTTTAAGATTCCTGATGTTCTTGAGTTTCTCCTCTTTCAAAGCCAGTTCCTTCTCCAGTGACCTTATCCTTTCCTTGAGAAGCTCGACATCCTGTATGTCTTTCTCCGACTTTTCTCTTACCTTTTCAATATTACCCATTTTCTCTTTGATTGAGGCCAGTTCAGACTTGAGTTGCCAGTTCTCCTTTTCCAGATTCTCACATCTGAAGGATAGTCCTTTAAGAGAACTATCCTTCTGAGAGAGCTTTCGCAACAGTTCCTCAATTTTCTTTTCCAGTCTCTCCTTCAGATGCTTAAATTTCTCTTGCCTCCTCTCCATCTCTTTCATTACTCTCTTTAATCTTTCGGCTTCTTCCAGAGTGTTCGCGTAACTTTCCTTCTCCTCCCCCGCCACCCTCAAATGGCTCTCCAAGAGTCTCTCCTGGAAAATATCCAGTATTGAATCGATAGACTCTTCAGGTTGTTCTTCCGATTTAGCAAAAAGTACCCAGAGAAGCCAGCCTACCTCTTCGTCTGGAAGACTTGATAGTTTTCTCTCCATATCCGCATCGAATATAACTTCCTCAAAATTGCACTTTACATCCATCAGGTCTACTACTAATTTTGCGGAATCGAAATCGCTATAGAATTCCTGTGTCAAGTCCGTAGCCAGAACTTCACAAGGAATTGAGCCGGCCCTGTAGCCATCGTAACTGAGCCCAATCTTCTTGGAAAGGGATGATATCTCTTGAGGAGTTAAACAGGAGGTGATGAGAAACATAAATTCCTCAGGGTCCAATATTTTTCTTAATCTTTCGATTCTTTCCTTGCCACTTAACATATTAGTCAATCAATGCCCTGCGCAAGATATCGAGGCCGTTTATCACTGCGCTCTCTTTTATTTCTCTTCTCTGTCCGGTGAAGTGAAACTCCTTGCATACCTCAACATTCTCCCCCGGGCCCGCCAGGGCTATATATACAAGCCCCACAGGTTTTTGCGGGGTTCCACCAGTTGGCCCGGCAATACCAGTAGTAGCCAGACCAATGGCTGAAGCACTAATTCTCTTTATTCCTTTAGCCATTTCCAATGCTGTCTCTCTGGAAACTGCGCCAAACCGGTCTAGAGTCTCTTCCTTAACCCCGAGAATTCTTACTTTTGCCTCATTGCTATAGGCAACAATTCCCTCTTTGAAATATACTGAACTTCCAGAGACATCGGTAATCCTGTCCCCAATCAAACCACCAGTGCAAGACTCAGCAACTGATAGAGTTAACCTTTTCTTGAGAAGCAGGCTTCCCACAACACTTTCCAGAGCGTCTTCATCTTCTCCATAAATATGGTCTCCCAGGCAGTCATAGATTTCTTGCTTTGCTTTATGGAGCATTTCATCCACAAGTAGTTCGTTCTCTCCCTCTCCTGAAATCTCAACATCTACTGTTGCCAGATGGGCCAATATGGTAAACCTCAAGATTCCGCCTTCCATCCTTCGTTCGAGTTCAACTACATCCTTAATCTTTTCATATGCCGCTGACTCGGTCAATCCAGAAATGTGGAGAACAGATTTCTTTAATAATTTTCGCTCATACTTCTCCTTAAGATACGGCAGAAAAACCTCCTCGACCATCGGCCTCATCTCCCGAGGAGGTCCTGGCAAGAGAACAATAGTTACTTTCCTTAATTTCGCACCCGATTTACTCTTCTTCTCAATAATCATTCCTGGAGCTGTACCGACTTTATTAGGAATAACTCTGGCGCCTTCAATAATATAGGCCTGCCTCTCATTATTTTTTGGCATCTCCAGACTCCTCTTTGCGAAATGAGCAGCAATCTGGTGCATAACATTTCCATCGAAGAGGAGTTTCTTCTTTAAGACTTTAGCCATAACCTCCCGGGTTAAATCGTCAAATGTTGGGCCTAATCCACCAGTAGTAATGAGAATATCAGCCCTTTCTAAAACTTCCTGCAAAATGTTCTCAATCTTTTTCGGCTCATCACTAACTGTAGTCTCCCTGTCTAAGGCAAGCCCGATGCTTTCCAACTTTTCTGCGAGATAGGCAATATCGGTGTTGACCTTCCCCTTTAATAACTCTGAGCCAATAGAAATGAGTTCCACTTTCATTTCCACCTCTCATTACCCTAAGAGGGATAGTTTGAGGAGCTTCGATTCCGCCAAGTTTTGTGTAGCCCTTTACGGGCGTCCCGATTTATCGGCATGGGGAGAAACCTCTACACTACCGAGTAACTCCGGAAACTATCCCAACCTCTTACGCAAACCAAAAATCAAATATCAAAAATTACTGAATACTCAATATAAATCCAAGCTTTAACTCAAGATTTGAAAAATAGTTTGCGAAGAATTTCTGGAATTTCAGCCAAAAAACGAGGACGGCTTCTCAGCTTCTAAGCAAATCGTTGTCTGACGAGTCCCGATAAATCGGCGCGAGGAGTTTCGATTTGCGCCCTGCAAAGTCCGAAAGTTGTCATTGCGAGGAGCGTAGCGACGAAGCAATCTCGTAGATTTGTGCACCAGATTGCCACGGGCTTCGCCCTCGCAATGACATAGTAATGAGCAAACTATTTTTCAAGTCCGTAACCGAGCAACTCGGAAAACTATCCCTTCATCTTTCTTATTCCATTATCACTTTGCCCGTTTTGACATCTACAATCTTTATATCTACTTCGCCATCACTCTCCTCAAGCAAAGCTACTGTAGGATTCTCCTTGGGTAAAGAAGGACTCCCTGGGTTGAGGAATACAATCTCTCCTTCTCTCGCCAGTTTCGCTCTGTGTGTATGGCCCGATATGAAAATATCGACGTGCCATCTTTTAGCAAGATTGAGTTTCTCTTCGTCACTCAGTTTATCGCCGTGGTTTACCACAATCCGAAGTGAACCCAGTTGAACTACAGCGAATGGGCTTTGCAGGGGAAAATTAACCACCATATCGTCAACATCAGAATCGCAGTTTCCTCTGACTGCTACAAGAGGTATTTCTAACGCATTCATATCCTGGACCAATTCTCCGGGAGCGAAACCCTCAGGCATAGGATTCCTTGGTCCATAATTGAACAGGTCTCCGACATGGATAATCATATCTACATCGGAGAAGATTTCCTCCATTACTTTCCGCCAGCCTGTTAAATCTCCATGCGTATCTGAGATGACACCTATTTTCATCATTTCCTCCTGGTGCAGATCGGCAGAGCTTCGCTCTGGGCAATCCCTATTTCCTCTTATGTCTCCTTTTATAATTTCCAGACTCTGTTCCTTCTAATTCCCGTAGCCTGTCACGGAGTTCGGCTGCTCTCTCGTAATTTTCCTCTCGAATTGCCTCCTGCAGTTTTTTCTGAAGTATCTCTTTTTCTGAAACCGGCCTACTCCTATTGATTTCTTCAACCATTTCTCTTAAAATAGTCAATGACCTTGTCTTTTCAAAAGTAAAAGTCGAATTATCCATATCGGGAAGAGAGTCTACTACTCTAATTCCCTCCTCGATTTCTCTCAGTGCATTGTCATATTCCTTCTTTTCTAAGTGGCTAAGCCCTTTCCCGAGTGCATTCATCCTTATTATGTAGGGTCGGTACTGTTCAAGAGCCACTTTATCTTCTTCTTCAATTGCATATCTCTTGACAAAATCGAAATATTCCATATTTCGCTGGGTATCAGTGGCCACTTTTTCATAGTCTCTTATCTGAAAGAATAGGACATAGCGATAGTAATATAGGAGGCCTTCTTCATATAATCTTGAACAGTCCTCTACTGTAAGGCTGAATCCCTCGTCAGTTCCGTTCTTCTTCTCATAAGCTTCAAGCTTTGATTTATAGTACTCAAAAAGCGATTCCTTCCCATAGGGTCTTTTGCCATCAGGCCTTCCATCTACTTCGAACTGCTCGATTCCCAGAGGCAATCTAACCTGAATTTTCTCTTTACCATCGTCTCCGATTATCTTTCTTATGTTGTTAATCCTATTGTATGGCCACGCTCGTAACACTTCGCCGATGTCGTTAGACATTCCTTGCCCCTAGAGCTCTACTTTTTTAGATAAATACTACTCTGTCTCATCGCGCAGAACTCGCCACACATCGTGCAAACCCGGGAATTTCTCGGTTTCGATTTCTCTCTCTCTTTCCTGAATTTCTCGGGATTTATAGAAAGTTTTTCTTGTCTCTTCCAGTTTAATGCCTTTCTGGCCTTCGATATCTCGATATCCCAGTCTAACGCTCCTTTTAATCCTTTAGCTACATCGGCAGAATGGGCAGCAATCCTCGTTGCAATTACTCCTTCAATTACATCGTCAACATCGGGGAGGCGAAGGTGCTCTGCAGGAGTCACATAACAAATGAAATCGGCACCTGAGAGAGCAGCTACTGCTCCACCAATTGCACAAACGATATGGTCGTATCCGGGCGCAATATCTGTCACAAGTGGACCAAGAACATAGAAGGGCGCGCCTCCACACAGGCTCTTTTCCAAAAGGACATTGGCTTCGATCTGGTTTAAAGGGAGATGGCCGGGACCTTCTATCATTACCTGAACATTCCTATCCCTTGCTCTTTTTGCCAGTTCTCCTAGGACAGAAAGCTCTGCAATCTGGGCTTCGTCTGTAGCATCGGCTAAACATCCCGGCCTGAGACCATCTCCCAGACTCAAAGTGATATCATATTTGTAGGCGACATCGAGGAGCCTATCGAACTGTTCATAGAGGGGATTCTCTCTATTATTATCTATTATCCATTGTGCGAGAAAGACTCCACCTCTACTAACGATTCCGGTGATCCTTCCACTTCTTTTCAAAATCTCGACAATTCTCTTTGTAACCCCGGAGTGGACGGTCATAAAATCTACTCCTTCGTCGGCCTGTTCCTCAATTATGCGAAATATAGATTCTACATCTATCTTCCCAATCTCTTTTCCTCTGCGGACAGCCTCGCAGACAGCCTGATATATTGGCACTGTGCCGACGGGAAGAGTCGAGCGTTCCAGAACCATCTTTCTTATATTCCGAATATCTCCTCCTGTGGACAGGTCCATCACTGTATCTGCTCCAGCTTCAATGGCTGCGTCTAACTTGCTCCTTTCCTCTGCCATGCTAACTCTGTCCGGGGAAGAGCCGATATTGGCGTTAACTTTCGTGCGCAATCCTTTCCCTATTCCCACTATTCGCAATCTATTGTGATTTCGCCGTTTGATATTACAGGGAATAACTACTGTTCCTTGAGCGAGAGAAGAAGAGACATATTCTGGATTTAACCCTTCACTAGTAGCGACTAACTTCATTTCTCTTGTGATATTCTTCTTTTTGGCCAATTCTAACTGTGTCATAAGATTAACCCTTTGCCTCTTTAATCTTCTTTTTCATCTCTTCGCAGGCTTTTCTCACATCTTCAGCATCGATAACAGCATGAATAACCGCGACTTTTTCGGCGCCTGCTCGGACAACCTCTCCCACATTTTTCTGGTCAATGCCACCTATGGCAAAAAATGGTATCTTGACTTTCTCCTTCACCTGATGAATCGGGCTAAGTCCTATTGGTTTTAAATCGGGCTTGGAAAGTGTTTGAAAGATCGGACCGATACTCACATAGTCGGCTCCGTCCCTCTCTGCTTTGACAGCCTCTTTCAAACTGTGGGTGGACACGCCTATGAAGCGAGTAACGAAATGTCTTTTGGAAATACGTTTCCCTTTCTGCCCTACCTTCTTCTCCTTTCCTTGATATATTGTAGCCCCTGCCAGCTCCCACCTCAAGAGCCTTCTGGCTAACGGAATAGCCATATCTTCCTGGCCAATATGGACTCCATCGGCTCCAATAGCTACAGCAATATCCAAACGGTCATTGACTACCAACGGCACCTTGTACTTAATGGTAATTTCTCTCAGTTTCTCTCCAATCTCGATTATCTTCCTGTCCATCCAGTCCTTAATTCTCAGTTGCACCATATCGGCTCCACCCAGAATTGCTTCCTCAGCCATCTTCAAATAATCCATATCTTCCCTGGGAGAAAGAATCACATATAACTCTACATCTTCTAAACTCTTAATCATTAGTAGACCAATCTATCTAAATTCAAAATCTTTGCTGAATTATTAATTCAAAGCCCTTTTCTTTCAGTCTTACAGAAGTGGAACTATTTTTCTCTTCTTTTCTATTTTGATTGACTACCGCCCTTCCCACCAAAGTACCAATAGTAGACCCAAGAACTACATCTGAAGCCCAATGCTTATCATGGTAGACCCGAGAGACTGCAGTTAGTCCGGCTATGGTATAGGCGGTTATATCAATAAGGAGATTATCGTACTCTGAAGCTATCACTGAAGCTAAAGAGAAAGCCACAGTTGCATGGCCAGAGGGAAAGGATAATCTGGAATTGTCAAATGTTGGTCCATAGAACTTCCAGCTTCCTTCCTCACGATATGGCCTGCTCCTTCCCAGCAGAACCTTAATAGCTGAACATATGATTCCTGAAAAGATGAAAGATTCCAACGAAGAGATTGCAGTCTCTTTGGATTTCTCGTCATCGAAAATTTCGCCCGCCAGAAAGAACAGCCCCGCGATAGAAATCGCTGCTCTCCCATCCCCGAACTGCCTTGAGAAAGAGAATATTTCCTCCCAACTATTACTCTCAAAATCCTGGAACGAACTCCTGATATCTTCGTCTAAAGCCATTAGTCCGCAAGTGCCAAGAAGAAATGCTGAGAGCGGAAGAATGTCGGATTTATTCAATCTGAGGGGACTGGCGAAGATATACTTGAAATCTCTGCCAAAACGGTAAAATACGCTCTTTCCCTCAGAAGCTAAGGAAGGACTACCTCGGGGAAAAAAGGAGAGAATCAAAATTGAGAAAACTATTCTGACCCAATTATTCTTCAATTCTCCTCTTTCAAGCTGAGGCTGGCCCTTTAAGAAATGCGAGTAACTATCTCTTTTTCTATGGCGTAAACTTTAAATCTTATTTTCTTTAAGCTATCCCCCGCATCCGCTGAAATAAGTCTGGAGAATTCTTCCAGAACTCTTATTCCCTCTTCTACTCTCCTGAAATTTGCGAAAAGGATATCTTTAAGACCGTTTCTTTTTCCTTCCTTAATTGTTAGGCCAACATCTTTTTCAGATTCTCTAGACTTTAGCAATCGAGGATAGATATTGCCAGTGATTTTACTCAAATTATGCCTGAGGCCTTTTATCTTTTCAGATAACTCTTTATCGTCGAATAGAAAACGAGCCACATCCTCAATGACCCGTAACCCCTCCCTCGCCCTATTGAGATTAGCATCCAAAACCCTATATTTATTTTGCATTCCTCCCGACCCTTATCCTTTCTCCCGAAGGAGGAACGTGACTCCCAAAACTATCCCACTTACTTCGGCACCCTACCCCGTCCCCAGATCGGGACGGGATCGGGAAAGGGTGCCCCACCAATATTGGTCGGGCACTGTTTACAGTGCCGCCTCCGAAAACTATCCCTTCATGCTCCTTATATCTGTCTGAATATTCTTTCCTGAACGAAATTAGTATTGACCTCCCCCCTTCTATAAGCCTCATCACCCATAACCCTCGCATGGAAAGGAATAGTTGTCTTTATTCCATCAATGACAAATTCGCCAAGAGCCCTTTCCATACGAGCGATTGCCTCTGGCCTGTTACAGCCGAGAACGATTACCTTGGCAATCATCGAATCATAGAAGGGAGTGATACTATATCCCGGATAGATGCAGGTATCCACCCTCACTCCCGGGCCACCCGGCAGAAGAAAATTGCCAATCGTGCCTGAAGAGGGCAGAAAATCTTTATCTGGGTCTTCAGCATTTATGCGACACTCTATAGCATTACCGCAAATTTCAATTTTGTCCTGGTCAATGTTCAATTTCTCACCAGCAGCCAATCTAATCTGCATCTTCACCAAGTCTATTCCGCAAACAAGTTCAGTTACAGGATGTTCCACCTGAATCCTTGTGTTCATTTCCATAAAATAGAAATTTTCATCATCATCCAATAAGAATTCTACTGTGCCCACAGTAGTATATTTCACTGCTTTTGCCGCCTTAATAGCGGCATGTCCCATCTTCCGTCGCAATTTGGAGTCAACTGCAGGAGAGGGCGATTCCTCTATCAACTTTTGATGGCGACGCTGTATTGAACAGTCCCTTTCCGGCAGATAGATAATCTTGCCTTTCCTATCTCCAAGAATCTGGAACTCAATATGCCTCGGCTGGGAAATATACTTCTCCAGATATACTTCCTCTTTGCCAAAAGCTGCTTTGGCTTCGCTCTGACAGGTCATCACCGCATTCTTTAGACTTTCCTCACTCTGCACAATGCGCATGCCTTTCCCGCCACCACCCGCAGAAGCCTTTACCACTACTGGATACTTAATCTTCTTTGCCAGTTTTACTGCATCTTCCATCTTAGAAATCGTGCCTTTACTACCGGGAACAATTGGCACTCCTGCCTTTTCCATCGTCTTTCTCGCCTTGCACTTGTCTCCCATATTCAGAATCACTTCTTTGGATGGACCAATAAAGGTAATATTGCAGGACTCGCAAACTTCCGCAAAATATGTATTCTCCGCCAGAAATCCATATCCAGGGTGGATAGCATCCGCCCCAGTAATTTCCGCAGCGCTAATTATGTTCGGAATATTAAGATAACTCTCATCGGATGGTCCCGGTCCTATGCAGACGCTCTCATCGGCAAACTTCACATGTAATGAATCCTTGTCAACTTCGGAATGGACTGCCACAGTCTTTACACCCATTTCCCGACAGGCACGGATTATTCTCAGTGCAATCTCGCCGCGATTGGCTATTAGGACTTTCTTGAACATTAGGACCGCCTCCTTTAAACAAAAGGATAGAGAAGGTTCTTCTAACGAGACTTTTTCTTGGGAGCCTTCGAGACCTCCACTTCCTCATAATGTGGGTCTATCAAGAACATATCTTGGTCGTACTCTACTGGATGGCCATTCTCGACCAAAATCTTAATCACTCTTCCACCCTTATCTGCAGAAATCTCCCTCATAATTTTCATTGTCTCAATAACGCAGATTTTTTGCCCGGGCTTGATGATATCTTTAACCTTGAC
>Ga0315308_1002468_pt1 | contig 10475 bp, 10 predicted proteins | sample TDP3_MG_FD_203078 | JGI IMG/M metagenome (GOLD analysis project Ga0315308, IMG submission 203078) | Freshwater sediment microbial communities from Lake Towuti, South Sulawesi, Indonesia - TDP3 | ecosystem: Environmental > Aquatic > Freshwater > Lake > Sediment | place: Indonesia: South Sulawesi...
GGCTTGACCTATGGTTGAAAGTGAGCAAATAGCAGTGCTTAAAATCACAGATATGGACTCCAAATTCAAATATGAAATCAGCAAAATTCCAGGTGCCGAAAAAATTATGCTGTGCTTTCAGTGCGGCACTTGCACGTCCGACTGTCCAGTGGCACGGTTCAGCGGCGTTTACCGTCCTAGAAAAATAATAAGAATGACTCAATTGGGACTGAAGGAACGCGTGTTGAAAAGCGAAACTCTGTGGCTTTGCGCTTCTTGCTTCACCTGCACTGACCGTTGTCCTCAAGATGTCAAAGTTGCCGACATCATACGCGTACTCAAAAACTTGGCGGTTAAGGAAGGTTATGTTCCACCCGTATTCAAGGAACTTGCCTCGAGTATACTAGACACGGGTTACGCTTACCGAATCCCAGAATTGAGAATAAAAAAACGCGAAGAGTTGGGATTGCCGGCGCTGCCGAAAGGCAACCCCAAATCATTAGCCAAACTCGCAGAAACGATAGGATTCAAAAAACTGTTAGAAGCAAAAGGTTGAACAAGATGGCTGAAGGCGAATTTGAATACTTAGTTTTCTTGGGATGTGCCATACCTTACCGGGTGTCCACTTACGAAATTTCAACGCGGAAAGTCATGGAAAAACTAGGCGTGAAACTGGAAGAAATGCCCGAATTCAACTGCTGCGGGCTTCCCATGGACCCAGTAAGCCACGAAATGATGCTCTTGCTCGCGGCTAGAAACCTATGTATGGCAGAAGAGAAAAACATGAACATTATGGCTTTATGTCCCGGATGCGCTGGTACATTAAACAAAGTAAATACTATGCTTAAAAACGACAAGAAACTTAGGGAGGAAATCAACGGGTATTTGAAAGAGGATGGTTTAGGGTTCAAAGGAACAATTGAAGTTAGACATTTGATTCAAGTCTTAAACGAAGATGTAGGCGTGGAAAAGGTTAAGGCTGCAGTGAAGAAACCACTTAAGGGACTAAAAGTTGCGGAGCATAACGGATGCCACGTTCTACGTCCAAGAGAATATATGGGTTTCGATGATCCTGAAGACCCGAAAGTTTTGAAAGTTCTAATCGAAGCTACAGGAGCCGAATGTTTGGACTATATGGATGAAAGCCAATGCTGTGGTGCACCCGTAGCCGGAGTAAACGACAAGATTCCGTTACAGCTTTCGAGAGAAAAGCTCATGCACATCAGAGATGTGAGCGCCCAAGCTTTAATCACGATTTGCCCGTTCTGCCACATGATGTTCGAAACAAACCAGATGCGAATAGAAAGAATGTTCAACGAAAAATTTGGCATCCCAACACTGCATTATCCACAGCTTCTGGGCTTAGCTCTAGGCTTAAGCCCACAAGAACTCGCCTTGGACGAGTTAAGGGTCAAACCCACAGAACAATTAAAACAGCTGGGAATGTGAGGAATAATTATTGAGTAAAGAAAAACTGAAGTTCGCCTTCTATTGGGCTGCAAGCTGCGGAGGATGCGAAATCGCAGTTTTGGATATAAACGAGAAAATCCTCGATGTCGTTGCCATAGCGGACATCGTCTTTTGGCCAGTGGCGATGGACATCAAATACAAAGACGTAGAGGCAATGCCAGACAAAAGCATAGATGTTTGCTTCTTCAACGGTGCAATTAGAAACGAAGAACAGGAACATTTGGCGAAACTTTTGAGAAAGAAATCTAAAGTCCTCGTAGCCGTCGGCTCATGCGCCTGTCAGGGTGGCATCCCAGGCCTAGCAAACGTTGCAAACAAAAAAGAGGTCTTTGAAAGGGCATACCTTCAGTCCCCATCTACAAATAACCCCAATTCCGTAACCCCAAAGACTTCTTTCAAGGTTCCGGAAGGAGAGTTGAAGCTACCAGAATTCTTTGACACAGTAAAAACTCTCGATCAAACAGTGGATGTAGACTATTACCTGCCCGGATGCCCTCCACCATCCGCTCAAGTAGCTAAGGCGGTGGAGGCAATTGCCAAAAATGAGTTGCCTCCAAAAGGTTCGGTGCTGGCCCCTGAGAAGTCAGTTTGCGACGAATGCCCCAGGAAAAAGAATGACAAGAAAATTTCCAAGATATACAGAGTGTACGAGATTATTCCAGAACCGGAAAAATGCCTTCTGGAACAGGGAATAATTTGTATGGGACCTGCGACTCGCGGAGGATGCGAAGCACAGTGTATAAGCGCAAATATGCCGTGTACAGGATGTGGAGGACCCTGTCCAAACGAGGTGGAACAGGGGGCAGCCATGATAAGTGCGCTTTCATCAATTCTAGGAGTTGGCGGAGAAAGAGGGCCAGAGTATGACGCGGAGAAAATAGTCTCACAGATCAAAGATCCTTTGGGAACTTTTTACAAGTATTCATTACCAGCTTCTCTTATTAGAAGGAGGGTTATGAAAGAATGAAAGAAATAACCATAGATCCCATCACAAGGCTGGAGGGCCATGGGAAAATAGCGGTATTCCTGAATGAGGAGGGAAATGTAGAGAACGCTTACTTCCAAGTCCCAGAGCTTAGGGGGTTCGAGAGGTTCTGCGAAGGTAGAAAGGCTGAAGAATTACCGATAATAACCCCCAGAATATGTGGCGTTTGCCCAGTTGCGCACCATTTTGCCTCAACTAAGGCGTTAGACGCTGCATTTAACGTCGAGCCACCTCCAGCAGCTAAAAAGCTTAGAGAACTCATGTATAGTGGCTATTACATCTATGATCACACCCTTCACTTCTACTTTCTAGGGGCACCAGATTTTGTTGTTGGACCAGATGCCCCGCCAGCGGAAAGAAACATTCTTGGAGTAATCAAGAAAGTTGGATTAGACGTAGCAAAAGAGGTAATAAAGCATAGGGCCTATGGGCAGAAAATCACCGCCATGTTAGGTGGAAAAGCAACTCACCCAACCTGTGGCCTTCCCGGAGGCATATCCAAGGGGCTCACCGAGCAGGAGAGGCAGGAAATTGAAAAGATGGCGGAGTCTAGCGTTGAATTTGCAAAGTTCAGCCTAAAAATATTTGACGACGTTGTGTTGAAGAACAAGAAATACGTAGACCTAATCCTGAGTGCCCCGTATACCCATAAAACGTATTACATGGGCACGGTTGACCAAAACAACAAAGTCAACTTCTATGATGGTAAAGTAAGGGTGGTTGACCCTCAAGGCAGAGAGTTTACGAAATTTGCTCCATCTGACTACTTGGATGTCATCGAAGAACGCGTGGAACCTTGGACGTACGTAAAATTAACCTACCTCAAGAAAGTTGGATGGAAAGGCTTAGTGGACGGTCCAACAAGTGGCATTTACCGGGTTGCACCCCTCGGAAGGTTGAATGCCTCAGAGGGAATGGCAACCCCTCTAGCACAACAAGAATATGAGAGAATGTACGAAACACTCGGTGGAAAACCTGTCCACTCAACTCTTGCGTTTCATTGGGCCAGACTCATAGAACTACTATACGCGGCAGAAAGATGCTTAGAACTAAGCAGAGACAAGGAGATAACAAGTAAAGACATTAGGAACAAACCTGGAAGTCCCGGAGAAGGAGTCGGAATAATCGAAGCGCCTAGGGGCACCCTGATACATCACTATCAACTTGACGAAGATGCATTGATAAAAAAGGTCAATTTAATAGTGGCTACGACAAACAACGCTTCAGCCATATGCATGTCCATAAGGGATGCAGCTAAAGGCCTTATACACGGCGGAGAAGTGAGCCAGGGAGTATTGAACATGGTGGAGATGGCTTTCAGAGCCTACGATCCATGCTGGGGCTGTGCCACCCACTTCGCAATAGGTCAAATGCCTCTTGAACTCAAAATATACGACCACAACAAAAAATTGCTGAAAACCTTGAGAAGGTGACAAGCGCACAACAAACCGTTTCCTTTCTGCATAACCATATGTGCTTCGCTAATCATAATAAAACTTTGATTTCAGATGCAACGATTAATCTTATGCCTTAGCAAACCATCATTCTTGAAGGCAATGTAGGTTGCCGCTTAATCTGGCATTTCCGGCCTGTTTGCAGTGCAGTCCTCTTAGAGAAACTTTACTTTGACTAGGTGCACAGAGCAGGATATGCAGGGATCGTAGGCTCTTGCAATTAGCTCAAGAGGCTGTTCCAAGTTCTCCTTTCTCTCAGCGAGTAGTTTTTCAACAGCAACTCTAAAGTCTTTCTCTATGTTAGCGCAGTTCAGAGCCGTGGGCGTTATCACGTTGGCTTTAGTTATGCAACCTTTTTCGTCGAAGGAGTAGTCGTGGTAGAGGATTCCCCTCGGGGCTTCTACGGCGCCTACTCCAGAGCTTTTTCTTGGCTCAATTTCTACTAGTTCTTCTTTTTCAAGTCCGTTGCTCACAAGTTCGTCTATGTCTTCGATGCACCTGTCTACGCTGTGGACGAGTTCTATTGCTTGAGCTAGGTTATTATTTAATGAATTTCTCGGGTCCAGTTTATCTTTGTGTTCTTTAAACAACTCCTTGGCTGTTCCGTAGAGTTTGTCTTTGCAAAGCAAAACTCTGGGAAGGGCTCCAACCATGAAGGGGAAACCCTTGTAAGAAGAGTGCTTTGCATGGGAGTATTTCACCACTTTTTCGTTCGTCAGTTCCCTGTATTCTTCAACTTTTCTCCTTTCTCCATTGGAAATTAGCACGTAATCGCCAATGTATCCGAATTTCTTTCCAGGATCCAACGCCATAAGAGTATTTTCGGATTGCGCAAAATCTGGGATGTCCAAGGATGTAAGAAGTTTTACGGCAAGTTCAGCGGTTGCTTTGGAGCCTTTCATGGCTTTCTTGATTGTGAGTAGGTCTTCCTCTTTTGGTATGGTTGGAAATCCTCCTATGCGTTCGTTCATGCCGTGGACTTCTCTTCCACCCAGAATATTGTGGACCATGTTTCCAGCTTTTTTTAGTTGGAGTGCCGCCTTCACTTCCTTAGCATATTTGTCAACCATGCTTATTGCGTCTGGATATCCTAAGTAGTCTGGAAGCGCGAGCATGTATACATGTAATGCGTGGCTTTCAACCATCTCTCCGTGTATGAGGAGGTCCCTTAACAAATTTGTCTGGGAGGTGACCTCGACTTTGAAGGCCTTCTCAATGGCACGGATGGAGGCAAGGTTATGGGCTGCGGTGCATATCGCGCAGATTCTTCGCATTACGTCTGGAACTTTGTCATACTTTACGCCCTCGATGAAAGCCTCGAAAAATCTTGGGCCTTCAAAAATGTTCATCTTGACATCCTTTACTTTTTTACCTTCAACTGTGACCTCTATTCCTCCGTGGCCTTCAACTCTAGTCAAGTGTTCTATTACTATTTCTTTGCTCATTTTATTTGCCTCCTTTGCCGGTTTTTTCTTTCAGCATTTGGGATAATTTGGCTATTCCCTCAAAGTTTGCTCCGAAGAATCTCAGTCTGTTTTCGATGTATCTTTCGTCGTAGCCTTTCGTTTTGAGGGTACGTAGTTCTTCTGCGGCGTTTGTCTCGTCCTTGATGGGGCCTCTGCATCCGACGCAGTCTATCCCTAAGCCTGGGCATCTGGCGTTGCAACCTGCAGCTATTATGGGTCCCAGGCAAGGCATTCCTTTGTCTACCAGCAAACATTGGTATTCGTTGAGCTTGCATTCAACACATACCGGATAGTCTTTCATCTCTGGCATGTCACCGTGGAGTAACGAGAGAAACACTTGACGAATTTCGGTTGTTTCTATGGGGCAGCCAGGCAGCTCCAAATCGACGTTTACGTATTTTGAGAGACCGTGTGGTTCAAGAACTTCAAAATAGTCTTCTTCTTTGCCGTACACTTTCCTCATCTTTTCTGCCATGGGTGTCTCCTGGTTTCTCATGGCTTGGACGCATCCTCCTATGGCGCAGTCCCCTATGGCGATGAGTACCTTGCTTTTCTTTCTTATGTCCTTTAGGCGCTCCAAATCTGTTTTAGTGCTAACGGAACCTTCTACAAGGGCTATGTCCACTTCTTCGTCTTTTTTGACACTGGTTGCCTCTTGGAAGGCTACTATCTCCACGTTGCCCAGTAGGTCTAGCAATTCGTCCTCGAGGTTCAAGATCATTAACTGGTCGCCGGCACAGCCAGTGAGACTGTAAACACCAATTTTTGGTTTTGCCATGTCATGCACCTCCTAAATCAGGCCCTTCGTACGTAAGGCGTCCCAGTAGGTAAAAACTGGACCGTCTTTGCAGGCGTACTTTATGGATGTTCCGTCGCCCATTATGCAGTGGCCGCATTTTCCTATTCCACACTTCATTCTTCTTTCAAGGGTCATGTATATCTTCTCGGGGGGAACGTTCTTCTTCGTAAGTTCTTGCGTGACGAATCTGTACATTATAGGTGGACCGCAAATTATGGCATAGGTGTCTTCGGGAGACACTTCTGTTCGTTCAAACAACTTGGTTACGACTCCAGACATGCATCTGTCACTGTGTTCTGCTTCTAATGAGAGACATTTTTCATCTTTCGCGTCTTCATAGGATAGGTAAAATTTGCAACCCAACTTGTCTCCTTCGGCGAGAAGGTTGTAGAATTCGTCTCTGAATAACATGGTGTCATAAGTCCTGATACCGTAGAAGACGGTTATGCCCTTGTATTTCGCTCTGTTTTTTAGGGCGTACTGAAGAACTGATCTGAGGGGCGCGACACCTAAACCGCCAGCTACCAGCAGTAAATTGCTTCCCTCCATTTCCTCCATTGGAAATCCGTTTCCGTAGGGACCCCTTATTCCCATAAGAGATCCCACGTCTAGGTGGTGGATCGCATTGGTGACTCGTCCCACGTTTCTGACGCATAAATCGATGAGACCTTTTTTGGTTCGTATGGAGCATATGGAGATTGGGGCTTCTCCCACGCCCATAACGCTGACTTCGATGAACTGCCCCGGCTGGTAATCGAACACTTCTGCGAATTTTTTGTCCAGTACTTCCGCTTGGAGAAATCTTTCTATCTTTGTCATCTTTTCAGTTTTCACAATCTTCGCTAAGTTTGGAAAGAATACATTCTCCATCATAGTTCACCTCTTACTTTCTTGAGAACTTCAACATAATCTATTTTGGATGGGCAATAGACGGTGCATCTTCCGCAACCAACGCAGTTTAGCATATCTTCCCTCAGACTTCCCTTGCAGTTGAATCTGTTTCTCAGTCTCTCAATTCTTGTGGGTCTAAAGTTTAAGCCCCCCGCGACTAAACCGTGTTTTCTAAGCATACAGGAATCCATCCTTCTTAGCCTTTCTCCACTTTTTAGGTTCAAATTAACGTTGTCAATGATGTCATAGCATCTGCAAGTAGGGCAAACTAGGTTGCAACTGCCACAGCCGAAGCATTTGTCGGCGTATTCCTTCCATACCTCACTTTCGTAGGCAAGGGCAAGCATGTCCGTGAGTCCACGAATGTTTAATTCGAGGGTGTACTCTTTTTCCTTCTTTTTCTCAGCCTTTCTAAACTCTTCTATGTCACTGCTTTCCACATTCTTTATCAGCGCTGAGTTCTCGCTTACGATGGTGTTCCCTCTGTCGCTTCCGACTCTTACGAAGAATCCGTCTTTCAGTTCGTGGAGAAAGAGGTCGAATCCGTCCGTAGCATAATTGGTTCCTAGGGAACGGCAGAAACAGTATTCGTCTGGGTGACAATTATAACCTACTATTACCGCGTTCTCTCTTCTCATTTTGTAGTATTTGTCCGGAGTTTCATCAACGTAGATATTATCCATAAGTTTCAACGCGTAAATGTCGCATGGATGTACTCCAAACACAACGATTTTTCCTTCTTCGAGGGTTTCCTCGTACTTGCCTTTCTCTTCGTCAAAAGTGAATATTCTTTCCTTAAGCTTTAGGAAGAATTTCTTAGGGGGGAGCATCGTTCTCGGGTAGTCGAGACTCATTTCTTTTGAATTTTTGATCTCTTGAAAAGAGTAGTACTCACCGATTTTGACGGGGCAATAAACCTTTCCATGGGTTTTCAAGTTTTCCACGAAAGCATTGAGGTTTTCTTTAGGCAATTTTACATATTTCATGAGTTCCACTCCTACCGCGTCTTACTATAAATTTTAAACTGTTTGAAAACGGAAATAACGCTGTTAGAGTCTATAAATCTTACTACTAACATGTTTCCCCAGTTCTTCACTTCGGTTAGCAAGAGTGTCCTCAACTTTCTAATCTGAAAGTCTGTAAACAACAAAATTGGACATCATAAACTGTCAAAAAGTCAACAATTTAATTTAGACAGAGAATCTATGCTTTTGCAATGGTATATTGCTTACTCTTGACGTCGCAGTCGACTTTGCCTTCTTCAAAGAGTTTTCGCAAGGATTTGAAAACAGTTTTTGGTGGTTTCCCGATTTGATCAGCGATTTCAACGAGACTTAGGGGTTTTCTTGAGTTTTCTAGCACCGAAATGATTTGCTCTTCGACTTTCCCCATCTGAAACCAACTTGCCATTACTTTTTGTGGACAATTGAAGCGTCCGTTATGTTTGGAACAGATTCGGCGAATCTATGAGTCTCTCTACACGTCGCCTAAAGAAATCTTGCTTGATTCTCATCCTGGCTTGTTTAGCTTCCCTTTATGAGTTCCTTGTGCCATTCCACCGACGCTTTGAAATCCATGATTTTTTTCAATTCCGCGTCAAGATTCTTTGGAGTTATAACTAAGAGCCACCCCTTGCCGTAAGGATCTTCATTGAGCAGTTCTGGTTTAGACTCTAATTCCTCATTTACCTCTTCTATGGTGCCGCTTATGGGTGCAATTAGGTCTGAAACAGCTTTCACAGATTCCACGGTTCCGAAGGGTTCGCCTTGAGTGATAGTGTCACCCGCGCTTGGAAGTTCTACATAAACGATTTCTCGGAGTTGTTTTTGGGCGTAGTCGGTTACGCCTATCCTTGCCTTTCCCTTTTCCACGCGTGCCCACAGGTATTCTTTGTGGTAGTATAATCCCTCAGGCACTTCGCAGTCGCCTACTTTAACCAAACTCATCACCTCTGATTGAGTAGGATATTGTGTTCTTATTCCTTTTAAAAAACTAACTGTACTTACCTATAAAGAACCGCAAACAGGACAGCTTCGTCTACGTTCCACCCTTATCTCCTGGAAACTCATGGTTTCGCCGTCAAAGTGAAGCATACGACCTACTAGGGGCTCACCCAGTCCCGTGATGATTTTTATAGTTTCCAACGCCTCCAAAAGACCCAATGTTCCGGCTGTCGCGCCCAGAACAGGAAATTTTTCCTCTTCCGGAGGAATTTTTGGCAGGATGCACTGGAGGCAAGGGCCTTTTCCCGGAAGTATTGTTGTTATTTGTCCGTAAAGGGAGTAGACTCCAGCGTGCACGAAGGGAATCCTTTCTTCAACACAGGCTTTATTCAACAAGAATCTGGTGGACCAGTGGTCTAGGCCGTCGACAACCACCGTAAAGGCTTTAACGAGTTCTCTTGCGTTATCCGATGTTATTGCTTTTTGAGTGGCCTCCACTCTAATCTCGGGGTTCAATTGACGAAGTTTCTCGATTGCAGAAACATTTTTCAACTTGCCAATGTCGTTACTCCAATGTAAAATCTGCCGATTGAGATTACTCAATTCAACAGCGTCTTTGTCAACTATTGCAACGTAGCCTACTCCTGCAGCGACGAGGTAAAGGGATATGGGATCGCCTAGACCACCAGCACCAGCCACCATTACACGGGCTCCTTTTAACTTTGACTGTCCGCTTTTTCCTAACCCCTTAATCCTTATCTGACGATCGTACCTTTCCAGTTCGGTTGATGAAAACTTCATATTCTCTCCAACCTTAACATCTCGACAAGGTTTCTTAAGCTTTGAGGAAAAGTCTGCGACGTGCATACTGTGTGCACTCACTCTGTTTGTAGATCGACTCTGTATAGGCCCCCTATTTATACATCCAACATAGAAACTGCAGGGGTGGGTGCATGTTACATTTCTACAAATCTACGGGAAAGATTCAAAAGACAAGTGGTTGTGTATCGTAAAAGTGAGGTTATCTAAATGAAGGAACCATGGGAACACGGTTTTGTCAAAACTGAAGAAATTCGAATGCACTACGTAACTCAGGGGGAAGGAAAGCTACTGCTTCTTCTTCACGGTTTCCCAGATTTTTGGTACGTATGGAGATTCCAAATTCCCGAGTTGGCCAAGCACTTTCGTGTTGTGGCTCCAGATTTGCGAGGTTACAATGAAACAGACAAACCGGAAGGTGTTGACAAGTACAGCTTGAATATTCTTGCAGGAGATGTTATGGGACTTATTCGCGCCCTAGGAGAAAAGAAGGCAATAATAATTGGACACGATTGGGGCGGAGCCGTAGCCTGGTCTTTCGCAGCCTTTAGTCCAGAAGCCACAGAAAAGTTAGTGATTCTGAATGCTCCTCATCCCAACGCATACACAACGAAGACTAAGAGCTCACTAAGGCAGTTGCAGAAAAGCTGGTACATCTTTTTCTTTCAA
>Ga0315308_1002470_pt1 | contig 10474 bp, 6 predicted proteins | sample TDP3_MG_FD_203078 | JGI IMG/M metagenome (GOLD analysis project Ga0315308, IMG submission 203078) | Freshwater sediment microbial communities from Lake Towuti, South Sulawesi, Indonesia - TDP3 | ecosystem: Environmental > Aquatic > Freshwater > Lake > Sediment | place: Indonesia: South Sulawesi...
CGGGTCAGAGGTTAGATTTAGCAACCATCTTGACCGAGGTGTGATCTTCAACGTCACCGTCTATTCTGTTGACTGGCAACACCCAAGCGTCTACAAGCACTGGTCCTGGCCAGGAGAGAACATATACCTCATGCCGTACAGGGACGGCATACCGCTAGCTGGAGCCGGCCACGGATGGACAGGTCTAGACTACGACTATTCAGACCCACCGCCATTCTCCTTTGTTGAGAGATGCCACTGGGCAATGCCGATCATCATGCAGCCCGCGTGGGGTACAAAGAACTATGTGAAGGCTCAGGGCTACTATGGAGGAGAAGGAGAGAAAAGGGGCAACGACCGTCCAGGCTACTACCCGCTAGCCTTTGAGACAGGGCAGTACAGCTTCAGAGTCTTCACCTATGGCTACGTCCAGAAGAAGGCCTTCGAACTGTACGCGACCAAAGGAGCCACAGCAGACATCCCGATCAAGATTCACCAAGGAGCCAATGTGACCTTCGATATAACTTTCAAACGTGAAAGCATATTCGAGCACCTACGCTACGACAGCGCCGTGAGGATAAGGATCTTCAACGACGCAGGCAAACTCGTAGGGGAAGCACTCACATCGGACTACACAAAGATGTACGTCAATTCGCCAAAGACGAACACGGACCTCAGCTACTCCACTCAGCCGACGAGCCAGTTGGAAGCCATCAGCGACTACTCAGACGATGAGACAAGGGAGTTTCTCAACTTTTTCCCGTCGTCTACGATGAGGCTCCGAGGAACAATAGGGGGACTGCCAGACCTCTGCCTCGGTGGAGACAACGCTATTAGTGCGTTCGCATGGTCTTCGCCAGATCCGTTCTTCGACATGATTTGGACCGGCGATCCGGTGCCTGCGCCGTACGGCATAGATGCAGCGCCCAACTACAAGGGAGGCTGGTACATCGAGGTCGACATCGTCCCATGGTACAGGAACGACTTCAATGAGCAAGACAAGACACACGCAACGGTGTTCTATCCGCCTCCGCCGGGAGTGCTGACAGGTGAGTCGCCAAAGTACGTCCCAGAGAACCATTGGGGACCATACGAGCAACGGTTCAAGGTCGAGGTTCCAAGCGCACACTTAGGCGGTGAAGCCTCGGTCATCTTCGAGCTAGACCTACGCGGCCTGCTCAGCGGCAATGTCTATACATACACACACTGTGGGGACTGGCGCACAACCGGCTGGATACTTGTCCTTGTAGTAGCGGCAGACGGCAAGACATACCCATGCTACACATTCGACGGCCTCTACGAGCTATGGCTCACACCTGGAACATACGCCATACACATCATCGAGTGGACACCAGCCAAGATGGAAGGACACAAAGTCGCAACCGTACTAGCCATGCCAGTCAGCGAAGGATCACAGCTCTCAATGAACTTCTACCTAGAGCAGAGCGGAGTACCGATCCCAGAGTTCACGACAGCAGCTCTCGTTCCCGCAACAGCGATAGCAGCATCTCTGTTCATTCTACGCCGCAAGAGAAAACAATAGACAGAGGTCTCTATCCGGGACCTGAATCATCTTTTCCAAGAAGACTTAGGTGAGAAGATCTCATTCTCTCAAGATGAGAGTCTGTACCTAAGGGATCACTTTGGGTCCAACTGCGAGGCTTTCATGTTTTTGACTGCTCGGAACGCTCCCAGGATTCAAGAGCCTATTGGCATACTCTCATGCTGGATATCTAAGCGATGATCCTGTCTTCAGCGCTTCCACAATTGCGCCAAAATCGCCAAACATGGGAAGCGGATCATCGAGACTGAAGGTGTCATCAGGCACCCGAAATGACGCAACAAAACCTTTCAAAGCACGCAATCTGTTAGGCCTACTTCTGAGTGACGAGAGGAGCCACAATAGGTCTCCCGGGAAGAGCCATCGTTGCTTGACCCCAACCCGATAATTGAAATGATGACCAACGTCTTCGTTCAACATCATCATACATAGCAAGTATGGAAAATCTACCCCTGATGAAATAGCGAGAGGTAGGGAGCCCCAGAACCTTCCATTGACCTCCATTAGCTTTGGTTCTCTAAGTCCTTCATCTCCTCTGAATTCGACCATAGCGACCCCGTGCCAGTCAAGCCCTTTGAGGATTCTAATTCCCAAGTCAATTACCTCATCATTTCTGACACTTTCTCTGAGTGTGCTTGCTCCTCCAGTAATGGGATATTCTCTGAGCCTCTTGTGCATGAACACAGCTTTCGGCTCAGATCTGTCCATCAATACCTCTACCCCATACCCGGTTCCAAGAACATATTCCTGTATCATCGGCAAGACTCGAGTTTTCGTCAGCTCCCTGTGTTGTGAAACCATCCTATGATATTTTGTGACCAAGTCCTTAGGACCATACGCGTAGTTACGTGAAGAAACTTTCAAAACCACAGCAGAATCATTCACCCACATTACTTTCATTCGGGGCTTGATCACTATCGGATAATTTATCTCGCTTGCCACTTTCGCCACATCATCGACATCTTCGATGAAAAAAGTCTGGGGATGGGGAATATCACACTTCGACGCTATCTGGATCGTCTGTGCCTTGTCGAAGACCTTCCCAGCAATATCGTAGGGCGGCACTGCTACCGCGACGTATGGTTCAAATTCCTCTTTGTGTTGGGACAGTGGCATAGCTGTGAAATCTGTGATTGGTATCAAAAGGTCAAAGTTACCTTTCTTCACTAACTTTAGGAGTGATCTTACGAACCCTGTACGATTCTTCTGGGGGGATACATACAAGGCTTTGTGCTTACAGTATTTCGAGAGAAAGCCTGCGTTGAAACTAGTACTATGTCCAGCGGTGACTTCTATCTCTCTCCTTCCCAAAGATCTTATTACTGCCAAAGCCGCTCTTTCTGATGCGTCGGTCACGAAGACTCTGAACAATAGACTTACTCCCTGTTCCCTAACTCAGCTATTTTCTTAATCACTTCTAAACCGAAGGTCAATCCGTGGGTTAGAAATGGTAGGCACATCTCTTCCGCAACGATCTCTCTTTCACTACTAACAATTGATTTCCTCAGGTCATCCAAGTCTGATGCATCTGACATAATCGTTCTGACTCTTCCGATTTCAAATGCAAAGTGAGCGTCGCTTCCACCGATCATAGGTTTCCTCAAGAAAACTGCAATTTCTCTTGATCGTGAATTCTGTATGTTTGAGCTTCTCCCGTTTAGTACCTCTATGACGTCAATGCTGTCCAACATTTGCTTCGTGATCCCCTTGTGATGCCTGAAAGGGTGCGGAAGAATCACCAGCCCACCTCTTTCCTTAATGTCATCGACCACACCAGTGAAATCTTGGGACACTATTTCTTCTCTTACAAACAAACCGATGATGTCGCCAATATTCGTTCCCATTTCTACTCCAGGAACAACCAAGGGATTCTGTGATGATGAGGCTTCTCGCTCAGTTTCAAGTGCGCCTGTAATAGTGTTGTGATCAGTGACGGCTATTGCAGACAGCCCTCTTTTCTTTGCCATCCTTATGATCAAGCGCGGACTTAGTAATGAATCATAAGAGTACTTCGAGTGAATGTGAAAATCGGCTTGCATGAATGATGAATCTCCTTCAAACCATGCCTTGCTCTTTCATGTAGTCCTTGAAGCTTGTAAAGCAGAAATCAGATAGTATGGCCTTTAGTCTTCTCCCTGTGTTCTCCAGATTGTAGTACGTTACGAATGACCGAAATGGACTGAGTCTTAGTTTTGGAGTTCCAGGATCTAGTTCCCAGTTGTGTACATACACCACAGCAGGAATTCCTCTTGCGTTTAGTCTCGCAATGCTTGCTCGTACTAGGGTTGGAGGAGAGATGCGCAAATAGAAGCCACCCGCTATGGGGATCCTGAGACCCATTAGTGAACACACAAGTAAAGGGAATTCCCATAGACCTCCGCCTTCATCTCTCTTGGTTACATCCTCATAAGAAGGCCTGTAAGGCTCCAGTGGGGCTCCCCCCATTCCGTACAATGGTGTCTTTACAGGAAAGATACTTGAGTCGTAAGTGAAACCTTCGTCTTTCAGAATCTTAAGTGCCCACCTAGTCCTGTTATTCAACGAGAATGATGGAGCTCGAAATCCAAGGCACCTCTTGCCTAACAATGTGTTAAATCTTCTTATTTGGGATCGGAATGCTTTTTCATCTATCTTCCACAGTGGCTCGTGATACCAACCATGAAACGCTATCTCATGTCCCCTAGAACATATTGTGTGCAGTATTCCCGGACGCTTTTCAGCCAATTCTCCGACAACGAAGAAAGTAGCGCTTAGTTCGTGCTCATCCAAGAGTTGTAGCGTTTCATCCAAGCTACTCGCTACGCGCTCTTCTCTTTTCTCAAACGCTCTATCCACGACATACTCAGGGTGGTACCATTCTTCCAAGTCTACTGTCAGAATGTTCTTCAAGTATTCTGGCCCCCTGAAGGCCTAGCACTCTTGCTAATAAAATGCAGAGCAGAGTGCGAAGTTGTCTCGTTATTCTCTCGATTGACACCAGAGTCCACTCACATGGGCCATCACGCCTCTACCGACGAAGATCAACGGTAGAAAGGGTCATCTCGAAGCTGAAAACATATTTCTGGCTTCGCCGGGTTCGAACATGTGGCCTAAGAAAGGTCCTGTTGCAGTGCTTCTCTGCCTAATGGGCCTACTTGCAAATCCGTTATCAGCCATCTAACAAGGCCTTCCACAAAGAATACGCTTACCAATACGATTCACAGAATTGACACGGAGAAGATAATCTGGCAAGAAACTGGCGCAAAATGCGATTGCGTTTTCCAAGAGTTCCACCTGTTCCTTTCGTTTATTTCGTCTCGATTGCTTTTTGTAGCAACCTTGTTATTGCGTAGAGCGTCATAGCAGTGGTTATTGTGAAGAGTCCGATGAGCGTGAAAGCTATAGACGCCAACGCTATGTTAGTCACTATGCGGCGTTCCAAGTCGTAGAGTCTAAGCATCCAAATTCCAAAAAACAAGCCAGCCACTAACGAAATCACTCCTGGCCCGCCTAGGAAAAGTAGAGGCCTATCCTCTACTACCAACTTGAGAATTGACATCACAACGCTAACTCCATGCCTTACTGGACCATGGGTCGAAGTCTGCAAGCTTTTATAACGACAGGAAACTGGAACTTCCATAACTCTAAGGTGCTGCTTATCCGCCGAGAACAGAATCTCAGCACTAATCCCCATCCCTGTCTCAGACAACCTCAAACTCTCAATGGCCTTTCGACTATATGCGCGTAAGCCACTCTGAGCATCTTCAATCACATGATTGGAACTGGCCCTTATCAGTCTGGCAATTGCCTTAATACCTGCACGGCGATATCCTGGAATTTCCGCTGGACGAGCACCTTCCAAGAATCGAGAACCGATGACAATGTCCGCCTTGCCCTCCAGAATGGGCTTCACTAAGAATGGAATATCACTAGGATCATGTTGTCCATCTCCATCCAAGGTTACGGTAACGTTCGGGTGTAGTTCTCTCGCCCTGTGAAACAAGCTCTGAATTGCCTTTCCATAACCTAGATTTTGTTCATGTCTTATCACATCCGCCCCTACTCTACGCGCGATCTCCCCTGTCATATCCACAGAACCGTCGTCACAAACTACGACTTTGTCAACGTACTTCTGCGCCACCAAAATCACCTTCGCTATCATTTTCTCTACGTTGAAGGCCGGAATAACAGCAACAGTAGACAGTTCCTTTTCCATGGTTGACTCACTCATACCAATGCTTCATCATGTTGGCGGCTCCGATCACGGTATTTGACAGAAAGAATCAGAGTCATAAATAGCGACACAAGAGAGACTACAAAACCTGCTTGCACATCAGCTGTCGGTTCATACTTAATAACATAACGGTTCTCACCAGTGGCGCTCGTGAAGGTTACGAAATCAGCTTTCAACAATTCAATTTCTGTTCTCGCTCCATCCCTCATATGGTACACGTGCCAGCCTGGGTAGGCAGGCACTCTCACTTGAACTCGAGTCTGCCCTTTCACTTTCACTGTTATAGTGCCAGATGAAACGTAGGCCGCGTTGACCTCAGCACGCGGTTCTGCGCTTGCGATATCGTAGTTTGTTAGTGTCTTGTAGATCAAAACTCCATTCTTTTCGTACAGTCTTGCAAAGAACTTTGGATCTTCGAATTTGGCCAGTCCTTTTGGATCAGCAAGATTCTCCGGTTCGGGATATTTTGCATTCCAGTAGATGTAGTTCGCGCCGTATTTCTGCATCAAGAGTAATGCATGTGAGCTGTTTGTTGTGCTGAAGATTTCCCTCCGATCCATAAGAGTGTCAAGTACCATTGCCAGTGCGAAGGCAGTTGACAGTGTCTTTCTACCCGTTAGTGCAGGGATCCAACTCCCTCTGAAGTGGTCTGTAACGAATACGGCGCGCTCGGGCGTATTCGCACTTATCCAAGACATTGCTTCCACATCGCTGGAGTAGATCGTGTACCAGTGAAATTGTTTTGTTACAGCCATACCCTGCACGGTCGAGATCGAAACTATAGTAAAGATAAGCAATGCTCCAACAACAGTTTTCATTTGCCAAGAAAAACGAGTGGCTGCAAGCTTCCTTATCAGACAAACAAGAGCATATGATGCAACCATGTACAGAAACAAAGCAAGGAATACTACATACCGATTGGGAAATCCCATGTAAAAGCCAAAATGAGCCCCCTGAGTCAGATACAACAAAACCAGACTGGAAACAAGAAAGACGACGGGAATCCTTTCACTGCGCGCCCGCTTTAAGGCGATGATCGACCCAACTCCAAATAGAACAAGGGGCGCAGTGCCTAGTTCGTAATGAAGATCAGCTAGAGAAGGCGTGTCCACCAGAGCATAATCCCTATTGATGCTGTAATATGCAGCGCCGGCTCCCGTTTTCAAAATCAGTCTCTTCACCAGAACAGGGAGCCAAAATTCTGCTCCTATGGAGCCGCCAAGAACAAGCACTATGAGCAGTTTCCCTACTCTTTCAACAAGACGGATCCGACTCGTCTCATTACGGATTTGCTCTGAATCCCGAAGCCAATATGGAATCTTCAGTGCAGGGATGACTGTGTACAGCAGCATCGCCATGATGGCCACTGAGCTGGATATGGTGTGAGTGAGCATAAGCATCCCAAAGATTCCACTTGCCACCATCAGGAGGGAAAAGCGGTTCTCATCGATTGCTCTCGCAAAAGTGGCAAGTTCGACTAACAAAAGAAAGAGCCCAAGTGCATTTGGGTAGAAATTCGCTGCAATGCCGATGTTGCTGTATGATACAGCCAGAAAAAATATCGATGCTAACGCGACGTATCTATTTTTGGAAAGAATTTTGGTGCAAACGTATGATACAGGGACTGTCGCTACCGTAACAATCCACATGACACCTCTATAAGCATCTACGAGATGCATGCCGTTTGCTAGTCCCGCAACTGCGAGTATCAAATGAGAAAGAAACGGATATTCGTACGGTGTTCCTCCCGAGTACTCGTCTACCCAAATGGGCACTGAACCGATAGAGATCATTTTTCTAGCAATTTCGATATGATATGGTACATCCCAACCCGAAGGCAGGAAGCTTGAAAAGATCGGATATCGAATCCATGCCGCTACAATAGTGCAAAGGATAACACAGACAAGTACAAACCAGTCCTCCAATCTCAGCCTGGCTTGTGGCAGAATGCGCATCACCAATATCTCCCTATTTGTTTTTCCCGTTCGTATTCTGAGCCAGAGAAGCTAAACTCATGCTCCTACCAGCCTTACGCGCTACCGTTATGTGTTCCTTTCTTTAGATCCGAAAAGTATACGTCTGCTGGTTTTAGATACATAGGTCTCGGACGACCGTAGCTCTTTTAGTCCAGAAGAAGGATGTGTCACAACTTTAAGTCCGCGTCATGTGTCAAATGCCCCTTCGCATAGCCCATCTCAGGGTCTTCATGAAGGTCGGATAGTAGAACCTCCAAAAGAAGCCGTTCCACGCAGACATCGGCAGGATCCTCATCACGTGCCCGACACCCGCCACATAGGACAAAGAAAAGTGCGGATAGTTTGGAGCGTAATCAGCAAAATCCCCTGCATAATAGATGAGGCGGTAAGATCCCTCATAAGCAATTATGGCAGTCATTGTTGGCTTTAGCCCGTGCCTTGCAAGCTTTTCGCTACCACTGCTCGTCGTCTTGATTTCGTATCGTCCCAAGACCTCAGCATCTGACCCAGGAGTTGTTATCTCGAACCAGTATCCATAGGGGATGGCTGAGTCCGCGCCTGCAAGGGCAGGATGATTATTGTTGACATTCAGGAACATCGGGAATGTTCCTACCTGCAGGTCGGTGCTTTCCAAGATAATGAATTCAGTTTTTTCTCGCCTAGGGTAGCTTTCCACCACGAACTCTAGGATTATCATTATTCCCTCTCCAGTGAATCTCCAAGCCTGTCCCGTAACATCCTGATACATTTCTTTGTAGAACTTCTCTACGTCGGCTAGATCTGAGTAGTGCTTACCGTATCCGTAAGATCTAATGTGAAACACAGACTCTAGGACTGCGAGAGCTTCTCTGTCGAGATAGGTGGGATATCCCAAGGTATTCCATTCCGCAATTATCGATCCGCCTGATCTCGCGTACCCCTCTATGACTTTCGCCTCTTCGAGCGAGATCCCTCCAGCCCGCCTGCGTACGGTCCCGTTCGGGAAGTATTCGAGCAGACCAAACGAGTCGGCGAGATATAGAAGATCGATCGATCCCAAGTCTATGTCTAACACTCCTGACAGCTTGTCGGTCGGTGGATGGTAACCGAAGTAGTCGTAGTCGATATCGTAGCGGCCATTGCTATTCCTATCAGGTGCACGAAGGCCCATACGTGTGGGGTAGATCTTTTCATGGTTCAGGATCCAAAATATCGAGTAGTGTTCAGGGTAGGTTCGCGCTTGGGCGTCAAAGACGGTGACTGTCTTGTCAAGTACCGCGATATTGAGAGAACGGCTTGGTTTGACAAATGCTTGATATAGCACCGGGGAGATCAGAACCAGAATGAGGACTATTCCAAGAACACCTTTGAGGAGTGTTCGAGCCCTAGGCAAGACATTACACTACTCCCAACTAGCCCCCTCTGACGGTGGCCCCGCACCTGTCGCAGTAGAGCCCGTTCAGAGATAAGTCCCTGCCGCAGTACGGGCAGTACCTTCGAGACGCCTGTGGTTGCCCTGAAGCTATCTCTTTCCGGATGCGAAGGCCAACGATCCCACGAAGCTCACCTCTTGTATCTCTCAGAGCAGCGAGGATGCGGGGTGTCGCGTTGTGCTTTCGAACCTTCCCGATGATACCTTGGATTGTCCTTCTCAGTCGAAGTCTGGACAGAGGTTCTGTGATTCTACCTGTCTTCAACGTTCTAATCCAAACAGATTTCTCCTGCCTTTCAAGCAGTCCCTTCAGAGACGCGTAACCCTGAAATGGTGCGAGGACATGTGACAAGGCGACAAGAGAGAATATACCCCCGAAACCCTTCCTGAGACTTCTTTCAATGAACAGACCTGTAAGGCACATGAAGGGTATCGCCAGTACGTTCATCAAGAGAATCGGCCAACCCAACACCGTATTCCAGAATGGCATAGATTCTTGAAGTAGTCCCGAGGCCATCCAACACATGGTTCCTACGACTAGCAAGAGTGATTGGAGATAGTACGGCGAGTAGTAGAGAAACTCAACCTTCTCTCGCAGCGAAAGTCTTTCGGATCGGAGGACTCGCCAGAAGTACTTCTTCGCATTGTGAGTATGTCCCTCCGCCCATCTCATTCTCTGCCGCACGAGCCGTGGAATCGTTGAGGGACACTCCGCCGGCACTTGGATGTACGGAGTGTAAAGAACCTTGTATCCATCTATGTAGAGTCGGAGCGTAAGCTCCCAGTCCTCGGTTATGCTTGTGGACCAACCATACTTCCGAAGGACATCTGCCTTAATCATGAAGACGCTGCCCGCTATCATCTTCATAGAAGCCATCAATTCTTGGGAGGTTCTTTCAACCACGTAGCTCCCACTAAACTCTGTTCGAACCCCCCTAGTCAGCCAGTTCTCACTGGAATTCAAGTAATGCCACTGATATCCTTGAACAGCTGCCACTTCCTTGTTTCTGTGCCAAACCTCTAGTTTCTCTGAGATGTTTTCGAAGTCCTCTTTGTTCAAGCCTCCATTGTGAGGTTTGCTGTTTCCATTCGGGCCATTTCCTCCGTTCCACATTTCGAAATAGGCTAGGAACTGGCGCACAATGTCCGGTGGAGGGATGAAGTCGGCGTCGAGGACCATTACATACTTGGCTCTTGGGTCCATATGCCTAAGCGCTTCGTTCAGGGCGCCACCTTTGAACCCGTTCCTCTGTTCCCGATGTATGATCTTGACGTTCGGATTATCCTTCCAACCCTCAAGAATGGTGAGCGTATCGTCGGTCGAGTCGTCTATT
>Ga0315308_1002472_pt1 | contig 10471 bp, 7 predicted proteins | sample TDP3_MG_FD_203078 | JGI IMG/M metagenome (GOLD analysis project Ga0315308, IMG submission 203078) | Freshwater sediment microbial communities from Lake Towuti, South Sulawesi, Indonesia - TDP3 | ecosystem: Environmental > Aquatic > Freshwater > Lake > Sediment | place: Indonesia: South Sulawesi...
GGAGGAGCTCAGTTGATATTGGTTTGATGGTTTCTCCTGAAGATTGTGGTGGCAGAGTGATAGCTCTGTTAAAGGAGAGAGGTAAGAGAAGTCCAGGGATATGGAGTGAAGATTACCTGGGAATCAATGGTCGCTGTTTCGACGAATAAGGAAGAACGGACTAGCGACGCCTGCGAGTCGGTGAGCAGGCAGGTCACCGACTGAAGCGAAGCGAAAGAAGGTGAATCATATTTGTGTCTTATATCTATGCTCTCCAGGCGTAATCGATCCTAACTGATTAAGACTAGTTTCAATAGGGAAACAGGCTGGAGAAGAAAGAAGCAGTATATTAGGATACCTAAGAAAGGGCATATGTAACTTTCTGGAAGGGAAGGTGTATTATAGGGATAGGAAAAGGTATAGGGCAAAAGCATCTTTACTAGCGAAATAACAGGGAGAACTATGGTTAGTCGTAAATATAAAAAAGATATTAAACCGAATTCTATATAGACACTGATGAATGTAGAGGTAGTGCAAAGTTTTTGCTTTGCCGCTACTCTGAGGTAAGAATAAAAAAATTTATAGGAGAAAGCACGGTGCATTTTAAAAGAGTAGAGACCCGTTAGGTGGGAGCAATGGAACTGAGAAACAGGCAAGTACAAATCTCCAATATCGCTGCCTTCGTCATCTCACTGATGATAGGGATATCTTTGCCTGTTTTGGCAGCCAATTCCGGAACCGTTGGTATGTCGGTTACAGTCGATTTAGGCCCGCCTGCCTCGATTACGGATTTGGTAGCAACACCGGGGACACTTGAGGGAGATGTCGACTTGGCCTGGACTACGCCGGGTGACGACGGATGGAATGGACAGCTGACGGGCTATCCCTATACGGTGAAGTATGATACGCGCACTGTGGCGGAACTGGGTGGCACTACAACGAGCTGGTGGCAACAGGCTGCCTATACGTATGCACAAGGTTGGGCAGCTCTTGCTCCAGGGGTCTGGGATAATACGCACTGGCTGGCTGGGTTAACTCCGGGAACCACTTATTATATTGCTATCCGTGCTAAAGATGATGCTGCCAATGAAGCCTTGGATAATAATGTGGCGAGTGCGGTGGCGAGAGGGGATACTACTGCGCCGGCGGCGGTTACGGATTTGTTTGCGGAAACATGGACTGGCCAGGGAGAGATTCGTCTGACATGGACGGCGCCCGGTGACGATGGGTGGAGCAATCCAATCAACGGTGGTCAGTACAATATCCAGTTCTCTTCCAACTATGCGGTCTCCTGGAGTACGGCTGATGCTCAAATCAAGAACTTCTCATATTCAGTCAACCCGGGAGACCCACAGTCTCGCATTGTGGGCCAGACTGATGGGTTGATTCCTGGCACTACATATTACTTCAGGCTGTGGACTGCTGACGAGGCAAGCAACTGGTCCGGCTTGTCTAACGGCGCCACGGCATGGGCACAGGTGGTTGTTGATGCTCCACCGGCTGCACCTACGGGTCTTGTAGCTAAAGCTGGAAATAGGCGGGTTACTCTTACCTGGACACCGAATACTGAGCCCGATATGAAGTCATACTGGGTCTATCGCAGCACGACCAGTGGTTCGTATGATGTCGCTTTGGCTACTGTGACTCATCCCATAGCAAAGTATGTTGATACAGGATTAACTAATGAAGTCACTTACTACTATGTACTTAAGGCAGTAGATCAAGCGGATAATGTTAGCAACGCTTCAGATGAGGTCTGGGCTCGTCCGAGCTTAAGGCCGAGGGAACCATGTGGCGTCAAGGGAACATTGGTTGATAGTGGCACGCATATAAAGATTGATTGGAAAGAAGTAACCAGAAACGAAGACGGGTCGCCTTGCACTGATTTAGAAGAATATAGAATATATCGCTCTACTTCTCTTGCAGGGTTTGGTGTCGACCCATCAACGACTGTGGCTAAGGCGATATTAACCTGGACTGAAACAGAAAATATCATTGGTAAGTCGTACTATTACAAAGTTAGAGCGGTAGATTCCAAAGGTGTAGAGAGCGGTGACTCGATGATGTTAATGGCACAAGATGGAAACATAAGTGTAATTGCTCTGGCAGAAGATATGCAAGCGAGGGTAATCATTCCTGAGGAACTGACAGATATATTGTATGAGGAGAGCAGTTGTTATGGCGCTGACCTGAATATAACCGTTGAGGAAGTTGTAGAAGAAGAGAACAAGGATAAAGTTGTAAGTTGTTATGAATTCAGAGCTTTCAAAGGCTATGATAATGACGCACCGGAAGAGATTGAAAGCTTCTCCTTCGCTAAGCCGAAGTCATCTGTAGGTCTATCTTATGAAGTGAACAGCCAAGGTGCGGTGAAGGGAACTAATATAAAAGCGAGTCAGGCTGGAAGGAATCTGGCTCTATTCTGGTTCAATGGAATTGAGTGGGTGAAGCTCGGTGCTAAGACAGATACAGATGAGCAAGTACTTACAATAAAGACGAAGAAGTTAGGAATGTATAAGATTAAGGAATCGTTTGCCGCTACTGAATTTACTCTGAATAAAGTCTGGCCGAGAATCTTCACGCCGAATAATGATGGATTGAATGATGTGGTCAACTTCCAATATGACAATCCCAACCAGAAAGGTGTTGTATGCAGAATCTTTGATATCAGAGGGGCCCTCGTGCGTCAATTGGACATTGGTCAAACAGAGACTTCTTTCGCCTGGGATGGCAAGGATGAAAAGGGGAAGGTTGCTCTCAGTGGTGTTTATATATATCAGTTAGAGGGAGAAGGGAAAGTTATCAATGGAACGGTTATTCTGGCAAAGTAATAGAAATAGGAACTGTCTGATTGATGGAGTGTCAAGCGAAAGCTTGACTAAGGGTGAAACTTTCGTTTCACACTCCAGAATTAAATTACCCCCGCTTTCGCGGGGAGTCCAGGGAACTCAAGATTGCACGGTTGAAGCCGTGCGTACAAATGCTATTTGAAAGGAGAGATAAAAATAAGTATATTGAGAGGAGATAAAAAATGAACAAATTGATTAAAATGATTACGGGAATAATTCTGATGGGCGCTATTCTGGTATGCGTCCGGGTCACCTGTCGGGCAGACTTTGAGGATTTGGGTGTGGGAGCCCGTCCAATCGGGATGGGGAATGCCTACACTGCTCTGGCTGATGACGTTAATGCTATCTACTATAATCCAGCGGGTCTGGCTCAACTGGACGAATGCCAGTTTACGAGTGGCTATGGGAAGCTCTACTGGGGTTTAGATGATGGGAGTAATCTGGGCAGTGGATTCATTGGTTATGCCCATCCACTATACCATTGGGGAACTTTAGGTGCAGGGTGGCTAAATCTTGGCCTTCAGGGTCTGTATCAAGAGAATAGTTTCATCTTCTCTTATGGAAATAGTTTGAGGAAGAGGCTTCTTGCGGGCTGCAATTTGAAGCTGCTCTATAAGAAGTACGGGAAAACCCCCTACACAGAGAATGCTCTTATTGACGGCGGTCCTGGTCTCAGTGGTGAGCGTGACCCTGTGTTCAGCGAGGGATATTCCAGAACAGGATTCAGTAGTGACCTGGGGTTATTGTACAGATTCAACCGGGAGTACTCTCTGGGTCTTGCGCTTATAGATATTAATCAACCCCATATGGACTTAAAAGACAATAAGAGCAGAGTCCCCATAGGAGTGAGGTCTGGCTTTCTATACAATAGTGACTTTCTGACCTTTGCTTTGGACACCACATTCAGAAATGGGGACGTTAACGTTTATAGTGGCGTGGAGAAGTGGTTCTTAAAGAGAACTTTTGGAGCAAGAGCCGGCCTTGGTGTAGGAAGTAGAAGCTTCAGTAATCTCGCACTGGGGGCAAGCTACAGCAAATATCTCTTCCAGTTAGATTATGCCTTCATTTATCCACTCTCTGGAATAAGAGATACTTATGGTTCCCACCGTATATCTTTGACTCTACGCTTTGCACCTGAAAAAGAAGAGAAGAAGAGAGCAAGAGAGGAAAGATTGGCAGAGATTGCGGCGGAAAGGTCGGCCCGGGAAGAACTGGAAAGAATTAAAGAGAAGGAAGCCAAAGTGATAGAGGAACAAAGAAAAATAGAACTTGCCGGAAATTACTATAAAGACGCAATAGAAGCCTATAGGAATGGATTATACAGTAGTGCGCTGGCGAAATTGAGATTCGCTGTGGAATTGGGTCCCGAGAGACCTGAGGTACAGAGCCTGTTTAAGAAGCTCTCTTCAATTGTGGAGGTAATTCCTCAAGAGACCCGTGTGGAAAGAGAAGCCGAACTTATTAGATCCAGTGTGAGTTACTATATTGAGGACAAGCCCAAGAAGGCAATAACTACATTACAATATGCTTCCGAGCTCTCTCCTAAAAATAAGGAGATACCGAGACTGCTAAATGTAGTAAAGAGAGAGTATCCGGCGATAGCGGAACAGGAGAAGATAAGTGAAGGAATGACCCTTGCGGAGCAGAAGATGTATCGGGCACTCAACTATCTTTATGAAGATAGAAGCGACCTGGCAATTGTTGAATGCCAGGAGGTCCTTGAGCTCGAACCTAACAATACACTGGCTCTTTCCAGATTGGGCTCAGCCTACTACGTTATCGGGCAGAAAGAAAAGGCTAAAGAACTTTGGCTGAAAGTTCTCCAGATAGAGCCTGAGAATAAGGAAGTGCTCGAGTCCTTGAGAAAGGAAGGCGTGGTACCACCAAAGAGCAAGGCGAAAGCTCTCCCTAAGGAAGAAGAGACGAAAAAGGAATTCGAGAAATCGCTAGACTATTATCGGAAAGTGGAAAATAGCCTCGATATCGATGGCAGGATAAAAGTTCTCCAGTCGATTGTAGATAGATTCAAGCCTTTGGGAATGGATGTTTCCGGGTTAGAAAGGGAACTCGCAGAACTTAAAAAGGAAAAGGAGAAAAAGAAAGTAGAGGTTGAGAAAGAGAAGAAGGGAGCCGAGGTTCCCAAGCCGCCACTTCCTCCGGAAGTAAAAGCCCCTCCTGAGCAAAAAGCAATATCGAAAGAGGAGAATACGATGACACAGAAGTTTTCGGAAGCGCTCAGCCAGTACAAGAAGGGCGAATATGATGGAGCCATCGCTAAATGGGAAGAAGTGGTTAAAGTGCGTACCGATGACCCGAAATTGAACAAACTTAGAGAAGAGGCGAAGGCAAAAATCGCAAATGCTAAAGAGAAGAAGATAAAGATAATGAAAAAGCATTACACCAGGGCAGTGGCGTACTATAAGAAACGTCAATGGAAAGATGCGATGGCTGAGCTGGAAGAGGTATTGAAGCTCGACCCGACACACGAACAATCGAAAACCTTGATGAAGAGAATAGAGGAGAAAATATGGTTGGTCACTCAAGAAGAGAGAAAGAAGAAGATGGATGAGCGCTATAGTGCTGGACTTGCATACTTTGAAAGGGGTGAGTATGAAAAAGCTATAGCTGAGTTTGAGGAGGTATTGAGACTGGAGCCAATCCATTTACAGGCGCAGCGATTGATTAAGGAGGCGAGGGAAAAAGCGAAGAAGTAATTGGGTTAATATGGACCATGAATTTTAAGATGACAATTTTGGTAATTTATACTATAATAAAGCGGGAAGTAGGCTGCTCAAAAAATGGGAATCTAGTTGTCCCGGCGGATGGGACTAAAGGCAAGCAAAGTTTAGGCCCTTTGGCTAAAAGAGTGATGCAGGGGTTCGATTCATCGAACCCGCGGGTCGGATAAATCCGACCCCTGCAGATTATGTTTTTTGTTTCTAATGGGGGTAAGAAAATGAAAAAGTTCATTTTTAAGAAGTGGTTCTGGCTTCCGCTTATTCTTGCAATGCTTATCAATGCTCGGGCATTTGCAGTTGACTTTGCTTCTATCATTGAACAGAAAATAGCTTTGGAGAGAAGTTTTGAGGAGAGGCTAAGAGGATTATTAGCGAAGATACTGGGCACAGATAGATTCATAGTAATCGTTAATGTGGAGCCGGAAACCGAATCTACAGAAGTGGCGAGAGAAACCTGGGTTCAGGAGAAGACGACAGGCGAGGTAGTCCGGAAAGAGAAGAAATTTGTTCTTCCAGGAGTTCCTGTGAGAGAGAAGTTAGGGGAAGAGAAGGCTCCCGAAACACTGTCCCCTGGTGGGGAAGTGAAGAGAGAATATGAGAAGGTAGTAGTGCTTCCGAAATCTTTTGTGAGGAGAGTGGTAGTTACCATTATTATGGATGAGAAGATAGAGGATGAACTGATTGAAACGGTGAGGGCTGTGGCTACCGAGATAATAGGTTTAGATGTGGCTAGGGGTGACCAATTGATAATAAAGAAGCAGCGTTTCAGTGAACCATCGCAAACTGTCTGGTCTACTATGAAGAGTAGTCCAATTTATTGGCCAGTATTCGGCATTGTTTTCCTTCTTTTTCTTCTCTTTCCCATTAGAATTCTCCTCAGAGGACTTGCCAGAATCTTCCAGACAGTTAGGCCAAGGGAGACCCTCGTTGCTCCACCCGCTCAAGTTTTTGGTCCAGGTGCTACCATTGAACTTGGTGCTCCTGAGAGAGCCGAAGAAAAAATTGGCGAGAAAATGGAAGAAAAGATTTCTCGTCCTTTCAGCTTTATTAATCAGAGCAATTTAAGACATCTGCTCTATTTGTTAAAGGATGCGTCAGCCGAGACTATTTCTGTGATTGTCTCCTATTTGAATCCAACGGAAGCTACTCAGGTAATGGCTTCTCTGCCACGTGACCTTAAAGCCACGGTTACAGAGAAGGTTGCCAGGGTGAGGGGATTGTCCCCTGAAGTGGTAGACGCAATGGAAGCAGATATTAAAGAAAGAATTGATTACATCGTTGGTGGAACGGAGCAGTTAGTGCAAATAGTCGATGAAGCAGATAAGACTACCAGGGAGGAAATTCTCCAGTCTTTAAAGGAGAAGGAGCCGGAATTAGCAGAAAAGGTCAGGAAACAGATAGTCACATTCGAAGACATTGCCAAACTGGATAACTTAAGCTTTCAAACGGTCTTAAGGTCGGTCGACCTGGGAACAGTTTCATTAGCCCTGAGGGGAAGCCCTGAAGAGTTTAAATCTAAGTTTATGAGTAAACTTTCTGAGGGTGCTCAAGCGATGCTCAGGCAGGAAATGGAGCTGGGTAAACCCATGGGAAAAGAGAAGATAGAAGAGGCCCAGCGGAGAATCGTTAGAGTAGTGCGTGACTTGAAGAAAGAGGGGAAGATTCCAGTTGAACTCGCAGACGAAGAGAGAGAGAGTGGTGAGTCGGTTGTTGTGGTGGAAGAGAGGGAGGGGGTTGCTGTGCGGACCTTCCGTGCTCCTGAAGAAGAACGCTCACCAGCTGCCAGATCTCCATCCGTCAGTCCCGCAGCAGCTGAAAAGAGTAAAACAAAGGCTATCTGGATAGTAATACCAGTGATTATAGCAACGTTAATAGCTGGCTTCTGGTGGTACCAGCACTCGATAATGAAAAAGAGAATGGCTGGAATTCCTTCGGGACGACCGCCAGTAGAGGGAGTGAAAGGAAGATAAGAAAGTGAAAAAGATTCAATTCATGGAGGTGTAACTATGGACTTAATGACTATTCTTGGACTTCTTATGGGCTGTGGAGCAGTTTATTATGTTATGGCGCAAGGTCAGATTACGTCACTTCTGTTCAATTTGAGTGCGGCTATTCTGGTCTTCGGAGGCACATTTGCTTCCACTTTGATTACCTATCCTTTTAAAATCATTAAGCAGGCTCCTAAGGCGTTGAAGTTGGTAATGTTCCCTTCCAAGAGATATACTGCGTCTGAGGCAATTGATACTTTGGTTAGATTGGCGACAGTGGCTAAAATGGGAGGGATTGCGGTTTTGGCAAACGAGATTCATAATCTGAGGGATAACTTTCTTATTGACGGGATCCAGATGGTAACCGATAATCTTGACCCGGAAATGATCCGTGAGAACCTGGAGAAGGAAATAGTGTTTACCAGGAGGAGGCATCAGCAAATTAGTGGCATCTTCCGGACAATGGGGACTTACGCTCCGATATTTGGACTCCTGGGAACACTCATTGGGGTTGTCCAGGTGCTGAGGAATTTAGCTGACCCCAACACTATGGGTGCTTCCATGGCGATTGCTGTCACAACGACTTTCTACGGTATTTTCGGAACGAACTTTATTTTCCTCCCCATAGCCGGGAAATTGAATGCCCACAGCGAAGAGGAACTCTTGCTTAAGGAAGTGATGATTGAGGGGATCCTATCCATTCAAAAGGGCGAGATTCCTCTTATTGTGGAGAGAAAGTTACAGGCATTTCTTGCGTATAAGTTCCGCAGGAGGGCTTAAGTAGGGGTTCGATTCATCGAACCCGCAACTCAAGAGGTGTTAGGATGCTTCCAAGAGTAAAGGGCGAAGAAATGATGAGGAGGGGGAGAAGCCCCATCTGGCTAACTATATATTCGGATTTGATGACTAATCTGATGCTCTTCTTTCTGATGTTATTTGGAACCAGCAGGATGGCTACCGATGTTCAAAAGACAGTCTTTAAGGCTATTCGCATGGAATTTAGCAGGAAGGAAGGGATATCTGTAAAGAAGGAAGAAGAAGCTATCAAGAAGATGGTAGATTATGTGGAGGAGAGGAGACTTCGCAGTTTCGCCACTGTTAAGGTGAGTGAGCAGAGGGTGAGAATAATGTTGGCTGATCCGGTTCTCTTCGATCTGGGCGAAAGTGAATTGAAGCCTTTTGCTATCCCGGTCCTTCATCAGGTAGCAGGACTTCTTAAAGATATACCCAATGCTGTTGTGGTAGAGGGGCACACTGATGACAGGCCGATAATTGGGGCCAAGTTCCGCTCTAACTGGGAGCTTTCAGCTGCTCGTGCCTTCAGCGTGATAAGATACTTTATCGAAGAAGAGAATATAAAACCCGAGAGGCTGTCCGCACTGGGCTATGGTGAGCACAGGCCACTTTATCCCAATGATACTGAGGAGAATCGGGCCAGGAACCGTAGGATAGAAATTAACATTGTCCGTATTCCGTAACGAAAACGGTAATCTGAAGAGTGCCCGACCAAACGACACCATAGATAGTGCCTGACCGGTTTTGATGGGTTGCCCTTGAGAGTGACGAAGAGGGAGGAACACTGTGACAGATAAAGATAGACATTTCGTAGAAACTGGAGAAGAAATTATGCCAGAGGTCACTATGTGGGTTGTCCCTTACGGCAATCTGATGACCATTTTGATGATTTTCTTCCTCCTTCTATATGCTTTCTCATTTGTGGTAAGTGGAGTAAGGTTTGAAACAATAATCCAGTCACTTCAGAAAGATGTGGGCGGTGAGGTGAACAAGGAGTATATGGAGAGAGTAATTAGTAGGGCAAGGGAGAGAGAAGCGGCGAAGGAGATGGATGGACTTATTGATGAGAAAGGTCTAAAGAAGTTTGCCAATGTGCAAATAGACAAGGAAGGAATAAAGGTAGTATTTCGAAGTCCTGTAATTTTCGATTTGGGGAAGGATGAGCTGAAGAGGGAAACTATTTCTGTTTTGAGTGAGGTGGCCAAGGTAATTAAAGATATGCCGAACGAAGTAGTGGTTGAAGGTCATACGGACGATAAGCCCATCATAGGCGGTGAATTCCGTTCTAACTGGGAACTTTCAGCTGCTCGAGCTTTTAACGTACTCAGGTATTTTATTGAGCAGGGAATAGACCCCGGAAGGCTTTCGGCAATGGGTTATGGAGAGTATATGCCACTTTATCCCAACGATACAGAGGAGCATCGTGCGTTTAACCGAAGGATAGAAATTGATATAATTTCCCTGAAATAAATATTTAGGGGCTCAGTTTATTGTAGGGGTCGGATTTATCCGACCCGCGGGTTCGATGAATCGAATCCCTACAATAGCCATGATTTCAAATCGTGCAATGGAGGATGGTGATGATAAAAAAGGTCAGATTGTTTCACAAGTTAGCCTTAATTATGGTTCTTTTGGTAGTTGTGCCTTTACTCATTCAGGGAATTAAGATGATTAATATTAACCGAGAAGCTCTGGAGGTGTCGGTTCTGGAGACTCACGCCAAACTGGCTCAGGCGATAGCGGAAGATATTGATGACTATGTCTCAGGACTGAATTTAGATTTGGCTTTTGTTCTGGCTTTTGAGAAATTTCCAAAGATGTCCTGGCAGGAGAAGATGAAGGTTCTGCTTTCCGTTCTTTCCCGTTATGAGGATTTCATTCTCATCTCCGTGCTGAATAGTGAGGGTGATGAAGTGATTAAAGCGCATAATCCAAGTTTCGCACAGGGGTACTCCAGACTAATCAGTAGAAGTAAGGAACCAGCTTTTATCGAAGCCAAAATGACAGGGGATCCTAAGGTAGGAAATATCTATTACGAAGCCGATCTACCACGGATAAATGTGGTTTATCCCCTTGAGGCTGAGTATGAATACGTTTTTGTTACAGCCACTTTAAGTAAGCT
>Ga0315308_1002476_pt1 | contig 10468 bp, 10 predicted proteins | sample TDP3_MG_FD_203078 | JGI IMG/M metagenome (GOLD analysis project Ga0315308, IMG submission 203078) | Freshwater sediment microbial communities from Lake Towuti, South Sulawesi, Indonesia - TDP3 | ecosystem: Environmental > Aquatic > Freshwater > Lake > Sediment | place: Indonesia: South Sulawesi...
TCTGGTTCAGCCACTAGAATGTTCATCGAATCGCCTGCCTGATTATTAATCCCGGGCAAATAAAAAGTTACAATAGGGATGCTATGCTCGATTCCATCCTGTCCAAAATCGACCGCACCGCACACGAAGTAAAGGGCCAATTTCCACATATAACCGAGCGGGGGCGATGGCAGACGACCACCGATGGATACTGGACGGGGGGTTATTGGGTCGGCCTACTCTGGTCCGCATACGCCGCAACCAAGCACGAGAAATATTTGAGGTGGGCGCGCGAGTGGGCCGTACTTTTAGAACCAAGAAAAAACGATAAAAATCCCGATTTGGGGCACATCTTTTTTCCATCTTTTGTCAAGGGATACGAAATCACAAGGGATGAGAGAACGAAAAAAAATAGCGCTAGAGGCGGCCAATACCCTGACAAAATGTCTCAACACGGGCACGGGTTTTCTCTATAACGAAATTGAGGTGGGCAGGAAGAGGGCTGGAAGAGCAATCATAGACTTCATGACTATTTTACCGCTCCTTTGGTGGGCCCATGGTGAAACCGGCGATGAAAATTACCGTGACGTTGCCTGCCGACACTCTATAAGTACGATTGAAAATCTCCTCAGAAACGACGGTTCTACTATCCATGCTGTTGACTTCGAAATTAAAACCGGGCGAATAATCAGAAAAACAACAGTGCAAGGGCATGATGAGAACTCATGTTGGTCGAGGGGGCAGGCGTGGGGTATCTACGGGTTCGCCGAGGCTTACGGGGCGACCGAAGAAAAATTATTTTTGAGCATCGCGGAGAAACTTGCCACCTACTTCGAAAATTTACCAAAAGATCATGTTCCATATTGGGATTTCAACGACCCAAGAATCCCAGATGCCCCCAAGGATAGCTCGGCTGCTGCGATAGCTTGTTCTGGGCTAATAACATTATCCAATCTCAGCGGAAAGAGAAGCTTCGGAAACGCAGCAGACAGGATTTTACGCTCCCTTTTAATAAACTACGTTGCAGGAGAGAATCGCGATGGAATCTTAAAACATGGATGTTTTCACGTACATAGGAAGATCGGGGTCGACAAGGGTTTGATATGGGGGGATTATTACTTCATGGAAGCACTAATGAAAAGCGGAATACTACAAGATGGTGGATGAGATGAAGTTCGCCTGCGTGGAACTTTACACGAAGTCTGGAAGAATATGGGACGGGGCGAGAGAGAAACCAAACTACCTTTGCGACCCCAGCGTAATTGATAATGCTTCATTCGGCAGCTGGACGAGTGCCTTGAAGGGAGAACATGTTCCCTTATTATGGTTCAAACTGAGGAAGCCGCTGAGGCAAGTCTACCACGATCAGATAGCGCCCCGCATGGCGAAATTCAACTACGCTAAGTACTCAATAATCTCAAGGCTGTTCAACAGGGCCCTCGGGGAGTTTCACAACCTAGAGTATCTATCAAAATTTGATGTCGTCCTGGTCATCGTCCACGACTACTCGATTCGTGCAATGGCTAAGTTCGTTACCTCGGCAAAAAAACTTCAGGAAAAGCCGGTAATACTTAGTGCTTTTGGAAACACGCTCTATCATTTCCGAGAAGCGTGGAAGAATCCGGAGAGTTTCAGAGATTTTAAGTTGTTTATCGACAACTGTGACATATTCATAAATTATTTTAATACCGCCCTCCCGGGTTACCTGAAACTCTACACTGATACGCCGATAGTGAATTTCCCCCAGTTCTATCCGTATGAGTTTGCGAAATCCTTCTTCGTGCCGCGCGAAAAAAAGGAAAAAGTAATTTTTGTCTCCGGCCATACAATGAGAACCGACAATATATCCTCCCTCTTGATTGCGAAGAAGCTGCAAGAGCTATACCCTAATTTTTTGATTAAGGTGGCTCACAGGCCGCTGAATAACTTGGAACCATTGAAAAACTCAAGGTTCAAGGTATCACCCTTTCTCAAGTGGACAGACTACCTCAAGCATTCCCGGAAGGATTACATGATTATAGATATGGACAACACATGGACCCTAGGGAGGCTTGTGAGAGATGCGGCCGCTGTCGGTACACCATGTATAGGATTGAATTCCGGTAGCCAGGAGAACCTTTTCCCAGATTTGGTCTGTTCAGACATCGTCGACACAAAAAGGGCCATTGATTTGGGAATTAAACTGATAGAAAATAGGAAATTCTATGAAATGGTCCAAAGAAAGGCCTTCAAACGATTAGAAGCGTATTCATACGAAAACTCTGTAAAGAGGTTAAACCGAATCCTGAAAGAATACGCAGGAATTTGAAACTTTACGAAGTAAATTTTATTTACTAGAAACTGCGTTTGGCCTCCTCTCGTGTGGATTACTAAGGTGGGAAAAACTAACATGCTTTTAAGGATCAAAAAAAGATAAATTCATCGTCCCGAGAAGGATAACCAGAGTAAAAGGGTAAAGAAATTTTATGAAAGGCATAATACTCCATGGAGGATACGGAACGCGGTTGAGACCGCTGACATACTCTGGACCAAAACAGCTTATTCCAATAGCTAATAAACCGGCTTCTCAGTATGCTTTAGAAGATTTGCGGGACTCTGGAATCATCGATATAGCGATAGTAATCAGCGCAACCCAATATCCGGAAAAGGTAAAAGAGTACTACGGAGACGGTAGCAAGTTCGGGGTGAAGATCACCTACATAAACCAAGATTGGCCTCGAGGGATATCTCATGCTGTTGGGCTTTGCGAAGATTTTGTCGGCGGTGATTCGTTCGTTGTTTACCTTGGGGACAATTTGCTCAAGGGAGGAATAAAGAAGTTTGTCGAGTTTTTCGAGAAGTCTAATTGCAACGCTTTAGTGCTTCTCTCTAAGGTCAAAAACCCTGAAAATTTTGGCGTAGCAGTTTTCGATTCTAACGGTAGGCTTGCTCAATTCATCGAAAAATCGAAACAACCTCACAGCGATAATGCCGTTACAGGAATTTACATTTTTAAGCCAGTCGTCTTTGACCTGATAAAGAAATTGAAGCCTTCACGGAGAGGAGAGCTAGAAATTACAGATGCTCTTCAACTCGTCCTTGATAAAAAGCCCCCAATACACTATTCATTCGTGGATGGATGGTGGAAGGATACTGGGAAGCCAGAAGACATTCTTGAAGCCAACAGGTTGATTTTAGATGAGATAGAGCCAAAAAATCAAGGCGAAATTGAGGAGGGGGCATTAGTTCAGGGTGGGGTGTCAATTGGCGAGAACACTATTGTCAAAAAAGGATCTGTATTAAAAGGGCCCTCAATAGTCGGGAAATGTTGTGAAATTGGGCCAAACACGCATTTAGGCCCGTATACAAGCGTGGGGGACAATTGTAAAATCGTGAACACAGAGATTGTAGAGTCAATTGTCATGCGTGGCACATCCATAAATTGTAGGAAGAAAATCTTGGATAGCATAATCGGGATGGACGTGAAAATTCTTGAGAACGAGAACATTCCTTGGGCGTGTCGCTTTTTTATTGGGGATAGTTCAGACGTGAGAATTTGATGGGCAATATGTAAGGCTTTATGAATGCCCGTTGAACTAAAAAAATAGATTGGGGATATAAATGAAGGTGCTTGTAACTGGGCACACCGGGTTCATAGGCAGCCGCATGTTTAGTTTGCTAAGAAGAAAGAAATCGGTGAAACCAATAGGATACTCAGGAGGCACCGGGCAAGACATTTTTGATATGGCCCGTTTGAAAAAAGCTGTTAAAGGATGCGACCTCGTTTACCATTTTGCTGCCGAAGTCAAGCCCGCGGGCAGCGTGAACAACCCGGTCGAGACCATCAACGTTAACGTCAAGGGGTGCCTAAACGCCTTAGAAGCCTGTAGGGAGTTTGACGTCCCAATTGTTTATCCTAGTAGTTCTCTGATATACGGGGAATCCAAGGAGCCCATCAGGGAAGATTTTCCTTTGAATCCACCTAACCCATATGCCGCCAGTAAAGCCGCTGCGGATCGAATTTGCTTCGCATATTACAAGACATACGGACTAGATGTCAAAATAGTGCGTTTGTTCAACCTCTATGGGCCCGGACAGCAGTTGGATAAAATGATACCAACCTTTTATTTCCAAGCGATAAAGAACGACCCCATCACAGTTTACGGTGAGGGAAAAGAGGCGAGAGACTACATTTTCATAAACGACGCTATCGAGGGGCTGTGGTTGGCCCGGAAATTGACAGCTGGGGGGGTTGTAAACTTAGCCACGGGCAGAAAAACGACGAATTTATCTGTCGCCAAACTGATCCTAAAGATGACAGGGAGCGATTCTAAGATATTGTTTGTGAAGTATCCTGAGAAGTTTGGAACCATCAGAAATCAGGTCGGTAGCTTTGAAAACGCGAGAAAAATGCTTGGTTGGACTCCAAAAGTTAGGTTAGAAGAAGGACTGAAGAAAACAATAGATTGGCTAAGAAGCCTCGGGATATGAATAGATGAAAAAAAAGATGGCTCCATCGGAAAAAATCAGGGACGAGATCTTCAAGAAAATAACAGAATATTTCAATATTGTAAAGAAGGACAAAAAGTTCGTTCCAGGAAGAGATACAGTAAGTTACTCCGGGACCGTTTCCGACGAAAAAGAAGCCATCTCAATGGTTGATTCCATTTTGGGTGGGTGGTGGGGTCTGAGTTCTAAAGGAAGAGAATTTGCTAAGAATCTTTCGCTTTACCTCGGAGTTTCAAGGACGGTTTTGGTAAACTCAGGGTCATCCGCCAACTTGATAGCGTTATCTACCTTGAAGTCCAAGAAAGTCAAGGAACCCATCGAGAAAGGAAGTGAAGTAATAACCCCTGCGGTCACCTTTCCGACGACCCTTAATCCAATAATCCAAAACAATCTCATGCCCGTGGTAGTAGATGTCGACCTAGAAAGCTACAACATCAATATTGAGATGTTGAAGGAATCAATAACACATAAAACCAAGGCAATTATGCTGCCTCACACACTCGGCAATCCAAACGACATGGATGCCATATCGGATATTGTCGAGGATAATGGTCTTTACCTGATCGAAGACAACTGCGACGCTCTGGGTTCTGAGTTCGATGGCAAAAAGACTGGCAGCTTTGGAGTCATGTCGACCTGCTCATTTTACCCAGCACATCACATAACGACGGGGGAAGGTGGGGCCGTATGCATCGTGGAAAATGATGAGCCACTGTACAGGGCTGTCAAATCTCTCAGGGACTGGGGTAAGGACTGCTGGTGCGAAAGCGACGAAAAATCCCCAAATGGCGCTTGCGGTCGGAGATTCGAGTGGGAAGTTGACGGAATAAGGTACGACCATCGATACCTGTACAGCGAAATTGGATATAACCTAAAACCTACCGAAATACAGGCCGCGATGGGTTTGGAACAATTGAAGAAGTTGGACGATTTCAACGCCAAAAGAAGGGAGAACTTTAGTTATTTGCACAGGAAATTAAAAAAGTACGAAAATCACCTCTCCTTCATGAAGGCGCACAAGAAGGCTAACCCCGCTTGGTTTGCTTTCCCAATCGCTGTAAGAAACGGTGCTCCATTCTCTAGAGCGGACCTCGTTAAACACCTGGAGTCTAATAAGGTACAGACTAGAGCAATATTTGGTGGGAACATAATAAGGCAGCCGGCGTACAATGGTTGTAAATTCAGAGTCTGTGGATCCTTAGAGAACTCTGATAAAATCATGAGGGATGCCTTCTTTATCGGGGTCTATCCAGGCATTGGGGAAGCACAGTTGCAACACGTCGTCAAGGCTTTTGATTCGTTCTTCGAGGGGGTTGCCAAATGAAAGTATTGGTTACTGGTGGGGCAGGTTTCATTGGGAGCAACTTAGTCAGGTTTCTCCTCAATGAACATCCCGATTACAGGGTAATAAATGCGGACAAGCTTGGAGTGGGCTCGAACGTGCAGAGTTTGGATGACTTAAAAAGCGACAAGAAATACAAATTCATAAAGAGCGACACGAGCGATCCCAAGTTTGCCGGTCGGGTTATTAAAGACGTGGAAGCCGTATTCAACTTGGCAGCAGAGTCCCATGTCGACAGGAGCATTGCCAATCCATTTTTGTTCCTTCAAAGTAATACTATCGGAACTTTCAATCTTTTGGAAGCCATGAGGAAATCAAATGAAGATGCCAAATTTGTCCAGGTTTCAACTGATGAAGTTTACGGGGAGATAGACGCAGGCTCGTTCGATGAAAATGTTTTGCTAAAGCCATCGAGTGCCTATGCGGCTTCGAAGGCTGCGGCTGATCTCTTTTGTTTGGCCCACTTCAAAACCTATGGATTGAAGATTGTAATTACACGATGTACCAACAACTTTGGACCATATCAATTCCCGGAGAAACTGGTGCCAAAGACAGTTGCTCGAGCATCGATGAACCTACAAGTTCCAATTTACGGTTCAGGTAAAAACGTCAGGGATTGGATATACGTGCTAGACCATTGCAAGGCCTTGGACATAGTGCTTCAGAAGGGCAAAGTCGGGGAGATTTATAACATATCCTCCGGTAATGAATTGGAGAATATTGAGATAGTTAAAAAGATACTACGCATCATGAATAAACCAGAAAAACTGATCACTTTTGTCGAAGATAGGCCAGGCCACGACATTAGATACAGCTTGGATTCCTCTAAAGTCAGGGGTGAGCTAGGATGGAAACCAAAATATAGGTTCGACGAGGCCCTTAGGTCAACCGTCGAATGGTATCTTGAAAATAAGTGGTGGTGGGAAAGTTTGGCCACTGATGAAGTAATCCATCCCACACCTTGGAACCTCAAATGGTAAGATAGCCTCCGCGAGCAAGATATTGACCCTCGCAAGCGCTCTCCAATTTACGTTTACCTTAAATTTAGTCGCGCGCGATAATTATGGCGGGAAGTGAGAACGTGGGGGAAATAAACGTGCTCCAAACAGTCGACATCCTTGGTTTAGGAAGCGATGCAAAAAACGTGTTGATGACCGTAAGGCACTTCGACAAAAAAATTTTCAACGTTTCAGTTTGCGTGTTGACCCCAGGAGGCGAGAGGGAGAAAGAAATAAGGAAGCTGGGAATCAAACTCTATACCGTCAACGGGGATCCAGAAAAGTTCGCCGAATTGATTAGAAAAAAGAAAATTCATGTAGCTCATTTTTCACTCGGCGAGAAGCAGTTCTCTATATTTGCCAAGGCTGCAATAAAAGGTGGGGCCTTGACAATCCTTCTGTTGGACTCGATGGAGAAGATGGTCGATCCAGAACTCACCAATTTGTTCGATCGTCATTCGGTCAGCAAGATGTGTGCCCTCCGCTACAAGAAATGGTACAAAGTGTCTAATGAAGAATTTCACAACCATCACATGGTGGCCTATCTTCCGATTGACGTGGAAGAAATAGACAGTTTCAGATTATCCGATGATGAGATTTTAAGCAGGAGGAAGAAACTTAAGATAGGACCAAACGATTTGGTGCTTGGCAGAATTGGAAGGCCAGATGTTGGGAAATGGGACGATATCCTGATTGACATGATGCTTCATCTTATCAAAAAAGTCCAAAACGTGAAGTTTTTGAGCATGGGGACCCCGGAAGCTAAGAAAGAAAAGATTAGAAGTAGAGGATTGGAGAAGTACTTTGTTTTTCTAGACCCAGTACCATCCGACAAAGCCGTGATAGAGTTTCTGTGTCTAATCGATATTCTCGCGTATTCCTCTGTAGCTGGTGAATCATTTGGCCGCTCGATGGCGGAAGCCATGGCATGCAGAAAACCGTTGGTGGTCGTTTCCAAACCCCTCGTTGACAACGCGCAAGTGGAACTGGTGGATAATGGAAAGACTGGCTTCGTTGTTTACTCCCCAAATGCATTTGCCGAGGCGATTGCCTACCTTGGATCAAACAAAGATTTGGCTAGGAGAATGGGGTTAGCAGGATACGAGAAAGTGAAAAGAGAGTACGAGGCCAAGAAATCCACAAGGATGTTGGAAAAACGCATTCTAGAACTCTTAAGGGCGAAAGGGGTGGAGGTACCCAAAAAAATACTAAAACGCTATGAGAAAATTCATTATTTTCCTTCAAGAGAAGAGATAAACAATTTCGAGTTTGAGTACGAGCGAAGACTTGAAGATTGTTTTGGAAAACCAGACTTTATCAAGATTCTTATTGGAAAGTACGTAGCTTTCAGCTTCTTGATGCAAAAATTTATTCGAAGTTCTAAGCTGACAGCCATTAGAAATATGATAATACGATCTTCAGGCGCGAGGTAAACAGATATCATAAAGGCCACAAGAATTAAACTGTTCGTCCCTGCCATACCAAGAAAGTGTTAAAATGGATAAAATTGCAGGTTCGAGCGCATCCTGAAATTCGGCAAAAATTAATAAGACATCAGAGATTTCTTAGTGGGGATTGACCATTTATAGAGCAAGGACAGACAGCTGTGGGGCATCTTCTTGGAATCTTCCCTATCCACTTATGGGATTGGCAGCACCCGATTCAAGAACCCCGTTATGTGGGCACTTCTAACCAAAATCGATGAAACACTTGGCGATGCTAGGAATAGAATTGTTTTCGATGTTGGATGTGGGACTGGCGCAGGGTCTATATTCTAGCCTTTGAGAGTGTCAAAGTAAGGGATTTCGATGTAGATCCACGCGCGATCCATAATTGTCGTGAAAATTTAAAGAAAATTGAGGTAGATGTCGATGCGAATTCTATGTCCGGGATGTCCAAAAGAGACTTCCCGCCAAGTACGGTGAAACGGTAGATTTCATTCTTTGCGATATTTAGATTTTCGTTTTTCCCATAATTTTGCATGTTTAACAAAATCATAAAAAGCGGCAAAAATAGCCGCTGTGAAACCATGAAGCCCATCTTTGAATCCCGCCTTTGAGAAATATTGTCTAAAAAACACGCCGATGGGAGAGTAAAAAGCGGGCCCAACGCTAAACTTTAATCCCTTTTCTTCCATTTCGTTTGCTTCAAGAGCCGTATAGAAATCCATTTTATTTATCCACTCCGAAACAGTTTTGAAGTTATAATGAAGTAATGAATTCTCTAGATAACCTACTTTTCCGTCTATCCTGAGTGCATCGTGAAGGCCTTTTGGGTAACTACCCTTCCCTTTTCTGACCATCTTTGGCTCATATTCGTACCACCCCCCGTGTCTCATCCATTTTCCAAGGAAGTTACATTCTCTTATTACGGAGTAACCGTCGAAATGCTTGTCGTCTTTCCTCAAAATCTCCTTGAGCTTTGCCGCGAGCTTAGGCGTCACAATTTCGTCCGCATCGAGCACCAATATCCAATCACCCGTTGCCTTCTCCATACCCAAATTTTTGTTAAGGTTTATGCACTTTGAATTATCATTCAAAAAAATCTTCTTCGTGTATTGCTTCGCGATTTCAACGGTTTTATCCGTACTGAACGAATCCACGACTATGATCTCGTCAGCCCACTTGACGCTCTCCAAACATTGCTTGATGTTTTCTTCCTCATTTTTTGTGATTATCACAACGGATAGTTTCGCCATATCCGCCACCTTACCCCAATTGATTTATTTCATGTTATCTCTTTATCTTTGCTAAATACATCGTGGGTTTTAACCAGGGTATCGCACGTTTAAATTCGCGCCTAGGCAATGTGTAGTACTCCCTGCTTTCAGCCACATTAAATTTAGAAAGGATTCTTTCCCACCCCTCTTTTGACAGAAGCCGCTCGTTACCCACGTCTTTGTGGCCATAATGGTTGTTGGGAACGCTAAGCACCACAATTGGCGCAATGCGCAATTGCTCCTTGAGTAATGCAATAATCTCTTCATTAGAAAAGTGTTCAAGAAAACCTTGGTGATAAACTAGATCAAATGAATCACCTTTGAAGCCCAATTTAAATGCATCTTGCTTGATGAACTTCACCTTTCCGCTGAAAAGTTTATTGTGTTTTTTTGCCAACTCTATGACTTTTCCATTACTGTCTATGGAGGTTACTTTAAAGTTGAAATGCGACAAAAAAATGCCCAAAGTTCCGGAGCCAGACCCAATTTCTAAAATCCTCTTTGGCCTTTCAATAAAGATCTCGCTTAAAAGTGTTGAGTGATTAGCAACGTTGCCTATGAAATCCTCCATCGTGTTCTCCGTTTTATAAACTTCCTCCCACTTTTTCATGCCATCACTTCGCACAATTAAAGGTGGTCGGTATTTTTAAATAAGCCACATAGGTTCGGAATTATCGCGGAGATATCGATCGCGGTGAGAGCAGATGAAGGAAGCTGGAAAGAGTAGGTGGAGAAGATTTTTATTGGTGGGCGGAAAATTACCTAAAGGGACCTTATGCGAAACAGACCCTTTGTCAGCCATTACCTCCAAGAGCTGGAATCGGTAATTAAGCGCATATCACAGGAGGATATCGACGGGGTAATAGAGATTCTGTATGGAGCGTGGAAAGGCGAGCGACAAGTTTTCTTGGCGGGGAACGGTGGCTCAGCCGCGACGGCAAC
>Ga0315308_1002477_pt1 | contig 10465 bp, 10 predicted proteins | sample TDP3_MG_FD_203078 | JGI IMG/M metagenome (GOLD analysis project Ga0315308, IMG submission 203078) | Freshwater sediment microbial communities from Lake Towuti, South Sulawesi, Indonesia - TDP3 | ecosystem: Environmental > Aquatic > Freshwater > Lake > Sediment | place: Indonesia: South Sulawesi...
AATCCTTCCGTCAGAAGTTGTTTTCGAGCCAGCTTGAATGATTCGGAATCGATGTCAACGCTCACTATCTTGCCCTTATGCTTCTGTTTGCTAATCCTCTTGGCGATTTCAGAGGTTGTGAGTCCAAATCCGGTTCCCGCATCCAATACGACTTTGCCGCCTAAGTCGACACCTTGCCAAAAATACTCTTCAAAGGGAAGAGTCGTCTCTTCGCGCACCATGATTAATCACGATGAGGAGACGTGTGTTCTGGTGCGAGAGACGCAACGGTCCAGGGTTTAACATTGAAGCCCATTTTCCGATGCAGTCCAATTGAAGCTACGTTGTCCGGATTGATCGTAGCATATATTCGATCTACACGATTGCTTCTAGCGTAGTTCATGAGCCTTTTCAGGAGAGCCGTGGCTACTCCTTTTCTTCTGTGCCCTGACTCTACAACGATGTATTCTATCCAGAGCAGTTTGTCCACTCCATGCATGTGGGAGACGGTTTGGCTTGCAACGTATCCGATAACCTCGCCCTTTTCCTCAGCCACGAAGCTGCTTCCCGTCTTCAGGTAAAAGCTGAAGCGCCTGCGAGTCACCTTTCTCTCCTCTCGCTTTTCCTTCTCATACTTTTCTGGGTTGCTCAGCCTAAGGGACTGCAAATACTCGTTGTATGCATCTTCAAAAAGTCGCTTGAAAGGCTCATAATCCCGTTTGGCCAACTGCCTTAAATTCAACACCATCAAACTGCCACCTCAATCGGGTTTTCGTAGTCTAAAATACATTTATAGGTTGTTTGTTGATATCTAACCTACTCCGTTTGGAGGCTGTACCAACGTGTTTGACCAGCACAAATTAGCTGACACCAAGAAACAAAGGCAGAAGTGGGAAAAAACCACCGTGCCCAACTGGCTACGCCGTAATCCAGAACGCAAAAACGATTTCTCAACGGTTTCAGGCATCCCAGTTAAACGACTGTACACCCCTGAGGACATCAAAAACCTAGCCTACGTGAAAGACCTAGGCTTTCCTGGCGAAGTGCCCTTTACACGCGGCGTACACGCCACAATGTATCGAGGTCGACTGTGGACAATGCGAATGTTCGCCGGCTTCGGCACGGCTGAACAAACTAACAAGCGCTTCAAATATCTCCTGAAGCACGGCGAAACCGGATTAAGCGTGGCTCTTGACTATCCAACCATCATGGGCTATGACTCAGACCATCCCATGTCAACCGGCGAGGTTGGTCAGTGTGGCGTGGCGGTCTCCAGCCTCAAAGACATGGAAGTTCTGCTCGACGGCATTCCACTCGACAAGGTCACCACGAGCATGACAATAAACGGTCCTGCTTCTATGCTTCTGAGCATGTACGTAGCTGTGGGCGACAAGCAAGGCGTCCCAAGAGAAAAGCTGGGAGGCACCACACAGAACGACAACCTGAAGGAGTTCTTCGCCCAGAAGCTGTGTATCTTTCCGCCCAAGCCGTCGCTGAAGCTAACCACAGACATAATCGAGTACTGCGCCCGTCGCCTTCCCAGCTGGAACCCAGTCAGCATAAGCGGCTACCACATCCGAGAGGCAGGCTCAAACGCGGTTCAGGAACTGGCTTTTACACTGGCCGACGGCATAGCCTACGTCGAATCCACTTTGGAAAGAGGCTTGAAAGTTGACGAATTCGCAGGCCGCTTGTCCTTCTTCTTCGCATGCCACAACGACTTCCTTGAGGAAATAGCCAAGTTCAGAGCAGCACGCCGCCTGTGGGCAAAAATCATGCGCGAAAGATTCAAAGCCAAGAACCCACGCTCAATGTGGATGCGCATGCACGTTCAAACCTCAGGATGCACCCTAACACCACAACAGCCAGTTAACAACGTCGTCCGCACCGCGTACCAAGCCCTAGCGGCAGTCTTAGGCGGCACCCAATCCTTGCACACCAACTCATTTGACGAAGCACTGTGCCTGCCGTCGGAGGAGGCGGTCACAATCGCGCTGCGAACTCAGCAGCTGATAGCCCACGAGACCGGAGTAACCAACACCATTGACCCGTTAGCTGGTTCCTACTGCGTCGAAGCCCTAACAAACGAAATGGAAGAGAGAGCAATGAATTACATCGACAAGATTGATTCAATGGGCGGCGTTACAGCCGGAATTGACAAGGGCTTCTTCCAGCGAGAAATAGCCGACAGCGCCTACAGGTATCAGAAAGAGGTCGAAAACAAGGAGCGCACAATCGTCGGCGTCAACAACTTCACGGTTGAGAAAGACTGGATACCTATGGACCTTTTACGCATTCCACCTCACGTCGAGAAAGCCCAGCTAGCAAGACTGAAAAGGGTCAGAAGTGAACGTAACCAACAGAAGGTGAAACAGGTCTTGGGCAAACTGCACAACGAAGCCGACAGAAACAAAAACCTAATGCCCACAATAATCGAAGCAGTAAAAGCCTACGCGACCCTAGGAGAGATAACCGAAGTGTTGCGATCAGTATTCGGAGAATATAAGGAACTAATCGTAGTCTAGGAGAGAAGAGAAAGATGAGCACAAAAGAAAAGAAAATTCGAGTCTTGATCGCGAAACCCGGCTTAGACAGCCACGACAGAGGCGCAAAAGTCGTTGCACGAGCATTGAGAGACGCGGGAATGGAAGTGATCTACACAGGGCTGAGGCAGACGCCCGAACAGATAGCCGAAACAGCGTTACAGGAAGACGTGGACGTAATTGGCTTAAGCATCCTAAGCGGAGCCCACACAACACTGTTCCCAAAGATAATGCAGCTACTCAAGAAAAAAGGCCTAGACGACGTGCTTGTCTTCGCCGGAGGCATCATCCCACAAGAAGACATACCCACACTGAAGAAGATAGGCATAAGGGAAGTGTTCGGACCAGGCACCCCCACGACCATGCTCGTGGACTTTGTAAAGAAAACCGTTCCAAAGCCCGCTTAAATCAGTTCACGGCCACGTCGAAGTCTTGGTGTGTGTCTCTTGACCCAACCAGCAAGCGTCCAACAACTTGTCCAAAGCGTTTTGCGTGGAGAAAAAAGAGCCATCGCCAAGACCATAAGCATAATCGAAAATAATGAGACCAGAGCGCAGGAAATAGTCTCGCTCCTATACCCGAAAACCGGCAGAGCACACATCATCGGCATAACCGGACCAGCAGGCGTCGGCAAGAGCACACTCGTAGAAAAACTAGCCACAGAGATACGAAAACAAAAGAAGACAGTTGGCATAGTTGCAGTCGACCCAACAAGTCCATTCAGCGGCGGAGCATTTCTCGGCGACAGAGTACGCATGCAAGACCTAAGCCTCGACGAAGGCGTCTACATAAGAAGCATGGCAACCCGCAACAGTCTAGGCGGCTTAGCCAAAGCAACAAAAGACGCAGTCCACGTTCTAGACGCTGCCGGCAAAGACACAATCATAGTGGAAACTGTGGGCGCTGGCCAGTCGGAGGTCGAAGTCATCAAGGTTGCTCAAACAGTCGTCGTGGTTCTGGCTCCTGGTTTGGGCGACGACATCCAAGCCATCAAAGCAGGACAGATGGAAATAGGAGACATCTTCGTAGTAAACAAGGCTGACCGAGAAAACGCCGACAAGGCTGTCAGCGACATCAGAACCATGCTTGAAATGGACACTGAAGAGAGAGGCTGGAAGCCGCCGGTGCTAAAAATGACGGCGTTGACAGGCGAAGGCATCAACAAACTGTTAGAGAACATAGAAAAACACCGAGTCTACCTGAAAACAGGCGCCTCAATCCTGCAGCGAAGAGCCAACGCAGAGGTAGAGCTCATCGAAGCCCTAAAGCAAAAGATCACCGACTCAATAATCCAAGAGATGCGCAAAAAAGGCCAGTGGATTGAAGTAACAGAACAAATCTTGGCGCGGAAAACCGACCCCTACACAGCCGCAGACAACATGCTGAAACAACGACTGAAAACCTCTGGCAAAGCATAACTCCGGGGGCGAAACGCATTGCCAACCCACAGACTAGAAAAAGGCTTAGTGCAGGTTTACACAGGAAACGGCAAGGGTAAGACCACAGCCGCCTTCGGCGCGGCGCTACGTGCTGTCGGGCGGGGGTTCAAAGTCTCCGTGATACAGTTCATCAAAGGCGGCTTCGACTACGGCGAACTGCACAGCCTAAAACATATTCCCAACCTCAAGCTGACCGCCTTTGGACGAGGCCGATTCATCACCGAGTCGCCACCATCCCAGGAAGACGTTGAACTCGCAAGGCAAGCCTTCAAACTCGCGAAGGACGTGGTACAAAACGGCAGATACGACATGGTCATACTAGACGAAATCAACGTAGTGCTCAACCTTAAGATGATAGACATCAACGAAGTCGTCAAACTGATCAAAAACAAACCTGAACACGTAGAGTTGATCTTAACAGGACGCTGTGCGCCAGCTCAAATCATCGAGTTGGCCGACTTAGTCACAGAAATGAGAGAGGTGAAGCATCCTTTCACAAAGGGTGTGCCGCCCAGAGAAGGAATTGAACACTAGTAAGACGAATTGCTCGTTTACCAATTCGAAGGCATCAGCGTCTCTGCGATTCACTCATCGTCTGCTAGATACTTGAGGTCAAAAGGCTTCATCTTAAAGCCTATTGGAATGCTGACAAGAAACGTCTGGAACCCACTCATGATCTCGGCCCACTCCATGGCGTAGCTTCGCATGAAGTCTGCGTACTTCGAGTAGTTTCTGTGAAATGAAACCATGATGACATCGCTTCCAAGTCCTTCACCGTCAGCCGCAAAGATAACGTTGGGATGTTTGCCCACCCATTGTTCGGCGCGCCGCGTGGTCTTCTGAGTCTCTTCTGCAGTTGGGTAAGACTTCATCTTGATAAACGTGAACGCGAGGATTTCGTAGCCAAGCTTTTCAAAGTCAGGAATAACCGTGTAGGTTTTTATATATTCCTTCTTTTCAAGCTGATTTCTCATCCTGCTGATAGTTGGCTGTGAACTTCCAAAAGATTTGGCGATGTCTCGGTCGCTTCTTCTCGAGTTCCTCAGTAGCTCTCTGAGCAAACGCAGGAGTTTTTTGTCACTCATGGACAACGTGTCTTGACACAACCCATTAAAAAGATTTGCGAAGCCTCAACAGAAATTCTTGCATTCTCGTAGAGCCAATGAGAAAAGCATCAACCAAAACAAAAAACTTTAGACACTGCAAGAAACAAAATAGCCCCCTAATAATCGTCCTCTTCGAGCAACCATCAGCGCTGTTTGTCAAACCACTCAAATGTGATGAATCATGTGTTTGGCTCTTCTCTATAAGAGCGTTTCAAAAGCCTTAAGTTCCTCGTATATATAAATATAATATGCGGACTTCACATCCCTGCGAGTGCCACTTCGTGCTCGTAGGACAAAACGTAAATCTCATGAGAGCTCCTTCCTCTCTCTAGGCACGATCCATTAGACATGAAGTGGCATTCAAAGGGTTCTTTCTAAAAATCATCGGAGCAGAACTGTTAATGAACCTCTTTCACGATTGAAGTTCCTTCGATGTTCTGAACAGTTATTACATGGATATCTTTCTGGGCAAACGTGATCTGGCTTGGCGTTATGACCAAGTATTGAGAATCTGAACCGCTTATTGAGGAAACTATCATCTGCGCTATCACTTCGCGGTTTTTTGGATCCATGTGTATGTCGTATTCATCAACAGCTCGGAACGGCGAGCGTACATGCTGCTGCAAGGCTAAGAGAAACATGATAGTGGCTGTGCTTCTCTCTCCACCACTCTGAGTGTACGCGTCAAGCGGCACAGGCTTTGCACCCTTGAAGCCCACGTATATTTGCAGTCCAGCTGCTTCTATGTCATGTTCGTTTAGCAGACCAACCTCGCCCATCGCTTGCGCATTAGCTAAGATCGTATGATATTGAAGGTTAACATGGTCAAGGAGGTCTTGGATAACCTTGTGCCAGGCTTCCATGCGTATTTTGACTTCCGCCAATGCTTTTGCTCTGTTTTCCGCCACTAACTGAGCCTTATCTTTGAGTTCCAAATAGAGCTTGGAGTAGGATTCGTACATTTTTTCTATGTCTTCTGACACGTCGGCCAACGCTGCGATGTGTCCGTCTGTAAGACGCATTTCGTCCAAGGTTTCTTCCACGCTTTTTAGTGCTGCGATTTTGGGTCCGATTTCTTCAGCTTTTTTTGTTTCGGCGTTGAGTTCAAGTGTGATCGAGTGCAATTCTCTGTTTAGCTTCTCGATGTCCTTCTGCAGGTTGTCTTTTTGGTTTTGAAGTAGTGCCAGTCGAATCTTGCTGTCTGTGAGGGCTTCGCTGGTTGTTTCCGCTTCGTGGTTAATCTTGTTCATCTGCGTGTCCGCGTCGACGATTCTTTCTTTTAGCGCTTTAAGCTGCTCAGTTGAGGCTTCTATCTGCTTTCTGAGGCTTTCACTCATGTTGCTGATCTGCTGAATCCATGACCCCTCGATCTGTTCGTAGGTTCGCGCTATCTCGTCGAGCTGAGTTTGCAGGTCAGCTGGGTTTCCTTGTGGATTAGCTCTGCTTAGCTGTTCTAATTTGTTGATGTAGTCTTTGGTTGCAGCCTTGTGGGATTCAGACCATGAGAGGGTGTCTTTCAACGTCTTGTCAGACAGTGCGAGGTTCGATTCGTGTCTTGCGCTGTCCCTCTCCAAGAGGAGTCTTTCTTCAAAGAGTTTGTTCCATTGTTCTTTGGTCTGATTTAGCGCCGACTGCAGCTGCGTCTGCTGGTTTTCTATGGTCTTGATCTCTTTCTCTATTTCGCCTATCTCCGCTTGTTCTGTTTGAATCTGGTTTTTGAGGTCGTATACCGCCTTTTCTCTCTTGGCAACCTGAGCCCACGCGAGCTCTCGTTCGAGGAATCGTCGTTTCAGTATCAACTGCTTCTTTTGCTGATATCGATCATATTGTTCCCGCCAGTACGCAAGCGTCTGCTCAGCTGACTCCAGCAGCTTACTTACCGATTCTTCTTCACTCAGAACTCGGCTTAGCTTGCGCTGAGCCTCCGACACATTCCTTCTGTAGGATTCAAAGCCGACTGCGGCTTCTACCATGCGGAGTTTCTCTTGCGGCGACAAAACTATGAATTGCTCAGTCATGTTTTGATGCATGAGTATGAGCATGTTGTTTGGGTCAACGCCTATTTTGGAGAGTAGTCTGTCAACGTCCTGTTTGGTTGCGGCTTTGTTTTCAAGTTCAAACCAGTATTTCCCGTCTCTACGGAGGATCCGTGTCAGAAATATCTGATCCTTGTCGATCTTGGGGATAGGTCGGCGTTCGGCTTTGCGAGAATTGTCCAGTATCAGTGTGACCCTAGCTTGATCCTTCCCCCATCGTATAAGGTCACTTAGTTTCTTTGAACGTTCAGTGTAGGATTGGCCAAGAGCCAACGATATGCCCAGCAGAATTGAGGACTTTCCGGCGCCGTTTGGTCCGCACACTATGTTAACGCCCGGCTTGAGCGGTATGCGGGCGTATTCATATGACATGATGTTTTCAAGGATGATCTCTTGAACCAGCATTGCTGCGGACCTTTTGATAGCGGTATATGATAGGAATGGCTCTTCCTATTAAGGAATTATCGTGCGAGTGACGCCTGAGGCTTGGGGAGGAGGCTTAATGTATTAGTGCTTTCTGCAGGAATTCGTCGATTGGGCTGCGGTTTAGGTTAAGTCCCAGTCTTTCCTGTGGGATTCTCATGGCTAGCCCCAGCAATTGCGTATAATATATGATGGGCAGGTTGAGTTTAGCGCCTGTTGTTGCCCCTGAGCTTTTCTGTCTTACGTCGAACATGTTTTGGCATGATGGACAAGAATCGACAAGTGCGTTGACGCCAAGGTCTTGAATGGCTTTCAGCTTCAATCCAGTGAACGTGAACGCCGCGTCTGGATGGGAAAGCATGAGCATGGCGCCACAGCAGTCCAGCTTTTCAGGATACTGAACACTTTTGGCACCCAGCCACTCAATAAGTCTGTCCAGTTTCTGAGGGTTTTCTGGGTCGTCAACCGTTCCGACACTGCTTGGTCGTAGTATGTGGCAGCCGTAGTGTACCGCCAGCTTGAAACCGGTTAAGGGATGTATAATGGTCTTTCTGATGGCATTTTCCCCGATCTTGTCGTGGAGGAAGTCTATGGTGTGCCAGATTTTGACCTTTCCAGAGTACAGCAGTTCTTCCTCTTTCAGCAGCTCATTGATTTCTTCTCTCAGCTTTTCGTCGTGTGTTAGAAAGTGGGTGGCTTCAGACAGTGAGAGGTGGCAACCGTTGCACACAGCCAAGAGGTCGGCGTAGCCCATCTTTTCGGCGATGGCTATGTTGCGGGTTGCTAGGTAAAGGGCGGTGTACATGTTGAGGCTTTGGATCGGGGTTCCGCAGCAGGAGGCATTGTCTAAATCGACAAGTTCGACGCCTAGACAAGGCATTATCTCTCTCACAGACATCTCGTATGCGTATTGCGTTGTTGGGATGACGCAGCCCCAGTAAACAGGCATTTTCAAGGCTTAGGCGCCTCCCGACTGAGTCTTCTCCAAAACCTTCATGAACGCTGCCTTGAACCGTTCATCGGATTCGCGAAACTTGGGCAGGTTTAGTTTGTCGCGATCGATTTTCTCAAGCTTTCGAGTTATGGTGGGCTGCGGCCTCGAAACGTGTCCACACTCGAGGATCATGCTCAAATCATGAAGGTAGCTCTCCGGAACCTTGGCCTCTTTCTCAACGGCCAAATTTCTCAAGGCCAAGATGAGATCAACTGGCGCCACGGCTTGGGGACAGCGTTCCTTACACTTTAGACACGTGGCGCAGGTCCAGATTATGCCGGAGTTGACCAGTTCCTCGATGAAGCCAGCTTTGGTCAACGCGACTATTTCATGGGGCTTCAGTTCCAGCATCTTCATGGATGGGCAGCCGCTTGTACATTTGATGCATTGATAGCAGTTGTAGGGCTTGTGCTCTCCAATCTTGCCTAGAACTCTGAGTCTTAAGCCAGCATCGGGCTTTTTTGAGGTCATCTGGTCTGTGATGGTCATAGAACCTAATCAGAAGGCGACCGTAACCTTATAGGCATTATGATGTCAGGCTTTTACGACACGAAACCTGCAGCTTATCACAACGCTTTTCTGATGCTGTCTGCAACCTTATGCTTCAAAAACACTCAACCGGTGCTGGATGAAAACAATGGAGAAGCAGCATTCAGCTCTAGTCATAGGTGGAGGAGTCGCGGGGCTGCAGGCTAGCATCGATCTAGCTCGGAACGGTTTTCAAGTTTATCTTGTGGAGAAGGAGGACACGTTGGGGGGAACAGTAAGGTTTCTGAGCAAGTTGTATCCAACGTTTAGAGACGCTGAAGAAACGATTCAACCGATGGTTCAAAAGGTTCTTCACTCATCGAATATCAAGGTTCTTACTAAGGCGCAGGTCCAAAGCGTTCAAGGTTCGATTGGCAGTTTCAAGATAAGAGTTGTGAGAGAAGGCTCTTCACAGCCGCAGCCGTCAGAAGAGGATGTCCAAGCTGACGTGATATTCGTTGCTAGTGGTTTTCATCAATACGATGCACGCAGGCTGGGTCAATACATGTACGGTCAGTATCGAAACGTCATCACTGGTCTAGAATACGAGGACATGTGTAGCCCTAGTGGATCAACTCATGGTCACATACTACGTCGAGACAACGGTGAGAAGCCTAAAAGCGTGGTCTACGTGTTGTGCGCTGGTTCCAGGGATGAGAAGCACCTGCCCTACTGCTGTAATCTGGGCTGTTTGAACTCGATTAAGCATGCGCATCTGCTTAGGGAGCATTATGGTAAAGATGTTGAAGCATATGTCTGTTACACTGATGTGCGGGCTGTTACTAAGACCGGCGAGCAGTTTTATAATCGTGTTAGGGCTGAGGAAGTGGAGTTTATTCACGGTCAGCCTTCTGAGGTTCGGGAGGCGCCGGATGGCACTTTGACCCTGGATGTCTATGATCAGGCGACGTCTAAGCTGTTGTCGATAACCGCTGACTTGGTGGTTTTGGAGATGGGGTTGCCGCCAAACGTAGAAGTCGCCGAGAAGCTTGGACTGGCGTTGACTGAGGATGGTTTCATAAGGGAGAAGGACGCGCAGCTTAGGGTTAATGAATCGACTGTTGAGGGTGTGTTTTTGGCTGGGGCGGTGCAGCAGCCGATGCATTCGTATCAGGCTGTGTCTAATGCTTCGGCGGCTGTGTTAAGGGCTGTTGAGGCATTGCAGAAGTGGGTGTAGGCACAAGCGTGATGAGGTGTGAGAATTAGGTGGTCAGCTCCTTTTGTTGTGTGCGCGTCATCATCAGACTGTTCCTAGTGACATCAACGTCCAGATGGCCGCGGCTGAAAAAGTGTGCGTGTTAGTGTTGATGGTGCTTTAGCAACACTAACATGTGCTTTGTGTCGTGTTGGGGCTGTTGTGTTTCATGTGTCATTAACTCGCGCTTAGAAACAGTAATAATACCGACGTTCTGAATGT
>Ga0315308_1002478_pt1 | contig 10462 bp, 6 predicted proteins | sample TDP3_MG_FD_203078 | JGI IMG/M metagenome (GOLD analysis project Ga0315308, IMG submission 203078) | Freshwater sediment microbial communities from Lake Towuti, South Sulawesi, Indonesia - TDP3 | ecosystem: Environmental > Aquatic > Freshwater > Lake > Sediment | place: Indonesia: South Sulawesi...
TTATACAGATGTCCAAGTGCTCTTGGGTCGAGAAAGAGATGGGTTCTCGATAATCGGACCTGGAGGCAGATTGAAGGTGTATGTTGGCGAGGCAGGAGATATCATCGGATTCTTGAATGTCTGGAGAGAAGTCGTCCCAGCTGGGACAGTTGACATCTTCGGTCCAGAAGAAGCGATTCGCCTACTCACCACTTACGGCTCAAAAGTAGCGCTAAACGGGGTACCAGCCGCTGACCAGCTAAATGTAGCACAAACAACTCTTGCATACTACGAAGACAGCTTTGGTTCCGGACAAACTTATCTCATACCAGCATACGCTTGCCTGACAGATGTGATAATCAACCAAACGGTTGATTCTACCACTTGGATATACGTTCCCGCAGCCGCGGAATTTGTACCACCTATAGCATCGATAGCCTCTCCAACAGACAACGCTACATTCACGTACGGAAGCATTATTGACTTCACTGGTAATGTCACCGAATACGGATACCCACCATTCGGTTATCAATGGTTTTCAGACATAGACGGATACCTCGGAGCTGGCAGCTCCATTAGCACGCAACTCTCTGCAGGATATCACTCGATTACCCTCGAAGTCACCGACAACAACGGAAACACTGGCTGGGACACGATCACGGTCAACGTTGTATATGTGGGTGATTTTGATCGAGACTTTGATGTTGACTATGATGACATCGTTTACTTTGTCGATGCCTATATCAAGTACTGGTCTGGTTTGGGAAAAGACCCGAAGTGTGACATGGATAACGACTGCGACATTGATTACGACGACATCCTCATCTTCGTAACTGCCTACATCGACTACTGGACACCATAAAAACCAAAAACATCATCATCACTCTTTTTTATATTAAATGAAAACATAAGCATAGTTCATGATAGAGGAAGAACTTGACCGTATTTTTTGGATCACTTGACTGTGAAATGTGTCTAAAAATTTGTCAGAATTTTCTGTCGGTCAACCGTTCGTAGGCTTCGATGTATTTTTTGGAAGTCTCCAAAACTATGTGTTTTGGTAGTCTGGGTGCTGGCGGCTGCTTGTTCCAGCCAATGCTGAGCAGATAATCGCGCACGTACTGCTTGTCATAGCTGAACTGATCTTTTCCGACCTCATACTTTTCCTTTGGCCAGAATCTGCTTGAATCCGGAGTCAACGCTTCGTCTATGAGCGTTAATGCCTTGTTGCAGAAGCCGAACTCAAACTTTGTGTCTGCGATTATGATGCCGTTTGCCTCCGCCTTCCAAGAGGCTTTCTCATAAATCTTCAAACTCGCCTCCTCGATTTCTGCTGCCAAGGCTTTTCCAACTTGTTTGACAACGTTTTTTTTAGCCAGTTCGATGTCGTGACCCACATCTGCCTTTGTGGTCGGCGTCAAAATTGGGTTCTTCAGTTTTTCAGCCTTTTTCAAGCCCTTAGGCAAGCCAGCGGCTTTGCCTTGACGGTAGTTCTCCCATAACGATCCGTAGAGGTAGCCTCTGACCACGAACTCTATTTTTATCGGCTCAGCCTTCTTGACCAAGACTGTGCGGGGATCAACCACGTCTAGAACATGATTGGGTACTATGTTGCTGGTTTCTTTGAACCAGTAGTTTGAGAGTCTGTTCAGGGCTTCGCCTTTGTATGGGATGCCGTTTGGCAGAACTACGTCGAAGGCTGAGATTCTGTCGGTGGACACTATTAGGAGTTTGTCTCCTAGGTCGTAGACGTCTCTGACCTTGCCTTTCTTGAATTTTGGAAAGGGCAGATTCGTCTCAAGAACGACATCATACGTCGTGGTTTTCATTCTGCCTCCTCTGATTCCTCGTGTTCGCCGTGTTGCTCGTGTTCGACTTTTTCAACATGCTCGCGTTCGAGTTCATGAGCCTCTTTCACTCTAACTTCTCGGTCAGCCTTCACAACCGATTCTCTAGCGGTGTCTCGAAGTTTTTCAACGGCTTTCTTGATTGAGGAATTTGACGCCGATAGGATTCGGGCAGCAGTTAGGGCGGCGTTTTCAGGCTCAGCAACGAACGCCACAGGTACACCTTTTGGCACGACGGCGGAGCTGAAAAACTTACCCCATCGATAGGTTTTGAAGTCTGGCGGACAAGCTATGACTGGTCTGGTTGTGTAGCCTGCGACCAGACCTGACAACGCGTCTGAGAGGCCGGCGACCGTTATGAAGACAATGTTGTCTTTGGATTGTTCGTAGGTTTTCAGGTCTTGAAGGAGTTTTTCTGGGTTTCTATGGGCTGAGCTCACTCGATATTCGCATTTTATCGGGATGCGGTTCTCTTTTAGGAAGTCTTGGATGCGATGGGCGAAGGGCATGTCGCTTGAAGAACCCATGAGGATGACGATTTTTTGGTTAGACATTTCAAATCAAAGCATAATCTTTTGTCAACTGATTTAAAGATATAGGAAAACACAAAATTAGGTCTCCTCCAAAGAGGATATGTTTGTTCTTGGTTAGAGAATGAGAAAAATGGAAAGGGTTTTTGGTTTATGGGTCGGTCCAGTATTTGATGTAGGCATCGACGAAGGTGATTATATCGTCGTAGTCGATATCACAGTCATTGTCGAAATCGCATAGTGGATCTTTTCCTTGGCCTGACCAGTACTTGATATAGGCATCGACAAAGTAGATTATGTCGTCGTAGTCTACGTCGTAGTCTTCGTCAAAGTCGCCTAGTGGGCGCAGTATAATGTTTAGGATTGTTGTTTCGCCGACAGTTACATCTATGGTGGTGGAATTGCTAAGTAGAGAGAGTTCAGGTGGCGGGACAACTTCTATCGTGTAGGTTCCTGTTTGTAGTATGATGAGTTTGTAGCTGCCGTTGATGTTTGTGTATTTGTAGTCAACTGCGCTTATGTATACAAGTGCATTAACTACTGGTACTGTTTTAACATTTGTAACAGTGCCAAGGACAATTGCGGATTTTTGGAACTGGGTGTAATTGTACGTGGATGTAGTATAGACATCAGATATGTAGAGTGCTATATTAGAGTAATAAATTGAAAGGTCTTTCACGTAATATGGGCCATTAACTCCATTTCCGAAAATGTATCTTCCATCGAAGTCTAGTTGTATCGTTTGTGGTGTATCTTTATTTAGATAAATTGAGTCAGAGGCCCATATTATTTCATTGTCATGGATGTCTGTCAGTCTTGCATTTACTTCATATGTTCCTGAATGCTGCACTATTACCTCTATTTCAACAGCTAAGTAATTGTAGAAGCCATCGGTATCTGTGTCATTTCCAAAATCAGAGAAGGTTCCTGTTAGTTTTATTATGGGTTTTTGGAAGTCGGTGTAATTGTACGCGGTTGTGTTGTAGACATTGTAGCGTATGTCAACTATGTTATCACCCTCATCGTAAAGTCTGAGTCCCAGATTATATGATCCATTGACTCCATGAGAATAAATAGATACTCCGTCGAAGTTCAATGTGGATAATTGGGTTCCTATGTTAAAATAGGATTTGTTTGTTGTTGAAATAATCAAACTACCATTAGCGTCGTGTAAAGTTCCCTCCAGAGTGTAGTTTTCTGCCTTGGTTACACTTAATTCGACTTGGATACTAAGATGATTAAAGAGTCCGTCTCCTGCCGTGAATATTATGCTGTTGATGTTGTTGAGGTTTGTGACATCTTCAGCAAGGATATCCCCTGCGCCGTTGGAGACGCCTATTGTCGTCGATATGGGTCCGTTGTTGTGTTCATAATTGAATTGTATTACGCCATCATCTCTCAATATAACTTCGAAGTTGGCGACAGTGCTCGAACCGTAGACGCGAACATACCATCGAATGCCGACATGAGTTGAGTTCTGCCATGTGTAAATGTCGTGTGGTTCATCGGTGACCCAGTCGTCCCATGCTGGGGCGATTGCTAGTTTGCCAGCCAAGGCGGATATACTATTACTATAACTGGCGTCAGGACCGAGGAATGCTATCAAGCCGTTGCTTGAAATATAGATTGTTGTATAGTTCGTGCCATAGGATGGAAAGTTAAAGGGCAAAGTGTAGGACCAGCTGTCATCGTCTCCGTGCCAACCCATCGGAGTGCCTCCGCCAATCCATTCATGTGGAAGATACGTTCGGGTATATGTACTCTCAATATCGGTATCAACTCCATAATCTGAATAACTTCCTGTGAAGAACGCTTTTGGTCTTTGGAATATTGTATAAGAATAAGCGGTGGTGTTGTAAATTTTATCCATGTCATCAATCAGACTTTCGTTAACGTCAAAAAGTTGAAGGAATCTTAACGTGTAAGGTCCACTTATACCATTGCTATAGATCATTGTGCCATTGAAGTTAAGAACCACGTTACTGATTCCAGTTCCTAAATATGTGAAGTTGCTTGCAGCGGTTATAGACTTTCCTGTATAATCGAACAAATATCCAAATATCGTGTAGTTCCCAGCAACGAAAACTTTTGTTCCAACATTCAAAGACAAGAAATCGAACAAACCATCAGAGTCAATATCTGTCCCGTAATCAAAGAAAGCCCCTGTGAATCCAGCTGACAGTTGTTCAAACTCGATATAGGAATACATTGAGGTGTTACAAGTCGAGGTCTTGCTGTAGATTAAGTCAGATAACGTAAGATGCAATGTGTAAGGTCCATTAGTTCGGGATCTTCGAATAGCTATTCCGTCAAAGTCAAGATACATGGTTTGTGGGCCGCTATTTAGGAAGGTATAGTTGAAAACTGAGGCTACGTAACTTTCATTAGTAAATAATGCTCCACTTATGCTATAATTGCCCGTCCTTGTTACGTTTAAACTTAGTTCAACTGTCAAATAATCGTACAAACCATTTAGGTCGATGTCCCTTCCATAATCTGTTAAATTTGTAAGTTCTATGAATAATCCTTCAAATTCTGTGTAATGGTAAAGTGAAGTGTTGAATACTCTATAATCTATGAGAGTGCTGTTTTCATTGTATAAAATTAAGTCTACGCTGTAGTTTCCGCTTACTCTTGCCTCATAGATATCCTTCCCACTGAAAAAGAGTTTTATTGTTTGTATAGTTGCATTAAGGTAGGAATAATCCGATGCTAGTGTTATTCTAGTTCCATTGTAACTCAGTATTCCTGAAGTAAAGTAGTTCCCTACTTCCGTTATATTCACATCTATCTGTGTTACTAAGAAGTTGTACAGACTATCGCCGTCGGTATCAAATCCATAATCAGAAAAATTGGTTGTAAACTCTGCAATCCTTAAAATGCTTTCTGTTTGTATTACTAATTTGCCTGGGTTATGTTTATACCTCCACTTGCCCCAGCGTCGTTCTTCGTCATTTTGGGGAGTTTCAGGATAAAGTGTTGCTTTGTTGGCTCCTTTTTCAGCTTTAAAATACTCGCCAAGTATATCTCCAATAACTGGATTTCCGGTAGCAGGATTTATGAATCCCCGCACTCTGTGAGTGGGATCCACTATGGCAATAGTGGGGTCTTGAACCTCTACTACATTTCCGGTGCTGCTTTCTCGGATTCTAACCACCCGATGCTTGCCCCAAGCATAAATGTTTTCGTTTATGTCCGCAAAACCTTGAACAACTCTAAACGTTGGGTCATAGCATTTATTTTTATACTTGCCTACTTCATGATCATTGAAGACCCAGCTATCACGTTGAACCCACGTTTTTCCATCTTCATAGGCATTTCCTTTGTTTCCATCTAAGGCGATTATAGGTTTGGTCACGAATGGAAGTGTCTGCCACGGAATAGATTCCTCGCCGACATTGACGCCTAAAACTCCAGATAAAATCTGCAAAACATCCTTGAAAGAACCGCAACTTCCATGATTGTTCTTTTCTTCAATTAACTCAAATCCGAATACAAAAGGCTTATTGGGATGACCAAAACCCCGAAAACCTTCGTACCTCCACTTCGGTTTATAGTTTATGCTTATGGTTGTCTTAGAAACCACCTCTTCATCAGTTTTAGCACCCATAGCCCATTTACACGCCACTTCAAGCCACTTCTCCTTTGGTGGCTTTATGTTCTTTTTTAACAATTGTGCATTAGGCCATGCTCCAGCCGTACCAGACTTAATTTCACGCGATATAGATTCGTCATACGTGACGTATAACTTATGATCGGTAAACTGTGGATCGGCTATATACTTATCATCCTTAGAGAACCTAAAGGTCCAGAACCTTAGAAGGTATATTCCAACTTCCGGCGGCGGAGTGACATCGAACTCCTTTTCCCACCCATGAAAATCGAAGTCATCCATTATCCAAGGTCTATATTCCCATATTAGCCAGCCGACACCTATTTTCGGTTTCCACTTTAAACTCGTTTTCCATTGCTTTGGCCACGTATCTACAGTGATTTTAACTTTGAACTTATGATTACCTTTAAACCAAGTCGCGATAGGGTAGTCTCTTTTTGTATCTCCACTTACACCTGGAACCTCGATTAATTTTCCAGTAGCATCAAATTTCTTCTCCCAGATAGGCCCAGTTATAATATGGTCCGTGTCACCCTTCTTTATCTCAATATCAGTACCATCTACAACTTCGATTTTTGTTACTTTGATGTTGAATGGAATCTTTAGTTCTGCCCAATCAACTTCAACAGCCCACTCGTCTCCCAACAAATCGATAAACACCTGAATATGATTCTCTCCTTCCACAATAAATGAGGGATCAACCTCGAAACTTGGGGTACTCCACTGGTTGTTAGCACCAGTTAAGAGTCCAAGTGCATGACCATTGATTTCCACTCTATCTCTTTCAGGCGGATCCACAGGGGCTACATAATCAACATCCCAAACTTTCAGAGTTAACTTAGGCTTAGGCGATATAGTCGGGTCAGGCTTAAAATCATCGACATCTATGTAGAAATCTATTGGACTGCTCTCCTTGAACAAATACTGGTCTAAATCCCAACCCTCATTAACCTTAAACTTCACCCAAGGATCAGCATCCGTAGACGGACTAAATTCTGTTCCAGAAGAAGAGCTCAATTCTATAGAGCTAGTGCCCAGTCTCCCTGACTCGTCTCTGGGAGCATCCCAAGGCGAATCTCCATGGAAGCTCCCGCCAAACGACAACGACATTGAATGTGGTACACACAACAAAAATACGAGAAACAAAATTGGGAAAGTCCTTAAAACTGCTTTCTTCATCTCTTTATTCATTCTCATTTTTTCACTCGACCCAGTTATCAAATTGATGCCATATCTTTTTATGCTTTTTGGAACAATTTTTACAAGACCATCAAGGGTCTATTTTTGTTAGAGTTCTAAATGTTAAACCATTTTTTGCTTTTCCACGATTACATACTTTGACGCTCTTCCACATCTCAGCACATTTGAAACCAAAGTAAAAAGCGGGCAGTCACAAGCATCAAATAGTGCAGTGTCAGTTGTGGTTTGTGGAAGGTGGAATATTCAGCCCTAAAACAAAGACTTGTCTTTCTCTTGTTTATGTTCTTTTAGGCATCGCTTATCTTCTGCTTTTCCTTTGGTTTGGTATTCCATACGTGACTTCTCTGCAGTTCGGCTCGGTGAGTCCTTGGAGCCCTTCTAGTGCTGCTTATCTGCTTTTTTATGGATTTGCCTTTTTTCTTCCCCTTGCCTCATTTCTGTGCCAGCTGACCGCCTACGGCTTTCACAGCAACCAAGAATGGGCTCGCAAACTAGGCATTGTCATTTCGCTTCCACCTGCGATTGGAACACTCCCGAGCATTCTTTTCATTTTGGAAATTACGTCTAACTGGGAGTACTACGACCAGATGGGTGTCAACCCGTCGTTTACGGTTACAATTTGGACCATTGTTCTAATTATTGGTCTAGTTAACTCCCCTCTAGTTTATTTTCTATCGAAACCAGAAACCACAAAAGTAGACCAAGACTTTTCAATCACTCATTAAGTTTACCTGGCTTCAGGCTATCTTCTGTAAGGGTCTCTTTACATTGATGAAAAACACCAATGCCCCCAACAGGATTAAAACCGATGAATTAACGAAGGCGTTGATATACGCTGTGTGCGCCGATATGCTTAACACGCTGGTCTGAATATCAGCGAGTGGCCCACCAATTAGTAAGCCTGCTGGACCCCAACTCAACGCCATAACCGTATTATACCTGCTTAATAGTCGTCCTCGTCTGTGCTCTGGGATGATGTCGCCAGCCAAGGCGAAGCCTGCTGTTTGAACAGTCATTAATGACATACCGTTTATTCCATAAACTATTGCCATAGCAACCACGTTTGAGGCAACGCCATAAAAGAGCGGGGTTGCGGCAGCCATTAGCAAACCAATAAGAATAACTATGGTTCTACCCAACTTGTCGGCTAGTATGCCAGCAACAATACTGGCGATCATCCCGCCTAGGGTCCAGGATGAAAGAATAAAACTCACATCCAAGTCGCTTGCGTTAAGCCCGCCATTGAGCTGGAGGAAAAGCGGAAAAATCTGATTCACCGATGCCGCACCCAAAACGATTACAGTTAGTGAGATTAGAAACCAGAGAAATATCCGCTCATTTCCAGACGAGACATTAGATATTATTCTAGAGCCTATAGCCGGATCACCTTCATTCTTTTTTGATTCTGTAGAAGCTAAGGTTGCTGAAGGCTTGATTGCCTTCGACACAAGCCGCATGATGATGGCGCCTGCTAAAAGCATTAGAGTTACCATGTAGAAGATTGTGCCTTGTCGAAAGCCCAGACCTCCAGCGTATAGAAAGCCTGCCATTATTATGCCTGTCATTCGCCCTATCGACATGACGAGATTTATTGCGCCTACGAAGCCGCCACGGGTTTCGGGAGTTGTGATATCAGTAACTAAGGCTGCCCAGCCGACATCTGACATGGACCAGAAGAATTCGAGAATAGCCAAGCCAACGATTAAAGAAAGCCCCGCATTAACATTGCTTCCAATGTCGACGAAAAATTTATGGAAGAAAAAGACTGCGATATATGCGAATCCAGCTACAACTTCACCCATCACTACGAGTTGGGCTCTCAATCTGTAGCGGTCAGAGATTCTTCCCCAAAGTAGGTTTTGACCCACAGCCGACATCAACATTGTGAGCGTGCCCAAGGCAGCGGTTGTGGTCACGTTTCCCATGAGTGAAAACAGATAGATGTACATGAACGTGTAGAAGACGCCTCGTCTCATGAACGTTAGAAACTGAAAAGACCATAAACCCAGAAGTGTTGATGCCCTTACAGTCGAATTTCTCATGCTTTCAGCCTTGTTTGAATCACATACAAGTAACAAGGTGAATCTAAAACATTTCCTCGACTAATGGGACGCAATGATTAAAAGGATGCCGAACGTGTTGAGTTAAAGGGGCAGAGGTAAACTGTGTGCAAGTCAAAAAAGTAACTCCAAGTGATTTAAAAGCAACCTACTGCTGCATGAGCGAATTATCTCCAAGTGCCTCTTGGGCAAAGGCATTACCTGAGTCGAGGCAGTGGTTCAAAACCAACTTGTGCAAGCACGTTGAAGGCTATCATCTCTTAGATGGCGATAAGGTTGTCGGGCACGTCTATTACGCGAGCTCGGAGAATGCGTTGCTTCCGCTTGAGATTGAGCCAAACGTAGCCTGCATTTACTGCACCGAAATGCTGCAGGATTATGTGCACAAAGGATACGGCAAAATGATGTTTAACTATGTTAAAGAAGACTTCAAAAAGCACGGGTTTAAAGGCATACTGGTTGACGCAACAGAAATCAAAGAATACATGCACTACGAGCACTTTCTCAAGCAAGGATTCAAAGTAATAAAAGAGCATGCTCCATTCAGGCTCATGTATTTCCCCCTCACGAAGGAAAGCATCAACGTTAAGCTCGTAGAATTGAATTACAAACCTTCAAGAGATAAGGTAGAAGTAACCTTGCTCACGCACTTCTTCTGCCCCGTAATGGCCCATATGCATCATCTAATAAAGAAGACTGCTCAAAGCTTCGGCGACAAGGTCAAGATAGTTGAGGTAAACGGAACACTCGAAACAGTGCGCAGATACGGGATCACAGATCCCTTAATCAATGGCAAGGTCAAAATACTTGGTCCAGCCAGCGAAGAAGACGTGAAAAAGGCAATACGAGAAGAAATCAAACAATTCAAGCATTGAGCCACTCAAAATGTTTACTTGTCATGGTTCGATTGAGTGAAGAAGATTTCCTAACTGCGTGCAGGCTAATCCTCACGCTGGTGTTTGCTCAGCCACTTTTTTGCTTTTTGAAGTTTCTTCAAAGACCATGGTTGTTCCTTAATCGAAGTTTTCCTTTCGGTGGGGATCAACTTAACCGTTAGGCATTCTATGTAATTTTCATTCAAACAAAAATTGATGGCGTGCTTCTCAGTGACCTTCCTGTGAAAACTAACACCAGTGCACCAAAGTCCTTCGATGTGATAAACCCCTGGACCAGAAGCCTCTACATATTCCAGAAAGGGACAGACTACTTGCTCTGACTCTTTACCCTTTGAAA
>Ga0315308_1002479_pt1 | contig 10458 bp, 11 predicted proteins | sample TDP3_MG_FD_203078 | JGI IMG/M metagenome (GOLD analysis project Ga0315308, IMG submission 203078) | Freshwater sediment microbial communities from Lake Towuti, South Sulawesi, Indonesia - TDP3 | ecosystem: Environmental > Aquatic > Freshwater > Lake > Sediment | place: Indonesia: South Sulawesi...
CATTCAGTCAGAAGGGTTTAAAACCCTGCACGAAGGTGAAGTGGTTGAATTTGACATCGTTGATTCAGACAAAGGTCCCAAGGCAGTGAATGTAACAAAAATGTAAGATACATTTGCCAAATAACCAGAAAAACCCTGGCTTGAAAAAAGCCAGGGTTTTTTATTTTTATTAGATTTTTTTATTGATAATTTTAGGGAATTATGTTATAAAATACTAAAAAGTTGATAGGAATTTGAGATGGTAAAAGACTTGGAGATAATAAAAAGGGGAACGTCAGAGATTATTTCTCCAGAAGAACTAAAGAAGAAATTGAACATGCGGAAACCTTTGAGAGTGAAGTTTGGCGCTGACCCAACAGCCCCCGACATTCATTTGGGTCATACGGTGGTTCTGCAAAAATTGAAGCAATTTCAGGACCTGGGTCACCAAGTTATCTTCATAATAGGCGATTTTACCGCCCGAATCGGCGATCCTTCAGAGAGGACCGAAGCGAGAAAAGCAGTTACTGCCGAAGAAATAAAGGAGAACGCAAAAACTTATCAGGAGCAAGGTTCTAAGATTCTAGATATGCAGAAGACTGAGGTGGTTTTTAATAGTGAATGGTTTGACAAGATGAGTCTGTCGGATGTTATGAAGCTTTCTTCCTATTCCACAGTTGCCCAAATGTTAGCCAGGGCAGATTTTAAGGAAAGATTTAATCGGGAAATAGATATAAGCCTTTTGGAGTTTATCTATCCACTGCTTCAAGGATACGATTCAATTCAAGTGAAAGCTGACGTGGAAATTGGAGGAACGGACCAAAAATTTAATCTCTTGATGGGGCGGCAGTTACAAAGAGATTTTAACCAGGAGCCCCAGGTTATAATCACTATGCCACTTTTAGAGGGCATAGATGGCATTAAGAAAATGAGCAAGAGTTACGGAAATTATGTGGGCATAACCGAGTCTCCTCAAGAGATGTTCGGAAAGATTATGAGTATTTCTGACCAATTGATGCTCAGGTACTATGAATTGCTAACTGAAGAAAATTTGGATCAGGTCAAGAGAGTGCCTCCTCGCCAGGCAAAAGTTAATCTGGCAAAAGGGATAGTTCAAAAATACCATGGGGAGATTGAAGCGAAGAAAGCTCAAGAAGAATTTGAGAAAGTTTTTGTCAAGAAAGAATTGCCCGGGGGGATAAAGGTGATTAGAATTTCGGACAAGAAGATATGGGTTGTGGATTTGTTGGTAAAAGCTGGCCTGGCAACAAGCAAAAACGAGGCAAAGAGGCTTATCGCCCAGGGGGGCGTAAAGATAAATAGGAAAAAATTGAAAAATTTTGACATGGATTTGTTAATGGATAAGGAATACATAGTACAAGTAGGAACGAGGAAGTTCAGAAGAGTAGTCCACGCATAGAAAGATTAACAGGAGAAAGGTCATGCCCAAAGGGAGAAGGCGCAAGTTGCAGAAAATTCGTACCCACAAGCGGAAAAAATTCCTGAGAAAGATGCGTCACAAGAGGAAAAGGTAGTTTGACAGAAGTGGCTCAGTTTACTAAAATTGAAAGTGTGACCGATTTTGAAGCACGGGAAATTCAGGATGATAGATTCGAAGGGATCCTTATTGGGTGGAGTCCTCCTGAAAGGGAGGGTTTTAAGAAAGGGAAGCCTTGCTTTCGCATGGATTCCAGAAGAACATATGTATTTTGTATTTTCATGTATACTAGGAGAACTGAGATGAAAGAGGGAATACACCCTAAATATTTTGAAACGACAATTACTTGTGCCTGTGGGAATGTAATTCACACTCGCTCAACGGTGAAAAATATTCGTGTGGAGATTTGCTCAGCCTGCCATCCATTTTTTACGGGCACACAGAAATTGGTCGATACAGCAGGGAGGGTGGAAAGGTTTAAGCAGCGATATACGAGAACGGCTGGGAAGACCGTGCGTAGAAAGATAAAGACTGATAAGAGGGCCGGAAGGAAGACGAAGCAAAAGGAGAAGTCTCGATAGGTCCAAATATAATGAAGCCGGGTGGGAGTCCGAAAAGATTCTCCTCCTCGGTTCACAGGAGCCCCGGGGAACGGGGTATCTTTTTTGGGTTTCGAGAGCAAGTGGGAGTCATCTATGACCATCGGTGGTCAGGCGGTAATTGAAGGCGTGATGATGAGTTCACCCCATTATTATGCTATTGCCCTACGTTTAAAAAATGGAGAGATTATAGTAAAGAAAGAAGAAAAGAGCAAATGGGCTGGGAAAATTTTTTTCTCGAGGCTCCCTCTAATCAGAGGTGTATTTGTCCTCTTGGACACATTGCTAATTGGTATAAAGAGCCTGACGTATTCTGCAGATATCTTTTCCAGAGAAAGCATTGAGAAAGATAGTAGCCAGCACCCAGAAAAATTAAGGTCTAACCCCTGGATATTAGGTGGCACAGTGATTTTGTCCTTTATAGCTGGGCTTTTTCTTTTCTTCATTTTGCCCCTGGGGATTACAGAGTACCTCAGACGTACGGTGTTGACGTTGGAAAGTCCTTTTCTTTTCAACTTACTCGATGGAACAATTAGAATATCGATTTTTCTTTTATATATTTTGGCAATATCGTTTATTAAGGATATTCAGAAACTATTCCAGTACCACGGTGCTGAACACAAGGCAGCTTATGCTTATGAAGCTGCCGATGAATTGAAAGTAGAAAATGCTCGAAAACATTCTACCCTTCATCCTCGCTGTGGGACGAGTTTCTTGTTAGCGGTAATGGTGCTGGCAATTTTTGTATTTTCACTTTTTAGGCTTCATACAGTCCTTGGGAAATTGTTTTTGAGATTGGCGCTGTTACCTTTGATTGCGGGTATTGCTTATGAAACAATAAAATTGGCTGCAAGATTTAGAACTTATGCACTAGTTAAGTTTCTGATTGCTCCCAATTTATGGCTGCAAAGGCTGACCACAAGAGAACCGTCGGACGGACAGATTGAGGTCGCTCTAGCAGCCCTGAAGCGAGTTCTGGAGGCTGAAAAAGGGGAATTCGATGCTATACATTAGACTTTTTTTGACTTTTGTAAAGATTGGTCTTTTCATGTTTGGTGGTGGTTATGCTGCAATTCCGTTGGTACAAAAAGAAATTATCGAGATGCGGAAGTGGGTAACGCTAAAGGAGTTCATTGATATTCTCGCTATTGCTGAGATGACACCTGGGCCAATCGCTATCAACTCGGCTACATTTATTGGATATAAACTTGGCGGGTTCTGGGGAGGGTTATGCGCCACCATTGGTGTAGTTTTACCCGCATTCTTGGCTATTTTACTTATAGCTGGATTTTTTTATACGTATATATCCCATCCCTTGGTAGAAAGAGTTTTCCGGGGTATTCGTCCTGCAGTAATTGGTCTTATTGCTGCAGCTTTATTCAGTTTGGCTAAAGGTGGGATGATTGTGGACTGGAAGGCGAGCGTTACTGCCATTTTGGTATTTTTTGCGGTGCTTTTTTTGAGAATACATCCCATTTGGTTGATTCTTCTCTGTGGAATGTTAGGTGTTTTGGTATATTGAGAATGGAGGTTTAGGGTGATAAAGAAATTGCAGATCATGGAGACTCGCTTTCAGCAGTTGGAAAGATTGCTTAGTGACCCTCACGTCATTTCTGATAAGGAGATTTTTCAAAAATACGCGAAAGAACTGGCTGAGAAACAACCGATTGTTAATAGATTTAGGAAATTTAAGAATATTGAAAATAGAATTTCTTCCACTCAGGAAGTCCTTATGAGCGAAGACCGAGAACTTGTAAAACTGGCAAAGAAGGAACTGGAGGAACTTACCAGAGAAAGGGCGGAGCTGGAGAAAGAATTGAAATTGTTGCTTGTTCCTCCAGACTCAGACAAAGATAAGAATATTATTATCGAGATCCGAGCAGGAACAGGGGGACAGGAGGCGGCTCTGTTTGCCGGTGACCTTTTTCGAATGTATACTCGGTATGCTCAAAAAAGAGATTATAAGGTGGAAATTTTGGGCTCTCATCCTACCGAATTGCGTGGCTTTAAGGAGGTCATTTTCTCTATAGAGGGAAAAGGTGCTTATAGTGATTTTCAATATGAGGGAGGAGTTCACAGGGTACAACGGGTGCCGATAACAGAGACCAGCGGTAGGATTCACACCTCAGCAGTAACTGTAGCGGTTATGCCAGAAGCGAAGGAAGTGGAAGTCAAAATAGATCCCGATGATTTGAGAATAGATACTTTCTGTTCCTCTGGTAAAGGAGGCCAGAGCGTAAACACTACTTACTCAGCAGTGAGGATCACTCATCTTCCCACAGGACTGGTAGCTCAATGCCAGGATGAAAGGTCTCAGTTAAAGAATAAAACTAAAGCGATGAAAGTCCTGCGCGCCAGACTGTTAGCAAAGATTCGGCAAGAAGAAGACCATGCCTTGGCAGCAAAAAGGAGACAACAGGTTGGTACTGGAGACCGCAGTGAAAAGATAAGGACTTACAATTTTCCTCAAAATCGGGTGACGGATCATAGAATAGACTTAACCTGGCATAATCTCAATGATATTATGGCTGGAAACCTTAATCGAATTATTGAAAAATTGAAACAAACTTTTGAAGAGCGACGGCTCAAAGGAAGAGAAAGCCGAGAATAAGATGGTTAAGCGGTGGACAGTTTCTGAAATTTTATACAAAGCTACTTCGCATCTTAAGAAAAGACGAATACCTGAGCCACGGATTGATGCCGAAGTTTTGCTGGCACACGTTTTGAAGATAGACAGGCTAGAAATATATTTGAATCTCGATTGCCAGTTAACTGAGAAGCAGTTATCCGCTTACGAGAAGTTAATTGAAAGAAGGGCCGAACGGGAACCTGTAGCCTTTATTGTTGGTCATAAGGAATTTATGGGATTGTTGCTTTTTGTGAACAAGGATGTTTTAATTCCCAGACCCGAGACAGAAATCCTGGTGGAAAGCGTAATAAAAAAGGTGCAAGATATTAAAAAGTCAAAAAGCTATGAAGGTAGTAGAGACAGTTCTCTCGTCATTGTGGACCTTTGTACCGGGAGTGGGAATATCGCTATAAGTCTTGCTAAGAATATCCTAGCGTGTAAAATTTATGCTACTGACATAAGTAAAAGCGCTATTCAGGTAGCTCGAAAGAATGCAAGCTTTCATAATGTTGAAGGAAAAGTAGAATTTCTTCTGGGGAACCTGTTCCGTCCCTTAGAAAAGCTTAATTCAAATCTGGCTGCAGATTTTATAGTGAGCAATCCTCCTTATGTCAAGTCGAGTGATTTGGCTCTGCTTCAGCCTGAGATTAGGAAAGAGCCTGTTTGTGCCCTGGAAGGAGGGAATGAAGGGCTTAACTTCTATCAGCGCATAATCCCCGAAGCCTCAAAATATTTGGTTTATGGTGGGTATTTGATTATGGAAATCGGAGATCATCAGGGCAAAGCAGTGATGGAACTCTTTAAGAAGGAGAAACAGTTTTCTCAACTCCGATTAGTTAAGGATTACGCTGGACTGGACAGAGTGGTTATGGCCCAGAAAGCAAGATTTTTAGATACGAACGAGGAGCCTTAAAGGGGGAAAGAGTGGAAAAGATTCTCATTACCGGAGGAAAGAAGCTCTCTGGCGTGGTGAAGATTAGTGGTTCGAAGAACGCCTCTTTGCCCATAGTGGTCGCTAGTCTTTTGACCGATGAGGATTGCGTTGTGAAGAATGTACCTAATCTTCAAGACGTGGAGACGATTCTAGCGTTATTGAGGATCTTAGGGAAAAGAGTTTCTCGCCATAACAAAAGGATAAAAATTTCTTCTACCCATAGACTGAATAGTGAAGCTCCGTATGAATTGGTAAAAAAGATGCGAGCGTCTATCTTAGTGATGGGCCCTCTCCTTGGTAGGCTTGGCCGAGTTAGAGCTTCTTTGCCTGGGGGATGCGCCATTGGCGCTCGTCCCATCAATCTACACCTTCGAGGGTTTAGAAAGCTGGGAGCCAAAGTAAGTTTGGAGAGAGGATACGTTCAGCTGGATGCTCCCAGGCTCCACGGGGCGAACATATATTTGGATTTTCCCAGCGTAGGAGCAACAGAAAATTTAATGATGGCGGCAACAAGAGCTAAGGGAAAAACCATCATAGAAAATGCTGCTTCCGAACCAGAGATTCGGGACCTTGCCAACTTTTTGAATAAGATGGGGGCTAAGATTAAAGGAGCAGGAAGCAATATTATTGAAATCGAAGGTGTAAATGTACTTTCTGGGACAGTTCACGAGGTTATTCCCGACCGAATAGAAACAGGTACATTTATGGTGGCAGCAGCAGTCACTGGCGGGGATGTGGTTATTCGGGGGTCAAACCCGGAACACCTGGAGGCAGTAATAACGAAACTGAGAGAAGCTGGAGCAAAGGTTACCTTAAATAATAAAGAAATTAGAATTAGCTCGGGCAAAAATCTGAGGGCGACCGATATTGAGACAGTTCCTTATCCGGGCTTTCCTACCGATATGCAGGCCCAATGGATGGTACTGATGAGTCTCAGCAGGGGTACCAGTATAATTACAGAAACTGTATTTGAGAATAGATTTCTCCATGTTGGCGAACTTCAAAGGATGGGGTCCAATATTCAGGTTAAGGGTAATAGTGCAATTGTTAAAGGCATTCCTAAGCTCAGTGGCGCTCCCGTAATGGCCACGGACTTGAGGGCTTCGGCAGCATTGATTCTGGCGGCTCTGGTCGCAGAGGGAAAAACTGAGATATTCGGACTTAACCATCTCGATAGGGGTTATGAAGACTTTGAGAAAAAGCTAAAGCGTTTAGGAGCAAGGATAAAGAGAGTGAGAGAATGATAGTGAGTGGGATGAAGGGATAGTTTTCGGAGTCGCTCGGATAGAGCCTCGAAAAATAGTTTGCTCACGCCTGAGGAATTTCTTGACGCCAAAAAACTTCGGACTTTGCGGGGCGCAAATCAAAACTCCTCGCTTCGCTCGTCGGACAGTGATTTGCTTGAAAAGAACCCGCCGTCCTCGTTTTTTGGCTGAAATTCCAATGGTTCTTCGCAAACTATTTTTCGAATCTTAGGGTGTTAAGAGGTGGGGATAGTTTTCGGAGTCGCTCGGGTAGAGGGATGCTCGGGATTTGGTTCGCTCGCTGACAATTTTTTGCTCTGCGAGCACCGCCAAAAATCTCAGGAGTTTACAGAAATTCCCTTCGGTCAGTTTCGGCTAAACTCTTTTCTTCGATTTTTGGCTAAAAATTCTAATGCTCGCTGCACCAAATCCCCTCGCATTAGGGGAATGTATCGTCCTCGTTTTTTGGCTGAGATTCCAATACCTCTTCAGAAACTATCTTTTAAATGTTGGCAGTGGGAAAGGAGAAGCAAAAAGGTTTGAAAGGAGTAGAAAAGAAAGTTAGACAAATCATAGAAAGGGTGAAGAATCGAGGGGATAAAGCTTTACTCTTTTACACGAAGAAATATGATGGTATTGTTCTAGAGCCAGCCAAATTGAAGGTGAAAAAAGAAGAGATTGACAGAGCTTTCAAGCAGGTTGGCTTAAATTTTATCAAGTTAATAGAAAGAGCAAAGAAAAATGTAGAAAAATTCCACCTCCGGGAATACCAACAGATTACAAAAAAGAGTCGCTCATTCTGGCGAACCGCCTTCAAAGGGATTCGCTTTATGGAACTCTGGCGTCCCGTTGAGAAAGTGGGGGTCTATGTGCCCGGAGGAACATATTCTTACCCTTCTTCGGTGCTGATGACAATAGTGCCAGCAAAAGTGGCAGGTGTTGCCAGGATTTCAATGGCCTCCCCTCCGGCGAAATTGAGTTCCGAGGTTTTGGCGACTGCTCGGATATGTGGAGTGGAGGAAATCTATAAGGTTGGAGGTGCTCAGGCAATTGCAGCCTTTGCCTACGGAACTGAGACTGTTCCCAAAGTTGATAAGATTGTGGGTCCAGGAAATGTATACGTTACTACTGCTAAGAGGCTTCTTTTTGGCAATGTAGGAATTGATATGTTGGCCGGCCCATCTGAAATACTGATTATTGCTGATGGGAGTGCTAATCCCGACTACATAGTATCTGACCTATTGGCACAGGTGGAGCATGGTGGCGGCGCCACTGCCAGGTTAATCACTACGTCAAGAAAAATAAAAGGTATTGTCGAAAGGAAATTGAAGAAAAAGGGAGTCTTCTTGACGTGGGTGCGAAGAATCGAGGAAGCTGTACGGCTGGCCAACAAATTTGCGCCGGAACATCTGGAAATCCTGACAAAGAGCCCAGAGAGAATTTTATCAGAGGTAAATAACGCAGGGGAAATATTTCTTGGCAGATGGTCTCCGGTTGCCATTGGTGACTATTATGCGGGGCCAAGCCATGTTTTGCCTACAGGGGCCACGGCGAGATTTTCTTCAGGCCTGTCGATCAAAGATTTTTTGAAAAGAGTGGTAGTAATAGCCTGTTCGGAGAGAGGGCTGAGGAGTTCAGCTCGAGATATAATCAATTTTGCGAAGATAGAAGGGATGGAGAGTCATGCGGAGTCGATAAAGGTGAGACTGAAAGAGTGACAAAAAATTAAAAGATAGTTTGTTCATCACTAAGGAATTTCTTGACGCCAAAAAACCTCGGACTCTGCAGGGCACAAAAATAAACTCGCCCCGATAAATCGGGGCTCGAACAAATTTTTGCATGAAAGAGGAGAAGCCGTCCTCGTTTTTTGGCTAAAATTCCTAAAATTCTTCACAAACTATCTTTCAATATTGTAACTGTAGAGTGAAGCTTTGCTAAAGGATAAGTTTGTTGTTTTGGAGGTAAAATGAGAAGAGCAAAAATAGATAGAAGGACGAAGGAGACGAAGATTCGGTTAGAGCTGGATTTAGATGGCATAGGAAGTTATAACATAAACACGCCTATTCCGTTTCTCAACCATATGCTGGAACTTGTGGCTAAATTTAGTTGCATTGATTTGAAGATAAAAGCTTCGGGTAATATTCACATCGACGACCATCATACTACTGAAGACTTAGGAATTTGCTTGGGACAAGCGATAAAGAAGGCGCTAGGGAAAAAGGAGAGCATATTTCGCTACGGTTTCTCAACCGTGCCAATGGATGAAGCACTTTCGGAAATATCTTTAGATTTGTCTAATAGGCCTTTTTTAATATTTAATGTCAACTTCCGCAGGGAACGTAAGAAGAGAGCAGAGTTCGATTTTGAGCTAATTGAAGATTTCTTTCGAGCGTTATGTGTCAATGCAGGTATTACTGTTCACGTCAATCTAAAGTATGGCAGGAACAACCATCATATCGCCGAGTCAATCTTTAAAGGCTTTGGAGTAGCTTTGCGAGAAGCAGCTAAGGTGAATCCAAGGTTAAAAGGGGTTCCCTCAACTAAAGGCCGTTTGTAGATATGTTCAGGATTTGGCTCGGATTTCAACTGTGGTAGCCTTGGCGAAGCTCGGCGTAGCGCATTGAAATCTGGTGTGGTAGGGGGCAAAATATGCTTGTTATTCCGGCTATTGATATTAGAGGTGGAAACTGTGTCCGCTTGGCCCAGGGAAGATTGGAGCAGGAGACTATATTTTCTAAGGATCCTGTCTTCGTAGCAAAACTTTGGCAGGCTGAGGGAGCAAAAAGGCTACACATAGTTGACCTGGATGGAGCTTTTTCTGGCGTAACTCAGAATCTTGAGCTGATTAAGGAGATTGCAAAGAGTATTAATATTCCTGTAGAAGTCGGCGGTGGAATACGGAATATGGAAACCATCGAAAGGGTACTATCTGGCGGAGTGAATAAAGTTATCCTGGGTACTTCAGCAATTTACGATACAGATACAGTAAGGAAAGCATTGAAAAAATTTCGGGATAGAATCGTGATAAGCATAGATTCATTGGGTGGAAAAGTAGCTATTGGGGGGTGGAAAGAAATCACTACTGTTCGATCGACGACCCTGGCTAAAAGGGTGGAAGAGATGGGAGTAAAAGAAATAATCTTCACCGATATAAAGAAGGACGGAATGTTGAAAGGGCCCAACGTTAAGGGGATAAAGGCTTTCGCTGAAAAGGTTACAATCCCGGTTATTGCCTGTGGTGGTATCTCGACATTGGACGATGTAAAGAAAATCAAAGAACTGGAACAATACGGTGTTTCCGGCATGATTATTGGAAGGGCGGTATATACGGGTGACATAAAACTCCGAGAGGCTATAGAAATAGCAGAAAGATAAGGATGAAGGGATAGTTTTCGGAGTCGCTCGGTCAGAACCTCGCTCAAAATCCGCCAGCGCTGGGGCGAAACCTGGCGGATTTAAAGCTCCTGAAACTATCCCTTCATCCTTGAGGGAATTAAGAGGTGGGGATAGTTTTCGGAGTCGCTCGGTCAGAACCTCGCTCAAAATCCGCCAGCGCTGGGGCGAAACCTGGCGGATTTTAAGCTCCTGAAACTATCCCTTCATCCTTGAGGGAATTAAGAGGTGGGGATAGTTTT
>Ga0315308_1002481_pt1 | contig 10456 bp, 6 predicted proteins | sample TDP3_MG_FD_203078 | JGI IMG/M metagenome (GOLD analysis project Ga0315308, IMG submission 203078) | Freshwater sediment microbial communities from Lake Towuti, South Sulawesi, Indonesia - TDP3 | ecosystem: Environmental > Aquatic > Freshwater > Lake > Sediment | place: Indonesia: South Sulawesi...
CCGAAGAGAATTGTCGAAGCAGTCATGGCGATAGCCAAAGGTGAACTGCCTCCTAAAGGCACAGTTCTGGGACCATTGAAATCCGTGTGCGACGAGTGCCCGAGAAAGAAGGAAGACAAGAAAATCCACCACATTTACCGTGTCTACGAGATCACACCTGAGCCTGAAAAATGCCTGCTAGAACAGGGAATAATCTGCATGGGCCCTGCCACAAGAGGCGGATGCGACGCTCAGTGCATAGACGCCAACATGCCTTGCACAGGCTGCGGTGGACCTTGCCCAAAGGTGACTGAACAGGGCGCGGCTATGATTAGCGCTTTAGCCTCAATACTAGGCGTTGAGGAAGAGAAGGAAAAGGAGTTTAACCCTGATAAGTTGATGGAGCAAGTTAAGGATCCGTTGGGCACGTTCTACAGGTACGGTTTACCAGCATCAATCCTGCGGAGAAAGGTGATGAAGAAATGAAAGAGATCAGCATAGACCCGATCACAAGGCTTGAAGGACACGGAAGAATCCAGATATTCCTGAACGAACAGGGAGACGTAGCCAACGCTTACCTTCAGATACCTGAACTACGCGGCTTTGAACGCTTCTGCATAGGCAGAAAAGGCGAAGACTTACCCCAGATTACTCCTCGAATCTGCGGAGTCTGCCCCGTAGCCCATCACATGGCTTCAACCAAAGCTTTAGACGCAGCTTTCCACGTTGACCCACCACTAGCAGCGAAGAAGCTACGCGAATTGTTGTACAGTGGCTACTACGTCTACGACCACACATTACACTTCTACTTCCTAGGTTCACCAGACTTCGTCGTTGGACCAGATGCGCCCAAGGCTGAACGGAACATTCTCGGGGTGATCAACAAGGTTGGCTTGAACATAGCTAAGGAAGTGATAAAGCACAGGGCTTACGGGCAGAAGATAACAGCAATGATAGGCGGCAAAGCAACTCATCCAGTCTGTGGGTTGCCAGGCGGCATGTCAAAGGCGATATCAGAGGAAGAGCGAGCTGAAATTGAAAAGATGGCTGAATCCAGCGTCAAGTTTGCTCAGTTTACGCTTCAAGTGTTCAATGATGTTGTCTTAAAGAACAAGAAGTACGTGGATCTGATCCTCAGCGACGCCTACAAGCATCGCACCTACTACATGGGCACCGTTGATGAGAACAACAAGGTCAACTTCTACGACGGCAAGCTACGAGTAGTCACGCCTGAAGGCAAGGAATTTGCTAAATGGGCGCCGCCTGACTACTTGAACCAAGTTGAGGAGCACGTGGAACCGTGGACCTACGTCAAACTGCCGTACCTGAAGAAAATCGGTTGGAAAGGCTTGGTTGACGGACCTGAAAGCGGCATCTACAGAGTCGCACCCTTGGGACGACTGAACGCTGCTGACGGCATGGCTACACCACTGGCACAGGAAGAATACAAACGCATGTACGAAACCTTAGGCGGCAAGCCCGTCCACGCAACCTTGGCGACACATTGGGCACGCTTAGTCGAACTCTTGTACGCAGCTGAAAGAGCGCTGGAATTGAGCCGAGACAAGGACATAACCAGCACCGACCTGCGTGGCAAGGTTGGACCGCCCGGCGAAGGCGTTGGCATAGTTGAAGCGCCCCGGGGAACGCTGATTCACCACTACGTACTTGACGAGGAAGGCTTAGCTAAGAAGGTCAACTTGATAGTTGCCACAGTCAACAATGCTCCAGCCATCTGCATGTCTATACGAGACGCTGCGAAGGGCTTGATTAGAGGCGGCGTGGTCAACGACGGCTTACTCAACATGGTGGAAATGGCTTTCAGAGCCTACGACCCATGCTTTGGATGCGCCACACACTACGCAGTGGGACAAATGCCATTAGAAGTCAAAATCTACGACCACAACAGAAACCTAGTCAAGACAATAGAAAGATAGTCCAATGAGAAAGTAGCTTTTACTAAATCTGTCCCGCTCCGATCCTCGTTGGGGGAGGATGTATCCGTTAGCTTCGAGTTGAGCTTCCAGCAGGGCACATCAAGTAGACTCAATATTCTTCATATTTTTTCCGTGAGAAAACGCATTAATAGAAATAGCAGGAAAGAACAAGTGATAGTTCTCTATGCCAGGAGTCTGCTGAGATGAAGAAGGAAATCGCGATTTCTGAAGGTTTGAGGCAATTGCCTATAAGACCAGTTTATCTTGTGTCAATGGCTCATGGAAGGAAAAAGAATATCATAACCATCGGTATGTTCGCGTTCTTTTCGGGAAAGCCCTCTCTGGTTGGCGTGGGGATCGCTCCTTCAAGATACTCGTGTGAATTGATTCGCAAAAGCAGAGAGTACGTCGTTAACGCGGTTGATGAAAAACTTATGGAAGCCGTCCGAATCTGTGGACAAAAATCAGGTCGAGAAGTGAACAAGTTCAAGTTAGCCAACATTACTCCAGAGAAAGGAGTTAAAGTGAAAGCTCCTTGCATCAAGGAAAGCCCAGTGAGCATCGAGTGCAAAGTTGTCAAAGAAGTGGAAGTAGGCGACCACATCTGGTTCATAGGTGAAGTCTTGGCAACTCAGGTTCGCGAAGGACACAAATGGAACGACGGCTTACTGTTCAAATGGATAGATAAGGAAGGATATTACTTCAAGGTTGGCGAGAGAATAGGCAAGTATTGACAACAGGGCGTTGCACTTCTTTTTCATGATCCTGCTACAGTGGGGATAGTATCTCATCGTAAAGGTGCCGCTATTCTTAAAGGTGGTTGAATGGTTTTAAGAACCCAAGTAGTCAATTCCAATGCGCACTGGCTAATAAAGCTGCAGATACCGGAGAGAGAGACGTGGGGAAAACACCTGTTGGATGGCTCGTAGGCTTCGTGAAGAGACAGGGGAGAAACTTTCGGGTTCTGCTTGTGAGGAAACTTGGATACAGCCTGTTGGGTAGACTAAGCCATCAGTATACGTCGCTCTATGCTTTAGAGCTGGGCGCAGACAAGATTGCCTTGGGCACGCTGAATAGTGTGGGCAGCGCTGTGAGCACCGTGTTATCCATGCCGATTGGTAGGCTTGTGGATCGATATAGCCTAAGGAAGATGATGCTTTTCGCTATGGTTCTTGAGATTCTGGTGCCTGTGGCTTACGCTGCTTCCTGGGATTGGATTATGCTGGTACCTGCGTTGATACTTTTTCAGATGACGGGTTTTCGGTCTATTGCGGTTACTATTGAAAACGTGTACATAGCTGGCTCGTTGAAAGATGAAGATAGGGCAAGCGGGTTTGGGGTCTCAACGGTTGTCGCTACGATTGGAGGAACTCTGGCTCCTCTGATAGCAGCCTACTTGGTTGTTGCCTTTGGTGGCATCAGCGCTGAAGGAATCCGACCGCTCTTCCTAATACAAGTGGCTGCACTTGTTCCTCTAGCGATCTTCATCTATCTGCAGCTTACTGAAGCTGGCAACGCTAAGGGCAAGATCAAGGATGGCGCAAAATCATTCTTGAAGGATTTTGGAGAGCTGTTCGAGAACGCGAAGGGGTTGAAGCGGTTCATCTTTATGGAGTGCTTGGGTGATTTTGCTATGGGCGCGGTGTTTCCTTTTGCCATGGTTTTCGCCGTGGAAGTGAAGGGGGCAACTCCGTTTATTTTGGGCTTTATGGGTATGGCTTCGACGCTTTCTAACATGGTTTTCGCAATTCCAATCGGAAGATTGGCTGACAAGATTGGAAGAAAGAGGACATTGTATCTGATGCGTCCCGTCATGTATGCCTCGTACATTCTCATCGCGTTTGCTCCGAACGCCTATTGGCTTATATTGGCTTGGGCTTTTCTTGGATTCCCTTGGGAGTGGATTATCTGGAGCACCATGAGTATGGAGTTGGTTGACGAGAGCAAGAGAGGAAGATGGGGTGGTTTGCTCATGATGTTCAACAATCTTGTGAGAATTCCAGCGCCCATAATAGGTGGAATCTTGTATCAAGCAGTTAGTCCTGTGGTGCTTTTCCTTTTACCAGTAGTAACAGACCTTTGCCTAAGGCTGCCAACATTGATCACGACTCCAGAAACCCTAAAGACAACCTTAAAGCGATCTTAATGCTCCGATCACCTCTTTTGCCACCGTGGTAGCCATTCTTTTGAGAGCTTCTTCGCTGCTTGCAGCTAAATGCGGAGTCAGGATTACGTTTTCAAGCCCAATTAGAGGACTGGCGCTGTTCAGAGGCTCAGATTCGAAAACATCTAACGCTGCACGCGATACTTTCCCTGAAACCAAAGCCTCGTACAACGCTTTCTCGTCAATCACCGCTCCTCTAGAAGTGTTGACAATGTACACTCCTTTTTTCATCAGACTGAATTCGTCTCGTGAAATCATGTGAAAGGTTTTAGCCGTCAAAGGAACATGCACTGATATTACGTCGGACTTCTTCAACAGCTGTTTCAGTTTCACATACCTCACTCCAAGCTGTTTCTCCAGCTGAAGATCTCTGACTCGTTTATAGTATACTAAGTTGACGTCAAACGCCTTAAGCCGCTTTGCCACAGCGCTTCCGATTCTTCCAAGCCCAATTATGCCGACTGTCTTACCTTTTAGATCAACGCCTACTAAGCTGCTGAATTTCTTATCCCAGTGTCCTCCTCTGACAGCGGTGTCTGCAGTGGGTATTTTTCGCAGGAGAGACAATATCAAGGCAACAGTGAATTCAGCAACTGTGTCGGTCAGCGCCTCAGGTGTTCGGATTATTTTGATGCCTTTCTTCAATGCAAAGTCTATGTCTATGTGGTCGACGCCTACTCCGTGGACTCCGATGACTCTGAGCCTATTGGCTTTTTTCAAAACCGTTTTTGGGATTCTCACGAAGCCACGCGTGATGAATGCTTCAGCCTTGTCGGCAACTGCTAATAGGTCTTTCAACGTTGCGCCAGCTGGAAGTTGAATAACCTTGCCGTGTTCTTGCAGGATTTCTATTCCGTCTTTGTGGATTGGGTCAACGACAACTATGGTCAAACCCTTTGCCAAGGAGTTCACCTGTTTTCGCAACAGTTGTCGTGAAGCATTAATAAGTGTGAGACCTGTAACTTGAGGTTTCGGCGGATGGAAGCATGGCGAGGAAGAAGCTAGAGGGAATACTAGTTCCACATGTGACTCCTTTTACGAGGGAAGGCGACCTCGATAAGAAAGCGCTCAGAACTTGTGTAAGATACTGGATTGAAGGTGGAGTCTCAGGGCTTGTGCCGTGTGGAAGCAACGGTGAAGCGCCTTACCTTTCAAGAGACGAAAGAAAGAGAATCATTGCAACTGTTATAGACGAAGCTGACGGAAAGGTTGCCGTGGTCGCAGGAACAGGCAGTATGAGCACCAAGGAGACGATTCTGTTCACAAGAGACGCGAAGGATTTGGGAGCCGATGCTGCACTGGTTGTGACGCCTTTTTATTTCAAGCTTTCAAATAGAGAGATGGCTGAGCATTACAAGTCTGTTTTGGACGCTGTTGATCTGCCGATCGTGCTCTACAGCGTGCCAAAATTCACGGGCTACTCCTTGGAGCCAACGCTGATTCACCAACTTGTATCCGATCAAAATGGTATAATCGGTGTGAAAGACAGCGGCGGAAACATTGGCACAATAGCTGAGACCATAAGACTGGTCGGCGGCAAGATCTCAGTTCTAGCTGGAACCGCCGATGTGGCTCTTTCAACTTTGATGCTGGGAGGCAAAGGTGCCGTTATAGCCGTTGCCAACGTGGCTCCAAGAATGTGCGCTGATCTTTATGACGCTTTCAAGAAAGGCGATTATGAACAAGCCAGCGAACTGCAGCGACGCATAACTTATTTGAATGATGTGCTGGTTAAGCGATATAATCAGCTATCATCTATTAAGGAGGCGTTGAAGCTGCAGGGCTTGCCAGCTGGCTATCCACGAAAACCTGCATTACCGCTAGCAGATGAAGAGAGAAGTGATATTGCAGGAACTTTGAAGGCTATCTTAGAATAGCATTAAAGGGATTTTCCGTTTGAAAGAATTGTAGCCTCCGATGGGGCATTGCCCTAACAGACTTGTCATGTTTATAATGGTTCTGACTTGACTTGCGATGTCTCCACCTTCTCCCGCGATTCCCCTCTTTTTCTTTTTGCATTTGAGATTGAAGAGTCGAAAGCACGCTTTCCTAATCGTATGCATTTTCAGACTTTTTCTTAGCTATGATCAAGATAACACTGAACACGAAAAAAGGGATTGAGGGACTTGACTCTCAACAGAGCGTTGTGGCAACAGTCAAGTCGTGTATGTCGACAGTGTTGTCGCCATTTTAGGTCTACCTTCAAATGTGCGGCTGCTATCAGAGAGTAGTAGGCACTATGATTTCGCCAGCCACGATTTTGTCTCTGGCTTCGTCCATTTTGTTTATCACTGTTGCCTCTAAGAATGGGTGTGTGAACCCGAATTTCGCTTCCCAGAAAGGTTGTTCTTCAGGCAGTCTGCAGGAGCCTACCCATTGTTCTTGCAGACCTCCGCTTTTAATGCCACCAACGAATGTCCCTTCGAGAGCGGCCTTTATCATTTCAAAAACTGCAACATCGACTCTCTTAGTCATGCTGGCTATTATCTCTGGATAAAGATAGCATTGACATGCATCGACACCTAAACCTAGAATGTCTCTTTCGTGTACCGCTTCCATTACGCCTAAACCGCTTTTCCCCGCTGCGGCGTAGATGACGTCAACTCCGAGGTCCGCTAGTCCCAACGCTAATGCCTTGCCACTTGTTGGATCAGCCCAGCCACCTACGAATACGGGGGCTACCACTTCCACGGTTGAATTCGCCCATTTCGCGCCTGCCTCGTATCCCACAAAGAAGTCTCGAACCAATGGAATATCCATGCCTCCGACGAAGCCAATTTTCCCTGAATGCGTCTTAATTCCTGCTATTACTCCCACTAGAAATGAGCCTTCGTTTTGTCTGAACAGAAGAGAAGCAACATTGGGCTTGTCCACGACAGCATCTACGATGGCGAATTTCTGACCTGGGTATTCCGCCGCAACTATGGTCAACGCATCTACCTGATCGAACCCTACACAGATGATTATCTCATAATCGCCAGTTGCAGCAAAGGCTCTCTGGTAGCCCTCGTACTGTGCTATAGCAGTCGGCTGCACGTAATCGAAATCTATGCCTAGCTCGTCTTTGGCCTTCTGGACACCAGCATATGAAAGGTCGTTGAAGGACTTGTCTCCTAAGCCTCCAGAACTTAGAACAAGACCGACTTTATGCTCGTGCGCACCCACCTTCCATATGCGTACGCGCACGTAGTTCCAATACATGTCAGTGTGACCCCTGTACAACCATATGGCATCGGCTCCAGACATCCATGCCAAACCAGATTCAGCGGGGCTCTTAACGAAATACATCTCGGCGACAACACTGCCAAGCGGGTACGTGTATCCAGCCATTGCATATCCCTCGTCATCCATCTGAACCACAGAACACCCATAGTCGCCGCCTTTCCTCCCAGAGCTGGCGTTCCACTGCATTGTACCAGCCCCATCAGTCTTGACCAGATACGCATCGTCACCAATGTCAATCAAGCCCGTGTAGGTGTATCCGCCTATTGCGTATCCTCCGTCCCACGTTTGAACCACGGAATATCCTGTGCCCGCTGCATAGGTCTTATTCCATAGCATGCTACCAACCGTATCAGTCTTGACCAGATAAACGCCACCACCACTGCGTCCTGCTATTGCGTATCCTCCATCAGTCGTCTGAATCACAGAATATCCAATGTCTTCGATTGTTAATCCGTAAGTCTTGTTCCACTGCATTGTGCCAACCGTATCAGTCTTGACCAAATAAACATCATAACCATAAGGCTGAGTGTATCCAGCTATTGCGTATCCTCCATCACTCGTCTGAACTACAGAATATCCAAAGTTATCAGCTGTTACTCCGTAAGTTTTGTTCCACTGCATGTTGCCAGCCGCATCAGTCTTAACCAGATAAACATCCCAATTGCTAATCGGGAAGGTGCTAATGGTTCCGGCTATTGCGTATCCTCCATCACTCGTCTGAACCACAGAAGATCCCCAACAAGCTATTGCTCCGTAGGTCTTGTTCCACTGCATGTTGCCAGCCGCATCAGTCTTAACCAAATAAGCCCTGCCACCAGCAGCGCCAAACGACGAAGTGCTTCCTGCCATGGCGTATCCCCCGTCACTTGTCTGAATCAATGAATATCCATAGTCGTCGCCTGTTCCTCCGTAGGTCTTGTTCCACTGTACGGTGCCGACCGCATCAATCTTGACAAGACTAAAATCGATAAAACCAAACGAGTACGTGTATCCGGCTATTGCGTATCCTCCGTCCTCCGTCCGAACTACTGCGCTTCCAACCTGACCCGGTCCATAGGTTCGTTCAAACCCACTTACGTATCCGCTTAAGCCCAGGTAGATTTGGTGTGGTGCATCTGATGGCCAAATTTTTCCGGTTATGTCTACAATTATGTCTGTGCTGTGAAGGTTATGAGTTAAGTAAAAGCCTTGACCAGCCTTGTCAGTAATGTCCACCCAGCCACTGTCATAATCAGGCAAGTATGGACCCTGTGGTCCTGGCGGTCCCTGCACTCCTGCTGCACCCATGGCTCCTCGAATATTAGCCACTATCAACCATAAACCAGAAACCTTATTGTACACGTCACCGTTGGCCAAGTCGAGATAGAAGTCTCCGTCACTGCCCAAACTTGTAGTTGGAGTTCCCGTCCCATTCCACCATGTAACGCCTTTCGCACCAGTCGCACCTGTTGCTCCAGTCTGTCCCGTAGCCCCAGTTGCTCCAGCTGGACCCTGTGATCCTTTGATTAGTTGCGTGGAAATTCCAATTGAAACGGCACTTGACACAAGAATCGCGATGACAATTCCAGCGACGAATTTACCTGTTGTCATTCCAGCTTTTTCCATTACTATCCCTCAAACGTGACATTTCATCAAGTTCGGTAAATATGTCTTTATGCTCAGAATGACACTCGTACCCTGCCAAGCATCTCAATCTCGACTAAATGCTATGTTTATAAGCTGGGGCTGATACTACGTGTAAGGCAAATCTAGAATCACGTCTACATTCATAAAGGAGAACGTGCGCGGTGCTAAATGGACCTTACATGGCTTGCTTTGTCAGTAGGAGTCTTTGCCATGCTGGTTGTCGCTTATTTAGCTTGGTCCATCCTCGGGGAGCCGCGCGGTCAGCGTCAGATGGAGAAGATCGCTGATTACATTGAAGAAGGCGCCAAAGCCTTCATAAAGCGACAGTATAGAACTATCAGCATCTTCGCCGTGTTGTCTCTTGTTCCAATAACTATAGTTTTTCGAGACGTTAGAGTGGCGTACGCTTTTGCTTTTGGCGCTTTTCTCTCATTACTCGCCGCTTACATTGGTCTTCGAATAGCCGTTAAAGCCAACATAAGAACTGCTAACGCTGCAAGAACTTCGCCCGCCAAAGCCTTCACACTTGCTTTCAGGGGCGGCGCCGTCATGGGGCTTTCAGTTGTTGGGCTTAGCCTCATCGGTGTTAGCCTCCTCTATCAAGTCTACCAAGACGCTGAATTGATTGTGGGGTTCGGTTTCGGCGCCAGCCTTGCGGCGCTCTTCGCTCAGCTTGGGGGAGGCATCTTCACTAAGGCAGCTGACATAGGAGCAGACTTGGTTGGCAAGATTGAGCAGCGCTTTCCCGAGGATGACCCACGCAATCCAGCTGTCATCGCAGATCAGGTTGGCGACAATGTAGGCGATTGTGCTGGCAGAGGAAGCGACTTGTTTGAATCGATAAGCGACGATTACATTACAGCTATGCTGCTCGGCGCCATTCTGCTGAGTTCATTGGGAATAAACGCGCTTATGTTTCCTCTTATGCTCGGCGCCTCAGGCATAATCGCAACGATTGTCGGCGTGTTTGTGATCAGAGGCTGGAAGAGGATCAGACCTATCGTATCTTTTAACATAGGTTTAGTCATCATGGCTCTTGTGTGTGCGATAGGCGCATACATTTCAACCATAGTATTGCTGAAGGACATAACCATGTTCTATGCTGTGATAGGCGGGTTAGTCGCTAGCCTAGCTGTCGGCTTAGCAGTGCAATATTACATCGGGATCGACAGTACACCAGTCAAGAAGATAGCTGAGTCAAGCAAAGGCGGAGCAGCCATCAACGTCATAACAGGTTTGTCCTACGCTTTTCAGAGCCCACTTATGCCCTTTCTCAGCATCCTAGCGGCTATACTGTTCGCCTATTATGTCACGGGCGGCAGCCTCTACGGCATAGTAGCAGCCAACATCGGCACAGACCTAGCCATTGGCATAATCATGAGCAGCGACGCTTTCGGTCCGATCAGCGACAACGCAGTGGGCATAGCGCAGATGAGTGGAACCAGAGACGGCGGCACGCTGGAGGAATTAGACGCAATGGGCAACACTACTAAAGCCTACACAAAAGCCTTCGCAACAGCCTCAG
>Ga0315308_1002482_pt1 | contig 10453 bp, 8 predicted proteins | sample TDP3_MG_FD_203078 | JGI IMG/M metagenome (GOLD analysis project Ga0315308, IMG submission 203078) | Freshwater sediment microbial communities from Lake Towuti, South Sulawesi, Indonesia - TDP3 | ecosystem: Environmental > Aquatic > Freshwater > Lake > Sediment | place: Indonesia: South Sulawesi...
GGGTGTTGCCGTAGCCTGTATCGTACAAGACAATGCCCTTCAGCGCAACCACCTTTGGCCGCCACGGACCAGGCCGCACAATATAACGATTATGACCGACCCACCGTTTCATTCAGCGACCCTCTTCTGTCCAAGCGGCGAGAGCGGATGGCGGCGCGGACGCTGTCCACGCATCGAAACAGCTATCTCAGTGAGCACTGAAATTCAATGACCAACGAGTTACGGGGGTCGGCCTATCTCAGCCCGCAGCGCGATACATCCCCTTCTCCGCCCAAAAGAGCCTAGAACGGGCAGATTCGACCCAAACTCAAACCGAAGCCAGACAAATCCCCTTGCGCATCGTACAGATGGATTCGTAAATCAACGGACACCGAGATACGCCGAGAAGCCAGATCCCCTACTCAACGCCGGTGCCGCCGATCTGGGACTGCGATGAGCGGCCCGCCGGGCAATCCACCCTACGCCGGCTCCACACCAGCGCTCTGGACTGCACCCCGTCGCTGTCGACGAAATTGCGACAAAAATTGTCCGCGTTCCAAAAAACTGGAGGCTATCCATATCACCAAAAAATTGGATACCCCTGCGGCACTCCAGTGGAAAACTGAAGCAGCGATCAAGCGAGCGGGGATAGCGTGGATTTCGCGTGGGTACTCCTCTCGAGGTAGACCGTGTTGGTTATAGAGGATGAAGGTAGTTGCTCCAGAACCGTTTAATCGCTCGCGGCCGTAAGTGGGCTTGACGGGGCCTGAACGGTTGAGGCTGAGTGATGAGCAGCGAAATCATTTGATCGAGCTCCTCGCTCTCCAGAGTGACAGGTGGTTGAGGTTGAAGCAGCAGTACCGGGGCACTCTTGGAAGAGCCTCTGAGGGGTCTGCGAAGGTTGACAGGCCGATCCAGACTGGCCCTTGGGTTGGGGATCCGGTTGAGGCGGTGTGCCACATGATTGAGGAGGTCAAGTCATGGCATCTGTCGGATGCTTCGGAGGGTGTCTTGACCTCTCGGCTACGGGATGTGGTTCAGTTCCTGGATGGAGGGAACATCGAGGGAGCCATCAAGAGGATCGATGGTCTTACTGATCTAGTTAGAGGGTACAGGTTGGGGCTTTCGAATGAGCGGGAGAGCTACCTCTCGACGTGGGCGAAATGCATCGCCTTGTCGGTTTTTGATCGGTCAAGATCGATCAATTGACCTCGTGGCATCCTACAAGAACTATGAGGATGTACGGCTGGGCGCGACATTGCGAAGACAATCAGTTTCTTGGCAAGAGAGTGTCCTTCGTCTAGGCTTGGATGGGCTTGACCAGCCTCGACCTCAGGAGATCCCTGAACTCCTCTTCGAGGCTTTGAAGCTCTTCAAATTGCTCGTCGCTCATGGAGAGAAGCGCAGCGTATTTGCTGAGGGACTGCTTGGTGAAGAAGTCAACGTCCTCTAGCTTGTCGATCTTTTCTATCCACTCGTGCTCGGCGCTGCCGGCTTCCATTCGCCTCTCCAGTTCCACCACCTTTGATACCGTTTCGTCGTCAACCTTCATGTTGAAGCCCAGTTTGGAGAGGGCTTTCAAGGCATCCCTCTCATACTCCTCGGCTTCCCCCCGTCTGGGCTCCTCCCCACAGGTGCAGTGGAAGACTTCAGCGGTGGCTTGGTAGTATGTCTCTATGAAGTGATCGACGCGCTCCTCTCTCGCCACCTCTACCATGCCGGCGTCCAGGAGCTTTCTTATGTGGTGGTATATGACCTGCGGGGTCTTCTCCAGCTCTTCAGCTATCTGGCTGACGGTTCTCTCCTTGACTCTCAGGAGGAAGATGATCCTTCGCCTTGTGTCGTCTGCTAGGATCTTGAAGGCCTCTGGGTCCTTGATGACCTTAACCGCTCGCATTGTCGTCTCACTAACAAACATGGAGGGTTGCATACTGATATAAAGGTTGCGGTAACTAAAATGCAAGCTTTATTAAGAGCGACAGCCCCTTACCAAATCAAGGTTTGGGGTGGGAAAACATGAATTGGAGTAAGAGAAGCCAGGAGTTGGGTTTACCAGGCCCTCAGGGACGGCTTGGAGGCCCGAGAAGGAGGCTAGACGGGCTTAGACCCTTCGGTCACCGGGCCTTGGGAGCTTCATCCGAGATGGTGCTAGCCTCCGACTCGGACAGGAGAGCCGTTGCTGTCGCCAGGGCGAACGTGGAGACGTTGAGAGCCCAGGCCTACCAGGCCTGCTGGCGGATGCAACTCAAATAGCGATCGATCTACTTCGGCCCAAGTTGGGAGGGGGAGCCGGGATAGCTTGACTCCCCAACCTGCCTCTTTGTTGGCGCTACCCGACCGACCGCGCTGGTCGCGTAGAGCGCTGTCCTGAAATCCTGTATCCATCTTGCCGTCAAAAACACATCATAGCTGGGTGAAGCTGCCAAGAGTGATGAAAGGGTGACATGGACCAAGCCTCCGACCATCACAGGCTCCTCGCCGATCGAATCCGCCGGAAATCCCGCCTGGAGATCTGCGACAAAACGAGCGAGCGAAAAGGGAGAGATGGCCAACCCCGCAGGTGTGGGGGGAGGCATGGAAGCCCAGAGCGTATTGAGGCAGTATGGGGCCCACGTTCATGCTTTCCGAGGAACATGATACGGGTCACCACGGAGAGGTTGACCACGGTCCAGAACTGGGTACTCACTTGTTGCCGCCCTGAGGCATTTCACATGTGAGCCGATCAACCCGTTCACTGTCATATGGCAGGTCGATCGAGAGCATGGACAGACCTATTGAGGGCGGATGAAAGCCACTCTAGGTGCTTGCAGAGGGCAACTTGTGGCAGGCTGTCTCAATCGATCCAGGCGCAGCAACTGAACAACATTATTGTACGATTGGCTCGCCCGGGCCCTGAGAGGGAAGCATTAACCGGTTGGGTTTTGGCGACGGCCGCCGTCCGTTCATTTTTATTGTTCAATCAGCTGTTGCGATTCGCGGTCCGGCGGCTCGACAACCACAGATAGCAGTAGTATGGGGGCTGGTCAGTAGGCTGGGATCTCTCCGGGCCTTATGGCAACCCACACTCTGCGGACGTGGAGGGCTGTGCGGGATTGACAACTGCTGATGCCCACCTCAGGTACGCAGTTTTGATCGAACGGCCTTTTGGGTCTCGGGGGTGTTGAACCCAGTTGACCGCACTCGAATGATGAGGGCACCACATTTGTCACTGCGATTACTGCTAGACGTCGTTCACTTTTTGGCATCCATACATTTCCTCCATGAAAGCAGAGGCCTTCTTCTCGGTCACCTATTCTTGGCGGTCACAACGGCCTCTACTGCTACATGCCCAATCGTCAATTGATATCATCGTCATCATGTTCATCAGCCAGAACCAGCGTCTCAGCGCAGCTGAATTTGCGACAAATCCTCCAATTTTTCGGACCCCCGCTGCCATAGTCAACGTGCTGTTGATGTATCCGCCAGCATGTTCGAGACTAAGCCAAAGCGCCTTTGTTCGATCTCGCTCAGGGACTCCTGGTGGAGGGCAGGGGTGCTCAACAGGACTCACGGCATGCCTCGAGCAGGTTTTAAGAGCTGTTGGAGAGCGAAATATGACAGGCTAGTGATGCCTGCGATCGATCTGCTAGCTGATGAAGAAAGATGAAACGAAGGCTCGGAAAGTTTGTTCTCGCTTTGATTGGGCCCATCGCTATGATTATCATCCTGAGCATGCCGATTGGGCTGCTCTCCGGGGGCCTCGGTGGGGCAGTTCAACCGATAGGCGGAGTGTTCGATGTGGGCAGGGGTGTCGGCATGCCCTACGGGCAGTCCATGAGAATCCCGGGACTCAAATCCCATGTCGAGGTTGTATTTGATAGGTGGGGGATTCCGCACATCTATGCAGAGTCGGTGCATGACGCGTTCTTGGTGCTGGGCTATCTTCACGCCAGGGAACGCTTGTTCCAGATGGTCCTGCAGAACTATTTTGCTGCAGGTCGGCTTGGCGAGGTTGTGGGCCGGGAGGCCGTCAGCTCTGACAAGTTCTATCGAACCATAGGTCTGGCGAGGGCTGCAAGGGCTACGTATCAGTGGTACCTTGACAACCGGGGACACAACACGGATGTGGCGTACGCTCTGGAACTGGTCGATGCGGAGGTCGCGGGCGTCAACGCCTTCATCGATTCCATGACGAGCGAAACCACACCTATTGAGTTCAAGCTACTGGGTTTCGCCCCTGAGCACTGGACTCCTGTGGACATTTTCCTTTGGGCCAAGATGATGTCATGGAGCCTGAGCGGTTCCATTTACGACCTGTATCGCCAGTGGACTAGGCAGACGATTGGTAGCGACACGATGTACAGCGAACTGTTCCCTGACCTCGTTCCGTACGCTGTCCCGATCATCCCCGAACAGACGGACCTCAGCCTGGAAGAGTTTCCGAACGCACCCGGAGGGTTTCCCGCATCATCCGTTCCACCGAGAAAGACAGGCGCCGTTGCCGCCCAAACTCCCACAATCGATTTGACGAAGCTTCGGCTATCGATTGAGGTCTTTGAGAAAGAGGCAAGACCATTCGGGTACGGAGAACTCCTTGGCAGCAACAACTGGGTCGTTGACGGAGTAAAGTCAGCAACAGGTCATCCGATTCTAGCCAACGATCCCCACCTTCCGCTGCAGGCTCCGTCGCTCTGGTACGAGGCTCACATAGTCGTCCCCGGAGTCTTGGACGTCATGGGCGTCACTTTTCCGGGGTTGCCTGGAGTTGTGTTAGGCCACACGGCGAAGACGGCGTGGGGCTTTACGAATGTCGGGGCTGATGTCTTGGACATCTTTGTCGAGGAACTGAATCCATCCAACCCTAATCAATACGTGTACAACGGTGCCTACCGCGATTTCGAAATCGTGGATGAAACGATACTCGTGAAAGGCGGTAGTAGCGTACCCTACGAAGTCAAGTGGTCGGTGCATGGACCCTGCATCGACTCGGTTGTGAGCACCTACGACCTCGACCAAGACATCGATCCCAATCTGGCAATGAACTGGACGGGTCTTGGGGCCACACATGAGTTGATGTCCCTGGCCATGTTGAACAAGGCAGACAACTTACAGGAGTACTTTGAGGCGGTCTACTGGTGGGACAGCCCTCCGCAGAACATAGTGTTCGCCGACGACGCGGGCGACATCGCTATGACCGTGGCAGGGAGGTTTCCCGTGAGGACAGGGTATACGGGCGAATACCCGGTCACAGCGCTCAACGACTCGGTGGGAATGACGAGTAGCATCCCCTATGCATTCAATCCACGTTCAGTGAACCCTTCACAGCACTACCTGCAGTCCGCCAACCAAAGACCGATAGACCGCTCAACATACAGGTATGATATCCTTGGCCCCTTCGACGATGGCTACCGTGCGCGTAGGATAGATTATCTCCTCAGCCACGATCCCAGCGTCACGGTTGATGACATGAAGAGTTTCCAAGCAGACTCCCTTGATGTATCGGCTCAAGAATTGGTCCCCTACGTCATAGGCGCATGGAACACCGCGGGAGACGGGAACACCACAGTCCAGGCCGCAGTGAATTGGCTATCCGGCTGGGACTATGTGATGGAGACGAACAGCCCAGCACCAACGCTTTGGAGGTACCTGCTGAGCGCGATGCAACACGAAACCTTCGATGAGCTTCGCTCAATCAGCACAGGACTCCTGTTGTCGCGCACGCCGGTGCTAGAGAAGCTTATCAAGGAAAACGAGATGTACTACTTCGATGACCACACCACCAGCGGAACTGTCGAAACCCGTGACCTGATTCTTGTGCGAGCGCTGCACCGGGCCTTGGACAACATGGCTTCTGACCTTGGGAAGGATAGTTCAACTTGGAACTATGGGAACCACCACTCCATCTACATCGACCATCTCGCCAGGCTCACTTACATAGGCGGAGGGCCTCATCGCGGTGACCAATACACCCTCAACGCAGCCGGCGAATGGAGGGTGACTTTTGGACCTTCGTGGAGGATGGTGGCCGACATAGGTAACGTCGCTCAGTCGTACGGAGTCTACCCGGGTGGTCAGAGCGGAAACCCGTTCAGTTCTCATTGGAGCGACTTGTTCGACCTATGGTATGCGTACAAAGAAGAAACAGGACAGTATGGCTACCACACCATGTACTTCTACGTTTCATCAGATAGATTCAGAGATGCCGATGATACGCGGACGATGATTGCGGGGTCGACAACTTTCATACCTTAGGAGGTGCTAAGATGGGGATACTGAAGGACGGTTTCAAGGACGTGGGATTTGTGCCTGCTCTCATAGTTGTGATTGTTCTCGCCATTGCGCTACAGCTTACCGGAGTATGGGTAACGATGCTAATTGCTGGTGCATTTGGTGGCTTGTTCACGAGGAGGCACGTGAGGGCCTTTCTAGCTGGCTTCCTCGGTGTGGGAGTAGCATGGTCGATCATATTCCTCTACCTGATAGCTACCACACCTGCAATAGCAGTAGCCGGGTTCTTCATCGGCCTGCTCGGCCTAAGCGAGAACCTTGGTGTTATCGTCATCGTGATCGCCATCATCATCGGAGCCCTGCTTGGAGGTTTTGGCGGGATCATGGGCAGAGCGGTTTTTGAGCTGGTCGAGTCACGTGGGGTTAAGGAAGCTCAAGCAGGAGAGACTGAAGAAGCGAGATCCCAGAGTCAACCGAAGTCGTAGTGTGAATGAACAAGAGATGCTGCGTAGCGATCGAGCGATCGATCTCCTTGCTCCTCCGCAGACCTTATAATGCACGAGCTGGGCCAGTGCCAGACCCGAGATTGGAGGTGCTCCGACACGCATCGCGAGATCACAAAAGGAGTATACCTTGTGGGCGTCGACGATCATCGGACTCAGCTGTTCGAGAGCCTGTGGGCTCTACCCCAGGGGATATCGTACAATTCATACCTAGTTGTGGACCAGAAAATCGCTGTTGTAGACACCGTGAAAGAGCCATGGGCAGACGAGTGGCTGGAGAACATTAGGGAGATCGTGGATCCTGCCAAGATTGACTACATTGTGCTCAACCACATGGAACCGGACCACACCGGTGCTCTCCCGCACATCGCAAACATCGCGAAAAACGCGACGCTGGTGTACACACCCAGGGCATCACCGGTGCAGAAAGCTTTCTTTGACGTTCCTCTGAAAGAGAAGACGGTGGCCGATCTTGAAGAGATATCTCTTGGGAAGAAAACCCTGAGATTCCTGCACGCGCAATTCTTGCACTGGCCTGAGACCATGATCACCTACCTCGTTGAGGACCAGGTGCTTTTCTCGTGCGACGCGTTTGGTGCATATGGGACCCTCAATGGCAGTGTCTTCGACGACGAGATCGACATGCGCACGGTAGAGAAAGAGGCTAGGAGATATCTCTCGTCGATAATCACGTCGTACCTGATGTTCATTCAGCGCGCCGTCGAGAAGATAAAGAAACTCGGCATTGGCATCAAGATCGTTGCTCCGAGCCATGGGCCAGTCTACCGAAAAGGGCCCATGTGGATAATCAACAAGTACTATGAATGGAGCAGCCCTGAGTTTGAGAAACATGTGGCGGTAGTCTATGGCACCATGTACGGCTACACGCACAGACTGGCCGCCGCGCTCAGAGAGGAGCTGATGACCAAGGGAATCGATGTCAAGATGCACGACATCTCTCAAAGTGAGATGAGCAACATACTCACTGACACAATACGTGCAAGTGTCATCGTTCTGGGAACCCCAACCTATGATGCGTATCCGTTTCCAAGGATGTGGGCCTTCGTCAATGAAATGGAGGGCAAGCGCTTCGCCAAAAGACCCTTGGCCCTCTTTGGCACATTTGGCTGGGGCGGTGGCGGTGTCGAGAAGATCCAGAAGCAGCTGAAAAATATGGGGTTTGAGATCCTCGAACCCGTCATCAGAGTCTGTGCGAGGCCTTCCCAACAGGAGAGAGGTCATCTCAAGAAGTTGGCTGACGCGATCGCTAGCAGGTTCTCCTGAGATCCATCTATCGAGCAGGCGTGAATGCCTCACCCCACTCTTAGCAGTCTGCCGTAAACCGGTCGGGCCTGAGCCTTCGATCTGCCACCGAAGGCGCGACCCTCTTTGTGTCTGGATCGTCGATCGAACGAGCTATTGATGTTTAGAGACAAGCTTTAAGTGATTTCGTTCCATTGTCCTTGAGATTTGTTGGAGAAGAGAGTATTCGGAAGAATCGGCCACGAAGCCACGGTCCTCGCCTTGGGGGGTTGTGGCCCAGGCTTTGTCGCTCAGGAGGAGGCAAACAAAGCGGTTGAGCTGGCCATGACGCACGGAGTGAATATGATCGACGTGGCTCCTAGCTATGGTGAGGCGGAAATGAGGCTTAGACCGATACTCGAGAAGCACAGGAATGAGTTCTTCCTGGCAGAGAAGACCATGGAAAGAACCAGGGAGGGTGCACGGAGAGAGCTTGAGAACTCTTTGAGAAGGCTAGGAGTGAAGAGCTTCGACCTGTATCAGATACACGCTGTCAAGAACATCGAGGAACTCAACAAGATAATGGGTGAAGGAGGAGCGATCGAAATCTTTGAAGAGGCCAGGGAGACCGGATTAACGAAATACATAGGGTTGACCGGACATGATGATGTAAGGGTTCACATGAAGGCCCTTGAGATGTTTGAGTTCGACAGCCTCCTGCTACCGGTGAGCGCTTCATGCCTAGCTTTCCCATCTCCTGCGAATGACTTCAGACCAGTGCTGAAGATGGCTCTAGATAGAGGGGTCGGAATAATAGCGATAAAAGCCATATCCAAGAGCAGGTGGGCGTCCTCAGAGTCGAAGAGGTACAACACGTGGTATGAGCCGGCTGTCGATCAAAGGGAGGTCGAGATGTTGGTCCAATTCACTCTCTCCCAAGAAGGAGTCACCACCTATTCCATGCCGTGCGATGTCACGCTATGGCCAATGGTTCTGAAAGCTGGCGAGAAATTCCGAAAGCTGAGCGAAGAAGAGCAGAGGAAAGTCATAGAATGTGTAAGGAATGCCGGCTATAAGCCTCTGTTCCCTGAAGAACAGATCTAGAAGGGCGAAAACAGATACCTTGCAGTTAGTCCCTCGACCGACCGACCTGCCGATAGGTTCGCGAGACCGGTCGCCGTGGAGGAACCTTCCTTCAAGCGATGACTATCGATCTATGTATGAAAGGCCGCATGGGTGGCTGACGGTCTTCAGCGCGCCTCAGCCTGTTGACTTGGTAGTTTACGACGTGGAGGACAAGCATCTTGCCGCCGTATCGATCGACGAGTTCGAGGAGTTCCCTGTACTTGAGTCTGTGTTGGAAGGCTTGGACCTCGCCTTCGCTCTCTATCTCCAGAAACTTCTTGGTTACTTTGACGAGCCGCCCCACGACAACCTCGGCTCTAAAGGGTATTCGAGACTCTTGGGTGATGTCGAGGGCCGCTCCTTCGTCCTCCGGCTCAGGCAACGCTTGTTTCCTCATGTCTTTCTCGGTCGATCGATCGCGTGGGCAGTCTAAAAAGCATCTTGCTCAAGATTTCCCAACCTTCACGCTGGTTGAGTTTTCCCCCAGAAATCTCATCCGTGACCTTGTGAAAAACACGAATGGGAATTCGGCCGATGGAGGGACAAGATTTTGGCTACGCGATCAACAGGGAAGAAGTAGCTTCACCGCCGTCAAGGACTGTCCCTACGATCGGAGACGCGTAACTGCAGGATCACTCCGAATACGGGAGTGAAAAAGAAACCCTGCCGAAGCCTCGGGAGGGTCTGGGCCAGTCATCGAGGACGAGTCCCTCAATGATCGATGAAAACCAAGCCCTCCTTCTCCATTTTCCTGTCGATCGGCCTCATGCCGGCCTGGTAACTGGGTGTCGAGATAGAAGCGGGCCCTTTGGCTCTCTCCTATTCATGATTTTTGTCTTCGTTCGAACCGCTTCGATATCGATCGACCCTTTAGAGCGCCTTTGACTTGGTCGATTGGAAAATAGTGTCCTACATCGCACGCCCTTTCAAGAATGGCAACCGAGAACAAGATGTCGAACTGCGACTCTCTTGGGGTCAGCTGACGGACTGGCTGGCCTCCTTCATCTCTGGCCTAGTTCTGGGCAGCCGCTGTTCTGCGGGCCGCCAATCCCAGGTGGCTGGGAACGGGGTCTTGGCGTCCACTGGCTGAGGGATTGGTTGGCGACCTACGGTGTGCTTTCCTCTCTTCAGCTGCTCAAGTCTCTCCAATATCTTTTGGTGGCAGTCTATACATAGAATTCCTCGTTTAAGTTCGACGTAGCGCCCCCTATCGTTCGATGTCCACTTCCGGTGGCATCGGAGGCAGAACACTGGTCTCCCAAGGGGGGCTGAAGACATCTGAGCCTTCTCCGACCGGGACCCCACCCGGTTTCGCCGGAGTCTCACCGGCTCCTCAGGGAGTTTCTCTATCGTCGCAGCGGTCTTATACCAGCTAAGCCGGTTTCGATCCTCGTGCC
>Ga0315308_1002483_pt1 | contig 10447 bp, 11 predicted proteins | sample TDP3_MG_FD_203078 | JGI IMG/M metagenome (GOLD analysis project Ga0315308, IMG submission 203078) | Freshwater sediment microbial communities from Lake Towuti, South Sulawesi, Indonesia - TDP3 | ecosystem: Environmental > Aquatic > Freshwater > Lake > Sediment | place: Indonesia: South Sulawesi...
TATTAATCTGGAATGAGGAGCAGACCTTTGGATAAAAAGAACCTGAAAGAAAATCTCATTAAAATCCTCAAAGAAAAATCTCTGGTCACAGGCGTGACCCGAGTCCTCACTTCTGGAAGGACGAGTGATTACTATATCGATGCCAAAATGACGACTCTTGACCCCGAGGGAGCTTATATTACGGCCCAATTGATCCTCGATGAGCTCAAACCTTTTGAAATAGACGCCATCGGCGGCCACACCTTGGGAGCCGACCCTATCGTCAGCGCTGTGGCAACCCTGAGTTCTCAAACAGACCGCCCCTTGCCTGCCTTTATCGTCCGCAAGGAGCCAAAAAAGCATGGGGAGAGGAAAATGATCGAGGGCCCTTTCGAGAAAGGCTGGAAGGTGGCGGTCATAGATGATGTGGTCACAACAGGAGGCTCGACGCTGAAGGCCTGCCGCGCCGTGGAAGAAGAAGAGGGCAAAGTGGTTGTGACCCTGGCTTTGGTCGACCGGCTTGAGGGAGGTAGGGAAAATTTGGAGAAGAGCGGCTACAGGTTCATCTCCCTTTTGACCAGGGATGACCTGCTCAAATAGAGCCTGAAGACCTTATTTGAATTCTTTTTCTTGACTCTTTGGCTTCTTCTTTTTAGTGCTGTTCTTTTGACCCCGGTCTTCTTGTTGATTCATGAAGAAAGAGCTTAATTGATGACTTTATATTTCTTCCCGACTTTGGTGAAAGCCTCGACAGCCTTGTCCAGATGTTTTGTCTCATGTCCTGCAGAGAGCTGGACTCTAATTCTTGCCTGGCCTTTGGGAACAACAGGGTAGTAGAAGCCGATGACGTAAATACCTTCCTCAAGAAGGTCTCGAGCCATGTCCTGTGACAGCTTGGCATCGTTTTCGAACTTGCCGAGCAAGATGGGGACAATAGGATGGACTCCTGGCCTGATGTCAAACCCTGCTTTGGTCATCTTCTCCCTGAAATACTTCGTGTTTCTTTCCAGCTTATCCCGAAGTTCAGTGCTTTGGGAGAGAAGGTCGAAGACGGCGATCGATGCTCCGACAACTGCCGGGGCCAGAGTGTTGCTGAAGAGGTAGGGCCTGGAGCGCTGGCGGTAGAGCTCGATGATTTCTCTCCTGCCCGTGGCAAATCCCCCTGAAGCTCCTCCCAAGGCCTTGCCCAAAGTCCCGGTGATGATGTCCACTTTGGCCATCACGTTCCTGTACTCTGGCGTTCCTCTTCCTGTCTTTCCCACGAATCCGGTGGCATGGGCATCATCGATCATCACCAGCGCGTCGTACTTCTCGGCCAGGAAGCAGATTTTATCGAGCTCGGCGATGTCACCATCCATGGAGAACACGCCATCCGTGGCAACCAATCTGTAGCGTTTTCCCTGAGTCTGCTTCAGCTTATCTTCCAGGTCGTTCAGGTCCATGTGCTTGAAGATGTGGCGCTCGGCTTTGCTCAGACGAATGCCGTCGATAACAGAGGCATGGTTGAGCTGGTCGGTGATGATGGCATCCTCTGCTCCAAGGAGAGGCTCGAAGACTCCTCCGTTGGCGTCAAAGCAGGCGGCAAAAAGAATGGCGTCATCAGTCTGGAGAAACTTGGAAATCTTTTGTTCCAGAATTTTGTGGATATCCTGGGTTCCGCAGATAAAGCGAACAGAGCTCATGCCGTAACCCCAATCATCAAGAACCTGGTGCGCAGCTTCGATGACTTTGGGGTGGCTGGAGAGGCCGAGGTAGTTGTTGGCGCAGAAATTGAGGACTTTTCTTCCACCTTTGACTTCAATTTCTGCTGCCTGGGGAGTCATGATGATTCTTTCTTCTTTGTAGAGACCGGCATCACGAATGGATTGAATTTCTTTTTGTAGGTCTTGCTTTATCTTGCCATACATTGCATACCTCCTTTTTAGCCTTCAAACTATACCAAAAAATAAAACAGAGGTCTATATTTTTTCTGCTATTGTTTACTCTAAGCTGATGAGTTGTTATAATCTTGCCGTGAAGAGTTCAGGTTTTTTTTATTCGGAGCCGATTACCGAATATTTGACCAGAAGAATCAGAGTCGATAAGATTTACTTTCAAAGAAGGACAAGATTTCAATTTGCCGAGTGCTTTTATAATCCTTTTTTTGGCAAAGTCCTTTTTCTGGATAGTAAGATTCAATCCGCCCAAGTCGACGAATATATCTATCATGAATCCCTGGTACATCCTGCGCTCCTCACCCATCCCTTGCCCCGAAAAGTGTTAGTCATCGGAGGCGGGGAGGGAGCAACCTTGAGGGAAATTCTCAGACACGAGTGTATCAAGAAAGTCATCATGGTCGACATCGACAGAGAATTGGTCAAGCTCTGCCAAAAACATTTGCCTGAGTGGTCGGCAGGAGCCTTCTCCAATCCTAAGACGCGGCTAATCTTTGAAGATGCACGGCAATTTGTGGAGAAAGCAAGAAGCAAATTCGAGATCATCATCTCCGATTTGAGTGAGCCGGTCGAGGAGGGTCCTTCTGTTTATCTATTCACCAAAGAATTTTTTAAGAAGATTTCTGAGGCCTTAGAAGAGGACGGATTATTCATTCTTCAGGCTGGAAGCACAGACCCCGCTTATCATCAGTTTTTCTGCTCCTTGGTCAAGACAGCAGAAAAAGTCTTCCCTCTCGTTCGTCCCTATTGGGCTTTTATTCTCTCCTTCGGACAGCCCTGGGGCTTTGTGCTGGCTTCTAAAAAGTATGATCCTCTGGCAGCCGATGAAAGAGAGATAGCTCGAAGAGTCCGGGAGCGGAGAATGGCCAAGATGAGGTATTATCATCCTGGATTGCACAAGGGCTATTTTGCCTTGCCCCTTTATCTCACTAAAAGCTTGAAGAAGGGGAAAGTTTTAACCGACAAAAAGCCCTTCATCTGGAGAATATGATAACCCTAAAGAAAAAGCCAAAGCGAATTCCTTCAGAAAAAAAAGAATATCATAGTCCCTCAAGCGGAATTTTTTTTGAGGTCAAAAATCTGATTTACAGTGGCCGCTCGCCTTATCAAAAGATTGAAGTCATCGAGAACGAGCATTTTGGAAGAGTCCTGCTCTTGGATGGCCTGGTTCAAACTACGGAAAGAGATGAATTTTTCTATCATGAGCTGCTTGTCCATCCTGCTTTGGTCTGTCACCCCTCTCCTCAGGATATGCTCATCGTCGGCGGCGGAGATGGAGGAGCACTCAAGGAAATCCTTCGCTACCCGGTCAAGCGGGCTCACTTGGTAGAGATCGATCGTCAAGTTATCGATGTTTGCCGCAAGCATTTTCCTTGGCTTGCGCCTGCGCTCGAGGATAAGAGAGTGGAGCTTGTTGTTGCTGATGGCAAAGAATTCATCGATGGCGCCGGAAGAAAGTTCGATGTAGTTATCATTGATTCATCTGACCCTGTCGGACCTTCTGTCTCTCTTCATGAGATGAATTTTTACAATAGATTGAAAAAACGCCTTAATCCCGAGGCGATAGTTGTTGCTCAAGTCGGGTCGCCTTTCTATCACCCAGAATCGATCAAGACAAAGAGTGATTTTCTCAAGAAGCTCTTTAAAATTGTCTGCTTCTACTTAAGTCCAGTTCCGACTTATCCGGGGGGAATCTGGTGCTTTGTCTTTCTTTCGGATAGAATCAGCCCCGCCGAGATCAAAAGAAAACCTGCCACAGGACTTAAATATTACAACACAGAGATTCATCGCTCTGTATTCTCTCTGCCAGCTTACATAAAAGGTTTTGGAACCGGATATTGAGGTTATAAGGATACTGAAGCAAGGGCTGGAAAAACAAAGAGAGTTTGAAGCAGAGGGGAAAAAGCTTTCTTTATCTCGGGTAAAAGAGTAAAATACCGAGAGAATTTTCAAGGAAGAGAGGGCCGAGATGAACCATGATAAAAAACGTACTAAAGCCTGCAAACGGATTTTTAAATACGTGGGCGAGGCTATAAATAATCTTGAAAAAGCAAACACAGAAAACATGGAATGGCAGTTCATCCCAGGCGAGGTGTTCGAGGAAATCACCAGCGTCTTAGGTAAGGTTGGAGCAGAAGTCACCAAGAGTGAGGTTTAGATTAAAGCTTCCTTTTAGCCGCTAATCTTCGGTCCAACGCCAGCTATAAATCCAGGTCTAATAACCCAATTTTCCTTCAGCGTGCCGCCTGCTAAGGACTTTGAGCATATCCTTGGTCATTGCCGCTAAATCGTAAGCCGGCTTCCAGCCCCATTCTTTGCGTGCGGCAGAGTCGTCAAGAGATTTTGGCCAGGAATCTGCGATCTGTTGCCTGAAATCGGGCTTGTAATCAACGGTAAATTCATGGATATGCTTCTTGATCTCGGCTGCCAGCTCTCCTGCCGAAAAGCTCATGGCTGTGACGTTGAAGTCGGAGTGATGCTTGAGCTTGGAAAAATCTGCTTCCATCAAATCCAGGGTTGCCTTGAGGCAATCGGGCATGTACATCATCGGCAGCCTCGTGTCTTCCCTCAGATAGCAGGTGTATTTTTTATTCTTAACAGCCTCGAAGAAGATGGCCACGGCGTAGTCGGTTGTTCCTCCGCCAGGCAGCGTTTCATAGCTGATGATTCCAGGATAGCGGCAGCCGCGGACATCAAGTCCAAAGCGCTTGACATAATAATCGCAGAGGACTTCTCCAGCCACTTTGGTCACGCCGTACATGGTTTTTGGCCGAAGGATTGTCTCTTGAGGAGTGTTATCGCGGGGAGTCTCAGGACCAAAGGCAGCGATGGAGCTGGGAACAAAGACTCTGGTCATCTCATTCTCCCGGGCAACTTCGAGGATGTTGTACGTTCCGTTGATGTTCACATCCCAGGCGAGCTGAGGATTTTTTTCTCCGACTGCCGAGAGAATGGCCGACATGTGGTAGATGGTGTCGATCTTGTATTTTTTAACGACATCTTCGATCGTCTCTTTTTTACTGACATTGATGAATTCGAAAGGCCCAGATTCGCGCAGCTCCGTCTTTGGCTGGGTTTTATGTCCTGTGGCCAGGACGTTGTCGCTGCCGTATTTTTTTCTCAAAGCCATGGTCAGCTCTGAGCCGATCTGGCCTACAGCGCCCGTGACCATGATTTTTTTCATTTCTTTCGCCATTTTTCACCTCCGGATGTCTATGATTTCTTATTTTAAAATTGAGAGATTTTACTTATATCTTTCCCAAGAAAAGTTGTCAACTGGAAAAAGGAAAGAATCTTTTTCCGTGGTGAAAGATTTAAGAGGCTATCATAGATTTTACAAATTTGCAGAATTTGGTCTAAACTTATTGGGTAAGAGAGGCTGGAGATGAGCCAATGGAAAAAAGTTCCCCTGGTATTGGTTGCGATTTCAGTCATCATATTTTTTATGGCCCTGGCTACGGTCTTTTTTTGGCTGGCAAGGCTATCGGGAAAGACATACCCGAGGACAATCCCCCTTGATCCGTCCCTCTACAATGCCTTTGTTGTCCCTGATATTGTTCTCTCTCTTCTCTTTTTTATCAGCGCCTATGGCTTGCTCAGATTAAGGAAATTCGGATACACGGTCTCTTTGGTGGCCTTGGGCATGTGGCTCTTTGACTCTCTTCTTGTCTTGGGCATAACAAGATTGGAGCAAATCCGTTTGGTTGCTCCCAGCTTGCTCTTCATCTTGGCCGCGATTTTCTACATCTGGATGAAAAAGGAGCTTTTTGAGTGAATTTTGCTAAGATAAAAATAAAATCTTGCCTTCTTAGACTTCTTCTTATAGATTAATCAGTTTTAGAGCTAAAAAAATTTTGGCTTTAGGAGGGAAGAACATGGCTATAACACTTGATGGACATAGCCTCGACATCGAGAAAGTCGTCCAGGTCGCCAGGCAAAACGAGGCGATCGCTATCCATCCCGAGGCGATGATAAAAATAAAGAAATGCCGGGACCTTCTTGAAGATAAAATAAAAAAGAGAGAAATCATGTACGGAGTCAACACCGGCATCGGTGAGCTTTCAGAAGTCGTCTTGACTCAGGAACAGGTAGAGAGATACCAGAGATATCTAATTTACAGCCATGCTGCCGGTTATGGCAAACCCCTGCCGATCGATATCGTCCGGGCAGCTATTCTGAGCCGGATCAATTGCCACTGCCACGGTCATTCGGGCTTGAGGCCTGTGGTCGTAGAGACACTCAAGGAGATGCTGAACAAAGGAGTCACACCGGTAATGTGCGAAAAAGGGTCAGTGGGCGCCTGCGGCGACCTTTCTCCCATGGCTCAGATGGCCCTGGTGCTCATGGGGGAGGGCGAAGCCTATTACCAGGGGGAGAGATTGCCAGCAAAGGAAGCGATGGAGAGAGCAGGCATTCCCATTATTGTCTATGAAGCCCGCGATGGCCTGGCCACAATCAACGGCTCCAACGTGATTTGCGGAATGGGGGCTTTGGAGATTTACGATGCGGCGCGCTGGATAAAGACTTCCGAGATAGCTGCCGCCATGACCTTAGAAGTCCTTAACGCCAACATGAAAGCTTATGACGAGAGGCTGCATAGGATTCGAGGCTATCCTGGAGCGATGGAAGCCAGCGAGAATATCAGACGGATCACTGAAGGAAGCGAGCTTTTGGCTCGGAAAGGGAAGAAAGTTCAGGATGCCTACAGTCTGCGCAGCACTCCTCAAGTTATCGGGTCAGCCCGGGATGCACTCAAGTGGGCGCGCTACATGATCGAGGTCGAGCTCAACGGAGCTGCCGATAATCCTACTTTTTTTCCGGATGAAGACCTAGTCCTGACTGGAGCCAATTTTCAGGGAACTCCTCTGGCCTTTGCCCTCGAGCTATTAGGAATCGCCGTCACCACTGTCTCTGTCCTTTCCGAGAGGCGGACAAACAGGCTGCTGAATCCTAATCTGAGCGCGGGGCTTCCTGCCTTTTTGACAAGAGGCGCTGGCATGTTTTCAGGGCTGATGCTCTCTCAATACACAGCAGGAGCTTTGGTCTGCGAAAATAGGATCCTCTCCCATCCTGCAGCAACAGGCTCCATACCCGCGGCTGCTGACCAGGAAGATTTTGTCAGCATGGGTATGACCACGGCCCTCAAGACACAGCAAATCATCGACAATGCTCAAGCTGTGTTGGCTGTGGAGCTTATGGCCGGCGCCCAGGCTGTCGATTTTCGTAAGCCGCTCAAGCCGAGCAAGGGAGTCCAGGCTGCCTATGAAGTCATAAGAAAATATGTGGCTTATTTAGATGAAGACAGGCCTCTTTACGATGATATCAACACGCTGAAAGGAGTTGTCCACTCCGCGGAGATACTCGAGGCTGTCGAGCGCGCTGTCGGCAGGCTAAAGTAGGATGAGCTAGAAGATAAGCCTGAAAGCGAGCATCATCTTGTAGTGGTCTTGGAAAGGAAGACCGCTGGCAGGCCCTCGTCCTTCAAAGAAGATAGAGCCTGAAGTGTTGACTTTTCTGAAGATGTCAAACCCCAGATTAGCGATGACCTCTCCATAAGAATAATTTATGCTCTCCTTTAACTTGGTTGTCGCACCTCCTCCAACGCCAATAAAGATCGGGCCGAAATGGAAATTGAAGAGCGCGTCCACGATGTAGAAATATTTCCAGCCAGGAGTGTTAGAGATATAACCTCCGCCTCCGCCGAGTACAAAATCCAGCTTTTTGTGAATGATTCTATAGGCAAAACCGGCGCGGAGAGCAGTGTAGCCTATATAAGTGTCTCCTCCGCGGGCGGCCAGGGCCCCGATATCAAACAGGAAGAGAGTTTTTGCGGGTTTCTTAGGGTTGATCATCACTGATACTCGGGCAGGCTCGGATGTGCTCCCAAAGTCGTCCGTGGCCAGAGCGCTGATGGTGTATAAGCCTTCCTTATCAAATGATTTTTCCCAGGCAAATGGTTTTTCAGAATCTGTAAAGCGGTCAATGACATTCCCGGTTTCATCGCTAACCGTAAATTCAACCTTGATGACTTCTCCATCGCTGTCTGCTGAACCTGAGGCATCAAGGGCGATTGGCTTTTTCGCATATTCCTGAGTGGGTTTGCATTCCAGTTTGCTGACCGGCGGGAAATTGATGTAGACCTTGGCCTCACAAGGATTCTCAGAGGGCTTTCCTTGAACGTTAAAAGCTTTTCCTTTAAGAACATACTCACCTGGCTTGTCGAACGTCGCACTCCATTGCGCAGCATCAGGAGTAAACTTCTTTGTCTCGATTTTGGTTCCTTCCGGGTTGAAAACTTCGAGCTCCATGGATTGGGCATGTTGAGAGCCGCTCATATCCACAGAGATGGCATCGTTGAGGTTCGCTTTCTCAGGAGCGACTTTCAGCCCGCAGATGGCATCTTCAATTTTTATCTCTTTGACTTCTTCGGCAACAACCTTGGGAGCCTCTTTTGGCGCCTCTTTAAATCCGAAGCTGACCCTCACTCCGTTTTCGATACTCTCGACATAGTAAGGTGGAATTTCTCCAATCATATCAAAGACGACTCTGGCTGTATTGGGCTTAAACATTCCTGTTCTGATGGCAAGGACTCCTAAATAATTTACTTTATAAGAAGGGGCGGCGTTATTCTTCTGCAAGTTGATGAAATCCATCACCAGCCTGTTTGGATTGGTCAGCTCAAACTGGTGGCGGAATACGAAGATGTTGAAGAAAATTTTCACATCCAGTCTATCGGCTTCTTTAGAGATAAGAATTCTCTCCAAAACTCCTGTCTTTTTTGCAACTTCTTGTCCTCTTGAATAGGAGAGGATCATTAGGGAAAGAACAATTAAGATAAGGCATAGAAGGAATACAGTCTTTCTCTTCATCGTTCTCCTCCTTTATAAAGACATGTTTCTTTTGGAGCAGATATAACACAAGAAGAGAGGAATTGCAAGACTAAGCCAGCTCGATGGGAAATTTGCCAGCAAGGAAATCAACCGCTTGCTTCAGAGTTGTGTGTTTATGGTTGATGTCCCTCTCGTAATTGATGACAAAGCTGAAGACATCCCCTTTCAAGCCTTCGCAGAAGCAGAAGTATTCTTTTTTATCGGCATCAATCAAAAAAGATGATTCTTGGTTGTGGAAGGGACATTTCGCCAGATATTGGTTCTTAGTCCCTATTTTTTCCCCAGATATCCCGTATTCTTTGGTCAAGGCTAGGAAGTCGACCATCTTTTCAATCGCCTCCATCTTTTTGCTGAGCTCGGTATCAGCGTCCTGGATGAGTCTTAGGTGCCGAAGGACAGAAAAGAGCCCTTCTGCGCCGCATTCGCTGTAGACAATCGCTGCCTCTTTAGACTCGATTATTTTTTTGGTTCTATCCTCCTCGACTTCCTTGTTGAAAGAAAGGGTGAAATAGGGATTTTTTGGGTCGATATCCTTGCCGCATATTTTACATTGATTCATGCCCTCTCCTTTCATCTTGAATCTCTGTGAAAGATTCATAGTTTATTCTTTTGCATCAAAAAATCAAGAAACTGTCATTATTCATAAATAGCGGAGGGTTTTTGGCTCTCTTTCCAGATGAAAAATGATTATTTCCTGAAGAGTCTTTTTGATTGCCTCGAGCTCCTGGGGAGAGAAGGGCAGGGAGCCCTTTCCCGGAGGGGGATTGCGTTTGATCCATTTCATAAAGGCTTCCATTTCGAGCCTGACTTCTTCTTTTTTTTGAGGTGTGCACTGGCCGCAAAAGACACCATCCCTCTTCGGGGAGAGCCACCCAGGCTCGGTGAGAGGCTTTCGGCATTTTTTGCATTTTTTGAAATCAGGAAGCACGCCGTAGATCTTGAGAAGCCAGGCTTCGAAATATCGAGTGAGGAAGTCCAGGTCTCCACCGGCTTTGAGTGAGCGCAGAGCAGAAAGCAACAGCCGATAAAGGAGGTCATCTTTGGCATGCGAAGGCGAGAATTCCTCGATAAGCTCTGAGAAATAACTCAAGGTAAAAGCATTTTTTGGCTCATGCTGAACCTCAAAAAAAGATTCGATAAGGTCGCAATGACTGACGGTGACCAAATCCTTTTTTTCTTTTTCGTAATAGAAGGATTTGACCAGAGACAGAGGCTCCAGGCTGCTTCCGAAGCGGTTTCCGAATTTTCGAGCCCCTTTGGCGATTCCTCTTATGATTCCTTTTTCGCGTGAGAAAAAGACAACGATTTTATCCTGTTCGCCGACATGAAAGCTTCGCAAGACAATGGCTTCTGATTGTTCAAGAGGCATGTTTATTTATTCCACTTTCAGAAGTATTTTTCTCTGCTTATAAGAATAAGATATCCATTTTCTGCGGCGACGGCTGAGAGAGCATTCATGCGTCGATCTTACCTTGTCCCATCGTCATGGATAATAAGTCACGACGTGAAGGGATGTCAAGATATTAGGAAAAGCCTCCTTTTCTTGGAAGACTGTATAATGGCTAAAGATCTTTTTAAGGAAAGGAGATAAAATTCATGTTTCACATCGAAATGGATATGCACAAGAAGTTTTCGAGAGTTGAG
>Ga0315308_1002484_pt1 | contig 10441 bp, 8 predicted proteins | sample TDP3_MG_FD_203078 | JGI IMG/M metagenome (GOLD analysis project Ga0315308, IMG submission 203078) | Freshwater sediment microbial communities from Lake Towuti, South Sulawesi, Indonesia - TDP3 | ecosystem: Environmental > Aquatic > Freshwater > Lake > Sediment | place: Indonesia: South Sulawesi...
CATCAACCCCCGAGTGGTCAAACGCAAAATGTCAAAGTTCAAACTCAAACGGAAAGAACATCTCCACTGGCCACAGCCAACCAAATCGTTCCAGAAGGCTGTCGTCATCCTTAACTAAACCGTATTGCCTTTAGCCCCAGCCGTTCAATTTCAGCAAGGACATGACTGTCCAACTCGTTGAGAAACGCATAGAGCACCACCGTGTTGAAGTTGCAGGCACGCATATCCTCCAAATCTTTGGTGATCTTGGCCCTCAGTTCTGAAGGGGTGATGGCTGGATTCCTATCGTAGTACTCGGCAGGCGCGTAGACAATAGCCTGGATATATTCGTCTGTTGAAACGAACGCGTCGAAGATGCAATGGGCACCACGCCACGTTACAGTGGAGTCGGCCGGAACGTTCGTCTTCCAGATCACCGTTGCGGTGGTAGTGGTCACATTGGTGACACTCACGTCCGAAATGATTGGGGAAGATAAGAGCAGCTCAGCTTCTACAGAGGCGGCGCCAGGGGCAATTTGGGTGTTAGGCAGTGCTCCTTGTGCCCTCGGCGTGACAATAGCCCAACGCCAGCTTGCCAATAGTAGCGATAGAGCCAGGAATAACCCCCACTTGACCAAAGTATGCTCCTTGCCCATCTCCTACCTCTTTGATAAACTACACGGGAGTGGAAGTTATTTTCTGCCCTTGCTTAAGGGTAGATTCCAGTTTGATGTACTCACATGAAAAAAGATGTGTCTGCTAAGACGCCGTTTCGCCTAACTCATATTCCCCGCAACAAATCTTGCGGGTATCACGGCATATTTCCCGTGTTTCCCGCACCAATTGGTTCGGGAATCCAGGAAGGGGGAAATCCTCCTCATTATGCTAGCACCCCACAGATGCCCACCGCCCCCAGTCCCAGGTGGGTGGTGATGGCTGCTCCAGCCTGGCAAATGAGAAGGCGCTCCCTGGGATGCACGGTACTCAGACCCTCAACGACTTCCTGGGCAGCCTCCGCTGCGTCGGCGTGAACCACACACAGCTCTCTGAAAGCACCGTGGGCAGCCGTGAACTCTACCAGGCGTCGCAGGGCTTTCCCCCTGGTTCGCACGGTGACGATGGGCGTAACCTCGCCAGTCCTGATCTGCAACAGCGGTTTGACCCTCAGCGCCGTGCCTATCAGAGCGGTCACCCGGCTGACGCGTCCGCTTCTCCTGACATGCTCCAGGCTGTCCAGCATGGCTGCGGCGCGGGCACAAGGCCGGATGGCCTGGACCAGGGAAACAACTTCCGCCAGGGTATGTCCCTCTCGAGCGGCCTGGGCGGCCATGATCACCTGCCAGCCGGCTCCCATCGAGAGTTGCTGAGAATCAACCACCACGATGGGAGCTGCGGATAGGGCATCGGCGGCGACGCGGGCAGCGTTGAAAACGCCGCTCAGGGCTGAGGCGACGTGGATGGATACTATTCCTTCGCTCTCCTGAAGCAAATTCTGGTACGTTTCCACAAAGAGCCCCAAAGGGGGCTGGGAAGTGGTAGGCAAGATGGGGCTCGTGGCCAGCTTGTCGTAGAACTCCCGATGGGTAAGGTCAACGCCGTCGCGGTATACTTCTGAGCCAAAGACAACGTAGCAGGGCAAGACGGTAATGTCCAGCCTTTGGGCCAGTTCTGACGGGACATCGGCCGCGCTGTCGGTAACAACCTTGATTTTTCCCATGACTTTTACCACTATTGCGGTACAGGTCATCAGGAGAGCAAGTCCCCCTAACCACCCAACCTCCTAACCTCCTAATCACCAATTGATAACATTCCTTCGTACACAATGACCCCCATGGTGTTAGGGCCTACGTGGGTAGCCAGGACAGGCCCATAGGTGATGATAGGGAACTCCATTTCCGGTAAGACCATCTCCAGGCGCTCAATGAGGAGCAGCGTCTCCTCGGTGACCACAGGACTCTTCTGCAAAATAGCCATCTGCTCGATGTGAGGGAATTCTATCACGAACTCGAAGAGCTTGTCAGTGGCCCTGGAGCGGGTTCGTACTTTCTCCAAGGGCACTATCTCGCCATCCTCCATGATCAGAAGGGGCTTGATGCCTAACATGCTCCCCAGTATGGACTGAGCTCGGCCGATGCGCCCGCCTCTCTCCAGGTAGTCCAGGGTTTCGACGAAAAAGACGACGTAAATGTGGGGGATCATACCTCTGAGCAGGCGCACCATCTCATCCAGGAGCCTGCCCTGGGCGGCCGCTTTAGCTGCTGCGGTAGCCAGTATTCCCAGACCCAGGGATGTGGTGAGGGAGTCAACGACAGCAATGTTACAGCGACCAAGAAAGGGCGCCGCAGCCGCATTGGCCATAGCGCAGGTCTGGCTCAATTTGCCCGAGATGTGGATAGAGATGACTTCATCTGTGGTCTTGCTGAGTTCGCTGTAGACCTTCTCGAAAGTACTTCGCGAAGGGGGAGAGCTCGTGGGCATTTCTGGACTGCGGTCGAGCCGGCGAAAGAACTCGGCGGCAGTGATGTCTATTCCATCGCGCAGGATCTCGTCGCCGAAGTGGATGTTGAGGGGAACGATACTGATCCCCAGTTCCTCAGCCACTCCTGGCTCCAGGTGTGCTGTGCTGTCCGTGACGACTTTTACCATAGTTCTCTCCTCAGCCTATGGCTTGTGGCCTGTCTCGCAAGCCACGGGCTACTCCGCCGATATGGTGTAAAGATAATGGGGTTGCCCGCCGTTGATCAGTTCTATCTCTTGCTCAGGGTAGTCCTGGCTGATCCTGGCCGCCAGTGTCTCGGCTTCTCCCTGGGTGACGTCTTCACCGTAGTAGATCGTGATGATCTCGTATTTTTCGGCCTTCATTTGCCGAAGCACTTCTTCAATAACCTGTTCCGGCGAACTGCCCGAGGCAGCCAGGGTGTCATTTAATAAGCCGATGACTTCTCCCTTTTTCACATCCACCCCGTTCAACTGCACGGAGCGATTGGCTATGGTTATCTCCACCGTCTGGACTTCTCCAGCCGCTCGCTCCATAACCTTGGCATTAGTATCCAGGTCGGCCTGATAGTTGAAGGCCAGGAGGGCACTGACCCCCTGGGGAATGGTCCTGGTGGGCACAATGCGGATGTTCTTTTTTGATAGTCTCTGAGCCTGCTGGGCGGCCAGGATAATGTTGGAATTGTTGGGCAGGATGATGACTTGGTCTGTTTGGAGGTCCTCGGCAGCTTTGAGCAACTCTTCAGTACTGGGGTTCATGGTCTGGCCCCCGGGCACCACGGCGCTGGCTCCCAGGCTTTCGAAGACGCGAGCAAAGCCAGGGCCCTGGGCAACCACAACGGTGGCGATGTCACAGATCTCCTCTGAAGTCACAGCAGATTGGGCTTGACTGAGAATAAACTCCTGATACTGTTCTTGCATGTTCTCAACGGTGATCTTGCTTAAGGAGCCGATGCTGGCCCCGTAGTTGAGAGGCGTGCCCGGTTCTTCGGTGTGGATGTGCACCTTGATGGTGGCGGAATCGCCCACCACCAGGGTTGATTCACCCATAGCGGCAATGGTGTCTCTGATCTCTTCCAGGTTCAGGTCTTGGCCCTGTATGATGAATTGAACATCATAGCCGTACTCGCCCTCGCTTGGCAAGTGGAGGTCAACAGCGGTCTCCAGGGCAAAATCCACCTCTACTGTTTCGCCTCGGATGTAGCGCAACATACCCTCCAGGATGATGAAGAGTCCCTGTCCTCCCGCATCCACCACTCCGGCCTTGGCCAGCACTGGTAAAAGGGAAGGGGTCTTGGCCACTGATTCCTGGGCTTCATTCACCACCTTCTCCAGCACCAGGCGCAAGTCTTCCTCCTCGGCGGCGGCGGTGACGGCTGCCTCGGCGGCCTCACGGACCACGGTCAGAATGGTGCCCTCCACCGGCTTGATCACGCCTTTGTAAGCTGTGGCCGTGGCCTCCTTCATAGCTGAGGCGAACTCAGAGGCGTTAAATTCGCCTTTTTTGTCGAGGCTTCTGGCTACTCCTCTCAATATCTGAGAGAGGATCACGCCCGAGTTACCGCGAGCTCCCATCAGGGCACCATGGGCTGCGGTGTGGGCGATGGCCGAAACCGAGTGTTCGGGGGAGTTAGCAATCTCCTCCAGGGTAGCCTGCATGGTGAGCAGCATGTTGGTGCCCGTGTCACCGTCTGGCACAGGGAACACGTTCAGGGAGTTGATGGCATCCGTGTGTCTCTCCAGCCAGGCGGTGCCAGCCCCCAGAAGCCTCTTTAACCCTTGCCCGTCACAAGTCAATATCGCATTGCCCGTTTCGTGCTTTCTGAGGGGGCGGTCTTCCTGTACCTTCTGTGCTTTCCCATCTACCAAAACAGCATACCTCCATCACGCTAATGTAGACTCGGAATGCGGGGAAGCTCGTCTTCAGGGCCTCAATCTTCGCTGCTCACCCGCAGTCCCCGCACATGGACGTTCACCTCAGCCACGGGCACGCCCAGGGATTTCTCCACGCTGAACTTGACATTGCTCATGATGTTGTGGGCAACGGCGGAGATCCTGGTGCCGTACTCGATGATCACGTACAGGTCAATGATGATCTCATTACCCTCGAGCCTCACTTCGATTCCTCGCTTGTGGGAATCTCGTCGGAGTAGCTCGGCCAGACCGCTACCCAGGCTCCCGGAGGACATGCCGACGACGCCATAGCTTTCCAACACGGCCCGGCTGGCCAGGCTGGCGATGGCCGTCGGCGAGACCTCGATCTTGCCCAGGCTTGTCTTTTCCATCATGGTCATTTACCTCGCTGTAGCAAATGCTGTCTCCTAAGCACTTGAATACACCAGAGTTGCGCAGAATGGCTTGTTGTGATATGATATGTGCCGCTGTTAGAATCTCAGGTTGGCCGCCTGTCGTGGCGGCTGATTTGCGAAAGGAGTGAAGTAAATGGCCAAGTGCGATATTTGTGGTAAGAGCCCTCAGTTTGGACACAATGTCAGCCATTCCCATCACAAGACCAAACGCCAGTGGAAACCCAATATCCAGAAAGTGACCATCGCCGAAGGCAACGTCACCAAGCGTCTCAACGTCTGCGCCAAGTGCCTGAAAAAGATGAATAGAACGCGATAGACGACCGTTCAGACCTCCGGGGTTTTGCTAAAGATTTGGGCTAATTGACGCAAGAGCACAAGAGGAAGATCGCAAGGGAGCACATACTATTGAAACCTCGGAGGTCTTTTCCACCGCTTTGCCCGACCCCCTGAGCGTTTATCCTGCCTCAACAGCCTCTACTATGCTATACACAATCCCTTCTTCCCTTACCGTTACCTCCCAATCCCCTCTCTCTTCTCCCTCCCTGGTGATGCGCCGCCAGCCCGTCGTCGAAGCGATGCTTTTGGCTTTGGGGATAATCATACACTGTATTGGCCAAAAATGCAAGGGGCGCCCCACCCAAGCCTCACATGGATCTGCTCACGGCAGGTTTGGAGTCCGCTGCACTTTCTCAGACCATCAACCCTCGCCCATCCACGAGAGCAATCAGCGCCGGGTCATCTCAAAGAAACACACCCTCCTGAAGTAATGACAAGCTCGTTGAACAAGGCCCGGCGTAATCCCCAGGTGTCACCGTAACGGACGTGGTTGATCCAACCTTGTACCGAGGCATCCACTTGCTCGAAAGGGACCCGGCCGGCGGCGTAGGCTCTGAGTAGCGACTTGAGGCGGCGCTGGAAGGCGATGCCTTTGCGTCGCTTCAATCGGCGGTAGGTGGGGAAGACGATGAAACCCAGGAAAGGGATGCCTTCGGTGAGAGGGCGGGGATGGGCACATCCCTCGTGCCAGGTCAGGCGCAGGCTGGCCAGAAAACCGAGGGTTTCCTGCCCCCAACAGTGCAGGGTGGGTTTATCGTCGGCGAACAGCAAAGAATCGTCCACATAGCGCAGATAGGCCCGGCATTTGAGCTCGCGTTTAATGAATTGGTCCAAGGGATCCAGGTAGCAGTTGGCCCAGAACTGGCTGGTCAGATTGCCGATGGGCAAGCCCCGTGGGCGGTTGGCGGCCAGCAGGTCGTCGCCGGGAAACCACTGCATCTCGTATTCCTCGGACAGCACCCCGACGCCGCTGACCAGGATGCGATCTATCAGCCACATGACGTCAGGGTCGGCAATGACCCGCCCCAGGGTATCCCCCAAGATGGCAAGATCAACGCTGGGGAAGAACTGGCGCACGTCGCATGGTAGCACATACTTGTATTGGCGGGCAAATTCCTGGCAGCGGTTCAGCGCGCGATGGGTGCCCTTGCCCACGCGGTTGGCGTACGAATCGTGGATGAAGCGCCGCTCAAAGAGGGGCTCGATGATCTGGCACAGGGCGTGGTGCACCACCCGGTCACGGAAAGGGGCGGCCGAGATGAGCCGGCGCTTGGGCTCGTGGATGTAGAAGCTGTCGTATGGACCGGGGCGGTAGGTCTTGTCCCGCAATTCGTCGCGCAGGGCGAATAGCTCTTCCTCGGCATTGAACTCGAAGGCCGCCACCTCCGGCCAGCTGCGTTTGCCTCGCCGGGCGGCCCGGTAGGCCGCAAACAGATTCTCAAAGGAATACACCTGCCGGTACAAATGGACCCCCCCATTCGGATTGCCAGACCCTAAGGGTTTCAAAAACCCTTAGGGTCTTTTGGAAAAGTGCCCCGCCCCGTGGACAGGCCAGGGGGCGGGGCGATTCTATATTTGCCCGGTGCTCCGAGAAACTGAGCACCGGCCGGGAACCGGGCGCGCCAGTTCTCCCCGGCACGCGCCGCCGCTCTGTGGGGCGGCGACATTCTGGCCGAAACCCGGCTCACTGTAGGACGCAGCGAAACCCCCCATTGTTGTTACGGTTGTCGGGGTTGTTCCTGTTACGGTAGGCGCAGCGTTCGTTACGCGCTTCATTGTTCCAGGAACCGCCGCGTTTATCGCCCGGCCCCCGCGTCTCAAGGCGACCGAGTCGCCCGTGACGCCTTGCAAAAAGCTTATTGCTCCGGCTGGATTTGCAATCCAGCCGCCGGACCGCCGGATTGCAAATCCGGCGGGAGCGGAGGGTGTTCTTTGCCGACGCGCTCCTCTCTCGCGTCGAGCCCGGCACGCTCTTTTTTGATCCACGCGCCTAGCAGTTTGCCCACCTCCACCAATCGCTCCGCCGCGTACTCGTACTGGGCAAAGCTGATGAGCTTGAGTTCTTGGCAAATCCGTACACTGAACCGCAGCCGGTCCAGCTCCAGGTCGGCCTGCCACAGCACCCGCGCCGGATCCCGCGCCCGCACGGCTCGCATCAGCAAGTCGTGCAAAGCAAAAGCGCTGTCTTCTACCCGGCGGGCCATGCGAAACCGCTCGTTTTTGGGAAACTGGGCCGTGCGCTCCAGCAGCCACACCAACAGGTCGTGCGTTTTGACAAAGATGGGCGATTGAGCCCGGTTATACACTATTATACCTCAAAATCGTTTTTGTGGCGAATGGGGGGGCGTCGCCCCCCCATACCCCCCATTCCAGAATTCCAGAAACCCAGAAACCAGAAACCCAGCATCAGGAGAACCGGAGGACGCAGCGAAACCCCCCATCGTCGTCACGGGAGCCGGGGCCGCTCCTGAGACGGGAGGCGCAGCGAGCGTAACGCGCTTCATTGAACCAGGAACCGCCGCGCAAAACCCGCAGGTCCGTCGAGGCCTCGTCCTCCCGCCCGTCATCCAGGCCGTAGGGATACTCAAAGGCCGGCCGCTCAATCTCTGGCCCCCATAAACTGCGCGTCCACTCCCACACGTTGCCGGCCATGTCCAGCGCCCCGCAGGGGCTGGCCCCACCGGGGTAGATGCCCACCGGGGTAGTGGTCAGCACCCGGCCTTCCAGCGAATTGCATTGGAACGCGTCCCAATCATCGCCCCACGGGTAGCGGCGGGCGCGCCTTCCATCCCACCGCGCCGCCTTTTCCCACTCGGCCTCGCTCGGCAAGCGAACGCTGATTCGCCGATTTGCCAATTTGCCAATTTGCTGATTTGCCGATTTGTTGATCTGCTCCGTCAACCAGGCGCAGTAGGCCATGGCCTCGTACCAGCACACGCCCACCACCGGCTGCGAGGGGTTGTTGTAGGCACGGTCGTCCCAGAAGCGGGGAGCGCGGGGAGCCTCGGTCAGGCTCACGGCCTGCCGGACGGCTGCGGCCAGCTCCTCGTCGTCGGCTGCCGCCGCCCACTTCCAGCTTTCGGCCTCCTGGGGGCGGATGCGCTTTTCGCGGAGGTAGCGGTCGGGAAGGTCGGGGTCGCGGCGTACCACCTCGGCCAGCCAGCGCCACAAGCGCAGGGTCGGTTCCAGGTCGGCCTGGCCGTGCAGCCAGCGGCGGGCGGCTTCCGTCGTCCAGTATCCTTCTTTTCCGTATCCCCCATCATTGATAAAACACCGATACTCGGCGTTGGTGATGGGGTAGAGGCCGATACAGTAATCGTAGGGGATGTCCACCCGGTGGCGCCGGAAGTCGGTGGCGGCCGAGTATTCGTCGTCGAAGGCGCCCTCTTCGCCCCGGTCGGAGCCCATCAGGGATGGACCGGCGCGGATCACCGGGCTCCACTGCGGCTGGATAAAGCGCACGCTGTCGGGGGTGCGGCCCTCGCCCTGCAAGATGCGTGGGTCGCCCAGGTGGCCCAGGGCCAGGCCGCAGGCGCGGCGCAGGCTGAGGGCCTGGTCGGGCCGGAGTTCTGGCGGGGTCTGTCCCCCGATGATGTCCAGCAGGTGGTCGGTGATGGCTTTTATTCCTTCTTCCCCTGGAGGGAAGACCAGGCTGGCTTCCAGCAGGCAGCGGGCAGCCAGGGGCGGGTGGTGGGAAAGCACGGTCAGGGCCAGGTCTTCGGCGTGGCGAGGGGACAGGCGCGCGGTGCAGGCGGCGGCCAGGGCGGTGGCCTCCTCCCAGCCGGTAGTCGGCGGCGGGGGCAAGGGGTCCCACTCGCTGTCCACGAATTGCCAGTTCAGCCAGGGGATGCGCCAGCGGACGGACTGGTCTTCGCCAGCCAGGAAGCGGCGGGCCATCTCCCGCCCGGCGAAATGCTCCAACAGTAGTTGGTGATAAAAGCGCACGGTGCGCGCCCCGGGCTCCCCTTCCACGACGACCAGGTTGACCGCCTCGGCCAGGCGCAGGGGGTCGCCGGGAGGCTCCACCGGCTTGCCTTCCACATCTACCTGCTCCGGGAGCCAGGCCCGGGCTTCGCCCAGGGGCTGGGGGACATTTTGCCCGCGTTCCAGCAGGGGGTAGGCCAGCCGGGCCACGGCCTGCTTGAAGGCCTCAGCCTCCTCCGGGCTCAGGGCGCGGCCGCCGGGTCGCTCGGCCTCGTACTTCAGCCACTCGTTCACAAAGCGTTCGATCAGGTCGGCGTGACCCTCAGGCAGGCCCCCGGCGCGGTACACGGCCACAATCATGGTTAGCCAGAAGGGGTTGGCCGCCAAGCCGTACAGGGAATGTTCGTCGCCGTGGTGCTGGCGGTCGGCCAGCAGGTCGCGCCACAGGTCGGCTGCCTGGTCGGGCAAATAGTTGCGCAAAAAGGTCTGGATACGCTTCGGGTCGAGGGGCTGGATTTGCAGGCGAGGCAGGGCCAGGGCGTCGCCATAGTCGGCCACGCGGCAGGTCACCAGGGCGCGGTTGTCGGAAGGCAACTCGCGCAGGAACTGGCGCCAGGCAGCCACGCGGTCGTGGTAGACGTCGGGGCTCATTTCGTTGAGCCCGTCGGCCAAGAGCCAGACGCGTGGCTGGCCTGGGCCGGGGTGCAGCACCTGCTGCCAGGCCTCGTCGCCGTAAGTGCGCCGCCACTCAGCGGCCAGGAAGTCGGCCGGGGAACCGGTGCGGTGGTCGCTCAGCCGCACAAAGAGGGGGAAGGGGGCGGCCGGGTCGGCCAGGCGTGCCCGCACGGCCTGGAGGGCCAGTTGGCGCAGGGCGGTGGACTTGCCTGCCCCCGGCTCGCCCAGCAGGACAAAGCGGTGCAGGGGCTGGCCCTCCTCGTCGGTGGCCTGTTCCACGGCCTGGGCTAGGTCGTCGAAGCGGGCCCGTTCCTCGAAGCGGCGGCCGGGGCCAGGGCCGCCGCGCGGCAGGGTGCGCAGGCTGAAGCATTGGCCCAGGTGGACGGCCAGGGGCACGTAGCCTTTCAGGACCTCAGCCCAGGGTCCCTGTTCCAGGCGGCCAGCCAGCTCCGCCAGGTGAGTCTGGAACAGGGCCGCCGGGTCGGGGCCGGGGGCCAGGTCTTCGGATACAGCCATCCCGACCAGGGCCTGGCGGGTGCGCTGATCGGCATCGGCAACATGAGGCACGGCCTGACGGATAGCGTGACGTTCGGTCGAGTTCAGGTAGTAGACGTCACGACCAGCGGAGATGACAACGCTGCCTGTGGCGTCCCCGCCAATTGATAGCTCGGTGTCGGTCGAGGCCAACAAGCGAGCGAGGTTGGCGATTTTCTCCCATTGCT
>Ga0315308_1002487_pt1 | contig 10435 bp, 9 predicted proteins | sample TDP3_MG_FD_203078 | JGI IMG/M metagenome (GOLD analysis project Ga0315308, IMG submission 203078) | Freshwater sediment microbial communities from Lake Towuti, South Sulawesi, Indonesia - TDP3 | ecosystem: Environmental > Aquatic > Freshwater > Lake > Sediment | place: Indonesia: South Sulawesi...
ACGGAACAATGACGTTACCGTGCTGATTGACACTGAACGTGGACAGGGTATTCTCATCTACGGTAAGGCAGAACTGGATTATGAAAATGTGGACCAATTGGCTGTTTTAGTATGGGAAAAGGCTCTTCCCACCTATCCAAAAGATAAAGTTGAACGTCTTGTTCAAGCCTATCTTGACAAAGTAAAATATGTAATAGTAAAAATCAAGCCACAACGCATTGTAACATTCGACTACACTAAAGACGATGTGTACAACAATTTGGTGAAAACCTATCTAGGATAAGGAAAACGCCCATCTTTTTCTTGAATCTCTGCTCTTGGTATGTTACCTTTTAATATTCACTTCAGTTAATCTTGTCTTTTAGGTGAACAGGATGTTGGATATAGCGTCAATTTCAGCAATAGTTGCAGCTGGGGGTGTCATAGTAGGTGTTGTCTTTACTGTGCTGGAACTTAGAAATCTGACCAAAACGAGACAAATGGACTTGCTCATGGATTTGTATTTAGCTTGGGGTAGCGAAGACATGAAAAGAACAGTTGGAAGATTCTTGGCTCTGGAAATTAAGGATTACGATGATTTCGTGAAGAAGTATGGTCCAGTGGTTTCTGTTGAACCTGAGCGCTCGCAAGCCTGGTTGGACATAGATAGAATCGGCTGGTTCTTTAATGGAATAGGCTTCCTTGTGCACACAAGATTTGCGGACATTAAAAGAGTTGACGAACTCCTCGGCTATGGAGTCATAAATGTATGGGAAAAAATGAAGCCTCTAGTATATGGCTGGAGAAAACAGTACAACTGGCCAAAGTCCTTTGGATGGCTTGAATACCTCGCCAACGAGTTGAAAAAAAGAGAGCAAAGAGGTGTGAAGAATGGTTGATATCTCTACTGTCTCTATAGTGGTTGCATCTGCTGGCGTATTTGGAGCAGCCATTTATTACATTCTGCAGCTTAGGCATCAGAGCAGAATGAGACAGACAGACTTGGTCGTTAGGTTGTATTCGGCTTTCAGCGGCAAGGAACTTCAAGAAGCATATTTTGAAACTGCATATGGAATGAAATTTGCAGATTACGACGACTTTATGAAAAAGTATAGGATGCCTGCAAAGCCTATAGTTCCACTTTGGCAGGTCTGCAAGTTCTTTGACGGCGTAGGTGTTCTTTTGCGTAGAAAGCTTGTTGACATTGGATTAGTTGATGAACTCTTTCATGCAGAAATGACAATAATATGGGAAAAAGTGAAGCCTTTAGTGGAAGGGCGAAGAAGAGAACTGAACCAACCGACAGTTTATCAAAACTTTGAGTATCTCTACAATGAGTTGAAGAAAAGAGAACAAAGAGGTGTCAAGATTGGTTGACATACAGACGATTTCCATAGCTATCGCCTCTGCTAGTGTTGTGGCTGGAGTTGTGTATTATGCTCTTCAGCTTCGACATCAAGCTAGAGCTAGACAAGACATGGTTAAGACAAGGCAAGCAGACCTCCTTATGAGATTGTATTCAACTTACGGTAGCAAGGAGTTTCAAGAAGCACTATGGAAAGTCTATAAACTCGAATTTGAAGACTACAATGGATATGTTAAGAAATACGGTTCAACGGCTTCGGTAACACCTGCTAACAGAGCAATATGGACAGTCTGCTGGTTCTTCAATGGCATTGGTCTTCTTCTACACAGCAGACTTGCAGACATTGACCAAGTTGACGACTTATTCGGCTATGCAGTTGTATGGATGTGGGAAATAGTGAAACCTGTGATTATAGAGGGCTATAGACCACAACCCAAGATGCAAAAATCAATGCAGTGGTTTGAGTATCTCTACACTGAACTCAAGAAAAGAGAACAAATACTTCAACCCTTAACAACTTAATAGCCACCAGACGGAGGACCAGCGTAGGCACAGCAGTGGCGTACAGATCAGAATTAAGAAAAAGAGTGAAGATAGATTTCATCAGCAACCATTTTCTATCATCACAGCCGGGTTGTTCTAATCCCTGCTCGTCTTCATCATCTGAAACACTAATCTACCTAGCGTAGCCTTTTTCAAATATATGCCTTTTTGCTTTGACAAAACATCTGAAAATCTATCAAATTAATAATAAGTTAGAATCCTTCTCCTTCTCCTTAAGATATTAATTCTTACAGACTGGGAACCAAATCAAGAGAACACAGTCTCACACTTGACCTTAGTGAACTTCAAGACGTTAGCTTAGAGTTAGTTTTCCTTGTTTTAAGTTCTGAGTGTTCTCTATCGAAGATTGTTTCACAAGGCATAAATGATGATTATATCCTATGCTTTAACTACGTAGAGAGAAGGAGAAGAAAAAATTGGAAAAGAAAGCCCCATCAAATATAATGCTGACATTACTGTTAATTAGCATGCTAAGCACGACACTCAGCATGATTCCAAAAACGATAGCTTCAGGAGCACCCATTGAGTTCATGCTACCCGGTTTTTATGCAACTACATTTTACAGTGACACTCCTTACCCAGATGGTATTGCTGTTCGTTCTGACGGCAGCCTTTTGGTCGTCAATGAGGAAGGAGGCATTGGATCTGGCGTTTTTGTTGCGGTGGAGGGTGATGTTTTCGGCACTGAAGATGCCTTTTCAACCATCGGTCCGCCCTTCATAAGCCCTGATGACATTCTTCTTCATCCTGATGGCACCGTCTTTGTAACTGATGGCCAGGCGCAAGCCGTCTTTAAGATTCCAGCCGAGGGTGGAGCACCGATAAGTTTCGTCAACACTTCGACGACAGGTTCAGCCTTCTTTAACCCTTTCGGCATCGCTCTTGCCCCCTCCACCTTTGACGGACCCAACGTGGACCCAGGAGACCTCATAATCGCTGACAACGGATTCGGTGGCCCTGGCAAAGCCGTGTGGGCAGTAAATCCTTCTACCGGCGTTGCAAAAATCATAGCTCAAGGAAGTGTTTTTGTCGATGGTCCCCTTCAAGTGCAGTTTACCAAGAACGGGACATTACTTGTTTACCAAAACTTCGATACAGGAAGCAGTCGAATTGTTACGCTCAGTGCTGATGGAATCGTAACACCGTTTCTGGAAAACATACCGGACAGAGGAAATCTGGCAATCAATCCAGTTACGGATGACGTTTATTACGGTCTTCAAGAGCTTTCGAGAGAGATACACCGAATATCTTCACACGGGGGAACCCCAGAGCCGTTCGCACGCACCCCATTAGATCGTTCTCAAGACATGACATTCAACGAGGACGGTAGCTTTATGTTCTTGAGTCTAAGCTGGAGTCATAGAGTAATCAAGATTGGTTTTACACCGTTCCCACAGCAAGGCAAGTTCTATACATTAGCTGGTCGAAGTGTCGGGTGGGAAACTGTTGATGGAGAAAATGTAACAACATGGCATTCAGAAGAAATTCATAAGTGGAGCGTGCAAGGTGTCGTTGGTGATGTTACTCTTGTCAACAGAACGTACGTGGATGCCTACATTCGACCTCAATCAGGCGAGAACCACACTGACACTTACGATTTCGATTATGAAATCGCCATAAATAGGACGATTCTTTCAGCCCGCTGGAAAACCATGAGATTCGACACCAACGGTTTTCAAGGGTCTACTGAGCAGTCGCTCGAAGAGGATATTGGTGAGCACACATGGGGATGGTTTCCAACAGACGTCTACCTCGGTGCTAATGTCCCCGTCAGCTGGACCTGGGATCACAGATTCCTTGGCGACATGATGTATGAGGTTGTTGGCGAGGACGTCATTCAAGTCGTGAATCAGAAGCAAGACTGCTGGTTGCTTTGGATGCCACCATCCGTCACTTTAGACGGAACTCAAGGGCGTGAAGAAACGTACTGGGTTGACAAGGACACAGGGGTACCATTAAAGTTACACGGCAAGGGTTGGGCTCTCGATGGATCCTTTGGATGGGAAGGTGAGGATGTTCTAGTCAACACGAACATCGACTTAGGACCGGAATCAACTCAGCCTCCGTCTCCAACCTACACCCTAAGCGTTCCCGCGACTCCAGGCTTTCCCGAGACTGGCAAATTCTGGTCTTGGTATGTCCTTGAAGATGGTTGGTACATGCGCGGCACAACAAACGTCACCTATTACACTGAAGGAGTCTTTACGTGGTGGGCGGTTGAAGTCACTAGCAACGAGGCACTAGTGAAAAGTATCGTTTGGTATGAACAAATCTCCCTAGCAGAAAGTGTTGAGGAGCTCGAAGCTGCGGTGGTTCGAAACTATAACTACACCATAAATGTAGGTACAAGAGAAATTCTGAAAGCAGCCGGCTCACTCTATAGGGTCAACATGACATCTCTGACATACACGATGGAGAATCGAACTCCTCTACTTGCAGGTGACATTGGAGAGAAAACCTATTGTTGGTTACCGACAAACCTCAACATCGGAGCCAGCGTTAACATCTCCTGGACACACGATTGGCCAAGCAGCGTTGATAACGGAACTTACACGGTCATGAGTGAACAGATCATCAGCGCACTCGGCAAACCCCAAGTGTGCTCGATACTTTACATGCCTCCAACCCCGTCGCAAGATGGAACACAAATCTTGACAGAGACCTTCTATTCAGACAAGGATGTTGGCATCGCCCTTAGAATGGTTAGCAAAGGCTGGGCCAATGACGGCACCTCAGCCTATAAGGACATTCTTCAATTTGCAGACACGAACGTCGACCTTGGATCACCCGCACTAGGTGCGAAGGCTACAATCGATATAATTCCAGACGTGTTGAATTTAAGAAGTAGAGGCAGATCGATTATCGCCTACATTGAACTTTCCGAAGGCTTCAACGCAAGTGACATTGATGTTTCCAAAATAAAGTTGAATGGCACCATTCCAGTTGATATTGCGGCTCCCATAACAATTGGAGACTATGACAATGACACTGTTTCAGATTTGATGGTTAACTTCAACACGACAGCGGTTTCTCAGTTCATAATCTCTAAAGGCTTTATGTATGGAAATGTAACTTTGACCATCTCTGGACAACTCAATGAGGGAACATTGTTTGAAGGCAATGATGTTATTAAAGTTCGGATGCCAGGCGACACCAACATCGATGGTAAGGTTGACGGAAAAGACATAGCCTTTGCAGCAAAAGCCTTTGCATCTTATCCAGGTCATCCAAGATGGAATTACGTAGCAGACGAAAACGAAGACAACAAAATTGAAGGAAAAGACTTGGTCTTAATCGCTAAAAACTTTGGAAAAACATACACGTAACAACTACAAATTCATCATCCATGTTTTATCTCATATTCACAACTACTATTGTTCATGGTTAAGAAAGAAGGCTTCGAACGGATAAGAACTGGACACACATGCGCACACAACAGCCATCGTATAGAAACCCAACCTAGGAAGCCTCAACCCTTTTAACCCATTAAACACAACTTCTCTTTCAAAACGGTGAAATTCAAAGCATGCCTAGACTGACGCCGCCTTGGGAAGTCAAACGCAAACTCCTAGTTAAGGCTGATGAGGAGACTGACCAGAGATACGGCTGCAAACCCGCTGAACGTCCAATTCAAGACTACATCAGGTTCGGCGTAATCAACCTAGACAAGCCGTCTGGACCCAGTAGCCACGAGGTCACGGCTTGGGTGAAACGTCTCCTAAGCCTAGACCACGCGGGTCACGGCGGCACCCTAGACCCAAAGGTCACCGGCGTGCTACCAGTCACGTTGGCAGAAGCAACAAAGACGGTTCAAGCATTGCTAGTGTCGGGTAAAGAGTACGTTTGTGTCATGCGCCTCCACGGCTCAGCCTCACAAGACAGGGTCAAGGCGGTGTTGGACGAGTTTGTCGGCGCCATCTATCAACGTCCACCCCTAAGGGCTTCAGTGAAGCGGCGCGTCCGCACACGAAAAATATACTACTTAGACCTGCTTGAACTGGCTGAACGAAACGTGCTGTTTCAAGTAGGCTGCGAAGCAGGAACCTACATTCGCAAGCTATGCTACGACATAGGCGAAGCCTTAGGCGTGGGCGCCCACATGCAAGAACTGAGGCGAACAAGGGCGGGACCATTCACCGAAACCCAAAACATGGTCACACTCCACGACATAGCCTATCTACAAGCCAAGTGGCAGGAAACAAGAGACGAAAAAACCGTCCGCAAACTCGTACAACCAATGGAAAAAGTAGTTGAGCTTGTGCCCAAAATCATCATAAGAGACTCAGCCGTAGACGCCCTGTGCCACGGCGCAAACCTGGCAGCGCCGGGTGTGTTGTCTTTGGAAACAGGCATAAAACCCAACGACGCAGTTGCAGTGATGACACAAAAAGGTGAGGGCGTAGCATTGTCAAAAGCGCTCGTTTCAAGCGAAGACATGTTGAAGATGGACCACGGCTTAGTAGCCAAAACAGAGCGAGTGCTCATGCCACGAGGCGTCTATCCCAAAATGTGGCACAAAAGCGCATAAATCCATAAACCCTAAAATACGCAGTAGGCTTCTCTCAAATACACAGACGCGCCGGGTTCTCCTAGTCAGGTAGGGAGCAGAAAGGCAAAGAGCCAAGCTCAAGCCTGGAGTCACCAGAGACAAGAACAACAGCAAGTCTGTGGCCCGAAAGGGCCGCGTGGGTTCAAATCCCACACCCGGCGCCAACAACATTCTTTACGGCGAACACACGGAGTTTCCAGATAAGAGGAAAGCTTAAGACGTTAGTTTTAGTCTTTGGGCAATGTTTTGCAGGTCTTTTTTAGCGTTGTTGATGAGTTTAACGACGGCGGCCTCTATAGTGAAAACTCCCTTCAGCGAATCCACCAAGTTCTTGTCTTCAAGAGCTCTCGAAACAGCAGCAATCTGACCATTCAGCCTTCGCTCATCGCCTCGTTTCAGATGGTTGAGCACTTTGCCTCTGTCCGCGCCCTCTCTAAGCAACACAAAATCTCTCACATCAGCTCTTCTCCCCGAATGAAGCTTAAACGCAATAAGCAATTCTCTTTCGGGAATACGACATTCAACTGAAACCCCATAACCTGGAATAGTTGCGATTACAGAAGACTTTTTTATGTAATCAAAACTCCAGGAAGCCTCAGTTGCCCTACAAACCAAGCTTCCAACCAGAAGATCAACAGTAACCGGCAGCCCATCAACCTTCTTCACGTAACTTATAAATTCGCCTCCATAAGCTGCGTCAAACCCAGTCTTCTGCACATGCTTGGAAAAGCCTTCCCTCTTCAGAACCAACTCAAATTCTGCCCTTCGCTCCGTTGGAACCACTAGGTCGCAGTCAACCGAAAACCGATGTCTAGCCAACGCACTTACGGCATATCCCCCAACAACTACGAAATCTAAGTTCTCCTCTCTGAGCCTACGAATCGTCCTCAGTATCTCGTTCTCTCTTTCAACAAGCTTCATCAAAATCAACTCAGAAGTTAGTCTCGGCTTCCTTGTATCTAATCCGTAAGCCTAAACCGTACATTTCATCCAACATCTCCAACGCCGGCTCATAAGAATACACATTCTGCTCACAGAAGTCAACTGTCTCCTTCAACGGGGCAACATTGAAACCCTCAACCTGCTCCACATCAAAATCAACCATAGGATACAAAACATAAAACACACCGAACAAAGTCTGCTTAACAGGCTCACCCTTCACCCAAAACACCTTTCCCACAGAACAGAAAAACCCTTTCCAACGATTCAAATCCGTCCTTCTCACCAACACGTGGATCGGATAGAAACCAAAGAATCTATCAACCCGATATCCCCCCTTAGTCCAAAAGAACACGGCGTCGGGACCCGTGAAAGCATATTTCAAACCTACCCGCTTTACCAACTCGTACCCTTCAGAGATGTTCACTTTCTTGGCCAAGCATTCCTCAGGCGAGTTCACCTTATACCGTCCCCAACCAGCCCTCTCTAACAACCCCTTGCGCGCCATGTCATGCAAAACCTTGTTAGGGTCTGGACTAACAAAAACCGAGCTGAACTCACGCGTAGTGAACTGCTTCTTCCAGTTCCACAACACGTTCCACAACTCATAGTATGACATAAAAGATTACTATAACAGTAATAATTAATAAACCTAACGTCCCAAATGTAGATGAAAAAAATCGAGGCGGACACATCGGCAACGTATTTAAAGTCACACAGTTACCTACATGTCACAAGACGACTTATCCCTGAGGCTTAGCGATACCTACCTCGCGGCCTGATAAGCCCTGCATGTTGCATTTTGGATGCTACAAGATTGCATCTTTCAAAATTAGACGCAAATGAGCCTAAAAACAAAAAGAGGGGATTGAAGGGATGCAAAGTGTCCCTGGCAAGGGGGTAACAATGCCTCTGCGAATCACTGAAGAACTTTACATGAAGAAGGAGTATTCTGAAGATTTGTTCAACAAGATACTTCGACTCGAACTTGCTCTATGCGAGAAACCAGACGCGTTGGCTTTGGCTGGCCACTTACAAGCAATAGCATACAAAGTCTAAAGTTTAGTGACTCAAAAGTGTTTATCTTTAACCTTCTAAGCTAGTGTGAGAATTATTGGCATGGCGTCTAACAGAAAATGGACAAGCACTGGACCAATGATGTTTCTGGTTCTGGCTCGAACGCAAGCTACGCTCAAAACCACTGAAAGTGGAAAAACGTTGACTGTCAAGAGACCAACAAGCCAAGGGATTGAAAAGGAGTATCCCCACAAATACCCAGGAACATGCCAAAGAGTGAACAAAAACGAACTTAGAAGAGTTGCGGGCAATGCCTTAACAAGGCTTGAAGGATGCTGAGGCACAAGTCTGTCCAACATGTATCCTCGCGCCCATGCTTCCTCGACAACTGCAACGGGGAAGAACGAGTATATTACCACATAATAAAGATACCAAAATGGAGTCTGCCCACTGTTGTAAACAGAAGCACGCAAAAATGGAGCAGGTCCGAGGAAATAACTAAGCGCCATCGTCATCAAACCAATTAAAATCATCAATGGAAATAGGGCAAAACCCCAAAACACACTTTTAACGAAACCAGTTTTTCTTAACCCTATGCTGGAAAAGATTTGCCTTAAGGCTCGCCGCTTTTCCCACACAGCCAAAAAAACAAGGAGAAAAATAAGAGGCACGCCGTAACTTATTGACATTGAACTCACTAAGCTCAAGACCAGCAAAGCGGTAACGTTTTGTGGTAGCTTCCCATTTGAGGAACCTCCGAGTAGCATAAGCGTGGCAAAGTACAGGGTGAAGAAGAGCCACACAATAAACGGTCCCTTTAGTTCTCCCAACTTCTTGGGTTTCAACAGACTCCCACTTTCTTTCGAATTGTTTAGGCTTCTTCTTAAAACCTGAATTTTCCCTTGCGAACCCCTGATTCTCTTCTTTCGTTTGCGGTGATTTTGAAGAGGGTTTCGAGCAGTTTGATGTCTTCACTAGTTTGTTTGATTCCCCTGCGAGCAAGCACTCTCCTTTGAGTTTCGATGGCTGATTGGAGAGTGAGTTCAACGCTTCTTGCGTCTAAACTCTTTGCCCAAATAGTGAACGATGGAACGTTCTCTGTGACGAACCCGTGCGCGTGGGCTGCTACTCCTATTTTTATGCCTGTGTAGATTTGGGTTCCGATGCTGGTTTTGGCGTGGTCGCCTATGAAGCAGCCTACTTTTGTGCTCTTTGTGTCCACTCTTTTTTTGTCAATCTTCACCTTTACTTTTCCGTAGGTGTTTTTGAGGTCAGAGTTGGTTGTGGCCGCGCCCAGGTTGACCCATTCGCCGATGTAGGTGTGCCCAATAAACCCCGTGTGATACTTGTTTGAGTACCCCTGCATGATAGTCTCTTCGACTTCCCCGCCCACACGGCAAACAGGCCCAATGCTGCAGCCTCTTCGGATGAGTCCAGAGGCAACAATGGTCGTGTCTCCAATGTAAGACGGCCCGGTTATTCTCGACCCCGCTTGTACCACGGTTTCGTTTCCAACGTAGATCGGGCCTTCACGAGCGTCTAAAAGCGCAAAGGCTTCCACATGGGTTCCCTTGCCAATATACACGTTTCTTTTGTCGCCGTAGACCGCTGCTTTCTCATCTAGTAGTCCCTCAGACTCGCGTTTGCCAACTTCTGCAAAGTCTTTTTTGATTAGTATGCTGTTTTGATTAACCAAGTCCCATGGAAAACTCATCAGAGGAAGGTTTGTGGCATTCAAAGTCTTGCATTCCTTGGAGAGTTCCCTCAACAAATTCTTGGACAGGGGCCTGCACAGTTCTTCCCCATACTTCTTGGTCACCTCTTCGCTTAAGGAGGCCATTGCCAAGCGGTTGTTTTGCAGCATCAAAACGTTTTTGGACGCGAGTTTCTTCTCGGCTAGTCTCTTGACGTCTTCATCAACTATTAAGGAACCGTTGATTAAGAGCACATGATCATTAACTTGCTCAGGTTTGTTCACCGGATGAGAAACCCGCTTCCTTAGCGTGGGCGCTAGATACTCG
>Ga0315308_1002488_pt1 | contig 10434 bp, 13 predicted proteins | sample TDP3_MG_FD_203078 | JGI IMG/M metagenome (GOLD analysis project Ga0315308, IMG submission 203078) | Freshwater sediment microbial communities from Lake Towuti, South Sulawesi, Indonesia - TDP3 | ecosystem: Environmental > Aquatic > Freshwater > Lake > Sediment | place: Indonesia: South Sulawesi...
CGTGCCTTTTTGATTCCACTCAGTTTTTGTTCATCAAACATGGTTAGCTCAGCCTCAACAGAATTACTTTCCATATTCGCAGACAACCTAAAAAGTTATCCTTTCATGTAGCCTCGGAAGGCACGCACGCTCAGTGCTGGGGTTATTAGCCCATTAACAGTATTACATTAATACCTCTAGATGCAGAATATGTGTTTCTAGGAGAGAAGGGAAGAATTGGACAGAATCGACAAGGCTCTTCTCATCATGCCCCTTCTTCCAGTAGCAGACCTGTTGTCTACACTCTTTTCTTTGAGTCTTGGCGGTGAAGAAGTCGGAATCTTTGCTCGTCTTATGTTGGAAAATTACGGCACAAACGGACTGGTGATACTAGCAACCTCGGCTTCAGTCGTGTTTCTCGTTTTTATGCAAGTGGTGATTTACATTAAGAAATCGTTCATCAAAGAGTGGAAGTTTAAGTGGATGTGGTGTGTTCTAACCAGCTCAATCTATTGGTTCTTCGTGTTAGAGGCAGTTTATGTTTCCACTGTTGTCATGAATTTTCTTGCTCCTCTGTCTCCTCTCCTAACTCAAACAATTATTTTAAGAGCCATCTTAGTTTGTACATACTTTGCGTGTGCCAGCGCGTTAACTATGCCTCAGATGAGACAATGCCACATTTCTAAAAATGCCACGAGAGATGTCGGATTCTGAATTCTACTAAAAGTTTATTGAAGCCTCAAGCTTACCAACAAAGGGAAATTTGTTGTCAGATGAACAAATCAAAATCGACGTTGCGAAAGGTGAATACTACGATTCTCTTTTTGACAGCCCAATAATCCTCCTGAACCTAAAGATATACCGTGCGTGGCACGAAGCGCTTTCCAAAGTTTTTGGGACAGGTGCTTCCACAATCTTATTTGAGATGGGCAAAGAACTAGGCTTTAACGTTATCCAAAACCTGCAAGAGAAGACAAAAAATCCAATAAAACTGGCTTCGCTAGGCTTGAAACATGGTTCGCTCTTGGGTTGGGGGAAATTTCACGTTACTACTACTCAACTCTTAAAAATGGCAACTTTAAAAACCATGAAGATAAAGGTCTATGACTGTTTCATTGCGAAAGCCATAGGCAATAGAGGACAAGCCTCCTGCCACCTCCTGAGGGGTTTCTTCACTGGCGCCTTACAAACATTAGTAGGAGGAACATGCAGTTGTGAAGAAGTCAAATGTGTCTCAAGGGGCGATCCTCACTGCGAGTTTCTTCTTAGAAGGAGACCATAGCTAATAGGACGCTGAACGCATTCCACAACGTTAGGAAATCTAGCAAAAAAGTAGGGAATAGATTATTTTATTGGTTTAAAGTGTTTAATGTCGTTTATTGAGCCTTCGCGTTTTTCTTTTGGTTTGAGGACTGCTTCAACTTTCATGCCTATTTTGACTTTTTCAGGGTTTGTTTCTCCTATTTTGTGGATGAGTCCGCCGTCTGTGCCGTCGATTTTTATCATGGCGTATATTGTTGGTTCTTTCAGTTTGGCGCCGTTCAAGTCGATGTGTGCCACAGTGTAGGTGTAAACCGTGCCTCTGCTGCTCACCTTTGCCCATTCTTCGAGTTTCTCAAAGCATCTCTCGCAGTACATGCGGGGTGGAACGTAAACGATGCCGCATTGCTTGCACTTGGCTCCCATGATTTTTCCGTTCTTCTTGAGCTCTTGAAAGAATCGTTCACCCGCTATGCCGAGCGTGTATATGTAGTCGGTTTCCATGTGTCCTGGCCAGTGCCTAATCTCTCTGGGGTCGCCCAACTTTTCTAGCGTCATTTTTGTCATTCCTCCTACGCTGGTTTGAAGTATTTTATGTCGGTGATGGCGCCTGTTCGTTCCTTCTCTGGCTTCCACACAGCTTTGACTTTCATGCCAAACTTCACCTTTTTCCAATCGATTTCGCTCATGGTATGTAAGATTCCCATGCCTTTTGAGGCGCCGTCTAAGTCAATCACCGCAACTATGATTGGCTCCTTGATTCTGCTGGCGTCTCCCGCTATGAATGAGACTGAGTACGTGTTCACTGTTCCCGTGTCTTTCACGTATGTCCATCCGTCAGTTGGTTTGAAACACTGCTCGCAGAACATGCGAGGCGGAACCATGATTCGTCCACACTTGTTGCATGTTGTTGCGATAATCTTTCCATTTTTTAACTCCTTCAAGAATCGGCTCATTGCAACGCCTGTGCTCCACATGTACTTGACGTTAGGTCTGTAGCGTACCGTGAGAACTTTTCCTTCCTTGATGTCAGAAGACTTGACTTCTTCACCCGGATATTCCTTAATCTTTGCGCTCATCTTGTTTTTCACCTCATCTCCTCATGACAATAACTGAACCATACTGCATCAGGTCGCCCCAAGCCTGCGCTACACCCGTCCTCGGGTCGCCTGGCACCTGCCTCTTCCCAGCCTCACCGCGCAACTGCCAAAAGATTTCGCACACCTTCATAAGTCCAGCAGCGGCAATGGGGTTGCCAACTCCGAGTAAGCCTCCAGACGGGTTGATCGGCAAGTCACCGTCTCTTTGTGTCACGCCTTCCTGTGTGAGTTTGGGCGCTTCGCCCTTCTTGCACAGCAAGAGCCCTTCCATGTGATGAAGCTCCTTGTAGTCGAAGGGGTCATATGGCTCAGCCACGTCGATTTCTTTGGGTGGGTTCTTGATGCCAGCCATCTTGTACGCCATTCGGGCTGCGCACTCCACGTAGTCGGGATAGTAAAGGTCTCGGTTAGTCCAGTAGGTCGAGTCGATACACCAGCCAACGCCGTCAATCCAAACAGGATTGTCTGTGATCTTTTTTGCAACGTCCTCGGAAGCCAAAACTATTGCAGCGGCGCCGTCGCTGGTGGGACTGATGTCTAGTCGCTGAACTGGCCAGCACATAATCTCGGAGTTGAGAACGTCTTCAACCGTTATTTTCGCGCCGAGTTGAGCACAGGGATGGTCTAAAGCGTTTCTCTTGTTCTTAACCGAAACCAGTGCGATTTGCTCCTTCTTTATACCATGGACGTGCATGTAGCGGTGCATTTCAAGGGAGAATATCCAGATGAGCGTGGTGCCGTGCGGTCTGTCCATAATTGGATCAAATATGGTTGTGAAAGCGTAGGCTGGATGAGGATAACAGGACGACATCTTTTCTTCGGCAACTACTAGGCAGGTGTCGAACAAGCCAGACGCCACGTGCCACCAACCCGCATCTGCTGTGAAGACTCCTGTTCCGCCTCCAACGTAGACTCGGCTGAAGGGTTTGCGCCACGCCCCAGAACCGTCTGTCATGTTTTCGCCCTTCATGTGAATGCCGTCGAAGGCGTCGGGTGCACTTCCATAAGCCACGCTTTGAATGTCTTTCAGCGTCAGTCCAGCCGAGTCTAGCGCCATCTTAGCAGCTTCGTAACACATCTCTCTGCCTGTTTCTTTCAGGTTTCGCCTAAAGAGTGTTAGTCCTGCTCCTACAACCGCGACTCGTTTCTTGCCAAACATTTATCTATTTCACCTCCGTGCTCAGAACAGCTACGGCGCCAGTTGCCGTGGGAACTCCGCGCCATATTTGAGCCACGCCAGTTTTGGCGTTGCAGATTTGGTGTTTGCCAGCTTCGCCTCGCAATTGCAAAGCCGTTTCAAGCACTCTGTGCAATCCTGAGGCTTCGATTGCGTATCCCATTCCTAGCAATCCGCCTGATGCGTTGACGGGTAAGTCTCCGTCTATCTCTGTCTCGCCCTCTTCTGTCAGTTTGCCAGCTTCGCCCTTTCTGCACAGCTTTAGGGCTTCTAAGTGTTGAAGTTCTTTGTAAGAGAACGAGTCGTCGATTTCAGCGAAGTCTACTTCTTTCTGAGGGTTTCGAATACCCGCTGTCTTGTATGCCATTTCTGCAGCCAGTTCGGCGTATACGGCTCTTCCCCATTCTCTTGACTCGGGCCAAGATGTGTCGGAGTTCCAGCCTATGCCTCTAACCCAAACGGGTTTGTCGGTGAGTTTTTTGGCTGCGTTTTCTGAGGCTAGGACCATGACTATGCCACCGTCTGCGACTGGGCTGATGTCTAGGCGGTTTAATGGGTAGAAGTATGGTTCTGATTGGAGCACATCTTCAAGGGTTATTTGGGCGCCATGAGCAGCGTACGGGTTGCATAACGCGTTCTTCCTGTTTTTGACCACCACCTGGGCGCACTGCTCTCGTGTGCTTCCGGTTTCGTGTAGGAAGCGGGTCATTTCGAGTCCAGCAAAATAGTGGGGATGAGCTCCTAAGGGTCGGTTGAATATGGGGTCAAGGGCAAAGTTTACGATGTCTGTGAACGTTGTCACGTCTGAGGCTTTGCTGTGCGCTTCGACCACGACCGTGCTGAATTCGCCTGTTTTGATTAACATGTAAGCTGTGGCTAAGCCTATCATACCGTCGCTTGACACCGTGAACAAGTGACGTAGTGCCGCGCCTATCTGGTCTGGGACGAATTCATCAAATATGCTGTGGCCTTCCCAGTAGTCTTCGGCGCACGTGACGAAGGCGTCTACGTCTTTGCGTGGGTTGATGCCCCCTGCGTCTTGGTAAGCTCTGGTCGCAGCTTCGAACATTAGTTCTTTGTATGAGACATCTGGTGTGATTGATTTGAAGCCTGTGCATCCTATGCCCGCGATTGCGACTTCTTCAGACATGCTATTTTTTCTCCTTTTACAATTTTGAAAGAGTTTTAAAATGTAGTAGGGATTCACTATAAAGCTTTCGAAGAGTTGGTTTTTCTTGCTCAGCGAATGCTTGCGCTCAGTTTGACAGTCTTGTAATCGATTAATCCATTTTAAATAGAATACCAACAAGATTCTCGGTAACTTTATATTATCTGGCACACTGCACTGTATGATACTGCCTTGAGCATGCATTGAGGGACGCTGACTACTACATGCCGAAGATGATGAACGTTTGTCATTTTTGCCTCAAGAGTGGCATACTCTGCCCAAAATGTCAAGCCAAGCTTAGGCTGGGTGAAATAAGCAAAACAGACTTGGAAATTGGTCGTTTGCTTCTCTCGCTAGAAGGCACGTATCCTCCCCTTCAAGACGTTAATTTTCACAAGGCAGTAGAAACAGACAGTGTTCTAGCCCTGATAGTCGGTAGGGGCGACGTAGCCAGACTTCTCAGCTACGGCGGAAAAATCGTGAAAACTATCGGTGAAAAGACAGGCAAGTCAGTGCGGGTGTTAGAACACGGTGTAGACGACCGCAAGTTTTTAGAGGACCTGTTCGCGCCGTTGAGCATTCTGACCATAAACACCATATGGTTGCCAGACGGCAGCCAAGAGACCCGAGTGATACTTAGGAGACGAGGAAGAAGACCGCCTCTAAACGTAGAGGCTATGAAACAGTTAGCCCAAAAGGTGCGAGGAATCACTCTGCGAGTGGAATTCGCCGACTAAAAGTGAGGTCAAAGACGTGAAAATCGATAAGTTGGGAGAGTGGAGGCGAACCCACTATTCGGTTGATGTTACGCCTGACCTCAGCGGAAAAGAAGTAATCGTCTTCGGCTGGGTCTTGGACATCCGAGACTTAGGCGGCTTACGCTTCATCATTCTGCAGGACAGAGAAGGCGACGTTCAGGTTACAATTCCACGCAAAAAAGTCAGTGCAGAGGTGGTGAAAAAAGCTGAAGCCTTGCAGAGACAGTACAGTGTAGGCGTCAAGGGGACCGTTCAAAAGACCAGAATGACGCCCCGAGGCGTGGAGATTATCCCAAGCGAGATTAAAATTGTGGGTGTTGCACAGCATCCGTTGCCCCTAGACGTGACAGGTCGAACCCCATCTGACATTGATGTTCGCCTCGACGCTCGCGTCTTAGACCTTTCGAGGCAAGAGAACAGGGCAATATTTCGGGTTCAACATGTCGCCCTCGAGGCTACGCGTAGTTTTCTCTCTGAGCTTGGTTTCATAGAGGTGCAGACGCCCAGGATTATTGCGTCTGCCACTGAGGGTGGGGCTGCACTCTTTCCGGTCAACTATTATGACAAGCAGGCGTATTTGGCTCAGAGTCCTCAGTTGTATAAGGAGCAGTTGGTTATTGATTTTGATAAGGTGTTTGAGATTGGTCACTTCTTCAGGGCTGAGGAATCGCATACTAGAAGGCACACCAGTGAGTTTGTGTCCATCGACATAGAGCAAGCCTTCGCCACGACCACGGATGTGATGGAAGTCTTAGAAGAGCTCATTCATTACGTCTGTGAAGTCGTGAACGACCGATGCGAAAGAGAACTGAAGACTTTGAAGCACAAGGTGGAAGTGCCCGAGACACCGTTCAAACGCTTCACCTACGATTGGGTGGTTGATGAGTTAAAGAAGAAGGGAGTCGAAGTCAGGTGGGGCGAAGACATACCCACTCCTGCTCTGCGAACGTTGGGCAGGTTGCATCCCTACTTTTACTTCATAACCGACTGGCCGAAGACAGCCAGAGCCTTCTATATAAAGACCAAGGAAGATAACCCTGAACTCACTGAGGGTTTCGACTTGATGTGGCGTTCAATTGAGCTCACTTCAGGCGGCTCCCGTGTGGACTCTAAGAAGGTTTTGATTGAGCGGTTGAGGGAGAAGGGCTTGAACCCTGATTCGTTTAGGTTTCATCTTCAAGCCTTTGATTATGGTATGCCTCCTCACGCTGGTTGGGCTACGGGTTTAGAGAGGCTTACGATGATGCTGACGGGAAAACAGAACATTCGCGAAGTTACGCTGTTTCCAAGAGACCGCTTCAGACTCACACCTTAAAAGCCAGCAGTCACGGGGTTTCGGGTTTTCATAAACTCTCTGAGAACAACTGTGGCGTAAGAACCCTTTCCTAACATGAAACTGAGTTCGACTTTTCGTTTCGAAGGGTTGACCGAATCTGTGCTCGGTTTCGTCAAGAACAAGTCTTTAATGGGCATAAGCGCACTTCGCAGTCTGCCTGCTGCACTGATTTGTGGTATAAGTGAAATGTGAAACTGTTCTGGTGTGAGGTTTTCTTCTTCGAGGATTTCTCTTTCAATTTCGCCTTGAGTGCCAGAGGACAAGGGTTGTTTAAAACCAACGATGGGTAACGCCAAACAACTTTGATTATCAACCTTCACTGCATAGTCTCCTTTCTGAATTTCGTTCAATGAAATGCCCCGCTTAATTCTTTCACTGACAAATTTGTTGAAGAGATAGGATTGATAGGCTTGAACGAACAGTTGACAAAGTTTTGTTGGCAGTCTTCGAAACGCGCCGACAAAGTCACGGGGATGCTTAGCCAAGTGACTCAACATCATGCGTTCTTGCCTAAGTTGAAACGGAAAACTGTGAAAGGCTTGGGCGAAGTCTCGTGTTTCCAACAGTTGCTGTCTAGCCTGCCTAGACTCTGGGTGTTCAAACTGGCTTGGTTTAGCTAGATAAGTGAGCGCGGCTTTTTCCCATGAGCCTTTTACAATGTGTTTGCCTACCAGATGTGTGATTACCCTTTTTGTTCCGAAGCGTTGGTGTCCGAAGAAGTTGGGCACTCCGCCTGTATTCTTTAATTCATTCTGCACGTTTTCGATTTGTTGTTCAATTTTAGCTGAAGAATGCGTAATTTCCCTTATGGTGATGTGAAATTGGTTGCCGAGGAGCATTTTTGAATGAATTTTTTCATTGGAAAAGCGCAAGGGATAGAGCGTTATGTCCTTTATTTTGACTGACGAGATTTGCTCGGGCATTGTTCTGCTTATGCTTATGTGTTGGACGGTTAGGGCGTTGGCGTCTTTTATTCCAGCTATTTGGATGCGTTCTTGACTAATGTCAAGTTGTTTGGCAATTGCTCGGGTTGCCAGAAGCGTATCCCAGTTGCGCTTAACTAGCACGCACACTAAATAGCGCCCTCGACCAGTAAGGCTAGAACCAGTCTTTGGCTCAACTGTTGCCTTTGACCCGTCTAACAAAACTTCTTCAACAATGAAGTCTTCGGGAAACTGACGGATTCTGCCGCCGATTCCAACCGACCTAGTGGCGTAGACTTCTATGCCTAATTCTTTTTCCAGCCTTGGAACATTCAAAGAAGAGCCAACTTTCCAGTGATTCTGTCCACTTTGTAAGACGGAGCGGGACCGATTCCTAAACAAGTTATGGTGTCGGGTGGAAGCTCAGTTAAGCCTCTGTCAGAAATCAAAGCGGAGGGCAGTCCCAATTCTTTTGCTTCTTTTTCTAACTTTAGAAGCTCTTTTTCGCTTCGAACTTTTACGGCTATCTTGCACTGTCCCTCAGTAAGCCAAGCCTTCCACCAATTTGGATGATTTTTCCTTGCTTCTTCTGCCGCCGAAACAGCTGCATGTCCAGCTTGCGCTGCAATTTTTCCCTTACTCATCTCTAAATCACTGCGCACAACAATGACTTGTTTGTATTTGAATTCGAACATTTTGGTGGCACTGCAATGGTTTTGGTCAGGAGTTTGTTAAAGGTTTTTGCTTTAAATATTAAACCCAAGCCCCAACTTCTCTGTATACCTCTCTCAAGTCTTTAATACACTTAGCTAGCTTGAGAAGTATTGACTTAAACGCTGAAAAGAGATAATTTTTGGAAGAGGTGATAAAATGAAAAGCGATGCCTTTGTGGACCAACCGTTCAAGAACCGTGAGCACGTAATAGCTGAGATTAAACTATGTGCACAAGCTGGTGGCGTTTGTTCGCTTCTTAGCTTTCTATTCGCTGCTTTAGGAATCATTAGTGATGCCTTGAACATCACTCTTGGTTTGGAGCCGATGTCTTGGTTTCTGCTGACAATCATTGCATTGTGCGTAACCATAATTACAACTATGCATATTGTAGTGGCTAAGCACTTGCTTGGCATAGAAACTGAAAGCAAAAAAGAATAGTGAACTCCTTAACTACCTCTTTTTTGGTGGCGCATCTTCATTTAATTTAAATTAGCTAGCTAGTCATTAATGATTTTTGAACATAGGTTTTAGAGAATGATAAAAGAGAAAGTTATATGGAGCCAAGAATTCGTTGGTAAGGCTCATGCTTTCTGTTTAGATTTCCATGCGTACCAGACAATCAGTGCTGGAGCCACAACCAGTGGAATGTCCATCAGTAATCCAAAGGCAAAAATAGAAAGGTCTAGTGCCAGACCCTCAATCGCAGAAAAGATGCTGAAGATGGTAAAGACTATGCCCACGATGATGTTTGCCCAGCGGTTTATCTTGTCCTTCAAGGTCAGGGACAGAACAGCCATCACCAACGGAACCAACAGAAAAATTGCGTTCTCTAGCAAAAATGCACCTGTTATTGGTTCTCCCAGCAATTTCTCCGCTCTTATTTCATCTATCGTACCTGGCGCCAAGAACGCCAATACAAAGAGGATCAACCAAGCCACTGTAAAAAAGAACCAAAGCACTGCAATCTTTATCTTCCAATCTTCCAGAATTTTTCACCTCCCCATATAATATTGTTTTAAACATCTGTGATTCCAAAGCATATAAAACTTACATTTTGCGGATGAAAAATGCCTGAAAAAGGAAAACATTCCAAAAAGAAGCCTGCGTATCGGGTTTAAAGGCATTTCAAAAATACTTTATCGGCAGATGACAAATGGATCTTCTCAGTTTGAGAAATTTAAACGAGATAAGTCACGTATCCCGTGCTACCATCAACCCCAAGTCAGAACGACGTTCAAAGTCTCGGTTACGCTACCGTGCATAGAAAGGGTTTGACCCTACAACTGAATGGAAATTTCCTGACATCAGAACTCTGAGTTCAGTTATCCTCTTTCTGCTACTTACTCGATAGACGTGTGGATTGCTGAATTGTAAGTCAAAGCAGTTACTTAGCTTCGTCAGGAAATCCTTTGTACTCGATAACACCTAGTTGTTTAAGAAAATCCAATTCGTCTGCGACGGCCCACATTTCTACAATCTTGCCATCAATTATGCGATAGATGATGACAGCTTCCCATGTTGTTTTCTTGCCAGTAGGGGCTAATCCACGATACTCGCCTGTGTGTGTCGCAGTACCTTTCAAATGAATGCACACCTTATCCCCTTCAGCGATTATGTCCTCAATTGTCTCATGGGTATCTGGAAAGCTCTTGTAAAACATAGTCAAGTGTTGTTTGTAACTTTCCAGACTCCGCAACTGACGCGGATGGTCAACATAATCGGGTGCTATTAACTCGTCCAGTAAGGCTAGGTCTTGCTTATTGAAGGCTTCAAACAAACGGCGAACAATCGTCTTATTCTCTTCTAATGACATAGAACATCGTTCCTTCCTTCACTATCAATCCTAACTATCTCTATTTGACATTTAATAGTTGTTACGAAAATGCGGATGAAAAAGGAGACAAGGATTCGTTAGTAAGACTCATGCTTTCTGTTTAGACTTCCATGCGTACCAAACAATCAGTGCGTTAGCCGCAACTTGTGAAACCCAGATTAGTATCGCCCATGGAGATAGTTTTG
>Ga0315308_1002492_pt1 | contig 10427 bp, 10 predicted proteins | sample TDP3_MG_FD_203078 | JGI IMG/M metagenome (GOLD analysis project Ga0315308, IMG submission 203078) | Freshwater sediment microbial communities from Lake Towuti, South Sulawesi, Indonesia - TDP3 | ecosystem: Environmental > Aquatic > Freshwater > Lake > Sediment | place: Indonesia: South Sulawesi...
ACGGGTAATTTGATCCTTGCGGTCCATGAGTAATCATAGATCTGTTCCCCAGTCAGCGACCTTAACATCATCTGTATGAATGTGATTTTACTGAAAACAAATCTGGCAGAGGCATTGATTGCGCTATGGCTTATTGGTCCTATGCCAATTTCCCAAACCGTATCTGACCTCATTTCTGTAACATTGACAACTTGCAGCGATACATAAGCTGTTGCCGAAACCTTGAAATCGTTGCTGCTACCTCTCGGCACCATTTCAGAGTCGAATATTTCTGGGGTTTTACCAAGAAAGAATCTTTGTTCTTGTCCAATTGCTCTACAAAACTTTTCTCTGACAGGTATCACAGTTTCAGTTATATTTTCACCAGCGCCAAAAATCTCTGTCATGTTTTCAGGTATTGCTGTCTCCTCATCTATCTCCACATCAGCGGGTGCTGCTAATGATTTTCTATAAATGTCTGCCAATGCAGATGAGGGAATAATTGTCAAAAGCGTTATTAGAGAACTGCCATTGGCAAAGATAGTCACATTTTCGTTTGTGATCACTGAAAGAACTTCAGCGATTGCTGGTACACTATGGTTCACGCGTGCAATGTTTGGTCTTCTAAATCCTATAGGTTGGCTAGATGCAGATACTGTCAATGTGGGGTATGCTGTAATTGACAACATTATTGTAATCAAAACAATCCTGTGTAGGTTAGATAGGTTCTTCAATTCCTCTTCCCCTTTGATCTAGTAATCGCCTATTTTGTCTTCAAGTTGTATTTAGAATTTTGCAAGAAGAAATAGGAGCTGTTGGTGGGTCTATTGAGCCGTTAGCCCTAATGTAGATGGTTCCATTTGCTTTAACTGATTGAATGTTAAATGCCAAAGTCAACATGCTTACTAATAGCAGTGTCAGCATTATTCCAGAAACAGTCTTCCTCAACAATTCAATCCTTTCTTCAAAATTATGAATATAACTTGTTTTAAAAATAAAAGTTGTTGAAAACCCTCTATGAACATTCTCAAAAGTAGCAGTCAAGACCGTCGCAAACAAACCACTACCTCTGAAACGATGAATACCACTTTGCAACAGCTAAAAACAATCAGCGGGAGCTGGAAAATTTATAACAGCAGGATTTGAATACTTATGCCACCATGAACGAATAATGCTGTTTAGGAAGCCCAAGCGAAGATGAACACCTCAGAAAATAAAACAATAATGACTTTTCACGAAAAGTTTAGGCAGTACGATTTAGGGGAGGGACACCCATTCAGAGGAGACAGATTCGCAAATGCAATGAAGTTTTTTGAAAGCCAAGGCTTACTTAATCTTCCTCAACTAAGGATTGTAGAACCCCCTCCGGCCTCCAAGGAAGACTTGTCAAGAGTTCACGACACGGGTTATGTTGATTTGATTTTTCGCTTGGCAAAGGAAAACAAGCCATACGATATGGAAACACCTGTTTCTCCGGAAATTCTGGAGGCGGCACTCCTTATCGTTGGTGGTGCCATTCGCTGCGGTAAGGCTATTTTTGAAGGAGAAGCGAAACGCGCAATTTCCGTAGGCGGCGGTTATCATCATGCGGGGCGAGATTATGGCGGTGGATTCTGCATATTCAACGACATAGCAGTCTTAGTTGAGTGCTTAAGAGCCAACTACAATGTTAAGCGTTTTCTAATACTGGATTATGATGTTCACTTTGGAAATGGCACAAGCGACATCTACTACAAAGACCCAAATGTGCTATACATTTCCTTACACCAAGACCCCCATACAATCTATCCCGGAACAGGATTTGTTTGGCAAATTGGAGAAAGCGCTGGAGAAGGCTACAATGTTAACGTGCCTCTTCCCCGTGGAACAGGCGACAACACATATCTTTACGCCTTAAACGCTATTTTTGTTCCCTTGGCTGAGGAATTTAAGCCAGAAATAATTATTGCGAATGGTGGAAGCGACCCACATTTCGCAGATATGCTCGGAAATTTGAGTTTAACTGTTAACGGCTTCTTTGACTTATCCCGTACGATTAGGGAAACCGCTGACAAGATTTGCAATGGAAAAATTGTTTTGATGCCTGGAAGTGGTTATAATCCGAAGGTTCTGCCTCTCTGTTGGCATGCCCTTGTTGCCGGCATGGTGGGCTTAAAGGAAATCAATGTTGAAGACCCTTATCCGCCACCGAAAGAACCACCGCAATGCCGCAGGATAGTTGAAAAAACAGTTGACGAGTTAAAAAGACTGCTGAGAAGACACTGGTTGTGTTTTGGCGGTTTTAAGTAGAACATTGTTCCATGATTTGATTGAGTTACATTTCTGCTGCTGAAACTGTGTTATGGCTTTATGCGTTGCATAAACCTAATACATGCCTTAGTTGTTGATGTAAATTGAAACGAAAGGAATATTCTGTCCGTATGGGCTGCCTCCTATCGTTCCTATCAATGCAAGATTGACTGGAGCGGTTTTTGTGAAAGATGCCTTCGAAGGACTAAACAAATCCCCGCCTGTGATTATTTTGTATGACGCAAAATAAAGTCTTGTTTCCACTCCAAAGGATAGAGTTACTGGCGTGTACGTGCTAGAGATTACTCCACTGCCGTTAACATTCACGATGTACCAAAAAGCTGCACGAATCTGTTGTTCTGTTGTCGGAAACATCGAGAACAGAACCGAAGATGGCAACAAAACAATTGTTCTTTCATTCTCATCAAGGTTTGTCACTAAAACCTGAAAAGCTATGCCTTCACCGCCTTGATTAACCAAGTAACCGCTTGCGCCGTTTGGATAATTTGCTAAAACATATATTGATCCTTGTTTCGTGACATTGTAGTATTTGAAGTCCTCAAAGTTATTTTGAAGAGCGCCAATGCCTTGAGCTACACTCGCAATGAGAATTTTTCCAGTATATTCTTCTAGTGGCACAACGTTTCCTCTTCCCGTTATTAACCAAGAAGTAAATTTATATGTACTGCTCGAACTAATCCCGGCAACAGACACTTCAACATTAAACGTAGAGTTTGCTCCAGCTTTAAGATAAGCGTTCGAGAATCTCGTGAAATTATACACGTTACATGATGCATTTGATATATATACCCAAATAGTGGTCAATTGGACGGATAAGGGTCCTATATTTTGAAGTTCAGTCGTCACGCTAATTTTACCATTCGTGTAAATTGTATAGTTAGTTCTGGAAGCTTTGATTCTCTCATTCAGCCGATCTATCTCAAGCTGGTTCCTAGCTTTGACTTCCTCGTTGTAAAAGGTATTTTGCGAAATCATCCACAAAAAAACGGTTGTGAATAAAGACATCATAGCGAGAACCGCGAATATTGCTCCGACAATGGAAGAGAACCCTCTCTTGTCACATAGCAGTCTTTTGATTTTTTCCTTAAACAGCAAAGGCGTAATCAAAGCTGGATCCCCGCTTAGTTGCGACACGAATCAAATAGTTGCCAGAGTCAAAATTAAGTGAGGAAAGCACAACGTATCCTTCATCTCCCCTGTTCAATTTATGATCAGCAATTATCATGCCAGAAAAACTCTTCAGAGCAAAGCCTGAATACGAATATGCTTTGATTTCGGTCCCATTGGCAAAACTTATGTAAACAGTTGTTAGATTTACGTTATCCACGGTCCCGCAATTAATCAAGTAAACTAGTAGACTTTTGCTGGTGCCATTGTAGAAAACGTATTCGAACCCCAACCGTTCCTTCAACCTATCGATGTCAGCGTTCACAGCTTCACTGTATTGCATGCGAGAAATCGACGATTGGGACAGCATCCAGGAAAGCACTGAAAATCCAACCATTATAACAGCACCTGTCAGAATCACGTTTGAAACAACGGCACTAACGGCACGCTTATCCCTGTTAAAGACGAGAGACAATGCCCGTGTTAAGCTTATTAAATTCTTCTGGCTATTGAAGGGCATGGTACTTAAAATCGCATCTCGTGCGATATAAGAATTATTTATTTTTCCGAATAAAAACTATCTTTTGTTTTCTTTCGGTTTTGCGATGACTGCTGTTCCGTAAGCTGCAAAAACTGTGGCTGTTCCTTGCAGTATGTCGCTTGTTTCGAAATCTGTGCCTAAGACAGCGTTTGCACCCATTTTTCTTGCATTTTCAATAAGCCTATTCACCGATTCTTTCCTAGCCTTTTCACACTCGGAAGTGTAGGCAGTTACTTCTCCTCCAAAAATTCCCTCAACACCAGCGACAATTTTTCCGCCAAACCCTCGAGTTCGCACGGTCAACCCGTGAGCCACGCCTAGAACCTTGACTATTTCGTAGTCTGGCAATTTAGGCGTCGTAACCACAATAATCTGTTTTTCACTCATGTAGCCAACCTAGAGATACAAATCGTCAACGCTATTAATTTAGGTTGCTAACTAAGCATTGAAAGGGATATTAATGGAAGATATAGCGAAGATTCGTGAACAATTCCCAATAACAAAAAACAAGGTGTTTTTGAACCATGCCGCGATGTCTCCGCCTCCAAAACCAGTTGCTGATGCGGTTCACAAATGTGTTGACGAATTCTCGAATTTCGGAACAACTTCGATTCAATGGAACGACTGCGGAAAACTGTTCTTCGCAAAACTAATTGGCGCAAAACCTGAAGAAATAGCCCTTGTCGAAAACACTTCTGTCGGCTTGAACATAGCGGCAAACGTGCTCAAATATCCAACAGGTTCAAAAATCGTCACGACGGACTTAGAATATCCCTCAGTGGTTTATCCTTGGCTGCGGAAAAGCTTGGGCGTGAAGGTTGATTACGTGAAGAATGTTTATGGCAAAATCTTGTTGGAGGATATTGAGAACGCTGTTGACGACAAAACCGTGGCTGTTGCTGTAAGCCACGTTGAGTACGTCAATGGCTTCCGCCATGATTTGCAGGCTTTGAGCAAAATAGCGCACGAACATGGAGCGTACCTAATTGTTGATGCGATACAATCGGCTGGCGCCATACCCATAGACGTTAAAAAATGTGACGTTGATTTTTTGACAACCGCATGTTACAAATGGCTCCTAAGCCCGCCTGGCGCTGGCTACTTCTACGTTAAACATGAGCTTATAGAAAAATTTGAACCGCCGTTTATGGGTTGGGCGAGCGTGAAACAGGAGATTTTTGAGACTATAGATTTTTGGGACATTTGGAGTCTAAGACTTTCGGAAACTGCAAGCCGATTTGAAGTTGGTTCACCAAGCCTCATAAGCTTCATAGGAGCAACAGAAGCATTAAAAATGCTGTTGGATTTTGGCATAGAAAACATTGAAAGAAGAATACTGAAGCTAACAGACCATCTAATAGAAGGCGTCAAAAACCTGGGACTTCAGCTTCAATCACCAGAAGAACCACGATGCCGTTCCGGCATAGTTAATTTCAAAACAGAAAAACCGAAAGAAACGGCGGAAAAACTGAACAGTAAGGGAATAGTTGTCTCCGCTAGGGCTCACGGATTAAGGGTTTCACCGCACTTTTACAACACTGAGGAAGAAATTGACAAGCTGACAGATGAAATCAGAACAGACTGAAGGATAGCTAATGGGTGTTGCTGTACTATTCGATTTAGAAGACACATTAATTCAGACTCCATGGGCAGACCATCAACATGTTCTAGAGTTCAGACGCAAAACAAGAGAAAAACTAATGGAGCTTGGCATTCCACCCAGCGTGCTTGAAGGAATAGAACGCGCCACCATAATGCGCAATAAATCCATCGGATACATTGAGAAGAACCTTACCAAAGCAGAAGCCGAGAAAATTTATCAAGAAATGGAAAAGTTCCTCGTCCGATACGAACTGGACTCAGCAAAGAAGTCAAAGCTCTTTCCGGAAACCATCCCAACATTAGAAAAACTGCGAAAGCTTGGAATAAAAATTGGGCTTGTCACCAACACTTCAATGAAAGCCGTGGAAACCGTTTTCCAGATTCATGGTTTAAAGAGCTATTTTGATGTCGTTATAACGAGGGAAAGGATGAAAAAACTGAAACCAGATCCCGAAGGCATCTTGTTAGCTGTTGAAAAGCTTGGCTCGAAGAATTTCTTCATGGTTGGCGATTTAGTTCATGACGCGTTAGCCGCCAAGAGCGCCAAAGTAACAGCTATCATTGTTAAACGAAACCTTGAAGAAAAATTGGATTTCCAAGCAGATTATGTTGTTCTTTCTCTAACTGAAGTTCCAGTAATTGTTCAGGCGGGAATGGAGAAGGTTTAATGTTTACAATAGAAAAGGTTGACGAAAGCAATGAGCAACGTGTAATTGATTCTCTCAAGTTAGACGTTGTTAGGCATGTTTTCGCCTTCAATGATATCCAATATGAGCCTGAACGCACAACTATGTATGTGGCTTTTGAAAATGGAAACCTCAAAGGATACATTCTAATCTACACTGCCCTAGAGTTTCTAAGCGTAATCTTAGAATGCGAAGAGGACTTGGCAGAAAAATTGATTTCATACGCACCGGAAAACCGCTTCATTATGCACGCTCCTCCAAATCTTCTAACAATAATAAAGAGTAAGTTTCCAAACGCAAAACATTACGTTGAAAACTGGATGTTGGTTAAGAAAGACAAGGCAAAATTTTTCAGGTCAGAACTCGTTCACAGATTATGCACAAAAGATGATGCTTCTAGGCTCGCTATTCTTCTTTCAAGCCGTGATGACCGCCCAATGGGGACAGCAAAGAAATACAATGATTTAATCAATAAGATGCCAGTCTACGGAGTTTTTGTGAATGATGAATTAGTCTCTTACGCTGGTTCGTTTATCCAACTTCCACAGGTTTGGATGATGGGCGGAGTTTATACACACCTAAACCACAGAAATAAGGGATACTCAACACTAGCCACCTCAGCAGTAACCGAAGAAGCGTTGAAAAACGCGGAAACGGCGGCTCTGTTTGTAAGGTCGGACAACTATCCAGCCATAAGGGTTTACGAGAAAATTGGTTACAAGAAGATAGGCGAAAAACTCTGGGCGGATGTTGGAACCGGACTCAAGCCCTAAGCGCTAATACTCGCTGACGAAACTTATTTCGGGAAATTCTTGGACTTGTCTGCCTTCGCCTTTTTCTGGCAAGACTTCAATTTCTGAGATTTTGCATGATCCAGCAATATCTTCTTTGTTTTCGCAGAGTACACTCGCAAATTCGCTGTTTTCCGCATAGAGTTTCACCTTTTTTATCTGCGCGTTAAGGGGTTTTCTTTTCTCAGCCTTTTCCCGCCTAATCTCTGTTATTACACTCATTACCAAGTCGCCTCTCTTCTCAGCTTCCTCATCAATTTTCCCCGTGTCCGGTTTTGGCCAAGGCGTCAGGTTTATGCTTTTTTGACCCTTATCTTCAGCGTACATTGCCTGATAGACATCCTCCGTTGTATATGGTATTATAGGAGCTAAAAGCTGGATGACGCTATATAAAACATTGTAAAGTGCATATTGCGCTGCCTTTCTTTTCTTTTCTCCGTAAACTTGCGGCTTGTAGAGTCTGTCTTTTGCTGCTTCGATGTAGCGGTCGCAGAATGTGTGCCAAGCGAAGTTGCGTACTTCTTCTAGGGCTATGTTGAACTGGCACTTTTCCAAGGCTTCGGTAACCTTCTGCGTTAGCTTTTCAGCCTTGCTCAGAATCCATTTGTCTAAAAGCTGCAAGTCATATTCCTTGTCAGCTGCGTAGTCCCCCAATTGACTGCTCACGAATCTCGCGGCGTTCCAGAGCTTAACCAGAAAGCGTTTTCCATATTCCACATCAGCCCAACGGAACGGTACATCAGAACCTGTTGATCCGCCGCCTGCAGCCCATTGTCTCGTCGCATCTACACCATATTTTGACAGAACTTCTCCTGATGTCACGTAATTGCCCAAGGACTTGTGCATCGAGCGTCCATCCGTTCCGAGAACCATACCGTTGATCAAACAGCTTTTATACGGTTTTTCATTGAAGAGAGCCAAATGCCTAACCATAAGGTAGTACGCCCATGTGCGAATGATATCAACTCCGGAAGGATGCATATCAGCTGGAAACAGTCTACGCCAATCTTTTCTATCAGGCCAGCCAGCATGAACAGCGCATGTTATAGATGAGTCGAACCAAGTGTCCAAAACGTCTCTTTCCGGCTTGAACTCTTTTGAGCCGCATTTTGGACACTTTTCAATTTTTGGGTTTTCTATACGCGGATCTATTGGCAGCCAATCAGGCTCAGCGAGAATTTTCTCATTGCATTTTTTGCAGTACCATATTGGTATTGGTGTGGCAAAAACTCTTTGTCGTGATATGACCCAGTCCCAGTCAAGGGATTTCGCCCAGTCTATCAGGCGGTATTTCATGTAGTCAGGATACCATATAATTTCTAAAGTGTTCTTTTCTAATTGGCTGGTGAGATCGCGGGTTTTCATAAACCACTGTTCTCTTTGAAGGATTTCTATCGGAGTTTTGCATCTCCAGCAAACGCCTATTTCCTGATTGATCGATTCAGTTTTTCCCAGTAGCCCTTCATTTCTCAAGTCTTTGATTATGGCTTCTTTCGCTTCTTCGGTCGTAATTCCAGCATATTTTCCAGCGTTTTGAGTCATCTTACCCTTCTCATCAATACACATTATAATCGGCAAGTTGTGCTTCACAACGCTCTTCACGTCAGCCTTGTCTCCGTACGTGCAAACCATCACAACGCCCGTTCCGAACTCTGGATCCACAAGATCATCGGTTATAACCTCAACGGCTCTGCTAGTTGTCGGCACACGAATTTTCTTTCCAACGTACTTTTCATAACGTTCGTCTTGGGGATTCACAGCTACTGTTACGCACGCAGGGATCAGTTCAGGTCTTGTTGTAGCGATTGCTAAAGAATCACCATTTTCAAGTTTAAACTTAATATGATGTAGCTTTGCGGTCCTCGTTTCATATTCCACTTCAGCATCTGCTATGGCGGTTTCACATCTTGGACACCAGTTCACGGGATGTGTTCCACGGTAGATGAAACCTTTCTTGTACAGAAGAACAAAGGAGAGTTGAGTACGTCTCCAATAGTCAGGGTCCATTGTTTTATACTCTGTCGTCCAGTCTGTTGAGCAACCAAGATGAGTGACAGCTTCCTTCATAACGCCTATGTATTTATCCACATGCTCCTCGCAAAGCTTTCGGAACTCGTCTGGTGGAACATCCGTCTTTTTAATTCCATGTTTTTTCTCAACCTCCACTTCGGTGGGCAATCCATGGCAGTCCCATCCCTGCGGAAAGTAAACATTGTAGCCTCTCATGCGCTTGTATCTGGCTACTATGTCGAAGTATGTCCAGTTTAGGACAAGTCCCATGTGGAATTCGCCAGAAGCATAAGGCGGAGGAGTGTCAACGCTGAATGTTGGGCGCGTCTTGTCCTCCCGGTCAAAGTGGTAAACGCCCATCTCCTCCCATTTTTTTCGCCACTTCTCTTCAATTTCGAGGAAGTCATACTCCTTAGGCAGCGGCTTCATGTTGCAACATCCCAATATACTTTGACTTTAGGAAAGATAAATATACAGCTAAATAACATTATCCCCGTAGGGTTTGGGGGAGCTGGGATTGTGACCCGGCTGAGAGGACGGTTGAACACTGTCGACCCTTAGAACCTGATCCAGGTAATGCTGGCGGAGGGAAAAACATGAAGGAAAGGAAAACGAATTTCGAAGCTAAGGTTCTTGCGGAAATTATAGTTTTTGCCGCCCTTTCAGCTGCTTTATATACTCTGCGTCCTTTCTCGCTTCCATATGGTGGTTCAATAACTTTAGGCAGTATGGTTCCAGTAATGTGGTTGTCTCTGAGGAGAGGCTTGCGTGTTGGATTTGTTGCTGGCGCCATTTTCGGGTTAGCAGCGCTCATTATTGATGTTATGCTCCTTCCGTATTCGCCCATTACAAATCCAGTGCAGGTCGTCCTTGAGTATCCAATAGCTTTTGGAGTGCTTGGGCTGGCAGGACTATTCCACAAAAAATCCACAGTTTTCGCAATAGCTGGCGTGGGCATCAGCGTATTCATCAAGTTTCTCTTACACTTCATTGCAGGACTAATTTTCTGGACTTACACATTCCCACCAAACTGGGATCCTGTTGTTTGGTCAGCGGTTTACAACGGTAGCTTCTTACTTCCAGAATTCATAATCAGTGCCGTACTGATCTTTATACTTGTGAAAAAGGGAACATTGGAATACGCTCTCTAAAGTAAGGAATCAAATATGGCTAAACTTAAAACTGGAATCAAAGGGCTTGACGAATTAATAGGCGGCGGAATCGAGTCTGGTTCACGGGACATTCTTTACGGACCTCCAGGCACCGGAAAAACCGTTTTTGCTATGCAGTTTTATGACGGCGGTAACGCAAAAAGATATGGCGACCCAGCGGGCCACAGATTTAGACCTAAACAAAGCTCACAACATATTCTTCTTCAGATTTAACGAAGAGAAATATCAG
>Ga0315308_1002493_pt1 | contig 10425 bp, 9 predicted proteins | sample TDP3_MG_FD_203078 | JGI IMG/M metagenome (GOLD analysis project Ga0315308, IMG submission 203078) | Freshwater sediment microbial communities from Lake Towuti, South Sulawesi, Indonesia - TDP3 | ecosystem: Environmental > Aquatic > Freshwater > Lake > Sediment | place: Indonesia: South Sulawesi...
GACAGAGGCGTGTTGCTGCCCCCACTGTTCAGGTCATCGGAGAGACATACTTCACGCTCCTTGAAGCTGAACTGAAGCCAGGGGCGGTCGCGACTCCGCATGAACGAATCTATGTCGGCCGAGAGCGACGCGAGAAGATCGAGCGCGTGATGGGACGCATCAGCTATCAGGAACTGACGGCGAGCGCCAAGGCTGAGTTGCAACCGGTACTCGAGAAGCTAATAGGCAATCAAGAGGAAAGATTCGTCGGCTTCTTCAACGTCTCACAGCCCGTCACACCGAGAATGCACGCCCTCGAACTGTTGCCTGGAATCGGTAAGAAATCGATGTGGCAGATCGTGAACGCTAGGGAGAAGAAACCATTTGAGACGTTCAAAGACATTCAAGAAAGAACTAGCATCTCAGATCCCGTCAGAATCCTGGCGAGAAGAATCGTTGACGAACTCAGCGGAGAAGGAAAGTACAGACTGTTCTCGCGCACCGCATAGCTCACTCATGAAGAATCAACGGTTCAGATTCTCCTGCCCGAACCAGCCTATCCACACACAAGAAGAGAAGCGACAATCATGGGAAGCAGCCCAATCCTCGCATCATAGTGGTACACATCTAGGCTCTGGGACGCCCCAGTGTTCGACAATCCCACTCCGTTTAGTGGACTTCGGCATGTCCGAGAAACGGAATCTGAAGCCATCTCAGAGATTCTTGCTACACCTTACATGATCTCGACCAGGCCGAGGAAACGTGACAGATATTCTTCTATTTGTTTTTGAAATTCAGCGTCAGAGATGCGTTCTTTCAAGTTCACCATGAAACTGTTGAAGTATCTGAAGCTATCAGCTACGACTGAATTGGTTCCTCTCATGAACGCCTCATTTCTCGTTTTAGCTCTATTACCGCGATCCGGTATCCGGTGACGCTGCATGTTGCTCATCGCAAAGCAATTGTTCAGCATGATCGACGCATTCATCCATTCATCCTTTCGTGCGATCCCAGTTCTGAGCGGATCTTCCCTGATCCAACCTAAGAAGAAGTCCCCTAACTGCTCTAGATTCACCGAGTCGGTTTTCTCTGCTGTGAGGATCCTGATTGTTACGTCATCAGCGTAGAGGTCTTGTATGTGATTTATGGCTTGATGGAGGATCTCGCTTTGGTAATGCTCGTTCAGATTGTGGTTAGATGTGAAAGAGCGCAGGAGGCCCGTAATTATCTGGTCGTTATGCGAGGGATGCTTGGTCTGACTTCTGTATACATGGGATAATTCATGAGTCAGCAGACCTTCGAGCATATTCGACTTAAGGGCGAACCCGGATACCACGACCAACTGTCTTTGCCACTGACGAGACGTATATCCCATGAACGGAAGACCTTCGTCTACAGCGACCTCGACATTCTGGTTTATCTCAAACCCGGCGCGCTTCATCGCCGCCAAGACGTTTGCAAAAGCGTGCTGTAGAGGCCGGTAACTCGCAGTCAAGCTAACGCACCATTGGAACTGTAGCAGCAGCCATGCAGTATTGAATCTGTCATCCTGCCATTGTGTTGCATGAACCTGAATTTCGAGACGGGGTTGTTTGACCTAGTTGGCAGCAAATCGTGCCGCACTATGTTACCGTCAGCTGAATCTTCTGGTACCCGGAGGCACCGTTCGGGAAAGGTGGCGTAGCCTTGGAGTCCTGTGCGTTTCCCGCGCCGTCATAAGCTCTTGCAACGATCGCGTATCCCCCTTTGCTTGCTGGAGTCCAATCATAGGCCCAGAGAACCCACGAATAGGGCGAGGTAGGCTTCTTCGGAACCGCTTCATTCCAAGTGTTTCCGCCGTCGACGCTGACCTCCACCTTGCTTATTCCTCTGTCGCCGGCGAAGGCAACGCCCGCTATTGGCGTAGGGCCAGTGAGGTACGAACCGTCACCTGGATAGTATATGATGGACGTAGTCTTGATCTTTGCGTCATTTGACCAGCCGCGTTCTTGCCAGTAGCCTGGATACACGTAGTCGACGACTTCGATCTCCTGAATCCATTTCGCGTTCATCATGCCGTAGATGCCGGGAACTATCGCGCGCAAAGGAAAACCATGCCCACTAGGCAGCAACTCATCGTTCATCTTGTACGCTAACATGGCTCCCGGACTCATTGCTCGGTCCAGCGGGATACCGACCGAGTAGCCGTCTGCGCAGCGGAATACGACGTACTTGGCATCCGGAGTAACAGCCGCCTCATTGAGAAGATCCGCGAGGGGCACGCCTGTCCATTTTGCGTTGCTTATGAGCGCTCCCGGCGGGTAGATCGTGTTGCTCACGCATTCAAGGGTCGTGTACTGATCCTTTGCTGGCAGCTTCATCAGGCTGTCTTTGTCGAGGGTGAGCGGTTTGCTCACCTTCCCCCAGATCTTCAAAGCCCACTTGTCGAAATCCAGTTGCGGAGGAGTCAGGTTGATGTCGACCCGGTAGAAGACCCTGTTGTCCGTGACTTCAGAATCCACAAGGTCTTTGATTCTTTCATCTCGGAAGATTGCGGGAAGCACGGGAGGCTGTACTTCACTCTGCGTCGGGTTGATGGGAACAGAGACGTTGCTGCGAATGACTGGTTCTCCCGAGAACAGCGAAGTGCCCACCTTAACAGCGACGCCTGTAACCGCTAGCGCGGCAACTGCGAGCGCAGCCTTCTTCAGAAATTTGCGACGCGACGGGTAAGACGGAACCGCGACTTTCCTAACGGTGGGCTCGATGACGACGGCAGCTGAAAACCTCGCGGCCTGGTAGACGAGCAACTTAGCGTATGATAGGTTCACAGCTGAGATGAAAACCCCCGCGATCAACCATCCAGCCAGCGAAGACAGGATGGACGCCTTGGCCGATAGAAAGATCTCCAAAGTGATTGCAATGACTGTAGATATGATCGCTGCCAAGACTAGGATTTGTCGGCTCCTGTTTCGGATGTCAAAATGAAACAGGTAACCTACGAGTACTGCCACAAACCCGTACGACAACACGTAGACGATCGTAGCGAATGTGAACGTGGCGTACTTTGCATACTCGCGGAACGTCTCAACAAGGACTGACTCGATCGACCCAGGGACCGGAGCGATCAGCGCTTGGAAGATAGCCTCGGGTGGGTAGGGCAAACTGAGAATTCTTGTCACTAGGAACGCAAGGACAGTTGCCAACGTGCCGCTTACAAGTCCGTAGCCAAAGAACTTGCGGAAAAAATGAGGAGTGGGAACAGGCTGGTTATTCATGCGAACACACAGTTGTTGGTGGCTCTAGGCTCGCTATGAGGACTGCCTTTTCCATTTGTATGTCCGGAAGGAAGAGTATCCGTATTTCCTAGAAGGTCAGATGCGGACTATTGTCGAACGTAAACGAGGGGAATCCGTTCCCATTACGCGCGGCAAGATGGACACGAATCGTGTTGCACATGCTCAGCTCCAGAAGCTCTCTTGCTGGACTAATGCGGCCTTTGCCTAACGCGCTTTGGAACGTGACGGCCAGCTCGATCATCCAGGCCGCGCGCGTTCCTTGCCAACCTGAACCAGAACGTCTGACAGGCCGCACAAAGCGATTGCGAGCAGTCTCGACTACGCATAAAGAGCGTTTAGACTAAGATGATTGAGTTCAGCTTGAGCTGGTCACAAATAGTCTGATGAACACCCACATGCCCTCGACAAAGTACAGGATAAGCACTGGCTTGTAGGACCTGTCCTTCGCCAGAATTATCAAGACCCATGACGCGATGCCCATCGCAAGAAACAAGGCTCTATCAACTAGTGTGTGAAGGAAGACCGCGGGAAGCACGAAACCAATCGCAACGAAACTCGCGACGACGGGGAGGGCTATCCTTGTTTCGAATCGGGTGAAGATCGTTCGGATGCCAAAGCGCTTGTCTCGCTCAACATCCGTTATGTCCTTCAGGAGCGACCCGCCGGAAAATATCACGAATATGGCCAACGCGATGAGTCCCACTGGCTGAGGCGACGACGGGCTGCTAAAGCGTACCAAGGTACCGAACAAGAACGCGAGGCAAGTGCTCGCACCAATGATAAGGCCGGACAGGAGCCAATGTCTACGTCTCAGCGTCGGGTACCCCACCGCAAGACAAGCAGCAAGAAATGCTAGTAGCAACGGTTCGGGACCAAATGGAATCGCAGCGAACACCGCCATGACAGCAACCAACCCACCATAGCCCAGATAACCGGACAGTTCCGTCTTACTGTCTCCGTCGCTGATGTGATCAAAGACTGTTGCCACCTGCCAAACCAAGTACACTATGAATATGGAAGCGATGAGTAAACCGAAGTCCTCAGGGATCCGGCTGACCAAGATGGCTGGATGCACGAGAAATGAGCCGAACAGCGCCATTCCTGGAAAATGAATACCCCTCAGCCTGATGCCTTTGATGATGGGCCCCCCCATTCCCGGCTTCCCGAGACCGAAATCCAGGATTGTCAACGCGTACGCGATGAGAACGTATCCCGCGAAAAGCTGCGGCTGAGACAGGCCCCAGTGAAGCAGAGAGGTAACGGCAGGAGTTGACACCGCCCCGAAAACAACAACCGCGGCAATGATTGCTGATGCCGATCTTACTAGTGAGTGTGTCCTGTAGAAGAGATAGGCGAAAGTCATGGTTGATACGAAGAAGATTTCTATCTTGATTCCTGAGCTGAGGACTGCGAAGTAGCTCAATGGACCACTCATCTGCTGATAGAACTCTGCGACGAAAAAATTGTAGATTACTGGCCGCTTCAGGACGTAGTAGTCGAGAACCGGCGGCATCAGTATGATCGGAAATCCCAGACAAGACAGTTTGAACACTTGTCTAAATGGAAGTCTAGAAACAAGCGCCACAATCGCCGGAAACAATAACAGCGCCATCGCGAAGTAGGCCGCTATTTGAGCATACGAGAACGGATCTATTCGAGCGAACGCAAGGATCGGGCCCGCCGCTGCAATGGCCATCTGGAACTCCAATTGTATGCGCGCCCAAGATAGACCGATCACATAGGTCGGCAGCAGAGCGAACGGCAGCTCGCCATGCGAAGTCGTCCACATGAAAAGCATTGCGAAGAAGATCGCTGTCCAGAACAGCCAATTTTGAATGAAGCTCAACTGGTAGAGGTAGAAGTGGAGGTTCATGAAGGCCGACGTCTTCAGTATTCCGATCCATGGGATAGGAAAGCCGAAACTTTTGAGCCAGCTCCCCCGGGCGAAAAAAAGCGCATACTCGGAAGCAAGCTGCGCAAGTATCGTGACCGATGACGCTGCTAATCCTAGAATCAGCGAGCGGCCAATAGACTTGAGGTTGGCCCTCAGAGCCCCGAGTAGCTCAGGCCATATCGCATGCGCGGTCATTGAGTTCAGCCGGGTGTTGCGTCGTCACGAGAATTAACCCTTCTGAGAATTCGGGGCCCCCCAATAACATTCTCCGTACTAAATAGTCAGGAAAAGAAAAAGAGGGATGAATGAAGTCACGCCTTACCTTCTCTTGTTATCCAGACCGCGGTCACCACTCCCACAATCGCGCACGCGGCCAACCATGGCAACAGTAGAGCGACCCTGTCCGCAGCTGCTACGACACCCCCAACCGGTGCTGGAGGCGCTGCTGGCCCTGGATCCAACAGTCCGCTTGGGTCATTTATGTTATCTCCGAGAAAGCCCAGAAGCTGAGCCATATCAGGATTCTGCAATGCGTTGTTCGGGTCCTGCTCGAACGTGTCGAGTTGCGAAGGCCAGGTCCATACAGGCCAGACGTCTTCGTCACCCATGGTAGTGTTTCGGTTAGTCTCCTGTGCCAAAGCAAAACCAAATCCGGCCGGACTGTGGAACAGGATCTTGGGCACCGCTAGTTCAATCGTGTATGTGTGGACAATAATAGGTGAGTTATCCAAGGGCGTATAGCTGACGCCGTTTGGGAACGACACAGGGGTGCCGTCCGGTGCCAACGGTCCCGATCCTGGGACCCCGTTATAAACTGTGGGAGGACCGTCTGGGCCGTTATAGTAGATTGGAGGTGTCGGTCCTCCGATGACCTGGGCTCCTTGTGTGGTGTTCCATGAATAAGAGTAGAGTCCCTTTGGAATGAATATGTCGAGCCATACGGAGCATTTGCCAAAGGGACACAGCACCAAGTAAATTCGAACGTCGAATCCCAAGTATGCTAGGCCGAGTGCGTCGTCGATTGTGTTCACAATATTGTCCGTGTCCTCAAACTTGCCGTCGTTGTCGAAATCGAATGCCATGATCAATCCGTAACGGTCGGCCGATTTGACCTTGGGGTTTGCCGTGTTGTTGTCAGGCAGATGACTCCATTGATATGCTAGGTATATGCTCGTGGCGTCTCTCATGACATACAAGTCCATCGACTTGCCTAGAGAGTAATTTGCAGGTATGGGCACCCAAGTGGCGTTGCCAGTCACGGGGTCTGTACCGGTTAGGTATGGGCCTTGCAACGGCAACACATAGTGGCAAGTTTCATTCCATTCTCCAAGCGAGATGATGCCGTTCATAGTGGGCGGGGGGCCTTCGCAGGAATATACTGTCTGAGCCTGAGCGCGTGGGAGTTGACCTGAAGCGAGGATAGCAACAACTAAGACGCATACCGCTACTCTGGTCAGGTTCAAAGCTCAGAACCCACTTTGATGATCGAAGGGGTAACTCGGTAAGAGTTCCGTAACTAACTTAGTAACCGCGCAGTGACAGACGAAAAGGAGGCTTCGGAACGTGCTAAGCTCGGTGCTGGATCAAGAGTGTGCCGGACTTGAGGACTACGACCGTCTCTGTTAATCTAGTCCTGCGGATAGCCTCTCCTACTTGCGTAGGTAGTCATCCTTTCCGGTCAACCAGTCTTCCCTTATGGGGCTGAAGATGTCCAGATCTAAGGTCTCCTCAAGAGCCACTGCGCTATGCTCGACGTTTGACGGGATATGAAGGACATCGCCCTCGTTCAGGGTTACCTCCCTGTCGGGGATACGAAGCCTTAGAGAGCCGCTTAGAATGTATGTCATCTGTTCACTCTCGTGGCTGTGCTGCGCAACGATGCATCCTTTCTTCAGGAAAACCTGGGCAAGCATCAGCTTCTTGCCATAGATCAATTTGCGCGATAGCCTGTCAGTTACCTTCTCTGTCGGAACATTGCTCCAACTGTAGAAGCTCATTAGAATCAGAGAGGCGAAGGAATGACCTCTATTTAAGTCGGATTCGATGCCGGCACGTCGAACATGGTCTCTTCAGAGTCGACGGAGGAGCAACGGGCTCTGCAGAACCCGCGGCCTTGCCTCTTTTCTTCTTCACAGGTACATGTTGTTCCTCCTTTATCGTGAATCGGATCGTTTGACCGGGATCATGCTTCCGCTCGCACCAGCTCTGGTAGCGTAGACAGCAAGCGCAACCGCCCAGAGAATGTCGTCATGTGTCCCTTCGGGATGCGAGAACTGAACTTGCCCTGTCTTCGTGAGCTCGAATCTCTCAACATTCAACTCGCTTGTGAGATTCACGTCGAACGGATATGTGAACAGCCGAGTCTGCATGAGCTGCTTCAGATGGCCGAGGATCTCCTGTTTCACGGGGAGCGTGAGGGTGATTCCTTCAACATTGGGTATGCCGCCCTTCTGCATATCCTCAACGATGTACTCGCCGACACCCGTTTGATCGACCAAGACTTTCTGGACTTGCTTGAGTTTGTCGATGATGACGCGGATCGAGCCGATGACGCTTGAGTAAGGCGTCTCAAGCGGCCAACGCTTGTAGTAGACCAGCTTAACTTGATCGGTTTTCTTCGCGACGACCGCAATGACCGAGTAGTCCACCCGTTTCCCTAGGTCGACGCCAAGCCAGTACAGTCCGCTAGAATCCAAAAGCTTCGTCGGAGATGAGTTGGGCATTGGGATCGATACACCGCGTGATCAGGTCTTGGCTAAGGTAGGCCATCTCGTCCTCTACGAACTCGGCTTCGAACTCGCGCCTGAATCGCTCGCTCGGCAACTCGCGTCGCATTTCATCGATGAACTCCCGCGTTGCGAGTTTCGCCTTGACTACGGCTTCGTAGCTGATCTTGTGTTTGCTGAAAGCGGGATTCTGCGCGAATCGATAGAAGATCGAATCCTTTCCCCATGGAGTAGAGCTCACAATCAGTGTGCCGTCAGTGGTTTGGAGCATCGGAAAGAGGACGTTGAAGAAGACGAGTTCATCGTCATGAAAGAACGCGGCCTCGTCGCAAAGGACTTGGTGAGCGGCGTATCCTCTGAGAAGGTTTGCCGAGTTCGGAAGCGCGACGATCTGTGAGCCTTTCTTGAACCAGATGACGGTGCGTTGCATCTTTGCGATGAGTTTGCGTCGGATCGGTTTCGCCATGGCGATGAGGAAAGCTTGGATGCGATCCATGAGAATCATGGATTGCCGCAGACCAGGAGCCACGATCAGGCTGAGTGTACGCTCATGCGTGGCCGCATACCAGATCATGCGAGCCGCGAGCGTTGTGGACTTGCCCGACTGCCTTGGCCAGATCACGATGATACGTTTGCTCGGATCGTCAAGCAACTTCTGTTGGTAGGGGGTCGCTTTGAACTTCAGGAATGTCTCCGCGAAAACCGAGGCGGTCCTGGTGTTCTCCTCTGTAAGTTCTGGAGCCAGAACCGCTGTGGGTTCTCTCTCAGCGGCTAGTTGCCTTCGCCTTTTTCGGGCTCCCAGCAACTTCGGTCTGAGACGCACTCAACTCCGCCTCTAGCTCTTGCACCAATTCTTCCACATGCGCCTCGTCGCGTGAGTCCAAGATCGCGAGTTCGGTCCGTATCAGCGCGTTGACGAGATGCATAACCCTGGCTCGGGCCTTGGCTCTTGCGGCAGCTTCTTCGCTCTTGCCCCACTCTAGCGCCTCATGGATTGCCTGCCATGTTATCGTTTCCAGTTTGTCGCGTTTCTCCGTGCTGGGTAGACCGGCAACTGCGACGCTACGCCAGGTAAGAATGTACTGTTTTACGAGGTCATTGAGCCGCTCCAATCGTACACACGATTGATTCGAATTGTGGGACAATTCGCGGACATGCTCCTCGAGGATCCAACGCACATACTCCGAGAATGTCTGCCCATGCGATTGCGCTAGGAGTTCCAAAGCATGTAGGTACGCTGCCGTCATGTGGAAGCCGACACGAGGACCTATTCGTTGTCTAGCCAACTTCCGAACATATCCAGCACGGATGCTTCATCCATCTCATGAAACACGTCGCCGAATAGGAAGCCGGTATGGGTCGTGATCGGGTGCCAATACGAAATGTTCGTGAGTACCTGGGCGATCTGAGCACCTCCCCTCGGACCACGTGGACATCTTCAGAATCCTTCTGTGAACGAGTCTTGAAAGACGCTCCGCGATCTCGAGCGCCAGAGATGAGGCTTTGTCATGGGTGTTCCAGTCCCAAGAGGGCGGTCGCAAACGCGGGCTATCGTGCTGCTTATTGCCACTCATGGTGTCGTGGAATTAGTTAAGGCCGGTTGGGAAACGTTCCGATGCTGCCTGCAATATTCCGAACGCTTCACACATATTCTGAATCCTTCACTCTCGTCAGTCCGAGAGCCTTTCTCGCGTCTTCGTTCAGTATGCCCAGCTCGCCCAATCGCTCCTTTAGTAGCCTTCTCACGAGGCCGCTGAATGATGGCTCACTCAAGTCTCGTCTGATCTGCTCCAGTGTCTTGATCAGCTCTTCGTCAAGGCTGACGCTGACTCTGACTCCCCTGGGTCGCCGGTCATCTAGGGAGAGTTGGAGTTTCCTTCCTGGCCTAGAACTCTGCATTAGATACGTCCTCGACTCACTGTTGACGCACGCTTAAGGGTGAGGTTCGGAGCGTGTATTCAGCTTTGCAAGCCTCACGTCGTTTTCTCGGGCCTAGGCAAAACTGTTTTCGCTAGCGAAAACGGCTAGGTCTTTCCTTCGTGCGTGCGTCTATTTGAAGGACTGTTCACACGAGTATGGCAACGCTCCGCCCGGTTTCGGCTGTTTTGACGGGCAAGCTTTTCGACGGCCGAGAAGAAATCCGAGCGTCTGACAGGAGCGATGACTATGCATTCGGCCATCCGGCGTGCTTCGAGTTCAACTCCTAGGCTCGGCTCGGCGATTCGCGGCGGGATCTCTAGGTAGTAGCGCACGTATCGGTAGACGCGCTTTCTCATGTACTTCTTAGAGTAGATTTGAAGCTGAATCCTCAATGTCGCATGACCACTTCGGCCAACAGGAATAAGGATGTGACGGGGTCGATGCGGGTCGGTGTCAGAGGTGCTGTCATCTGTCGTTTCGTGATGGCAAGCTGCGTACGATTCCGTTCAGTAGCTTGGCTCGCACAAAATGGTGGTTCAAATCTAGACGCCCGCACCAGCCTACCCACCTATGAAAGGCCTCTAGTCCGGTGTTCCCTTGGATGGCTCTTCTGCGTCGCGTTCAAGCG
>Ga0315308_1002494_pt1 | contig 10423 bp, 8 predicted proteins | sample TDP3_MG_FD_203078 | JGI IMG/M metagenome (GOLD analysis project Ga0315308, IMG submission 203078) | Freshwater sediment microbial communities from Lake Towuti, South Sulawesi, Indonesia - TDP3 | ecosystem: Environmental > Aquatic > Freshwater > Lake > Sediment | place: Indonesia: South Sulawesi...
CAGGCCGCCCGCTGAATCCGATGCAGGTCTGCGAGGCGGTGACTAGGGGCTTTGAAGAGACTTTCGACGTGCATCTGGAGCAAAGCCAGCTTACGGAGCGGGAACTCGAGCAAGCGAAACAACTGCGTACGAAAAAGTATGCCACAGCGGCCTGGATCTACAGGCGATGGACAGAACGGCGACCGATCGATCGGATCGATGGACCAAATGGTGTTCAACAGATTAACCATGGAACAAGACAAACAAACCATTCGCAAAGCGACGTGCGGATTTCAAGAACGCCCCGCTCCAACACCTTCAGCAAAACATGAACATTCAAGTGATCATGACACCGCGGAGGCCTTATAAGAAACCAAGCCGCCCGCGGAGGTGCATGTCTAGCAAGAATCGCTGGACCAAGTGGGCGATAGTCGGCTTAGTCTTGCTTGTCACCTTCGCCTTCGCGTTCTCTACCGTCAGCGTCTATGCTTGGCCTGGCAGCGAACCCAAGGATAACAAAGGCGATAAGATCGGCCGTCTCCTGTGGTTCGATGGAGGATTCGGAGATCGAGTAGGTCGGCTCCTTTGGGGGCCGAAGTCACCGAGCTGACTGCCCCACTCCTCTATTTTTGATCGAATGCAATACCTTGTGCGAGATCGCTGAGATTTTGTGAGTTTACTCGATGATTTCCAACCACGCAGCCCATGACGTAATGAATTGATGAGCCGGGTCGCCGGCCTTCATCTGAGAAATGAAGAGGAAGAAGATTCAACAAGGCAAAAAATCATCCCCGATCGACTGGAACAAAACCATTACGCTCCAATTCTAACTTGGTGACACACGGGTAGACATGCCAATTGATCGATCGAGAATCAGCGCCCGACGAATTGTAGCGCACCTGAGAAGCTGTTTTGATGGCCATCACCATGTAGACCTTGAACGAGTCCCGCGCCAGTGATATGTGCCTCAGTGCCTCACTGAGCTCTAGTATTCTTCAGCTACCCGAAGAAGAAGGTTGAGAGTGTTTTGTATGTCTTCCAGGGATGCGACCTCGGCGAAGCTATGGGTGTATTTGAGTGGAACGCACACCGGGCAGACCATGACGCCTCGTCTCGCTAATTGTACGGCCGCCGCGTCTGTGCTGCCGCCAGCGACTCCCAGCTGGTAGGGAATCTTCCTTTCCTCTGCGACATGTACAATAAACTCCTTTGCCTTCACGCTCGCAACCATGCGGGAGTCAACCATGCGTAACACGGGCCCACGGCCCACCCGAAACGATCCTAATGCTTGCGGAACCATTGGAAACCCACCCGCACTTGCAGTGTCAACCGCAATCGCAAATGAGGGGTCTTGGGCGAAGGCCGCAACCGAGGCCCCTCTAAGACCGATCTCTTCCTGAGAGGAGAACACTGCCGAGACCCTAGCCTTCACCTGGGCAAGTTGCTTCATGAACTGCATCAGTATCCAGCAGCCAATCCTGTCGTCCATCGCTCGAGCGGCCAACAGCTTTCTGTTGAGAACTGACACATGCTTTTTGAATGTGATCGGGTCTCCGATCCTTATCCCCATCTTAGAAGCCTCGTCCGCCGACTCAGCACCAACGTCAACGAACAAGTCCTGCCATCCCACAACCTTCTTCATCTCTTCGGGTTCTATTATCAGGTGGGGAGGGATCCATCCAATGACTCCGTCATGAGGACCCTTCGCCCCGTGAACGGTTACATGTCTTGAGGCTAGGACCCTGTCATCGATTCCCCCCAACTTCTTGAACTTGAGCAACCCGTCCTCAAGAATGTTTGACACTGTGAGGCCTAGCTCGTCCGTGTGGGCCAGCAGCATAAGATGCTTGTTCTTCCGTGTTCCTTCCTTCACGGCAATGAGGTTGCCCAGCGCGTCAACGCGGATCTCGTCTGCGTGAGGCTTCACCTGTTCATGCAGCCATTCAGTAACACCCCATTCACCACCAGGAACCCCAGGCAACATCAAGAGGGGACGAAACGACTTGAGGAATGATTCCATCGCTTAGAGATCACCTACATAGACACGGTACAGACGACATATAAATCGATTCCAGAAGTCTCAATCGATTGTTCTCAATTTTTCACTCTTGATCCGCTGGCATCTTGAGATATTCGATCGATCGCGGCGCTGAGGCCATCCCAATCGCCGAACCCATGAAGCACCCGCGGAACTTCCACCATGATGCTTCCACATTTGAGGCGGGCCCGGCCCAACGCGATGAGCTGCGCCTGATACAGCTTGTGTACGCTGAAGATCTGAGACGGATGGAGGACCGAGACTGCTGTTCCTCGCCCGATGATCTCGACCAACACGACCCAGTTCGGCTGAGTCAGGTTGACTTTTCTGGGGACCATTTTGGCCAAGTGCTCAATGACTTCTCTGTGGGAGAGCTGGCTCCGACGTTTCTCCACCGCGATGCGATAGGTCTCTCCCTCCTCTATCCGCTCGAAAATTGGCTTGACGACTTCGGCTATCCAATCGATCGATCCACCGAGCGATCGATGGTTAAGGGGCTTCATGAAGTGTTTCGCTTCCCCTCGAGTTCTTTAAGTCCACGACTCTTGATTTAAGGCAAGATGACGTGGAGGGGAAACTCGTTGCCCAATTCCGTACGAACGGTCAAGTCGAGGCGTTGCCCGGATGTTACATCACTCTTCGAGAGGTAGATGGTGAGCTTGGCCTGGCTGCCCGGATTGATGGGAGTCTGTCCGAGAGGCGCATCACCGACGGTAACACGGGCACCGGAACCGTATTCAGCCGAGGGACGACCATTTATGAGGACATCGGCTATGGTTGCAGGCCGAGTTCCGCTATTCTTCACCTGGATATGCAATATTATGGATGTCCCTGGAGCTTCAGCCCAAGGGTTCGACAGGATCAGCTGCTCGATGGCTCCCGGCTCTTGTTCCATCTCGGGTGTAATGGATGGGGCCAGGTGCGATGGTCTAGGCTCGTTAGTCTTGAAGATTGATGCGTTTTGAACAACATAGAACCACCCAAACACCATTCCGGCTGCAATGACAACTGCTGTAACAGCGGTCGCCGCCAGACCTCTATTCACCGCACAACGCCGACAGGTAGAGTAAATCGTGAAGGTTAAGGGTTCTGTTCCGCTCTATCTGGAGGCGTCTTCGCACGGACTCACGCTCAACCCAGCGATCTACAGGTCGGGCATCGGAAACATATCAATGATGACCAGCTGTATTGATCGGAAGGGCTTAACTGGCAGATCTAAGATACCTGCACCATCCGCCACTCCCGATAGCCCACGATGGCTTTGATGTGGCCGCGTAGTGATCGGTCTACCTCGGAGTCACCTGTGTCAACACGGAGAGCGGTGTCTCCGAGTTCCTGCATCTTTCCCTTCGTGGCGATAACAATGACCCTGTCTCTGCTGACCTGCTTGATTATCTCTGGGCTAATCTGCTGGTTGCCACGACCGAAAAGTATTCCCTGCCGACCGATCGGCGAGACCACGATCCAGACATTGCCGAAGTCCTTCACCTCCTGCAGAATCCTCGCCTCACTAACATCCTTGATCACTCTTCCTCTCGAGTAGATATCCACACCGAGAAGCGTCTTCTCGACACCCAGAAGATCAGCCAACACTTTAGCGGTCTTGCCAGGCCCAAGCAGGTAGACGCCATCTGGGTCCATGCTCTCTAGCACAGACCTTGCCACCGCGCGTTGGTCCTCGCGTTCGCCAGGCGCGTCCGGGGCTATCTGCTTGACCCCGGCGAGGCGGAGGGGAACAAACGGACCCTTGAGATAGCCGCATATTCTCATAGAGAACCGATCCCTCCGCACGTCTTCTTCATCTGTATCGACAACCTCGAAATTCATCACTTGGGCTTCGCCTCGCAGGTGAGCCGCCACTACCTCAGCCGCATCCTCCGGGGTGGTTGCAAAGACCCCGCTGTACATCTTGACGCCTGACGGAACACCTAGGAAAAGCGCTTCTCCCTTCGCCTGGGAAGCCTCCAACACATCTCGGGCGGTTCCGTCTCCTCCCACAAAGACTATTGGACTCACACTGCGATTCATCATCCTTTGGACCGCCAGCTTGGTGTCCTCGGCGGTTGTGGGTTCTACTATCGGAAGAGGCAGCACATCGGCTTTGAGTTTCAATGAGGTGACTTCGCTCTCACCCATGGGGGCGGGACACGTCGAGACCCGCAAGTCCTTGTCTCCGCAAAGTCTCTTTAGACCTCGAAGAAATGTGACTGCACGCGGCTGCGAGACCCGTTGCGCACCTAACGCGATCGCCCTGGAAACAACGCCGTCTGTGCCTTTGAGTCCTACTCTTCCGCCCATACCTGCAATGGGATTGATGAGGAATCCTATCGTCGCGGAGACCCGAAGCCGGTTGACTGGCACGCCGCATCCAGGAGTTTTGCCGACGTCTGTGCTCTTAGTCTTTATCACAATAGAGCCAAGTCAACAATACTCGCGAAAACCTTTAGAATAGATCCATCCTGATTAAGCGGTGTTTTGGTGCTTTGGGAGTGAGAGAAAGCATGCACGCTGTCGTAAAGACCGGACGTGGCCCTGGAGGCTCGGTTGCCGTGGTCGAGACGCCGAAGATAGGTGACCGTGATGTGTTGGTGAAGGTTGAGGCAGCCACGATCTGTGGAACAGACGTTCACATCTGGCAGTGGAACCAATGGGCGGAACAGCGAATCAAGAAGATACCGCTGATTCTGGGGCATGAATTCGCGGGGCGAGTAGTCGAAGTTGGACAAAGCGTCAGCACCCTTGAGAAGGGCGACATGATATCAGGTGAAACCCACGTCGTCGACGGCACCTGCTATCAGTGTCGAACTGATCGACGGCACGTCTGTCAGAACATGGAGATTCTAGGAGTGGATCGGGACGGCGCTTTCGCAGAGTATCTTGCGCTTCCGGAGGAGAATGCCTGGAAGAATGATCCGAGCCTTGAACCGGAGATCGCTTCTCTCCAGGAACCCCTGGGAAACGCGGCTCACGCAGCACTACCCAAAGACAACATTGAAGACATACCAGGCAACACCGTGGCAGTCCTCGGCTGCGGGCCGATAGGCCTGATGGCGATCGCCGTCGTCAAAGAGTTGGGAGCAAGCCAAGTCCTAGCTACAGCTGGAGGCGGTAACAAGTTACGCCTGGATCTCGCCTCCGCCATGGGGGCAGATCTGGTTATTGACGCACAGAAGGAGGGTGAGCGGGTCGTCTCGAAGATTCTTGCCGCGACCGAAGGCAAAGGGGTCGACGTAATTTTGGAGATGTCAGGCAGCTCATTGGCAGTGAAGCAGGCGTTCGATATTCTCACTCCTGGAGGACGTGTTTCCCTACTTGGCGTGTTCGACAAAACCGTCGAGCTTGACCTTAACAATGCAGTAATCTTCAAAGCAGCCCAAGTCTACGGTATTACTGGGAGGCGAATGTTTCAGACCTGGTATCAGGTCAAGGGCCTGCTCTCAAAACCCGCCTTTAGGAACAAGATCAGACAGTTGATAACGCATCGAGTTCCGATCTTCGAGATTGCCAGGGGCATGGATCTGATCGTCAACAAGCAGGCAGGTAAGGTAGCCCTCAAGCTCAACTGGTATTGAACAGCTTGCCCTGGCGCACCGATGATTTCACGCCACACCTGATGCTTCCGAGTCTTGTAGTCGCCCTCGGATTGATCAGCCGTCGACAAGGAGTCGGCGGAGAATTGAACCGCAGGCTCAGATCAGTCCTAGCCTCTTCCCGCCCTCTTCGAACACCTCGATGGCTTTGTCCAGATGTTTCTTCGTGTGTTTAGCGCATAGTTGAGTCCGAATGCGGGCCTTATCCCGACTAACCATGGGGTATACGATTGGCAGGGCGAAGATCCCTTTCTTCCATATGAATGCTGCCAAATCCTTTGCGGCTTTGCTGTCACCGCACATCACAGGGACGATGGGAGTCTCAGTGCTCCCGGTGTCAAAACCCAGGTCTCGCATGGCTTTGAGGAAATAGTCGCGGTTCTCCCATAACTTCCTGACATGCTCCGGCTCCCTTTCTAGGATGTCTATGGCTGCAATGCAGGCCGCTGCAACCCCGGGGGGCAAAGCGCCGCTCAAAAGCCAGGTGCGGCTCTTGTTGAAAGCAAAGTTCCTCAACTCTTCACTGCCGCTCACATGTCCTCCGACAACCCCGAAGGCTTTGCTGAAGGTGCCCATCTCCACGTGCACCTCATCTCGAGGAAGGTTGAAGTGCGAAACGATGCCGCGGCCACCTTCTCCCAGGACCCCCTCTCCGTGAGCGTCATCGACGTAGACACCAGCTCCGTGCTCCTTGGCGATCTTGGCTATCTCCCTTAGGGGAGCTAGGTCTCCGTCCATACTGAAGACGCCATCCGTCAATATCCAGATGTGCTCGTAGGGGGGCTGGTGCTTCTCGGATTCTTCCATTACGCGTCTTAGGTCCTCCACGTTTTTGTGTCTAAAGACGGCATGCTCTGCGTGTGACAGCCGAACTCCGTCGATGATGGAGCCGTGGTTGAGCTCGTCGGACACGAAGAGGTCGTCTTTACCTGCTAGCTGAGGGATTAGGCCCTCATTCGCCATGAAGCCTGTCTGGTAAGTCAGAGAGGCGGGTGCTCTCTTGAATGCCGCAAGTCGTCGGTCAAGCTCTTCATGCACATCCATGTTGCCGGAGATTGATCTGTCGCTGCCAGCGCCGGCTCCGTATTTTCTGGTAGCCTCTACCATGGCATCGACAACCCTGGGATGCGTCGCTAGGTTCAGGTAGTTGTTGGCGCAGAGCATGATTACTCTTTTGCCATCGACCACACACTCAGGCAGGCTTGGTGACTGCAGAGTCCTGAGCTCCCAGTTTAGATTCTCGGTTACAAGGCGTTGAAATTCCTCTTCCAAATACTTAGTAGGATGCCTCTTCTTCTGGCGCATGGAGATCACTTCCCTGAATGTAGCAAGTGGAATTCAAGGTACCAGCGTCCGACGCCTACTTAAGTCTTGAGCAAACAAGCCTGAGGCAATACGTGGAGCGGCATCGGTGATCGTGATAGGTCGAGAAACTCTCCTCCAAAGCAATGGGAAGGGTCAAGAGCTGTGTCATCAAGCAACATGAGTTTGCGTTAGACATATGACACTTTCCTCCCCAGAAGATCTTTGCATTCTTAGCAGCAGCGACCGACCGGAGGATGGCGAAAACCGGCGAGACACGATGGGGGTAAGGGGATGCCATTATATCTGAGTCCGTGCCTACTCGAACACACGCCGGAGACGTGTTACCCAGTGGGGTTCTTCAAACGAGTACTTGGAGGCAGGGAGAAACGGGAAACAAGGACTATCGACCTTCATGACCTAGACGAATGGCTGAGGAACAAGACCAAAGCCTTGGATGAAAGATGCGTCCCGATTGGCAAGCAGATCCATTCAGAGATCTCCGACCTGCAAACAAAGGTCAAGAAACTTTCCGAGGACCTGCTTCAGCACCACGTTCCAGACGACGTGTTAAGCGCGTTTCGAGCACCTGCTGAGAACGCCCGCAGACACTTTGCGCGAGGAGTCGCGACGATCATAGGCAATATGGAACTGAAGAAACCGATCTCGTATCTTGACGTGGTTTCCTTGCAGTCGATGACCAACGATGCCTTAAACTCGGTACACAAACTTCGGATGCACCAAGGCCGCTATGTAGCGGAGTTCTTTCCGAGCGTGTACAGGGAGATCCTACGTGAGGTAAACCGCCTCCGTTTGCTGGCCAAGCAACTCGAGCATGTCCTCACCGACCAGAAGGAGATATTTGATCTACTTCAGCAGGCCTCATCCGAGAAGAATCAGATGCACGAGAAGCTGCAGCTCCTAGCCGCATCCAAGAGCAGAGAGGCTGATATCGAAGCTGACATAGAGAGAATGACGACGTCAGCCGGCGAGCTTCGAGAAAGGACGAACGAGCTTAGCGGAGCGCGTGAGTATCTCGCTGCCGCCAACCAGCAAGAACAGATCGCGCAGTATAGGGAGAACATAAGTCACCTCGAGCAAGACATCTACAGACAACTCAGCCTACTGTCGAGAACATTCAGGAAGCACATCAAGCACACAGAAAGATCAGACCACCAAATAAATACGCACTCTAGAAGGGTGTTGGAAGGATATCTCAGAGAGCCGACGCAAACTTTCCTGAACGAGGCTGATGGATACCCAGGGCTCAAGGCTTTGCTCATAGAGATACGAAAAGAGGTTATCAATGAAAAACTGCAGTTGCGGGAGAGAAGTCGAGAGAAGACTCTGTCAAACATAGACAAGATTCTCGCCGACGGCTTGATGCCCCTAAAGCGAAAACACCAAGAGTTGAAACAAAAAATCAGACAGATCGAGGGCGAGGTTTCCTCTTCTATCGTCCTGAAGAACCTGAATGCAGCCAAGAGGGATCTGTCCGACACGGAGCACCTCATCAAGAAGTTGAGAGAGGAGAAGGAACACGCCTCTCAGGCGACCAGGTCACTTCGTGAAGATATTGGTCGCCTTCTGCACAATTTAGAAGAACAACTCAGTGGACTCGATGGAGCCAAAATCAAACTAGAAGTCAAAGAAATCGCGGACACAAGAGATCGATCGGTGGACGCGACCTCGCCAACGGAAGACAAGTAATTCGCTGAAAACTCCTGTCGGCGCCGCCGCTTCAAGGTTGGATGCCAGCACCCATCGCCATATGGATCCGCTTCAGGTCCTTCACGACAGCAGTGACTGTTCGTGCGTCAAGACCCAACGCGGGAGCTTCTCTCTCGAAGTGATCCGCCAGATCAAGTACATGCCCATAAGAGTCGGAGACGTTCAAGCTCGTCGTCTTGTATGGATCCTGAAGCATGGCAATCTTCGGCCCCAATGCCCACATTTCTCGATCCACTTTCAACTTGCGCTCTATGTATTCTCTGGCTGATACCTCCCCTGACTCGCATCCAAGCTTCAACTGCTGTAGTTCAAAGGCGAGATTCTCAACCCTCTCGGAGGCTGTCTTGAATAACTTAACTCTGTTTTCATCCAAGTCCTTTGCCTTTTCGAGATACTCAGAGTATATCTCGTTGAAGAGATCCGGGCTCATCTCCCTGGTGAGTAGCATGCGAACTAACTTCACCCTCCAGTTGACCAGAGCTGCCAGTTGATCGCTCAATCGTTTGATGTTGATCTCCTTGGGTAGCACTGCTGCGTCTCCGGGTTTCCTGGGAGACTCCTCACTCTGGATGTTCGAGCCTACCTTCGAGGCGTTCTGCGCTGTCTCTGTCGTCTCCCTAGTCAAGACATCTAATGAAACACCGCCTCACTATATAAGCTGAAGGGGGAATAATGAGCGCAAAAAGCCCCTCACGCCCCATTTCAACCCGATCCATCGATACCCATGGCACTGTGTTCTTGATTGTCGATCGATCGATCGAAGGTGCTACCGGTGAACGTTCATCAACCTGTTTAGCTTTGCGCAGTCTTGTTGCTGACTCCGCACAGATCCACGCTGAGTGGAATCGTACACGGGTTATTCCAGTTTCCGCTTCTTCGATCGAGATCGCCAATGCTCCGCTAGGTCAATCAACCGAAAACTCGGTCACCGTCTTTAGCCGGCATCCGCCTTATTGTTGAAGCAGTCTCGGCAGACCCACGATATCTTGTCAACATACTCTCGAGCTAGCGCTGGATCGTAGTGAGACTTCATGAGCGGAAGCGTCTCTCGAACGGTTCTTCCACATTGTTCGCATTTCTCTGCCATCTTCCTGTCATCTCCTCGAATTGTCCTCCCCCAGATTCGGCGCCTCTTCAAATAGTTTTCGATCGATCATTCACCCCTCCAGCAACACCCAAGATAGTTTACTGAGATCCAAAGCGAATATCCCGGCACCGAAATCTCTTGTTCGACAGTAAGGAGCCAGCGTCACTATCAGGGTCGCTCTCCGAATAACCCTTTATATGAGCTAAGCCGCCTCAGCCTTGCCTTTGGTTGGGGATGAAGTTGCCCGCACTTGAAATGCAGTCTGTCAAGAAAAATTTCGGTGCGATCATGGCCGTGAAAGATCTCACACTGACCGTTGATCAGGGAACTGTGCATGGGCTGCTAGGTCCAAACGGCTCTGGAAAAAGCACGACCATGAGGATGATCTTGGGCCTCCTCAAGCCAGACGCCGGGAATATTAAGGTCTATGGAGTCGACGTCATGAGCAATCCGTTGCAGGTCAAGAGCATGGTTGGCTACGTCCCGGAAAGCCCCAGACTCTATGAGTTCTTGACAGGGTTGGAGTATCTGGACTTTGTCGCAGATGTACACAGCCTGCCGCCGAACATAAAGAAGGAACGCGTAACAGAGTTCTTGGACGCCCTAGAGCTGGAGGGCAGAGAGAATGAGATGATTAGCGGATATTCACATGGGATGAAGCAGAAGATAGCCATAATCGGCGCTCTTCTACACAGG
>Ga0315308_1002495_pt1 | contig 10423 bp, 10 predicted proteins | sample TDP3_MG_FD_203078 | JGI IMG/M metagenome (GOLD analysis project Ga0315308, IMG submission 203078) | Freshwater sediment microbial communities from Lake Towuti, South Sulawesi, Indonesia - TDP3 | ecosystem: Environmental > Aquatic > Freshwater > Lake > Sediment | place: Indonesia: South Sulawesi...
CAGAGGAGATAAAGGCAGGGGATATTATCACCTTTTACTCCCCGCTGAATGAGAAGCTGATGAGTCATAGGGTGGTAGCTGTGGAACATGGCTCGAGTTTTCACTTCCAAACCAAGGGGGATGCCAGTGAGGATGCTGACCCTTTTGTGGTACCAGCTGAGAATGTGGTGGGAAAAGTTTGTCTTCACCTTCCTTACTTCGGCTATGTCACCCAATTTGTCAAAACTCCCTTGGGCTTTCTGCTGACCATATGCCTACCTGGGCTGGTCGTTATCGTCATGGAGATAAGAAATATCCGATGTGTGCTCACTGAGGAGGCAATGGAGAGGAAATACAGGACAAGGTAAGGAGATGAGGGGGAAACAGTGCTTTATTTTGGTTGCAAGCTTGGCAGTAGTTCTCCTGGCAAGTAGCGTTGGGGTAACCCATAGCTCCTTTGTTGACCCGGAGAGCTCCACTGGCAACGACTTCCAAGCCTGGACTTCTAACCAGTGGGTACAAACCACTAAGGCGGAATTTGAAGCCGGGGTTCTAAATCAGGTTGATACTTCGTCAAGCCCCGGGGATGTTAAACTTGCCATTAGTTCAAATTGGTATAACTCAAGTTGGGCATACAGGAAAAAGATAACTATCAACTATACCAAGGTTGGTGCTAACCTGACGGACTTCCCTGTCTTGGTAAGTCAGGCTTCCGATGCTGACTTGGCTTCTGATGCTCAGGATGATGGCGATGATATCCTTTTTACATCTTCCAATGGGACTAGTAAGCTAAGCCACGAAATAGAAAAATTTAATGGAGGTACCGGGGAATTAGTCGCCTGGGTTAAAGTCCCCACCCTTTCCTCATCAACTGATACCGATATTTATATGTATTATGGCAACTCCCAAGCCAGTAATCAGCAGAACGCCGCGGGTGTTTGGGATAGCAATTATAAAGGGGTTTGGCATCTTCATTCTAACTTTTTGGACTCCACCTCTAACAGTAATACTGGCACGAACAGTGGTTCAACAAATACAACGGGAAAAATTGCAAATGCTCGGAGTTTTGATGGGGTTGATGATTATATCCAGGTGAGCCCTAGCACCAGTATAAACAATCCATTTTCTGCTGGCGGCACCATATCCGCTTGGATCTACCCAACAGGTTGGGGAGAAAATAATTTTGGACGAATCGCATGTAAGTCAACAACTACCGGTTCAGGTAATGGGTGGGCTTTTCACCTTGCCAATGGAGCCCCCGCTACTGCTGCTCTCGGATTTGCCAGGGGATTCAGTACAACATATGGTTATTGGTACACTCCAGCAAACTCTCTTAGCCTCAATACCTGGTGGCACGTTGTAGTTGTTTATAATGATAGTTTAACGACTAACGATCCACTTCTCTATATAAACGGAGTATCACAAACCCTTGCAGAATATTCAACTCCTGCTGGGACTGCACAAACAGATGAGCTTAATAATATGCGCATTGGGAATGTTGCCTTCGATACCATCCGAACCTTCGCCGGCAAAATCGACGAAATCCACATCTCCAAAGTCGTCCGTTCTTCTGGTTGGATTGCAACCTGCTACAACAACCAAAATTCTCCTTCTACTTTTTATTCAGTAGGGGCAGAGCAGGGCTCTTCCAGTTTAGGTACTATTGCCTCTCAAGTTCTCAATACTGGGGTAACTGGAGCCAGATGGGACGCCCTATTCTGGGATGAAACACTTGAGTCAGGTACTAACATTACATTTGAGGTGAGAGCCAGCAATACCTCATTTGCTAAAGATGCCGCCACCCCCTCCTGGACTCCGGTCACTTCGGGACTGCCTTCAGGACGATACAAGCAGTGGCGGGCAACCTTGACTACCTCTGATATATCCAAAACTCCAACCTTGCACGAGGTTAGGGTTTATTACTATTAAGGCGCAGATTTTAAATCTGTGCCTCTTTGTTCCTTGGTAGCGGGGGTTGGATTCGAACCAACGACCTTTGGGTTATGAGCCCAACGAGCTTCCTCTGCTCCACCCCGCGCCGCATTTAAGTATAATCTTTGGGCTTATAGAGTGTCAAGGCATTTATGAAGAGATTGTTTAGCAACCTATCCCCCTAACCCCCTTATGCAAGGACTTCATCTACCTCTTTCAGGGAAGGGGGAGTGTAGGTAAGAGAGGGGCTTCGCCCCTCTCTAAAGTCTCTTTCTCTCTCATGATGGAATATATATCCATATTACGGAAGGTCAAAGGGAGGCGGAGCCTCCCTTATATACCCAATTCCCCCTCCCTTTATAAGGGAGGGGGATAAGGGGTGGGTTAATAAACAACCTCTTATGAGCTCGGTTTAATCTTGTCTCTTCTTTTTTGCTTCCGGTGGTTTGCCAAAGTCACGCCACCAGGCTTTAAGCCGGTCTACAATTGTTTTCTCATATCCCTGGTCGCTTGGTGAGTAGTAGCGTTTGCCCTGAAGGGAATCGGGCAGGTTTTGCTGCTCAACAAAGTGTTCCGGGTAGTCATGGGCATATTTATATCCTTTGCCATAGCCCATCTCTTTCATTAGCGGGGTCACTGGATTGCGCAGGTGTAGCGGCACCGACTCACTGGTGCCTTGCTTAACTTCCTCCTGAACCTTAGAGTATGCTTGATACAGGGAGTTGCTTTTGGGAGCGGTAGCTAGATAGACAGCCGCCTCGGCTAGAGCCAGGTTACCCTCAGGCATGCCAATGAAGTGGACGGCTTGCTGGGCTGCCATGGCGATTACCAGTGCCTGGGGGTCAGCCATACCTACATCCTCTGAGGCAAAGCGAACCAGCCGGCGGGCAATATAGAGCGGGTCTTCCCCCGCCTCGAGCATCCTTGCCAGCCAGTATAAAGAGGCATCCGGGTCTGAGCCTCGCATTGACTTATGGAGGGCAGAGATAAGGTCATAATGTAGCTCCCCCGCCTTATCGTAGCGCAGCGCCCGGTGCTGGACAGCGTCTTCAATAGTCGGTAGTGTGATATACCGCTTTCCCTCGGCATTGGGTGGTGTAGTCAACGCTGCCATCTCCAGGGCATTAAGGGCAACCCTGGCGTCATTGTTTGCCATGGTGATAAGGTGGCTCAGGGCTTCGGGAGCCAGCTCTACGTTTAGTGTGCCCAGACCCTTAAGTTTATCCTTCAGTGCTCGCAAAAGTATGACGTTAATTTCATCGTGGGTAAGGGGGTTAAGGGTGATAACCTGGCACCGGGAAAGCAGGGGAGAAGTAACCTCAAATGATGGGTTTTCGGTAGTCGCTCCGATAAGGGTGATGGTGCCGTCCTCAACATAGGGCAGAATAGCATCCTGTTGAGCTTTGTTGAAGCGATGAATTTCGTCTATAAATAGTATGGTCCGTTTTTGGTACATCTTATGGCGTTCCTTGGCTTCTTCTATTATCCGGCGCAAATCAGAGACACCGGCACTGACGGCACTTATCGGGCTGAAGTGTGAGTTAGTGGTATTGGCGATGATGTAAGCCAGGGTGGTCTTGCCGCTGCCCGGCGGACCCCACAGGATGAGCGATGGTAGCTGACCGGCTTCAATCGCCTTCCTCAGCACCCGCCCCCTGCCGACAATGTGCTCCTGACCAACAAAGTCGTTAAACGTAGTCGGTCTCATTCTGGTGGCTAATGGCGCCTCCTGCCCTTTTAGTTCCTCAGATTTTTGTTCAAACATATCCATGAATCATCCTCACCCCCTTAATCCCCTCTCCTAATTAAATCCCTCTCGCTCTCCCTTTAAGAAAGGGAGAAGTTCTCCCCCTTTAGTAAAGGGGGACTCAGGGGGATTTCCCCCAGGGGCTTCGCCCATTTAAAACTCCCCGTTATTTAGGTATTAATATCCCCTGATTTTCTCCAAAGCCGCTTCTGCTTGTGCTCGAACAAGCTCCTCTTCATCGTTCAGAGCTTGAGTAAGAGGTTCTATTGCTCTTTCATCTCCTATCTTTCCGAGAGCCCATGCTGCCTCCTTTCGAACCCACCAATCTTCATCCTTCAGCGCCTGGATGAGAGGCTCCACTGCCCTGGCATCCCCTATATGTCCAAGAGCCCCCGCTGCTTCCCCTCGAACACCCTCACTTTCATCCCCCAGAAGAGCCTGGATTAGTGGTTCCACCGCCCTGGCGTCCCCTATCTCTCCCAGAGCCTCTGCTGCGTTACTTCGAACGTACCAATCTTCATCCTTTAAAAAATGTATCAGCACTGAAACCTCATCGATACCAGATTTGCTGGCAATGATTTTGCTGGCAATGATTTCGCCTAAACATTTGAAATACACCTGGGCTTCAAAATTATCAACCGCATCCGAATACAAACTCCCTGATAAAACATATCCAGATGTAACAGCATATATTTCCGTTTCAAACATCCTGTTCTCTGCTTTGTCCTCTAACCTTAAATTACAGGTGATACGAGTCCCGTAACCACCTGATGTATAAAGTGCGCCTTGTGTCTCTTTGTAGTCCACAAACAATATAGCGTCGTAATCTGTGCTGTCTGGCGGGACCACATCAAAACCTGCTTTTTCCAGTTTCTGCTTTATCGCGCTGTAGATATCATACGGTTCGCCACGCCAGGCGGATGCCGTGGCTTCTATTTTAATTGAACCTAATATTATCTTCACGCTAACTTCAGTTGGGTCCGATAAACCATCATTGTCTGAAACTGTAAGTTTAACGTTATAAGCTCCGATATCTGAGTAAGTATAGGTTATGGTTTCTCCTGACGCCGTGTCGCCATTACCAAAGTCCCATTCATAGGAAGTTATATTTCCATCTGAATCAGTAGATGCTGCGCCACTGAATGTTATGCTTTCGCCAAATTTTACCGTGCTCGGGGTTGCCGATATTTGCGCCACTGGCGGGTATCGTGGTGGTGACGCTGGTGTCTCTTCTGGTAGTGTTGGTGTCTCTGGTGGTGCTGGCTTAGCACATCCGCTAATTATCATGACGGCTGATATCAGCAATGCCGCTATGGACAGGCGTATTATTTTTTGGTTCATTTCTATTTATACCTCTTTACCTCGAAGCGGTAGAGTTTTATTGGCTCGTCGGGGAATATGCCTGCCTTATGGCGGCAGATTTCAATTTGATAGTCCGCGCTGTCCACCCCCTCAAGGTCGGGCAGGAGTAGCCCCTTGCGCATGCCGCACTCTACTATGACCCCGTACTTCCTGGGGTCTAGCTGGTCTTGGCTGTCTATCGGCTCGGGCTTGGTCAGGACGTCCACCTTATATTCAAGGTCTTTAAGCTCGTTGGGGGCGACGGGTGGGAAGCGTGGGTCTCTGGTAGCTGAGCTGATGGCGTTGGCAATAGTCTCCTGAGCCACATTATCCCTGGTCGGTTCAAAGGTGCCAATGCAGCCCCTTAATTGCCCGAACTTATGGATGGAGACAAAGACCCCGGCTCTCTGTTTCATCTCTGGGGTGAGCTCTTCCAGCTCAGGAATGTTGCCCTCTTTAACAAAGGCCTCCACGGTATCCTTGGCTAAACTTGCCAGTGGCGATATCCCCCTTAGTATTACCCCGGCGTAGCCGACCACGCTGGTATAATCGCCGGTAGTATCACCGCTGGTCTGGTATTTAACCAGCTCCGCCCTCCTCGCCCCTAATTCTTTAGCCGCCGAGATAAGACTGACTGCCGGGGCATAGCCACACATTGATATTCTTAATTCATCAACCCGTCTTAGCAGTTCATCCTCTTCCAAATTTAATATGGCTTCTATAGCCTGGGTATCCTTCCACTGAGCCGATTCCTGCGGCTCGTAATGGGTCATGTCACTTGAGGCTATGATTACCACCTCTTTATTTAAGTCCTTAATGGTTTTGGCTATTTCCCTGCCGATTTCCCTGTAGGTAGCACCAGTAAAGTAAGATAGCATGATGGGCACCAGCCTGAAGTCTTTTTTGAAATATTGCAGGAATGGTAATTGGACCTCAATGGAGTGTTCATATTGATGGGCTTTAGCGTCCTCTTCTAGGTAGCTGGATGTAGCTAAAATCTGCTTAGCCAGTTCTGAGTCAATCTCTACCTCTCCCAGGGGTGTTTTCCATACCCCCTCGGTCATGATGCTAAGCGGTCTCCCCATCCCGGTGTGGTTGGGACCGATAATAATGAAGGTGTCCTTAAATTTGATTCTGGATATAGTGGCACCGGCTACCGGTCCCGAGTAGATATACCCGGCATGAGGCGAGAGCAGACCGATTACTTCCTCCTTTTCTGCTTTTTCGTCAACCATCCCCCGAATCATCTCTTTTAGCTGGGAAGGTGAGTCGGGATAGAATTGCCCGGCTACCACCGGCTGCCTAATCATCTTCCTGCCTCCTTTGCCACAGATGTCCTGAAATTAAGCTCAGCGCCGCAGAACTTGCACCTTGAGTCTTCCAGACCGATTACCTTGGTTTGATAACCGAGCCTTTCTACGATAAGTCTACCACAGGAGTAGCAGAAGGTACTCTCGCTCTTATGTCCCGGGACGTTACCGGCATAGACAAACTTAAGCCCGGCATTCTTCCCGATATTATAAGCACGCTCCAGGGTAGAGACAGGGGTTGGGGGTAGGTGCGTCAGATGATAATTAGGGTAGAACCTGGTTACATGCCATGGTGTTAGCTCACCCAGCTCATTTCTTATCCAGTTAGCAATGCCCTCAAGTTGCTGGTCGTCATCACTCATGGTGGGTATGATGTTGGTAACCACCTCAACATGCATATTCCACTTTTCTTTAGCCCGCTTAGCCACCTCCAGGACCCCCCGCCATCGGGTTACCTTGGCTAGCTTGCGGTATAGGGTGTCAGTAAAGCCCTTAACATCCACCCGCCAGGCATCAAGATATGGTCCGATAGTGTCCAGCGCCTCAGGGGTGAGGTAGCCATTGGTTACATAGACAGTGTAGAGGTTATTCTCCTTAGCCAGCTTGGCTGAGTCGAGGGTATATTCAAACCAGATGCTGGGCTCGTTGTATGTCCAGGCAATGCCCTGGCAGTGGTATTGTTTTGCCAGTTCTACGGCTAGTTGGGGCTGGACTTCTCTGGAGCCCCGCCACGGCTCATTAATCTCGGGGCAGGAAATTTCCCAGTTCTGGCAGTCTTGGCAGTGGAAGTTGCACCCCCAGCCGCCCAGAGAGAAGACTGAACTGGTGGGGAAGAAATGAAATAGGGGCTTCTTTTCAATCGGGTCAACGGCTACCGACGATGCCTTGGCGTAGTTCTGGTTGTAGAGCTCCCCATCCCGGTTCTGGTACATGCGGCAAACGCCAAACCCATTCGGGCTTATAGCGCAGCGCCACTGGCAGATATTGCACCGCACCCTGGAATTTGGCAGCTTTTCATAAAGCACTGCCTCACGCATGGTTTCTGCCATTTGTACCATAATTTAATTATATCACCCAGCTACTATCAATTATAGTCTGGATTTATTGACCCTCACCCCCTTAATCCCCCTCTCCCTTGAGGGAGAGGGGGAAGGATAATAAAAAGAGGGGCTGGCGCCCCTCTTATATAACTGAATTTCCCCTCATAATTAGGAATATATATCCATATCATGGAGGGTCAAAGGGAGGCGAAGCCTCCCTTATATAATTGATTCCCCCTTCCCCTTATCAAGGGGAAGGGGATAAAGGGGATGGGGTTACATAATAAAAATCAAAAGGTGAGGTAGATAAAGAATGTCTTGACTGTCTGGCTATTGGCAGGTAGACTTGATTGAGGCGGTGGATAATCAAGGAGAAAATGTATGATTAAGCTGGAGGATATCACTAATGCCCGGCAGGTTATAGCTGGTCGAGTCCACAGGACACCGATGGTGTCTTCTATGACCTTAGGCAGGCGAACTAACACCCACCTTCATTTCAAGGCAGAGGTGTTTCAGAAGACGGGCTGTTTCAAGCCTCGGGGGGCGATTAATAAGCTACATCATTTGACCGAGGAAGAAAGAAAACGGGGGGTTATCACTATTTCGTCGGGAAACCAGGCACAGGGGCTTGCCTATGCCGCCTCTTTATTTGGTGTCTCGGCGACAGTGGTCATGCCGCACACTACCCCAGCTAACAAGGTTAACGCCACAAAAGGCTATGGTGCTGAAGTGGTTCTTACTGAAAGGGCTCTGCTTCCAACCTGCCTGGAGATTCAAAAGGAACGTAACTTGACCTTTGTCCACCCCTTTGACGACCCCCATGTGGTGGCTGGTCAGGGGACGATAGGGCTGGAAATCTTGGATGACCTGCCCGAGGTTGATGCTGTTTTCGTCCCTGTTGGTGGAGGTGGCTTGATTTCAGGGATTGCCACCGCTATCAAGTTGAAGAAGCCAGCGGTCAAGATTGTGGGGGTGGAGCCCATCGGTGCCTCAGCTATGTGGCAAAGCCTGCAGCGGAAGGCGGTGGTTCATTTAGACAGAATGGACACTATTGCCGAGGCGTTGGCTGCCCCCTTCGTTGGCGAGCTCAATCTGGCTCTAGTCCAGAAGTATGTTGATGAGCTGGTCCTGGTCTCAGATGACGAAATGATAGAAGCAATGGGCTTACTCCTGGAATATTGTAAGATTTTAGCCGAGCCGGGGGGAGCTGCTGGGTTTGCTGCCCTCCTGTTCAAAAGGGCTAACATTCCCAGCGGTTCTGAGGTGGCTTGTGTGCTCAGTGGGGGAAACATTGACCTAAGCCGCTTGGGGCACTTTTTAAAGAGGCGGTAGTTAGGACTTGGTGGATAATGAAGGTTATTGGGCTTACTGGTGGCATAGGCAGTGGTAAGAGCACGGTGTCTCGGTTCTTGGCGGGACTGGGCGCCATCATCGTAGATGCCGATAAGGTAGGGCACGAACTACTCAAGCATGATACTGAGGTGTGGCGTGAAGTGGTGGCTGCCTTCGGCAAGCAGGTTCTTACCCCTGGTGGCGATATTGACCGTAAAAAACTAGGTGAGATAGTATTTAGCCACCCCAAGTCTTTATCCCGGCTAAATCAGATAATGCATCCCCGGATGTATGGCATGGTTAAGGCTCAGCTTGAGGGCTACCGAAGGCGAGGGGTGGGGGTGGTGGTGCTTGAAGCCCCGCTATTGATTGAAGCTAACTGGACTTCATTGGTTGATGAGGTCTGGGTTACGGTTGTGTCTCAGTCCACGGTGTTAAGGCGGCTTAAGGAAAAGTTCAGGCTGTCCGAGCCGGAAACTCTAGCTCGCATTCACTCCCAGCTACCGACAGAGGAACGGATAAAGCATGCTGATGTCATTATAGATACTGATTGTGACCTTGATGAGTTAAGGGCAAGGGTAAAGCAGTTGTGGGAGGGACTTCGCACCGGCGGTTGACACCCTTCATAGCAATTGGTAAAATGTTATGTTTAGCGGAGGTGGGAAAGATTTACGCTATTATTGAGACTGGTGGTAAGCAATATAAGGTTACCCCGGGTCAGACCATAGATGTAGAACGCCTGGAAGTGGCTGAGGGTAATACCATTGAGCTAGACAGGGTATTATTTATCGCTGATGGTGACCGGGTAACCGTAGGCAAACCCACTATTGAGGGAGCCAAGGTAATCGCTACCTCACAGGGGGAGGGCAAGGGGAAGAAGATTATAGTCTTCAAGTTTAAGCCGAAGGTGCGTTACCGCCGGAAGATGGGGCATCGTCAGCTTTATACTAGGCTGACTGTAGATAAGATAATTGAGCCGGGGGCGATTCAAGCTGAGCCGGTGAAAAAAGTTCGGCGGCGCAAGAAAGAGGTGATTGAAAGTGGCGCATAAAAAGGGAGGCAGTTCCAGCCGCTACGGTCGGGATAGCAAGTCTAAGCGGCTTGGAGTGAAGCGATACGCCGGGCAGAGTGTTCACGCCGGGACTATTTTGGTCCGGCAGCGGGGCACACGTATTCGCCCGGGTAATAATGTGGGTGTCGGCAAGGATTATACTCTCTACGCTCTTATTGATGGTGTGGTTAAGTTTGAGCCTGACACTAAAAACAGGCGGAAGGTTAGCGTTTACGCTAGCTAAGAAGTAAGGTTTTTGGTCGGAACAGAAAGGAGTTTATCCCAGTGTTATTTCATGTAAAGCACGTTCACACCTTCGAGACTTGCCCAGCAAAAACCGGGATGGTTTCAAAGACTTTCGGCACTATCGCGCGCCCAGAGCATGCCAAAGAGGTCGGGGTGAAGGTTTTGGGTATGTATGCCGATGCCCCAGCTCACATAACCTACTTCATCCTTGACGCAGATACTGCTGAGAAAGTTGGGAAATTTTTACTCCCCATATTGACGATTGGGACAGCTGAGATAACACCGGTAACTGACCTGGCAGAGGAAGTAAGAAGGAAAGTGGAAGAGGCTAAGAAAATCTGACACCAAGCCTAAAGAAAGTTAGATATAAGGTAAGTGGCTAATGAAAGACAAGATTCATCCTAAATATTATATTGATGCCAAGGTAATTTGTTCTTGTGGCAAT
>Ga0315308_1002496_pt1 | contig 10422 bp, 7 predicted proteins | sample TDP3_MG_FD_203078 | JGI IMG/M metagenome (GOLD analysis project Ga0315308, IMG submission 203078) | Freshwater sediment microbial communities from Lake Towuti, South Sulawesi, Indonesia - TDP3 | ecosystem: Environmental > Aquatic > Freshwater > Lake > Sediment | place: Indonesia: South Sulawesi...
CAGCGATAACATTCGTTTCATTGGAAATAGGCAAATACATTGCAAGCAAGAGACGTAAAAAATAGTGCATAGCTTAGGAAAAGCTTAAATCCAAAAACACTGCGAAATCAGCGTCCACTAACGAAAACGGAAGGCTTGAAAGGCAATGAGCGAAAAAACCGCAAATCCTGCTCCGCTTGGATTACTGGGTTTCGGAATGACAACAGTTCTTCTGAACTTTGTTCACAATGCTCGACTAGGTTCAATCGACGGCATGATTCTCGGAATGGGCATATTCTACGGTGGTCTAGCACAGATTATTGCAGGAATACTAGAGTACAAGAAGGGCAACACATTTGGAACAACGGCGTTTACGTCGTATGGATTGTTTTGGTTATCTTTTGTAGCTCTTAATTGGCTCGGAATGGGTGATGTTGCAGGGCGTGTAATCTGGCCTTTCTTCGGAGGAATGACACCATGGCAGATAAGTCAAGAAGCATTTGCAGCCTACTTCTTCATGTGGGGACTCTTCACCTTCGTCATGTTTTTCGGAACGCTCAAAGCCAACCGTGCACTACAATTCGTTTTCATGAGCCTGGCAATATTGTTCTTCTTACTTGCAGCTAAATCAGCGATTCTCGCCTACACATCAATGACTACGGCAAACTTACAACTTTTTACCCGCGTAATCGGATTTGAAGGTATGATATGTGGAATGAGCGCAGTCTACCTAGCCCTAGCAGAAGTACTGAACGAAGCCCACGGAAAAACTGTGCTACCAGTATGCCCAGTAAGTTGAAAAATATCTTCATACATTTCTATTTTTAAAAAGATCTAAAAAGGTTTATATTTTCGAAATAAGCCTTCCACAAAATTCATAGAAGGTTGAAGAAATGTCAGAAGCTAGCTTGCCGTTTAATGAGAAAGTGCTTCCTGTGAAAATCCTGAAAGACGAGTGGGAAAGATCGATACGAACTCCGGAAGAGTTTTGGGCTGAAAAGGCGAAAGCTATTGATTGGTTCAAAACATGGGACAAAGTGCTAGACGATTCAAACCTGCCATTCTACAGATGGTTCAAAGGAGGAGTTTTGAACGTTTCCTATAATGCATTAGACAGGCATCTGAAAACCCCTAAAAAGAACATGCTTGCGTACATTTGGGAAGGCGAACTTGGAGAAGTCAGAACCTACACGTACTATCAACTTTACAGGGAAGTCAACAAACTCGCACAGATTTTTAAGAATTTTGGACTTAAAAAAAGTGATAGAGTTGCTGTCTATCTGCCAATGATTCCAGAACTTCCAATAACATTACTCGCCACAGCAAGAATAGGAGGAGTCCACACAGTAGTCTTTTCAGGATTCAGTGCAGAAGCCCTTGCGGACAGAATAAACGATTGCGAGGCAAAAGTACTGGTGACTGCGGATGGGGCTTATAGACGTGGAAAAACTGTTCAACTAAAAGAAACAGCAGACCGAGCATTAGGAAACACACCGAGCATCCAAAAAGTCATAGTTGTGAAAAGGACTGGGCAAAACGTTCCAATGAAAAATGGGCGAGACTACTGGTATAACGATTTAATAGCCGAAGTCGAACCGAACGCCTATGTTCCGCCTGAACCAATGGAAGCCACAGAACCACTCTTCATACTCTATACTTCTGGAACAACAGGCAAGCCTAAAGGAGTCCAACATGGCATTGGTGGCTACTTAGTATGGGGATACTGGACACTCAAATGGGGTTTTGACCCAAATGAAATGGATATATGGTGGTGCACTGCAGACATAGGCTGGATTACTGGACACACATACAATGTTTATGCGCCGTTGGCGCTAGGAATAACATCTTTTATTTTTGAAGGCACGCCAGATTACCCCGCTCAGGATAGATGGTGGGACATCATTGAGAGACATGGAATAACAATACTCTACACTACGCCTACAGCAATCAGAATGTTCATGAAATTCGGAGAAGAATGGATACACAAACATGACTTAAGCACTCTTAGATTATTAGGAACAGTGGGCGAACCAATAAACCCCGAGGCATGGAGATGGTATTACCGAGTTATTGGAAAAGAAAAATTGGCAATAATAGATACATGGTGGCAAACTGAGACAGGTGGATTCATGATATCCCCTCTGGCAGGACTCGAGCTTGTACAATTGAAACCAGGATCAGCAACATATCCATTGCCGAGCGTACTCGCAGAAGTCTACGACGAAAAAGGACAAACGACACCAATAGGGAAAAGAGGGTTTCTGGTGATCAAGACGCCTTGGCCAGGCATGCTTGAAACCTTGTGGAAAGACCCTGAAAGGTACAAGCAAGCGTACTTCGGAAGATGGTCAAATATCTATTACACAGGCGACTATGCAGTGAAAGACCCAGATGGTTACTTCTGGCTTCTTGGAAGAGCTGATGAAGTTCTAAAAGTAGCTGGACACAGAATAGGCACCGTTGAACTTGAAAGCGAATTAGTTTCATATCCTGCAATTTCAGAAGCAGCAGTCATGGGTAAGGAAGACCCAATTAAAGGAGAAGTTCCAGTAGCCTTCGTCGTACTGAGAAGTGGGTTTTCACCATCCGATGAACTACGCGCAGACATTATAAAACATATCAGAAACACGATTGGTCCTATAGCCACACCAGAAGCAATAGTTATTGTCAATAAGTTGCCGAAGACACGCAGTGGAAAAATCATGCGAAGACTCCTGAAAGCAGTATTGTCTGGGGCCTCTTTAGGCGACGTTTCAACATTGGAAGACGAAGCTTCAATTGAAGAAATAAAAGCAACATACGATGAACTGAGGAAGCAATTAGGACAAAAGTAGTTGAAAATTTCCCCAACTCGTTTTTCAAATTCTAAGTTACTGCGTTCATAGACAATTTTTGCATTGCCGTGAGCATAGAGTGGCGGCAATAATGTTTCCAGGCTAAATGTACAGATGCGTGGCCTTTTGTATATGCAAAAGAAGGGAAAAACAATCGAATTAAAAAAGGAAGCGTGTGAAAACTCAGCATAGGTCTAATGATGCCTTCGCAAGATCTTCATCAACTGGCTCCATCTTAAAACCTTTTTTAGTGCACAGATTAATCATCTTGAGATTGTTGGAAATTACATAGCCATAAATTGTTTTCAAATCCATATCCTTTCCGATCTCAACAATATAATCAATTAGCTTTCCCCCAAGCCCAAGTCCTTGCCACCCGTCTCCAACAACCACAGCGAACTCCCCTCGCTTTCCGCCAGGTTCCAAAATAACCCGCGCAACACCGATGATTTTCCTCTTGTCTTCCTGTATTTCTGCGACTATGGCAATTTCGCGGTCATAGTCTAAATTACAATACCTAGTTAAGGTTTCATGGGACATATCTTTAATCAGCTGGAAAAATCGGAACCGCATCGTTTCTTCTGAAAGGGACATAAACAGGTCATTCAAGAGAGTTTCGTCTTCTGGCTTTATTGGACGAAGAGAAACTGCAGTTCCATTCTTCAACTTCCATTGAGCAACATATTTCGTAGGGTAAGGAGCGATTACGAGATGTTCATGTGAATGAGGTTTCTGCGAAATCTTCTCCTTGTCTATGACTATGCGAGCATCGACAGCTGTTGCGCTACTTCCATCCACAATTAGAGGGTTTATATCCATTTCTTCTATTTCAGGGAAGTCTATAACGAGCTGTGAAAACTTCACTAGGATTTCTTCGAGAAGCTTTAAATTAAGAGAATATCTACTCGACTCCAAATGTTTGTAAATCGCGGTTTGCTCGACAAGCCGTCTTGCGAGTATCTGATCTAGCGGTGGAAAACCTATGCGCGTATCTTTCACTAGTTCTGTTGTGACTCCGCCCATCCCGAATATGATCACTGAACCAAACTGAGGGTCTTTCTTTGAGCCGATTAACAGTTCGCATCCCCTTTTCTGAATCATGCGTTGAATGACAACGCCTTGGAATTCTGCTTCTGGGCTGTAGCTCCTAACCCTTTCAGCCAACTCGTTGAAAAACGTTCTTACCTCTGCTGGTGACCATACGTTCAGAATGACTCCTTCAGCTTTGGATTTATGGGTTATTTGCGGTGAAAGCGCTTTCATAACGACAGGGTATCCAAGCTCAGAGGCCATGGCTTCAGCTTCATCAGAAGTTTTTGCAATCAGAGTTTTTATTATTGGAATTTTGTATGCTTCAAGGAACTGTAAAGACTCAGGCTGATTCAGAACTTTCCGTCCTTCATTGTAAGCTCTCCTTAGAATGTCTTTAAGAGATGTCGGAATTGATAATTCTACAGAAAGCTCTTCCGGAGTTTGATATAGAAGCTCCAAGTTTTGGGTGTAGCTATACATATACATGAAAGTGGAAACGGCTTGTTCCGGCGTCGTAAATGCTGGGATACCATTCTTCCTTAAGATTTGTCTAGCTTTCCAGCAAATGTCTTCACCCATCAGTGATGTCAGAACGGGTTTTGTCGTGTGCTTAGAGGCTTCCACGATCACTCTGGCAGTTGCGAGTGGGTCAGCTACTCCTTGTGGAGTGTATATTATCAAAAAGCCGTCGCTGTTAGGATCTTTGAAGCAGATTTCCATGACTTTTCCGAACCTTTCTGGAGCGGCTTCTTCCAATATGTCAATGGGGTTCATAATGCTACAATAGGCAGGCAGAACGCTCATTAAGGCTTGATCCGTTTCACGACTCAATGGCGAAAGCCTTCCTCCTCTAGCGAAGAGAAAATCCGTAGCCATAATCCCGGGTCCTCCGGCGTTGGTTATTATGGTGAGATTTGGACCTTTTGGATTTGGCTGCATCGCCAACGCTTCCGCACAGTTAAAAAGATCATTTATCGCTTCTACACGAACCACTCCTGCACGCCTAAAAGCAGCATCATAAACCGCGTCCTCCCCGCATAGTGCACCAGTATGAGAAAACGTTGCCCCAGCACTCTTAGGGTATCGGCCTGCCTTCACAACTACAATCGGTTTGGCCCTTGCAAATCCCCTTGCTGCACTCATAAACTTCCGTGCATCCTTGATAGACTCCACGTAAAGCACAATGCTTCTTGTCTGAGCGTCCGCTCCAAAGTAATCAAGCAAATCTCCAAGATCTACATCAAGCATTGAACCCGTTGAAACTACAGCGCTAAACCCTATATGAGCCTCTGAAGCCCAATCCAGCACAGAAGCGCACAATGCTGCACTTTGTGATATAAATGCTATTTTTCCGGGCATGGCCGCTTTGTTTGCAAAGGTGGCGTTAAGTCTTATTCGTGGTCTCATAATCCCGAAGCAGTTTGGTCCTATAATGCGAATATTGTATTGGTTTTTAAGCTGAAGAATTTGTTTCTCAAGAGCTTCCCCCTCCTTTCCAGCTTCTCTAAAGCCTGCTGAGACAAGAATTATTCCAGAAACTCCAGCTTTTCCACACTCCTCAACGATCTGTGGAACAGTATGTGCTGGAGTGGCTATAATTGCTAGGTCTACTTTCCATGGAATTTTGGTGACGCTTGGATAGGCGGTTATGCCCTGAACTGTGGATCTAAAAGGGTTGACGGGATAAACTGCTCCGTTATACCCTACGCCAATCAAATTTCTGAGCAATCTAGCACCTACAGAGCCTTCTCTGTCGCTCGCTCCGATGACGGCTATTCTCTTAGGATGGAAAATTCTGTCCAAATTTTCAGTTCCCACTTCGCGGTGACCCCCCCAAAGAAAGCGCTTTTTACTTATACTATGTACAATCTATATTTTTAATCTTCCTAGTCGACTTCCTAATTATACGACTGGTCTTTTTCCGCATTGTCATTTCTAACTTCTACTAGATCAGGGTAGGAATCTCTTACGATCCTTGAAAGCGAAAATACAAATCTAGCCTTGATTCTCTTTTACATCACATTAAAAATGGATTTACGGACAGATCCTCGTCATTGTTCTCGGGAACGGTATTGTTTCCCTTATGTGTTTTAGCTTGCAAATCCACATCACGATTCTTTCGATTCCCAACCCGAACCCTGAGTGTGGCACGGAACCATATTTTCTTAAATCCAAATACCATTCGTAAGCTTCTCTCGGTAATCTGAACTCTTCGATCCTTTGCTCAAGTAATTTCAAGTCATGAATTCGTTCACTTCCGCCTATAATTTCACCATACCCTTCAGGGGCCATCAAGTCGGCACAAAGCACAACTCGTGGATCATCTGGATCTGGTTGCATGTAAAATGCTCTGACTTTCGTTGGATACCTATGGACAAACACAGGCTTCTCAAATTTTAGGGAAATGAACCTCTCATGCGGTGTCCCGAAATCCTCTCCCCACTCTATTTTGTACTTAGCTTTCTGCAGCATTTCTATCGCTTCGGAGTAACTTATTCTATCGAATGGAGGTTCAACTTCTTTCAAGGGTTTTACATCTCTCTTCAAAACGCCTAGCTCTCTACTTCTTTTTTCCAAGGTACTCTCCACGATGTAAGTTACCATCTCCTCTTGTAGCTTCAGGTTATCCTCCAAAGTGAAGAAAGCCATTTCAGGCTCGACCATCCAAAACTCTGTCAAGTGGCGCGCAGTCTTCGATCTTTCTGCTCGAAAAGTTGGGCCGAAGCAGTATACCTTGCCGAAAGCTGCAATCGTAGCTTCAACATAAAGCTGCCCGCTTTGAGTTAGAAAAGCCTTGCCCCCAAAATAAGGAACCTCGAACAAAGTCGCCACTCCCTCCACAGAAGATGGGGTAAGAATCGGTGAATCTGTCAATGTGAAGCCTCTTTCGTCGAGGAAATCTCTACATGCTCTTGTGACTTCTGCTCTCACTTTCAGTATCGCGATCTGCTTTGGACTTCTTACCCATAATTGCCTAAATCCCATGAGGAAATCGATGCCGTGCTCCTTCTTACCTACAGGATATTCTTGTGCTGCCAATTGAACAATCACCAAATCCTTGACCTTTACTTCGTAACCGCTTGGCGCCCTTCTGTCTTCCTTGACAGTACCTCTGATTACGATAGAAGATTCCTGCGTCAGCTTGTCGGCGTCCTGAAATACTTTTTCAGCAACGTCATCCTTATGAATGGTAGACTGTATCGTTCCACTTCCATCCCTTATGACCAAGAATTGAACTCCACCGCTTGAGCGTTTCGTGACCAACCAGCCCTTTATTTCGACTTCCTTCTCAGTCAGCTTTCCATCTAGAACATCGCTAATGCTTATCACCGAACACCCTCTTCAAAACTTTTATGAAATAGAAACTTATAAACCCAAGAGAAAACTCATGGGGCTGAGGCGAAGTTAAAACATTCACCTTGCACTCTTGGCACCCAAATATCATGTGTCGCTTTTGTTTTTAAATGTTTTGGGTTTTAGTCGTAGCGCTCTTCCTTCAAGATCGCATGATTATCCGGATTTTTCGACAATAATTTCATGCCCTCAACCGTCAGAGGCGGTTCAATCGCGTGCTCTAGCAATAGAGGATATTGTGGGCGGAATTTGTGGATTAATTCCTACGTTATAGCATAAGGTGCCTAACGCTATGCCTAAAAGAGCAGCCGTAGTTCCATAGAGCAGGGCGCGCTTCTTAATTTCCCTTTGCTTCTAATATCACCAAGGTAAGCATGAAGTCCTTCTCTAATTTTATCCTAATGTCTAGTACAGCTTGATTCAAAAACTAGAATGGTCTCAAAGACCACACGCGGATCGCTTCGTACCAAAATATTACCAAGACTATTGCTCCAAATAAGACGATGAACAGGTTTTCTCGCGTAAAGCCTTGCATTAACAACGAAAGATAAGCCACGTAAAAGGTTGTGGAGAAAACTGCATAAAAGAAATATCTTGGAAAAAGAAGTTTCCCCAACTTGACAAAATGCCGAAGCACTCCAATTTTGACCTCACTAGCTAGAGAATAGTGACCGCCTATATCCTTCTTTCGCACCAACCCTAATTCACGTAGCCGTTCAAGATGATGCAGCGCCACGCTGGGACTACTGAAATGTAAGGTTTTCTGAACTTCACGAACACTCATCGGACGACCACTTTTCAAAAGAAGCCAGTAAACCTTCCAATCTTTACCACGGAGCGCATATTCAAGCCTAGTTTCATCCTCAACGTTCAAGGATTAACACACTTCCCCATTTAGAGTTCTTGAATGGAGACTTATAAGTCCAGTTTTTAGAACAATGTAAAAAGTTGGGCCGCTTCCCAATACTCAATAGATTCTGTAGTTACAGCGATTTTTCAATCTGTTTTTCAACGTCTTTCGTGGGTTTGTTTGCGTCTATTATTTTCCATTTACCTATTAGAGCAAGGGAAATTGCTTTGCCTCTAGTTTGTTTCAGTTCTTCCAAGCTTTCAAACATCTCTTGCCTCTTGCGCGTAATTCTTATTCTTCTACGGGCTTCTTCAGGTTTAACATCAAGAAAAAACATTAGATTTGATGTGGGTACGAAAGAGGCGAAGAAATAATAGGAGATTTTATGCAATGGTGACGGCAGATAGGCTGTTCCCATCAGGTAACGAACAAAAATAACATAATCATATCTTCTCCAAGAAAAGAGTAGAATTGAACGAACGACATCTAGCATGTAAAATAAGGCGGAAGCGAAATGTGCGCTTTTCCCCGTTAGATAAAGAAATTGTTTGGCTTTAACTCCGAAAAAATTGTCATTTGAAGGATGTATCCTTAAGTAAACAGTCTTCCCTCTTTTCATTAGAAAATTGTAAAGATTAAATGCTTGGGTGCTTTTTCCCGCGGCGTCCAGTCCATCTACAACTACGAAAATCAATCGTTCAAACGCCTCCATTCAACACTAGGAAGGTCAAAGAGCCGAGGATGGGGACGGTTAGATTGTCAAAGCCCATCGGGGAAAAGCCCTCAACAAGTGTCGCAACAGCAGCGACAACAATCGCTATGAAAACTTTATCAAAGACTGAAAATTGGTAAAGTAAGGAAAAGAAGGCCAAGCTAATTGTAAAGCTGAAAAAACTCGCAAGAAACATTGCTGCTGAACCCTCTAAGCTTTTGTCTGCAGCAAGCCTGTACTTTCTTCTACCATATCTCTCTCCGACTATTGAAGCTGCACAGTCCCCATAAGCCATCGGCAAAATACCTGCCGCAATAACAGATGGTTCAGGAAAGAAAAATAATGCTAAAAGAGTGTAGGAAACCGCGTATAAAATGAGACCTAAATGATGCCCTTTCCCAGTTATTTCTGACAGTCCCTTCAACCTCAGGCTAATGTTCCTAAATGGAAAGTAAGGGGACGCAAAAAAAGTCACTAATATGAATGAAGCAGCAACTAGAACTGGATATACGTATGATGTAAAAAATGGAATAATAAACGGAAGATTTCCGATCATGGCGTGTAAGAACTTGCGAGAGGCCTTCTGCGAGGTATGCAAGAGTTTATCTATTTTTCCAGAGACGAAAACTATGAACAGTATGTAGACATAACAGAGGACCATCAAGACAACATTCGTGAAAACCTCTTTACTAAACATAAGTTCACCTAAAGGCGCCAACAACAAAAGCAAACAATCCAACAATAAAACACAAAAGAACTGTATTCTTAACCTTTCTGGCATTTTCCCTCGAACAATCCTTAAGGAGCAAAAACGAGGCTGCTACCAGTCCAAAATCAGTTACAGCTACAAGAGGAATAAACCAAAAAGAAACAAGGTTCATAAGCCAAGGTATTGGACTGAGCAAAACCGCAGAAAGATAAAATGATGCAGCTGCAATTGCAGCTGGCTTTTCTCCATAATGAACCGCCAATGTTTTCACATGTCGCATTTCGTCACCTTTAACGTCTACAATTCCCTTGGTTATTTCCCTGCCAGTGTTCGAAAGAAAAACGCAGGAAACAAAAATCAAAACGTTTAGTTTAGCCTCATTAACAATTACCACGCTTCCATAAATGAAAGGTATTGCAACACATGTGCTGACTAGTAAGTTTCCTAGTAGGCCGCTGCGTTTTCCAAAAGTCGTGTAAGTCATAAAGATTATCCACGCAATTATGGCTATTACGAAGCAGAAAATGCTCGCTAGGTAAGCAGCTCCGAGACCTATTGCTGTAAGAATAAATGAGAAGGCTAAGGCTTCCTTAGGCTCGATTAAGCCGCTTGGGATTGGGCGGGTCGGCTCGTTTACAGCATCGATTTCCCTGTCATAAAAGTCATTTATAGCCATGGACGCAGCTGTTAGCATAAGGCCAGTAATAAATCCATATGCAAGGTTCTGCCAAAGAATGCTTAAAGAATTGGTGTCTGCAAGTGCCGCGCCGACTACGACGGCGAAACCCATCATTATGCAATTTACTGGGCGCATTAAGCGCAGGTAGCCGCTGAGCTTACTCATATGACCCAAACCGCGTATTTAACCATAGCCGTTATTAAAGTTATAAAATTCACGATCAGATTCGAAAGTTTAATACGTTTGGCATGAATAAATCGTATCAAAATTTGG
>Ga0315308_1002498_pt1 | contig 10420 bp, 9 predicted proteins | sample TDP3_MG_FD_203078 | JGI IMG/M metagenome (GOLD analysis project Ga0315308, IMG submission 203078) | Freshwater sediment microbial communities from Lake Towuti, South Sulawesi, Indonesia - TDP3 | ecosystem: Environmental > Aquatic > Freshwater > Lake > Sediment | place: Indonesia: South Sulawesi...
GGGTCTATAAGAAATTTACGATTACAAAGCGAATAGAAGATTTCGATGTAATAATTTCGCTTCCAAAACTAAAGACTCACCCTTTGACCTATATTACTGCTGCAGTAAAAAATAATTTCGGTTTCATTCCGGGGTTGAGGAAGACCGAATTCCATTTGAAGTTGAATGACAGAGAACTGTTTTCAACAATGCTTCTCGACCTTTTGGCCACTGTAAGGGTTAATTTGGTGATTCTGGATGGAATTGTGGCAATGGAAGGGGAAGGACCGGCCAGCGGCAATCCGAGGAAGGTAGGAGCAATTATTGGGAGTAAAAACCCGGTTGCATTGGATTTCGTCGCCAGCCAAATCGTTGGTTATGAAAACCCGCTTGATATTCCCACCAACAGGGTAGGAGTGGAAAGAGGAATCTTTAATCCTCGGGATATGGAAATTTTGGGAGAAAGAATTGAGGATTTACGAGTAAAAGACTTCAAACGAATTCCACAGGACGCTACCCAGAAAGTCCCTGAATTTTTGCTGAAATGGCTTAAAACTTTCTTATCAGCAAAACCTAAGATAGTGGACGAACTATGTAACCGTTGCTACGATTGCCTGGAAAATTGCCCCGTTAAATGCGTGAAAAAGGACAGAAATGGTAAACCTCTAATCTATTACCCGGACTGTATTAGATGTTTCTGTTGTCAAGAGTTCTGTCCTCAAGGGGCAATAAGAACAGGAAGGCATTGGTTGGTTACCTTATTTGCAAAATAAAAAGATTGGGTTGACTTTTTGGCCAAAATAGGCTAAATTAAAAAACAAATGGACCTCATCGTAACTCATATTGGCGCAGATTTCGATGCTTTGGCTTCTCTGTTGGCAGCAAAAAAACTATATCCTAACGCTTTAGTTACCCTGCCCGGCTCACCTGATAAGGATGTGAGGGAATATCTGGACAAAAATCCCCATCTGATAGAACTCGAACAAGAGAAAGAGATCAATTTTGGGAAAGTCAAAAGACTTATAGTTGTAGATACCCGTGTTGCCAAAAGAATTGGGGAGGCAAGGAAAGCTCTCAACAATCCTGGATTAGTTCTTCACTTATATGACCACCACCCCCATGCCAAAGGCGACCTTTCTGGAACGGTGGATCTTGGAGGAGACTATGGAGCCACTACTACTATTTTGGTTGAACTCCTGAGGAAGAAAAGGGCCAAAATTTTTCCCGAAGAGGCTACCCTTCTTGCTTTGGGAATTTATGAGGATACAGGTTCTTTTACATTTCCTTCCACTGCCCCTTCAGATTTTGAGGCAGCCTCTTTTCTACTTACAAGAGGAGCAAAGCTGAATGCCATTTCTGACTTCATGCGCAGGGAATTGACCAAGAGCCAGGTCAAATTACTAAATAAACTTCTCCGATTGCAGAAGAGAATTGAAATAAATGGAATAGAAACTGCTATAATTAAGTTGAAATCTCCGGACTATATCTCTGACCTGGCGGTGACTGTCCATAGACTACGCGATATTGAAAATCTGGATACCGTTTTTGTACTTTTGGAGACGAAAGGAAAAATTAGAATGGTTGCCCGTAGCAAAATCAAGTCTGTAGATGTTGGAAAAATTGCGCAGGTTTTTGGAGGAGGTGGTCACGCCACTGCAGCCTCGGCTACGATAAGAGGAATGGAGCTTCGAGACATAGAAAAGAAATTGATAGGGGTTCTGAAAACGAAAATTCCAGGTAACGTGGCGTCCGGTGAAGGTTCCTTATATAAGAAGAATTTGGGTCCGCTTCTAAATAGAAAACTTCCTTCTAATCTAACGAGTCTACTGGAGAAATTGGGTAAGATAGCCGAAGATAAGGGCTTCAAAGTCTTCTTGGTTGGCGGGTTCGTGCGCGACCTTCTGCTTGGCGTGGAGAACTTTGATATAGACTTAGTTGTTGAGAGGAACGGTGTATCTTTTGCCCGACATCTGGCCAATAAGTTCGGAGGCAAGGTTACCGTCCATAGAAGGTTCGCGACTGCAGTAGCGAGCCTACCAGGCGGAATCAAGATAGATATTGCTACTGCAAGAAAGGAATTTTATGAATCTCCGGGAGCCTTGCCCAGGGTAGAAAAAGGTTCTCTCAAGGAAGATTTATACCGGCGGGACTTTACCATTAATGCTATGGCTATAAGATTAAGTTCTAAGCAATATGGAGAATTAGTCGATTTCTTCGGTGGATGGAAGGATTTGAAAGGGAGAACGGTTAGGGTCTTACATAGTAAGAGTTTTATAGAGGACCCTACGCGCATCTTTCGAGCGATTCGTTTTGAGGGAAGATATGGCTTCTCAATGGACAGAAGGACCGAGCGACTTGCGATGGATGCACTAAAATTGGAAATTCTTGGAAAGTTGAGTAAGGAGAGAATAAGAGAGGAAATAATTGCCATCTTAAGTGAGCCTGAGCCGGAGAATGCTATTTTGAGGTTGGGTAAATTGGGAGTCTTAAGCTCAATCTATCCGAAAATTGAGTTGAGCAAAGAGATGAAGAAGACCCTGGGAAGGGTAAAAGGTATCTTCTCCAGATTCGTCTCTTCTTTTAAGGAGGAATCTGTAGAACGCTGGATAGTCTATTTCCTTATCCTGGTGCAAAAATTGGATATTTTAGAGGTAAGAAATCTTTGCAAAGACCTCAGATTTTCCAAGGAACAGAGTAGGAAGATAATTAAGGCAAAAGAAAGTCTATCAGAAGTCGTGGAAAAACTCAAAGAATCGAAGTTGAAGCCGAGCTCAATCTATCGTGCATTGAAAGGATTGCCTGGCGAAGCGCTTATAATTATTGTCTTGAAATCGGAAAGCAGATTAGTTGAAAGAAGGGTCTACGAATTTCTTACCAGGATGCGGAAAGTGAAAATTTATACTACAGGCGATAAGCTGAAAAGGATGGGATATAGGGAAGGCCCGATTTTTAATAAGATAATGGAAGAGCTGCTCTGGGCGAAACTTGACGGAACCCTGAGAACCGCTTCTTCTGAGACTAAGTTTGTGATTGACAATTTCCCGAAGGATTGATAAAATTTAATTTTTTGAAGGAGGTAAAGGGACCCGGTGAGTCTAAATTGAACTTGCCGCGCAATTTATGCTTACATTTCAACAGTTGGTACGAAATCCTTACGCCGTTTTCCAGATGACTTCTCTACCAGTGGCCCTGGTTATTTTCTTTTTTGCAATTGTTATCCACGAATGCTGTCATGGATGGATGGCCTATCGATGTGGTGACGACACGGCAAGACAAGCCGGAAGAATAACTTTGAATCCCTTGCCGCATATTGATCTATTTGGGACAATAATATTTCCTCTCCTTTTGGTCCTTTCCCGTTCACCGTTCGTTATTGGCTGGGCCAAACCCGTCCCCATAAATCCCTACAACTTCAATCATCCTCGTAGAGATATCGTGAAAGTGGGGGCTTCGGGTCCCATCTCCAACTTTGGACTGGCGATTTTCTCTTCTTTTCTCGCCCGGGCATTCGTCTATTTGCCTCTGGGAGAATTAGGAGATTGGCTAATAGCAATTCTTTTGTTTAGCGTTTTCATCAATCTTTTACTCGCAGTTTTTAACCTTATTCCCGTGCCACCATTAGATGGCTCACAAATTCTGTCAGGATTACTGCCTTCCCATATAGCCATCAGGTACCAAATGATTGCTCCTTTCGGCTTTCTCATTATTTTCCTTTTCCTGCTTTCAGGATTATTTCAGGCGATAATTCTACCTGTCGTCTACTTTCTTTATAATCTAGTCTTTTTATGGATGGGGAGAGGATTTTAGAAGTGGCAAAGAAGAGAATATTAAGCGGAATGCGTCCCAGCGGAAGGCTACACGTGGGACATCTTTTGGGAGCGCTCACTAATTGGGCGGCTTTACAGGACAAATATGAATGTTTCTATATGGTAGCCGATTGGCATGCACTCACAACAGAATATGAGAATCCCAGGGAAATCAAAAGCAACATCAGAGAGATGGTTATTGACTGGATATCCTCGGGGCTCAATCCCGAAAAGAGTGCTATGTTCGTCCAATCTCAGGTTGCGGAGCATGCGGAACTGCATCTCTTGCTTTCTATGTTTATTCCCTTAAGTTGGCTGGAAAGGTGTCCAACTTATAAGCAGCAGCAACAGGAGCTGAAAGACCGCAACCTTTCCACATATGGCTTCCTGGGATATCCTGTCCTGCAGGCGGCAGATATTTTGGTTTATAAAGCAGCCGCTGTGCCTGTGGGTGAGGACCAACTTCCCCATCTGGAACTTTGCCGGGAGATCGCCCGGCGTTTCAATTTCTTATATAAGGACCTCTTCCCGGAACCAGAAGCTCTTCTGACCAGAGTGCCAAAGCTTCTGGGAACTGACGGGCGAAAGATGAGCAAGAGTTATAATAACTGCATTTTCCTGTCAGATCCCCCGGAGATTATTCGGGAAAAAGTGGGCTCTATGATCACCGACCCTGCCCGGATTAGAGCAAACGATCCCGGACATCCCGATATATGCTCAGTGTATGGACTACATAATGTTTTTAGTGGTAGGAAAGTAGATTCAATCGCTTCCGATTGCAAAAAGGGGAAGATAGGTTGCGTAGATTGTAAAAAGATTTTGAACGATTTCTTAATAGAAAGATTAAAGCCCATTCAGGCGAAGAGAAGAGTTCTGGAGGCTAGGCCGGGCGAGGTTGCAAGGATTCTTGAAGAGGGACGTGTCAAAGCCCAGAAAATTGCCCGGGAAACCCTCAAGGAAGCTAGAGAAGCGATCGGTATATAGAAGGGTAAATAGATGGATTACACAGTGAAATTGGAGGTGTTTGAGGGCCCGCTCGATTTGTTGTTGCACCTGGTTAAGAAAAACGAACTGGATATCTTCAATATCCCCATATGCCAGATTACATCCGATTATTTGAACTACATAAAGCTCTTCAGGAGACTCAACTTGGACTTTGCCGGAGACTTCCTCGTAATTGCTTCTACTCTAATCCACCTGAAGTCAAGAATGTTGCTTCCGTCCATCGAAACGGTTGAAGAGGAAGAGCCTGAAGATTTTCAATTAGAATTGGCAACAAGACTTATGGAGTATCAGAAGTTCAAAGAAGCAGCGAGTCTGTTGAAGGAAAGAGAGGCACTTCAAAAAGACATATATGGCCGCCTTCCTGCCATTCCCGGGGATGAAGACTACACCATTGAAGCCTCGCTCTTTGACCTTCTGGACGCTTTTCAGAAATTGGTATTTCGGCCTGAAAAAGAAGTCCGGGAGATAATCCAAGAAGACATCAAGGTCGAGGACCGAATTCGAGAAATTTTGAATTTTCTGGAAGATAGAAAGTTTGTCAGTTTTGAAACTATTTTCTCCGGGCAGAAAACAAAGAGGCTTCTAATAGTGACTTTCTTGGCCCTCTTGGAACTCGTCCGATTGAAAATCGTTTTTGCCCGGCAGGCAAGATTATTTGGAGAGATAAGAATTTATAGAGCAAAACGGGAATCGGTGGCACAGTCGTAATGGAGAGACAAGAGTTAAAGAATATAATTGAGTGCCTTCTATTTTTTTCTGACAGGCCGTTGAGCATAGATAAGATAGGTAAAATTGTCGAAATTGATAATTGTGATGAAATAAGAGAAGCCGCTGAAGAATTGAAAAAGGAATACGAGATAAGAAACACCGGGCTTCAAGTTCTAAATATCGCCCAAGGATACCAGATCTGCACAAAGAGCGAATTCTCAAGCTGGTTGAGGAAATTTTACAAATCACAAACTACTTTTCAACTTTCGCTGCCGGCTTTAGAGACGCTCTCAATCATTGCTTATAGACAGCCCATCACCAGGGCAGAAATAGAGAGGATAAGGGGAGTTGATGCCTCCGGAGTGCTGGGGACGCTTTTAGGGAGGAAATTGATTAGAATTCAAGGGAGAAAGAAGGCTCTCGGCCGGCCAATCCTGTATGGAACCACCCAAGAATTCCTGCGCCACTTCGGGCTAAAAGACCTCTCCGAGATACCCAGTCTGGAGGAGATAAAACCACAGGCTACTGGATGAAAATTGGAGGGGGAATTCTATGGATTTGAAAAGGTTGCGTAAAGAAATTGACAAAATAGACAATCAGATTTTAACATTATTAAACCAGAGAACGAGAGCAGCCCGGGGAATTGCAAAATTGAAGGCAATGGCAAAGCAGGAATTCTATGCTCCTCACCGGGAGAAGAAGATTGTGGAAAGACTTCTCAAGAAAAATAGGGGGCCACTTCCCAATGAGGCTTTGAGAGGGATTTTCCAGGAAATACTAAATGCCTCCCGGTCTATTCAGAAGAAATTAAGGGTGGCCTATCTTGGGCCAGAGGCCACCTTCACTCATCTCGCAGCGGTCAGAAACTTTGGCAAGTATGCCATGTTCACTCCGGTCAAAAGCATAGCTGATGTGTTTTCAGAGGTAGAGAAGGGTCGTTCTGACTATGGAGTTGTGCCCATTGAGAACTCCACCGAGGGGGTCATAAATCACACACTGGATATGTTTGTCGCATCGGATCTGAAGATTTGTTCTGAACTACTTGTAGAAATCTCTCACAATCTGCTTTCCAAGGCGGAAGGACTCAAGGAAATAAAAAGAATCTACTCTCATTCCCAGGCAATTGCTCAGTGCAGGAATTGGATTGAAGATAACCTGCCTAACGCTGAACTGGTGGAGACATCCTCCACCGCTAAAGCAGCGGAGATGGCAGAGAAAGACAATGAGGGTGCGGCGATAGCGTCAAGGCTGGCGGCTTCATTATATGACCTGAAGATGATTGCTGAGCGCATTGAAGACAATGTGCAAAATTTTACGCGCTTTCTTGTCATAGGCAAGAGTTTTCCCGGAAAAAGCGGACAGGACAAGACTTCCATCCTTTTTTCTATTAAAGATAGGGTAGGAGCGCTCCACGATATGCTTGTTCCTTTTCGTAAAAATAATATTAATCTGACTAAAATCGAATCCAGACCCACCAAACTCCGGGCTTGGGAGTATATATTCTTTGTAGACTTCGTGGGACACGTTGAGGACGAGAATGTGAAACAGGCGTTGAGGCAGCTGGAAAAAGAGTGTCTACTCCTTAAGATACTGGGTTCGTATCCAAGGAGTGAGTGATTACAAAGGATATGCCGATGATTGAAAAACTTGTGAGAAAAAATATATTGAATTTTCAGCCTTATCTTCCTGGCAAACCGATCGAACATGTACAGAGAGAACTAGGCCTTACTAGAGTTGATAAATTGGCTTCCAATGAGAATCCCCTGGGCCCTTCGCCTCGAGCGGTCAATGCTATGAGAAAATTTCTTAACCGAGTCAACCTTTACCCGGATGGGAGCGGTTTCTATTTAAAAAGAGTACTGGCTAGAAAGTTGAGAGTAAAGCCAGAGAACATTATTCTTGGGAGTGGAACGGATGAGATAATTGAAATAATCGGGAAGACCTTCTTGAATCCGATTGACGAAATTATAGTTTCTGAACATGCCTTCATTCGGTATGAAATGGCGGGGGAACTGATGGGTTGCCAGGTGAAAAAAGTCCCTATGATAAATTTCAGACACGACCTTGAAGCAATGAGGAAGGGAATAAACCGAAGGACAAAAATAGTCTTTATAGCTAACCCAAACAATCCGACAGGGACTTATGTTACAGAAGAGGAAGTGCAAAAATTTATGAAGGGCCTGCCAAAAGATATAATGGTGGTATTTGACGAGGCCTACAGAGAATATGTAACCAGAAAAGACTACCCTATGACGGTCCCGTATGTGAGGCAGGGACGGACTGTAATTGTCTTGCGCACCTTTTCCAAAATCTACGGGTTAGCGGGTTTGCGGATTGGTTACGGAATAGGGCAATCCAAACTGATTGAGTTTATGGAAAGGATTAGGCCTCCATTCAATACCAATTCTTTGGCACAGGTAGCAGCCGTAGCAAGTCTTTCCGATGAGAGCCATCTTAGGCGGAGTCGTAATTTAGTTGGCATTGAAAAGAGATATCTGGAAAAGAATCTTAAGAGGATGGCAATCGAATTCGTTCCTTCGGCGGCCAACCACATACTGGTTAAAGTAGGGAATGGACAAAATGTGTTTGAGAGACTGTTGAAGAAGGGAATAATTGTGAGACCCATGGCTGAATACGACTTACCTGAATTTATCAGGGTAACCATAGGTTTGCCCCGACAAAACAGGAGATTCCTAAACGCCTTAAGGGAGGTTATGGATAGATGTTTTTGACATTGAAGCCAGGAACCACAAAGCAGGGAATTGAAGATCTGGTCAAGAAGATAGAAGAACTGGGATTTCAAGCCCACATTTCAAAAGGTGCTAAGCGAACAGTAATTGGAGTAATCGGCGAGAATGCTATCGCTGCCAGAGAGGTGTTTGAGGGATTCTTTACAGTAGAGTCAATTACGCCTATCTCCAAGCCCTACAAGCTTGTCAGCAGGGAATTCAAGAGAGAAGATACAGTAGTTAAGATTGGCAGTATTTCTATAGGTGGAAAGGATATAGTAATAATGGCAGGACCCTGTTCAGTGGAGAAGGAAGACTTGCTCCTTTCTATTGCCCGAGAGGTGAAAAAGGCCGGAGCAAAGGTTCTTCGTGGAGGGGCTTTCAAGCCGAGAACTTCTCCGTATTCCTTTCAGGGTCTTGGGGAAAAAGGGCTAAAGTATTTGGCGAGAGCAAAGAGGGAAACCGGGCTTCTCGTAGTTACAGAGGCCATGAATATACAGCAGGTGGAGCTCGTTTCTCGCTATGCAGACATCGTTCAGATTGGAGCGCGAAATGTCCAGAATTTCGAGCTTTTGAAAGAGGTTGGTAAAAGCAAAAAGCCAGTGCTGCTCAAGCGAGGAATAGCTACAACGATTGAAGAGTGGTTAATGTCTGCTGAGTATGTTGTATCCAGGGGAAATCCAAACGTGATTCTCTGCGAGAGAGGAATTAGAACTTTTGAAAGTGCCACCCGATTTACTTTGGATTTGAACGCCATCCCGGCAATCAAGACCTGGAGCCATCTGCCGGTAGTCGTAGATCCTTCCCACGGGACCGGAGTACGTAATTTTGTCGGTTCGATGGCCAGGGCGGCAATTGCTTGCGGAGCCGATGGGTTGATTATTGAGGTGCATTCCGACCCTGAGCATGCCCTATCTGATGGAGTACAGTCTCTCCTTCCAGAAAATTTTGCGAGCCTGATGCAGGAACTGAAAAAGGTCGCCCGGGCCGTAGGCCGAAACCTATAGGTTATCCTTCGTAAAAATAAAGACTACTGGAGGCCGCAGGTATTTTGTCCTTTACAGAAAAATACTGGCTTGAAATGCAATACTCCGTTCTGATGACTAATCATAGAAGAGAAAAGAGAAATGAAAAAATATCTTTCCCGTTTTCATAAAGTGAGCATAATTGGCGTGGGGTTAATTGGAGGCTCTTTCGGTTTGGCCATAAGAAAAAAGAGGCTGGTTCAAAAAGTGATAGGAATTGGACGCCATATTCATAAATTGAAAGAAGCGAAAAGACTGGGGGCTATAGATACCTACACGACGGATTTCGTTCAGGGAGTTAGAGATTCGGACATGGTCATGATTGCCACGCCGGTGAGCAAAATTCCTCTCATCGTGAAGAAGATATTACCCCATTTGAAGAAAGGATGTGTCATTACCGATGTAGCAAGTACAAAGGAATGGGTGGTTAGGAAAGTCCGGGAGATTGTCACGAAAGATTCAGCGAGGGGGAAAACGCCAGATGTCTCTTTCATCGGCGGGCACCCGATGGCTGGCTCAGAGAAGGAAGGTGTGAGTAATGCTAGGGCTGATATCTTCTCCGGCACCACCTGTATCCTGACTCCAGTAAGTGGAAATGGCCGGAAGGCCCTAAAAGCATTGGCAGAAATTTGGAGTGCCATTGGCGCGAAAATCCTTCTGCTTAAGCCCAAAGAACATGACTATCTTGTGGCTTATACGAGCCACCTTCCCCATGTTTTAGCCACTTCATTAATTAATCTAATTGCCAGGCTCCATAAGCAAGAACCTCGGGTGAGCAGGCTCCTGGCCGGGAGCATCTCGGATATGACAAGAATTGCGGCCAGTAGCCCCTTTATCTGGACAGATATCTGCGTATCAAATAGCCAGGCCATCTCAGAAAGTATTGATGCTATCGTAAAGCATCTGGAGAAATTCAAGAGGTCAATTGAAAAGAAAAAAGAGAGGGGACTCATAGATATATTTGAGAAGGGTAGGGAGGCGCGTAGAAAATTAATCCAGTTCTAAATATGAAAAGTGTAACAGTTTCAAAAAGGAAAAAGATAAAAGGGGAAATTTCCTACCCGGGCGATAAATCTATTTCTCACCGGGCCATTATGCTGGGAAGTATTGCCAGAGGAAAAACTCGGGTCAGAGGATTTTCAAACTGTGGTGACTGTCGAAGCACTTT
>Ga0315308_1002499_pt1 | contig 10416 bp, 10 predicted proteins | sample TDP3_MG_FD_203078 | JGI IMG/M metagenome (GOLD analysis project Ga0315308, IMG submission 203078) | Freshwater sediment microbial communities from Lake Towuti, South Sulawesi, Indonesia - TDP3 | ecosystem: Environmental > Aquatic > Freshwater > Lake > Sediment | place: Indonesia: South Sulawesi...
CACTCTCCATAGCAACAATGTATTTTGAAGCTTTTCCTTCGCGATGGCTTCTTCTATCGAGTGAAGGAAAGGAAGCTCTATAGCGTCTAAATCGATAAATCTCCACTCTTCCACGCAGTTCCCTCCACAATATGCAGCTTTAAACGTATCCTATTAAACGTTGTAGGTTTATTTAGAAGTGTTTAGGCAACAGCACATTACTTGATTGTAGAATCGAGTTTTGAGACCCATTTGCGAGGCAACTTTAATTGAACTTTTGGTTGGAATAGCCAGCTTACCCACGCCTGCTTTGATAGCCATTGCATCAATTTTTGAACGATAAGTTTTCCCAGGCCTCACGCAGCCAAGTGAAACTGGAACACGAGGAAACATTAGGTTCGCTATTGCGATCGCTTTAGCTACATCCTTTGGAGATGGAGGTGGAACATCAGCCATCCCCGTGCCCTTCGTGGGAATCAAGACTACTATAACGACTGTTGATATCTTTGTCTTAGATATCAATTCTAAGGCTTTTGCTTCTCCCTTTAGCCTCCCAAAATGGAGGCCAACACAGATATGTGGAGAAATATTGGGAAAGCCTACTTTCTCTAGAGCCTCAAACGTTTTCATGTAATCTTCAGGACTTATTTTGATCCCGAAAACTTTCCTAGCGGTTTCTTGGGACCCAACCACATCGATTAGAACCCCATCTAAACCAGATTCCTTTAGAAGCTTTGCGGTTTCATAATTCATTAGCCCAGTGTGAGCCAAGAAAAGCAAACCTGTTTCTTTCTTAATTTTAGCCATTACATCCGCAAATTCGTCTAAGGGAACTGTTCCATCTTTCCTACTTCCGCCGCTGAGGAGAACTCCTGGTACTCCCTTCTCGTATAGAGCTTTACAAACCCTAAACAATTTTTCAGGACCTTTTGCAGGAATCATGTGTCTTAGGTAATACTTGTTACAATGTTTACAATTCAAGGAACATGAAAGGCCTGTGAGAGAAATTGGTGGAAAAGCTTCTTGGTAGAAAATGATACTCCTGTCATTTTTTTCACAAGCCATTTCTTGTGCTACGGAAAAAAGTTCCTTTATATTGTCTCCTTTGGCGTTTAATAATTTTTGAGCTTCTTCTCCTCTTATTTGCCATCCTGAGAGGGCTCTATCTAAAATTTTGTCAATTTCAGCTTTACTCATAACCTTGTCCTTTTAGCATTAAAAATCTTCATTCCTCTGCATACAATTCTCCAAACTTTGCTCTTTCTTCCTCTATAATAGTCTTGTAGTACTTTACAGCCTCCTTAATGGTCATGAGAGACTTTAACTCCTCTTTTAATCGGCTTGGTTGAATGGCAAGCAACCAGCCTTTTCCGTAAGGGTCGGCGTTAATTAGGTCGGGTTGTTCCAGAAGAGCGGGATTTACTTCCTTGATTTTCCCGCTTAGTGGAGCTCGAATTTTGATAACAGCTTTTATGGTCTCGAAGGAAGCTATTTCGTCGTCTTGTTTGAACTCTTCTCCTTCGAATGGTAAATCAATGTGCACAATTTCTTTACAAAGGGATTGACCGAGGCTTGTGAAGCCTATGCGAATTTCGTTGGTTTGTATTCTTATCCAAACGTGGTCTTTGCTGTAGTAAAGATTTTCTGGAAATTCGAACCCTTCCACGTCAACCAAAATAATCCCTTCCTAAGGTGCTGATACTTCAGGTTTGAATGGAACTAGAACCATTTATATTTATGTTGGTTTTGATCGTAACGTTGGCGTTAATGTTCAGATTAACGAGACCAGTCCTTAAAGGGACGAGTTTAATCCTCCTTTTATTTTCAAGATGGAGGCGCGAAGAAATTCCTCGAAATTCAATATCATTCGCCATAACTTTGAAGTTCTTAATTTTAAATACGGCTACGCCGTTTGATGGTTCTGTTACTTCGCCAATTTTCATTCCTGCCAAAGACACAGAGTCGCCCCTTCTTACTTTTTCATTCACAAGGACCCCGCCATAGCCCATATGGGGAACTCCACCGTCAAGAATCCCGACACTACTTCCTATGCGTGCTTTTAAACCGGAAAAATTACCAACATTTTCCCAGCTATCCTCTTTTGGATGAATCACTGCGTAGCGAGACTCAACATGAGTAACGGTTCCAGCTAAATCACTTTCAGGCGTGGACCTAGAGATTGGCATTTTGCTTTGTTTTGCATTCAGTATTTCTAACTGATAAGCTCCCCCCGCTCTTATCGGGTCTTTACAATTCCTAAGTTCAACGTGTATGTGTGGATCAACCCAAAACGGTATGTATCCGCTTCGGCTTAAGATGCCTATTGTGTCGCCAACGTGAATAACATCGTCAATGCTAACCAAGGGGCGTGCATGAAGTATCTTGGCATAAATCTCAGGATTATTGGTGCATTCGATCAAAATCAAATACTCATCTAAAGGTAGCTTATTTGGGTAAAGGGTTGGTGAAGGATATTTCTTTACTGCTTTGATTACCCCGCTTACTGGACAAAGGGCTTCGTCCCCAAATTCGGCTTTAGCTGGATAGATATCCACGGCTTTTAATTCTCTGTGGGCCAAAAAGGGGCTGTTAAAAAAAGAGACGCATCCGTCATTGGGGGCATAAATCCTAACATTAAAGGCGCTGGAAATTGGAGTAAACTTCTTAACGGACATTACTCTTCATCCTAGGACAATCCTATCTGTCTTTTTACTTTTTGCAGCTCTTCATTGCTAGGAAGACGAGGATAATTGTAAATTGACTTACTTGGTGTTTCTGTAGCGTAGGGCCTGTTACAGTCTGGACAGCCTGAAGTTAATAGGGGCTTACCCTGCATAACTAGTTCGTTTAGTTTCTCTTTTTTGACACCGAAGTCAATCAACTCTTCCGCTTCATTAAACATCATGTTCTTGAAGTTACTGATATTGGTAGAAATTAAGTAGTGGGCGATTTGAACTCGTCTATATGTTTCAATGGATGGTTGTGAACGTTTTTCCAGCGGCGTGCCCGGAATGGCCGTGAAAGCAAACAGACCACAATAAATACCCATCTCATTAAACCTCTGAATCAGAGAAATAGCATCTTTTTCAGTTTCGCCCAATCCTATAATTAAGTGTGTCCCTGCCTTTCCCTTTCCCATGATTCGAACAGCGTCTTTGAGCGATTTCATATGCTTATCCCATCTGTATGGGCTATGAGTTTTTGCCCCTTTGATTTTGTCAAATAGCTCTTCATTTGCGGCATCTAAGGGAATAACTAATCTTTCAACGCTTGCCTCCTTTAACGTTTTTAGTCTTTCTAGGGAAACAGGATGTATGGAAACCGAGATAGGCGTGATTGTTTCTTCTCTTATCCTTTCAATCAGCCAGAGCAAATCGTTAAACATGCCAGCATAATTCATGGTTTGGACGCAGATTCTTTTAATTAAATCGTGTTTTGCCGCTTTTTTAAGACGCCGTAGCACTAGGTCGAATTCGTACGGAGGATACAACCCCCTTGCAATTCTATCTGACTTAGCATGGGAATCCCTAGCTTGGGCACAGAATTTACAATTGGCGATGCACCTACCTTGGTAGTGGGTTTGCAAATATGCTGTTGTTGGAGTGGCGTCATCTTTCATGAAGGCCATTTCAAGGCCTAATACAACTGCAGTACCCAACGAGACTCTTATTTTGTTCGGGGGAAGCTGAACGCTCATGTTAGCGCCCCTCCAAGTTCAGCGCCATATATTTCGGATAAGGGTATTCTTAAAGTGGATAGGGGAGGAACAGCGCAGCAGGCAGAGTAGCATTGAATTTCCATCTTCAGAGAAAGGGCTGTTTCAATGGCTCTCTTGGTAGGTATGGCAATGTTTGTTACACCAGCCTGGATTGCAAGTTCATCTATGAGTTCTCTATCTGTTCCCTTCGACCTAGCACACCCCAGAGAGACGGGTACATCTGGAAACATTAACTTGGCAATAGCAATCACCTTGGCAACATCAGTAGCCGAGGGTTTTACGTTTTCCAAGGGGGTGCCCCTTAACGGCATCAAAGCGATGATTACTATGGTTGTGGGCTTAACCCTAGAAATTATTCTTAAAGACTCTAGCTCGCTTCTAAGTTCGCCGAAGTGAAGCCCTACACAAACATGAGGAGATATTATGGGGGTTTTTGCCTTCTCCAGGTTCTCAAGAGTGTAAGCATAATTTTCAGGATTAATTTCGATTCCATAGATGGCTTTTGTTGTCCGGCTTGAACCAACTATGTCGACAGCTGCCCCATCCAAACCAGCATCAACCAATTTCTTCGCTTCGTCAAAATCAAGAAGTCCCGTGTGGGCAATGAGGATAAGGCTTGTCTTCTCTTTCACTTCAGCTATGGCATCTAAAAATTTGTCAATTGGAAGCTTCCCATTCATAGAATATCCTCCCGAGATTAATGCGCCCTTAGCGCCAAGACTCGCCAACCTTTCGCAGATTTTAACAAACCTTTTCGGGGTTACGGCAGGTATTAATCCCTTCAAAAGTTTCTTTTGGCAATGTTTGCAATTTAGAGCGCAGCGAGTACCGGTTATAGATACGGAAGGGAAATATTTGGAAGTGTAGTAGAAGTTGATGCGTTTGCCATGGTGCTTATCTGCTACATTTCTTGTTACGTTAAATAGGCTTTCAAGGGTTTGCTCATCATTTAACTGGAAAAGTCGCTTTGCTTCATCGAAAGAAATAGGTTCTCCCACAAAAGCCTTCTTCAGTTCAAGCGAATGTTCTTCGGACAACTTCAGTTTTGATGCCTCTGCTAATTAGATACGAAGTTTGCTTTTTCTCTGAAAACAAATTATTTTAGCTCGGTTGGTATATTTGCTATTTCCTTGTAGTTGAAAACTGGGCCGTCGATGCAAACGTATTTTGCTCCTATGTTGCAGTGACCACATTTGCCGATTCCGCACTTCATCACCCTCTCCATGGAGACTACTATTTGATTATCTTCGAAATTCAGGGCTTTGAGAGATTTGACAACGAATTTCATCATTATCCCCGGGCCGCAAATTAAGGCGATTGCATTCTCCGGCGTTATATCAGTTTTTGGGAACAGAGTTGTCACTACGCCTACATTCCCTTTCCAGTGCTCATCGGCTCTGTCAACGGTTACAAATAAATTCGCTGGCGCTTTACTCCAATTTTCTAAGTCTTGCTTAAAAACCAGGTCGCTTGGGGTGCGAGCACCATACAAAATGTATAGTTTCCCGTAGTTCTTTCTTTCAGATAGGATCATCTGAACAAGGCCCCGTAGAGGGGCCAGCCCGATGCCGCCTCCGACTATCACGATGTTCTTACCCCTAAGCGCATCAGTGGGCCAACCATTCCCGTAGGGTCCCCTTATTCCAACTACGTCGCCCACCTCTAAGTCGTATATAGCGTTTGTAACAATCCCAACCCTGTTGACGGTAAGTTCTAGGTTTGGCGGGGCTGAGGAAATTGAGATAGGAACTTCCCCTGCCCCAAACACCGATAGTTCAACAAACTGTCCGGGTAAATGGCCAAACGTCTTCTCAAACTCGAAAGTTTTGATGTTTTCAGTTTCAACCCTAATCTTTTGAACTTTCATTAGTCTCGGTAGGTAGGGGTTTTCGATCTCTAGCGAACTTTCCATCTCCAAAAAATGTCCTCCTCCTCAGTCTCCCCTAACTTCAGAGACTATTTTCGTGATGTCTAAGTTCACGGGGCAAGCGGCTACACAACGTCCACAGCCAACGCAAGCAAAGTTTCCATACCTATCGTCAAAATATTTGAATTTGTGATAAACTCTCTGCATCAACCTGTCTTTTTTTGTTGCGCGAGGATTGATGCCACCTGCCATCCTAGAGTATGACGGGAACATGCATGAATCCCAGCACCTTATTCTCTGCCCTTTGAAGTCGAGGGATTCGTCAACCGCATCAAAACAGTAGCATGTTGGGCAAAGATAGGTGCATATAGCGCAGTTCAAGCATTTCTTAGAAACTTTGTCCCAATAGGGACTCTCAAAAGACTTCTCGAGTCTCTCAGCAATCTCTTTCAAGTCAATCGTCTTGGTGATTTCAGCCTTTCTTTTCCTTGCGATTTCTTGTTCTAGACTCACTTCTTCGAAGAACCTTGATTTGTTGTCAACAAGTTCTTTTCCCTTTTCTGTAAGTGTCTCTACAGAGTAAAGGTCACCGAGGTCGGTCAAGACGATGTCAGCGCCCTCTTTGAGAGATGGTCCGGTTTCTAAGAAGGAGCAGAAACAATTTTTCTCAGGCTCTGTGCAGTTTATAGCTATCAAGGAAGTGTTTTTTCTTCTTTGTAGGTAGTATGGGTCAAGGAAGTCTCCGCTGAACACCTTGTCCAGCAGGATAAGGCTGTGAACGTCACAAGGTCTTATCCCAAGAACTATTCTCTTTACGATGTGGACTTTCGGCCGTAGTTTGAACTCGGCGCCTTTCTCGAATTCGAAAGTGGTTTCTGTCTGGGGCAGAAACAAGTCCTTTGGAGGCACTGTAGAATTTGAGTAGTCCAGAACTACGTCACCAACGTTACTAAAAGAAATAACCCCTTCCTCATCCCGTGTGGGATAAAAAACTTTGTATTCCCGCCTAAGTTCGTCTAAGAGCTTGGAAACATTTTGTTTTTTAAGTATCGTCATGTGATCACGGCTCCGGATCATCTTCACTAAACGATATGAGTGGTGGAGTCTCTTCCAAATTCAGGCCTGCTTCGTATCCAAACAATTCCTTGACATCTTTTCTGAGTTTCTTGTATAATTTCAAAACGGGAATTTTCATTGGACAAGCTCTCTCACATTCACCACAAGCAGTGCACATGTCCGCAACGTGGAAGGCTCGAGTCACGTGATAGGTTAGAATTTCTGGGGTCGACACGAACTTGGAACTCCACTTTGACTCTCTTCTGTCAATTAGACACTCTTTGCAGAAACAAACGGGGCAAATATTTCTGCATGCGAAGCACTTTATGCATTTACTGAACATCCTCTCCCAAAAAGAAAATCTCTCCTCGTGTGGTAGAGATTCTAGCTCTACGACGTCGGAATGATCCTCCTCCTTAGGGACAGGTTTTTCGCCCAAAAGTACATCATATATAACTGGGGATGGATGGCTGCAATTCTTACATTTTTTATACTTTTCTTTCTTTTCATTGAGTATTCCAGAACATGAAATTCCGATTATGAAGACCTTATCTCTACTTACTTGGTTGTGTTTTATCAACTCAACGAGAGATAGGGAATCGCAGCCCTTGACAACTATCCCAACCTTTCCTTCAAAATCCGGCAGATACTTTGTTAGGTTGTGGATGCAATGATTATTCCAAACTAGCTTGTCCACTTCTTTGAGGTCCTCAATAAAACAGGGTCCGTCTTTGTCATATCCTATTATACACTCTGCCCCTTCACTCAGCAGAGAACTCGCGTGTTCCTTTATAGCAATTTCAATTTTAGCAATCTCATGTACTTCACTCATTTTTCTCATTTTTTGCCCTCCACGCTTTGAGAGGCCCTAATTTCTTCAGTTCATCTGTCATTTCCTCTACAACGCCTGCAAATTTCGTGCCTTCTGAGGCAGAGACCCACTCAACTCTGAATCTTCTTTTATCGATGCCCATGTAATCCAAAAGCCTTCGCATAACAGCCATTCTCCTCCTTGCGTGCATGTTGCCGGAGGTGTAATGGCAATCGCCAGGGTGACAGCCGGCTACTAAAACGCCGTCAGCCCCCATCTGAAAACTCTTCAAGACAAAAAGGGGGTTTAGCCGTCCCGTGCACATAACTCTAATAGCTTTAAGGTTTGGGGGATACTTTATTCTTGAGATTCCAGCAAGATCAGCGCCGGCGTAGGAACACCAATTGCAGAGGAAACCAATTATTCTCGGTTCTTCTTTCATGCACTCTCACCCTAAACCAAAGGCATTTATCATGGCAATGATCTGGGCATCCGTGAAATGGCGCATTGTTATGCAACCAGAGAGGCAAGCGGCACCGCAGGCACCACAGCCCTTGCAAAGGGCCTCAACTACCTCTGCAACCTTCCTCTTTCTTCCCCTCTCCTCCTTTTCAACAATTCTTATCGCACCGTACCCGCAAACAGAAACACATTTTCCGCATCCGCTACATGTTGTTTCATCAACGACCGCCAGTATCGGTGGAGTCTCCGCCTGTCCTCTGGCCATCAGCGCTCCGGCAGCAGCTGCGGCGGCACCGGCCTGAGCTACCGTATCCGTAATATCTTTTGGACCCTGAGCTACCCCGGCGATAAATATTCCATCCATGGCAGTTTCAATGGGTTTTAATTTTGGATGGAGTTCCATTAAGAAACCTTCAGGTCCCTTCGGTATCTTCAGCAGCCGTGCAAGATCGTCAGATCCGTAGCTCGGCTCTATTCCGTTTATTAAGACTACAATATCTGCAGTGACGCGAAGCATTAGGTTTGTCGTGGTGTCAAAGACATCAAAAACTAATGATTTGTCAGGCAGCTCGTGGATTTCTGAGGGTTTTCCATGTATGAATTTAACTCCCATATCTCTAACTGTTCGATAGAATTCTTCGTGGCCCTTTCCGAAGGTTCGAAGATCGGTATAACAGATAAACACGTCTACTTCATCCCCAAATTTGCTCTTTAAAATGTAAGCATGCTTAAGAGCTGCAACACAGCCTATCCGACAGCAATACGAAAGCCCCCCTTCTCTTTCTTCACGAGAGCCAACGCATAGAATGAAAGCCACCTTTTTCGGCTCATTACTGTCAGATGATCTAATGATTTTTCCACCGGTTGGACCAGCAGCATTAGTGATTCGCTCAAATTCGAGCCCGGTTATTACATTTCTGTACTGCCCGTAGCCATATTCTCTCACTTTACTCGCGTCAAATGGGTCGTATCCTGTTGCGACGATGATTGTTCCAACTTCGATTTCCATTTCCAGGGGTTTCTGATCAAAGTTTACTGCTTTCGCCTCACAGAATTTCTCGCATAAACGGCAAACGCCCTTCTGAAAATAGAGGCAATATTCTTTATCGATTGTGCATTTAAGCGGGATTGCTTGGGGAAATGGAAGGTATATCGCCTTTCTTTCGCTTAGCCGAACGTCAAATTCGTTTGGCACTTTAACTGGACACTTTTGGATGCATGTTCCGCAACCAGTACATTTTTCTGTATCGACGTATCGAGGCTTGCCCTTGATTTTCACTTTGAAATTCCCTACGTAGCCGCTTACCTCCTCCACCTCTGAATAGGTAAGAAGAACAATGTTTGGATGACGTGAAACGTCGACCATTAACGGAGTTAATATACAAGCTGAGCAGTCAAGTGTCGGAAATGTCTTGTCAAGCTGAGCCATGCGTCCTCCGATGCTAGGTTGCCTTTCAACCAGGTAAACTTTGAAACCTGAATCTGCCAGTTTTAAAGAGGCAGTTATGCCCGCTATCCCACCTCCGATTACAAGGGCAGCCTTCTCAATTGGCACCACTACCGGTTCGAGTGGCTCAAGTAAGCTCGCTCTCGCAACGGCCATCCGAACTAGACCCTTCGCTTTCTCAGTGGCATTTTCAGGCTCTTTTTCGTGAGGCCACGAACAATGCTCTCTGATGTTCGCAACCTCGAGAAGGTATGGATTTAATCCAGCCATCGATAGAGTTTTTTGGAAGGTTTGTTCATGCATCCGCGGTGAGCACGCGGCAACAATAACCTTGTTTAGGTTTTCTCTTTTGATATCTTCTTGGATCATGAGTTGCCCTGGATCGGAGCACACGTAGGTGTAGTCTTTGGCGAGAACAACGTTAGGAAGCCGAGAAGCATATTCCACCACTAATTTGACATCTACGCTTCCGGCAATGTTCAAGCCGCAGTGACATATGTACACCCCAATACGTGGTTTCATGGTCACACTAGCCTGGCTTGTCTCTAATACGTGTGCATGTTAACTTTTTTGCTTAGACTTCTTTTTTCCACCGTTTCACCATCAGATTGTTATTTTCTAAATGATTCGAGAACCCTATCGATGGGGCTAAGGTTAAGGTTAAGGGCCAGTTTTTCCTCCTTAACTCCCATAGTTAGTCCAAGTAATTGAAAATGATAGAATACCGGCATGTCAATTGACTCTTCGCCCAAGGTCTGCTTGATGAATTGCTGTTTTGCGTCTAGCATTTTAAAACAATATGGACAACAAGTAACTATGCCGTCAAATCCGTAGCTCTGTATCGTTTTAAGTCTCTGCGCCGCTAGCTTTAACGCTGTCATTGAATAAGCAAGTAGCCCAGCTCCACAACACTCTGTCCTTTCAGGATAATATTCAGTCTCGCCCCCTATCGCCTGGATTAATTCCTCCATTTTGTGGGGATTAATGGAATCATCTGGCCTTCCAATGCTACTGGGTCGAATAGCGTGACAACCGTAAAATGCTGCAAATTTCAAATTCTCAATCGGTCGCACTAC
>Ga0315308_1002501_pt1 | contig 10415 bp, 6 predicted proteins | sample TDP3_MG_FD_203078 | JGI IMG/M metagenome (GOLD analysis project Ga0315308, IMG submission 203078) | Freshwater sediment microbial communities from Lake Towuti, South Sulawesi, Indonesia - TDP3 | ecosystem: Environmental > Aquatic > Freshwater > Lake > Sediment | place: Indonesia: South Sulawesi...
GCTTCGCAATTTTCAATCTGGGGAACCTAAGGTTCCCCCTGCTTGCGTCCCTCGACAAGCTCGGGACTGTCGACCCCCTCCTCTTAAGAACTGCTCCCTTGACTACTTCTTAACCATAGTCCCCGATTGAAAATCGGGACTCTCAAGTGCGAATCCTTATCATTATAGCAGCAAAGCGCAAGCTTTGTCTTCCTTTAGCAGAGCTTCGCTCTGCAGCTACAATTCCCCTCACCCCGCCCCTCTCCCCTATGGGGAGAGGAAGAAAAGGTGAGGGGTTCTCCCTCGATTATCTATGCTACTTTGTCGTCTAATTTATATCACATTTAAATTTCTTTGTCAACCCCAATAAAAAAACCGCCCAGTTTATAATATGGGCGGCTAATCATCATTTTTCAGTAACTTTTAAAAATTTATTTCTTTCTCAATATATAATAAAAACAAAATACCAAAAGAAGAAATATAACTGACCAGGAAAAAATCAGAAAAAACCAACCCGAACTTGTCATTTTCTCCTCTTCTTCCATGCGTATGCTACAGAAATTGCCAACACTATAAATATTATTAATATTAAGACTCTTATGAACAAGACGTACGGATATTGCTCTGAAGTAATATTCTTCAGTGTAATCGTGGGCAATCCTTCTTTAACTAACCAGAATCCAAGGATAAAAAGCAAAAATAGTGGAGTAATATATTTAATGATAAACTTATAGAATTTGGGAATAACAATATCTGCTCCATGATGAATCTCTTCCCAGGCACGGTCAATGCCAAAAATCCAGGCAAAGACTATCGTCTCAATAGTAGCAAAAAGGACCAGACAAAATGTCCCTCCCCAAAAATCAAGTTCGTTCAACACTCCCTTTCCCAGTAAAAAAATGGATGGCTGGCAGAGGAGAAATGTAACTACTCCAAATATAGTTGCTGATTTCTTCTTGGTTATGTCGAACTCGTCTTCCAAAAAGCTTATCACCGGCTGGGCTAAAGAAACGCTGGAAGTCACACCAGCCAAAAAGAGAAGCATAAACCACATTAAAGCAAAGATTGCCCCCGAAGGAATCTTTTGAAAAATCAGCGGCATAGTAACGAAGCCTAAATTGAAGGCTCCACTTTGAGCAATATTCACAATCTCCTGAGAACCAAAGAACACAAAGGCTGCGGGAATAACGATACTTCCACCCAAAATAACTTCAGCAAACTCATTTGTTGTTGCTGCAGTTAATCCAGAAAGGACAACATCATCTCGCTTAGTCAAATAACTCGCATAAGTAAGAATTACGCCAATTCCCACACTAAGGGTGAAGAATATCTGACCACTAGCAGCAAGCCAAACTTTGGCGCTTTTTAAAGCGGCAAAATTTGGATTCCACAGAAATCCCAATCCATTAAGTAAGTTCCAGTCTGGTCTTAATAAATTGGGTGTTCCTAAACTTAACACGCGAATAGTGAGAATAATTCCACAAATTAAGAGTACAGGCATTGCCCAGTTACATAATTTCTCTATTCCTTTACGAATGCCATAATAAACTATGTAGACGTTAAACAAAAATGTAATTATGAAAAATAGGTATGCCCAGCCAATACTGCCAAAATACTCATTCGATTCCAAGCCCTGGTAACCTTGTAGAAACGATTGCATCGCAGCTTGAGTAGTTGCTTGTGCATATCGCCCTGTAATGGAAAAAAACGCATAGCCCAATAACCATGACTCAACATAGGTATAGTATATAAAAATGAGAATAGGACCAAAAATGCCTATTACACCAAAATATTTAATGAAACGGTTCTTCTCCCACATTGAATGGAAAATACCAGGCGCAGTTCCATGGCCGAATCCTCCGCCGAATCTGCCAGCAGTCCACTCTATCCACATTAAAGGAATGCCCAAAAGGAAAAAGGAAATAAAGTAGGGTATCATAAATGCACCACCGCCATTCTGTACTGCCTGCACGGGAAAACGCAAGAAATTTCCCAGACCGACTGCCGAGCCGGCAACTGCAAGGATAATCCCAGTCTTAGTTCCCCATGTTTCGCGTAATTTATTAATCTCTGCCATATTTTATCCTCTTCCTTACGCAGGCTCTACGTGAATCAGCACTTTAAAATTAGGAAGTTCTCTTTTTATATCTCTTTCCAGGTGGTCGCATACCCGGTGGGCTTGTTCAACGCTAATTTTCCTGGCGAGGACAAGATGGAGATAAGCCTGTTCTTCATTCCCTTTTCTCACTATAGACAAATCATGAAAGTTTACAAACTTTTGGTAATGGCTTTGTAAAATCTTGGTGACGATTTCCAGTTTTCTATTCTTTTCTTCTCTGTCTTCAGTTCCCGGGTTTATATGAATCATTATGTTGCCAATATTTTTTAACTTCTGGAGTAGCAGTTTCTCAATTTGGTCAGAAATCTGATGCCCTTTTTCTATAGACAAATTGGCGTCAATTTCAACACTCAAATCGATTGAATTCCTCCAACCTATGCGGCGAGTCTTGATATCATCAATTTTTTTTACTCCTTCTATACTCAATGTGACCTTATTAATTTCACCAATGAAATCTTCTGGAAGGGAAGTGTCCATCAGTTCTCTCAAAGAGGGACGAAGAATCTTTATTCCCATCCTAAAAATGAACAGAGTAACGGCGAAACCCGCCACAGGATCAAGGAAAGTGTAACCAAGTCTGGCACCCGCTATCCCAATCAAAGCTGGTATGGAAGAAAACGCGTCAGCCCGTTGGTCATAGGAGCTAGCCAGAACGGCTAAATTGTCGTATTTCTTACCTATGTAATATGTGTATTTCGACAACAATCCGTTAACCGTAATGGAAATCAAAGCAGCCAATAAAGGCAGAAGCTCTGGCACAACTTTAACCTTTAGAAAAATAGCATTGAGTGCTCGATAAGAAAGAACGATCGACATTACAAACAATATGAGACTGATAAAAAGCGCTGCTATTGACTCCGCCTTCCCGTGTCCATATGGATGGTCTTTATCAATAGGCTTTTGAGAAATTCTAACGCTAGTTAAGGCTACTGCGCTGGCGAGAATGTCAGAAAGAGTGTGGAATCCATCCGAGAGCATTGCCTGGCTATGTCCCGAAATTCCAGCAAATATCTTAAATATAGCCAGGAAACTACTTACCAAAATGCCAAGCCCGCTCACTATTTTGCCTTGCCTGAATCTTTCTTCTAATGAGTCCATCGTAATGAAATCCCAAATCTCAAATTCCAAATTACGGGCATAAAGCCCTACACTACAAGTCAAAAATCAAAAATCAAAAATCAAAAATTACAAATTTCAAAACCCTACACTACCTTTTTTCGAACAGACTGTAAAGAGCAGGAATAACTATTAGTGTAAGAATAGTTCCGACCAGCAAACCTCCTATTATAGAGGTAGCTACCACTGACCTTGCTTCCGAACCTTCGGCATGACTAAGAGCCATAGGAAGCATTCCCAGAATAGTAGTGGAAGCGGTCATTAGAATTGGTCGTAACCTCGTCGCTGCCCCTTCGACGATTGCCTCCATTTTTTCCATTCCCTTCCTGCGCAACTGGTTGATATAATCAATCATAACGATACCATTGTTTACTATAATTCCAGTAAGGATAATTACCCCCATACCCGAGGGAAGGGAGAGAGTCTTTCCACTAATTACAATACCCAGGATAACCCCGATTATAGCCAGAGGAACAGTAAACATAATGACCAATGGTTGAATAAAGGACTCAAACTCTACTGCCATAACCATAAACACTAAAAGGATTGCTAAAATAAGTATCTGCCCCAAACTTACGAATGTCTCTCGCATCTTCTCAGCCTGTCCTCCATAGTCTACAAAGTAGCCCTCGGGAAGATTAATTCCCTTTATCTTATTCCTTATATCACTCATTACACTTGAGAGGTGTCTACCACCGAGATTAGCAGTTAAAGAAACCATCCTTTTCTGGTTCTCTCTATTTAACCTTATCGGTCCTTTAGCCTCTTGAATCTCTGCAACATCTCTCAAACGCACAAGTATTCCCGGAGGAGAGGGGATAACTATATTCTCAATTTCTCTGAGATTTTCTCTGCTTTTTTCGTCTACAGAGACACGGATATTGATTTCTTCTCCTCCCTGACGAAATAATGTAGCCACCTTCCCTTGAACCGCTGTTTGTAATGTAGAGGCAATTTGACTGACAGTCAATCCCAATTGTGAGGCACGGTGTCGGTCTATTCTAAGTTGTAATTCTGGTCTTCCCTTCTCCAGTGAACTCCCCAAATCATAGACTCCCTCAATCTTACCCATTGCTCCCATAATTGCTTGAGAAAGTTCTTCAAGCATCACCAGGTCTTTGCCAAAGAGTTTGAGTTCAATAGAAGCTTCGCGAGTCCCCCCTCCTGTAATTATAGACTGCGCCATATTCACAAACTCATATTTACCTCCTTCTATCCTGGGAAGTTTTGCTCTAATATCATCAATAATCTCCTGGGAAATGCGTTTCCTTTTCAACTTATCTTCCAGGCGAATAAAAATTTCTGCCTCGTTCACTCCTGCTGAACCCATGCCAAAAGCTGCATCCTGTTTTGTTCCCTCGGAGAGACCGACGAAAGCCCCCACAGTCTGGATACCCTCCTCTGAGAGAACAATATCCTCAATCTTTCCGACCACCTTATCGGTCTCATCTAAATTGGTTCCCACAGGCGTCTTTACCATAAAGAAAGCCATATTATTATCTATACTGGGGAAGAACTCCTTCCCTGTGTAAGGAATTAAACCCAGACTCAATATAAAGAGAAGAGCAGCCCCGAGAATCACTCTCTTCCGACGCACCAATGTTTTACGCAAAAATCCTTTATACCTTTCTCTAAAATAGCCGAAAGTTCTCCTGCCAAAACTGACCTCATAACCTTTAGCTTGACCTGTCTTGAAAATCCTGGAAGCCATCATTGGTACCTGAGTAAGAGCCACAAATAAGGAAGCAAGAAGGGCAAAAGATATAGTTAAAGCCATCTGAGTGAAGAGCTTCCCGGTAATTCCTTTTATGAAAACAAGAGGGAAAAAGACCGCCACAGTGGTGAGAGTGGAGGCAGTAATTGCCATACCCACTTCAGTTGCTCCCAATTTAGCCGAAGTCTTCGGGTCTTCACCGAGACTCAGATGGCGAAAAGTATTCTCAATTACCACAATCCCGTTATCCACAATCATACCCACTCCCAGAGCAATCCCAATCATTGTAATAAAGTTGAGAGTATAACCGAGAAAATATAGAGGGATGAAAGTTGCTATCAGAGATAGAGGAATTCCTAATGCTATGGCAATTGTTGGACTGAGGCTACGCAAGAAAAGGAAGAGAATTAAAACCGCAAGAATGCCACCTAAAAGAGCATTTGAACCAGTCACATTAATGATTCTCTTTATGAGTCGGGACTGGTCAAAAACGGTATAAAATTTTATATCCTGAGGAAGTCTCCTTTCCAACTCTTTAAGTGCTTTATTCACACCATTAGAAACAGCCACAGTATTGGCTCCTGATTCCTTAGTCACTATGGCAAGCACACTATTCTGTTTATTAGTGCGGGCATAACTACGCACATCTCTATGTGTATCGGAAACTGTAGCAATATCTTTCAAATATATGGGAACATTCCCTCTAAGCGCAATCACAATCTCCCCAATCTCTTCAACAGAATCAAACTCACCCAGAGTGCGCAGAAGATATTCCTGGTAACCCGATTTGAGGTGACCCGCTGGAAGGTTGATATTTTCCATAGATAGTTTCTGGCTCACTTCTTCTAAAGAGATGTTGAGAGATTCTAACTTCTTCCAGTCAACCTCCACTCTCACCTCCCTCTCTGTTCCTCCCCAGACCATAGCCGAGGCAACACCATCTACTTGTTCCAGGCGGTCTTTAAATACATCTTTAACCAGCTGGCGCAGGCTCCTCGAGTCCCTCTCTCCCACAATCCCAAATACACCCACAGGCATCATTGAAGGGTCAAACTTCACCACTAACGGTTTATCCATATCCTTGGGAAGAAAATCACTAATCATATCTATCCTGTCTCTTATATCTTGAGCCAAAAGGTCCAGATTGGCTCCCCACTCAAAATCCACCATTACCACGGATAAACCTTCCTGAGAAAAAGATTTAATCTTCTTCACATTCTTTACAGTAGCCACTACCTCTTCAATAGGCTTGGTAACTATATTTTCCATCTCTTCAGAAGCCACACCTTCATAGGTAGTAACTACCGACATCACCGGATAGGTTATATCGGGCATCAAGTCTAAACCTAAATTACTCAAAGAGATAGCCCCCACCACCACGACAATTAGAATGAGCATTGTTACCGTAACCGGCCGTTCGACAGAAAATTCAGGTAGCTTCATCACATACCCCCCACTTCCACTCTTGCTCCGTCACTTAAGCCAAAATTACCCTCAACTATCACACTTTCCCCTTCGGTTAATCCTTCGATAATCTCTATTTTTTCTCCATCGCTAACCCCAGTCTTGACCTCTCTCAATTTAGCGCGGCCGTCCTCAACGGTAAACAGAACATTTTTCCCTTCCCTTTCCAGAACTGAAATTCTGGGCGCAACCAATACATTCCTGTGTTCCTTATAAATTATCTCTACATCAGCAAACATTCCCGGCTTCAACCTGTGGTCTTCATTCTCAATCTCCAACTCAACTTTCAATTTTCTACTCCTTGGGTCGACTGCTGGAGCAACTTTTACCACTCTGCCAGGGAATTTCTCTCCTGGATAAGCATCAACAGAAATGCGTACCCCCTCTCCTTTTCTCACTTTAGGAATGTCTTTCTCTCCCACATTAACCACAATCCTAACCTTATCCATATAGGCAATATTGAAAACAGGCTCCTGAGGCATCGGTTCCTGAGGTATAACCGAATCACCTATATCCACATAGTATCTGATAACCGTGCCATTAATAGGCGCTTTCACTTCCGCTTTTGTAAATCCTAAAGCAGGCTGATCACGGTCAATTAGAGCGACAACCTCGTCCTTCTTAACACTTTCCCCCTCTTCCTTAATCTTTTTAATTAACTTACCTGAAACCCTCGTATACACATCCACTTCTATCAATCCATGGACGTCGCCATTGAGAAAAAGTATCTCTTCTATATTTCCTCTTCCCGCCTGAACAGCTCTAACTGGAGTGACCTTTTCTTCCGTAGATTCTTTTACATTTCTTTTTGCCAGATTATATTTTACTAACCTGTAGGAAACCAGACCAACCACCAGTAATATCAAGATAAGTCCCACACTTTTCCCTTTCAATTCTTTCCTCCTATACTCCCTGGAGTGTCAAACGAAAGTTTGACTTCTGTCTGGAGTGTCAAACGAAAGTTTGATCTTGGTAAAGCTTTCACTTTACACTCCAGAATCTTTATGGAGTGTCAAACGAAAGTTTGACTTCACTCATCACCTTGAGGAGTAAAATCTTTTATTGGATGCTGTGCGAAACAGGATAGAAGCCATTCCTTCCCATATCTTTTCAAATATTCCATATAACTGGACCACTTATAATCCCTCATTCTTTTTGTATAGCCATGCTTAATGCAGTTATGATGAATGTAATTCAGATGTGTATAAAAGTCGGCCTCATTTCTCATACATCGGTCCCAATAATTCCACCAAAGTTTACGCCCTGGTTGCTCTTCCAATTTATTCAGTAAATGAGCACTATTGGAGTGAAGATTTTGAATAAAATTTTTTACAAGGGATCCCTTGGCCAATCTTATCAACATGTGGTAATGATTAGCTAACAGAATCCAGCCTATCAATTCAATATCGAACCTCCCAACCGATTTATCCAGGACTTTCAAAAATACTTCCTTTTGGCCATTTTTAGCCAAAGCGTGAAGTTTCCCTATTGTGGAGGCCGTGATAAAGTAAACAGAATTGTCGACGAAAAGACGAAAGGGATGGTGCCGGCGAAACCAATTCATTTCAGCCCCCTTGGTAAAGCTTTCGCTTTACACTCCTTTCCCTAGAGTGTCAAACGAAAGTTTAACCTCTGTCTGGAGTGTCAAACGAAAGTTTGACTTCTGTCTGGAGTGTCAAACGAAAGTTTGACCTTTCTCCGGAGTGTCAAACGGCTAATCACTGATACTCACCTATAGCTTTATCCAAAAAAGCGCTGGCGACATCATAATCGTAGAGCGCTTGAAAATAGTCTGTTTCAGCCTGAGTCAGAGAAAGCTGAGCATCGCGCAGTTCAATTTCAGACATTAACCCCTGCCTGTGCCGCTCCTTGGCAATTCTCAAATTTGCCCGCGCCAGCTCCACATTCTCCCTCTGTGCTTCAATCCGCTCCTGGGCCTCTTCCATATCAAAAATAGCCTTCCGCACTTCCAGCTTTATCCTCTCCCCAACCTGACTCTCCAAAATTTTTACCTGCTCCAATCCTGCCTTCGCCTGTTTAACCCTTCCCAGGTCGGAAAGCCCGCTAAATAGAGGAAAGTTTAAAGAAATAATTGCATTCCAGCTTCCACCCCACTCCTCTCGATTATAGAATGGATTAGTATATTGATAGTTAGCCAAGAAATCCAAATTCGGCCGGTTCTCAGCTCTCGCTAACTTAATAGAAATTTTAGCCATCTCTTCTTGAATCATTAACTGTCTTATTTCAGCCCTCTCTCCAAGCGCTTTACCAAGAGCATCCTCCAGACCAACTTCCCTCTTCTCAAAAGAGAATTCTCCTTTTACCTCCCAATCTTTTTCCAATTCTGCATTGAGCAAAATAGAAAGCTCTTCTCTCGCCAATTTCAGATTGTTCTTAGCCTTAATCAAATTTGTTTGATTATTAACCAACTGTACCTTTGCTCGGGAGACATCGTAATCTGAAACCTTGCCCTCTTTATAGAGGGCACGGGTAGTCTTATAATGAGAATCTGCCACATCCATAGCTTCTTCAGCAATTGTTACAAACTGCTTCGCCAAGAGGACACTATAAAAAGCTTTTTTCACATCAAATATGAGACTATTCTTCACTCTTTTATATTCTTCATTAACCAATCTATAATTGAGTCTCGCCTGTTTATCCCCTTGGTATATCTTTCCCCAAGTGAAGAGAGGCTGTCTGAGAGTCAATTGTGTACCATATAAATTCTCGGGTCCCAATACAAATGTTTGTTCGGTGCCAAAAAAAGATACAGTCATTCTGGGCGACTCTTCCAATCTGGTATAACTACCCGAACCACTCAACTTGGGCAAGAAATTACCAAATGTTTCCTGCTTTCTCCCCTCAGATTCGCGAATCCTCTCTTGTGCGATTTTCAAACCCTGGTTGTTAGCCAAAGCTAAATTTACGCACCTTTCCAGAGTTAAAATCTCTTCGGCAAAAGCAACTCCCATTACAATCTGTAAGGCAAAAATAACTATGCCCAACTTCCCACAAACCATCTTTAATCTATTCTCCTCTCTCCCATTCCTAATCAAAAAATGTAGCAGCAAAGCGCAAGCTTTGCTTCTGTAGGGGACGAACTCTGTGCCGTCCCTTCCTTTGGGTGGCCACGGAGTGCCACCCTTACAATGCAGAGCTATCGCTCTGCGGCTACACCCACATCCATAAATCTTTCTTACAGGTATTCTTCAGGGACAAGCCCGAACTGTTCAGGGTCTACCGACTCTTTAATCGAACGCCTGAAATTGCCTGTCTCAGGAACCTTCTCTTCCAGGTCTATCTCCTGCGGATTCTCTATTTTAGAACCATTACTATCAATAACTATTTTCACCCGGGGGCGATAAGGGTCAGATGGATTTGTCTGCAAGACAAAACCAAGCTCATTTGTGTCCAGTCTAACAAAAGTACCTGGAGGATAGACTCCAATAAGTCTAATAAACTTCTTTAAAAGGACCGGTTCAAATTCTTTCCCCGAGGCTTCTTCCATCTCTTTTATAGTCTTTTCAGGTGGAGTCTCCTTGGCATAGTAGCGATTACTCCTCATAGCATCGTATGTATCGGCTATACGAACCAGCATACTACCTAAATTCAACCCTCCTTTTTCTCGAGACACAACAGGATATCCGCTAAGGTCGTATTTTATGTGATGCTCAAATGTGACCACATATGCCAGCTTACTTATGCCCGGGGTCTTTATTAAAATTTTTGCCCCATTGGCAGGATGCAACTTTATCAATTCAAACTCCTCAGGAGTCAACTTACCAGGTTTCTTAAGAATTTCTTCTGGAACCTTGAGTTTCCCCACATCGTGCAATAGGCCAGCTATTCCCAGGTCATTCAACGTCTGCCTGTCCAGACCCAACGCTTCACCCTGTACAAGAGTCAGGACAGCAACATTTACTGCGTGGCTAAAAGTATACTCATCGTGAGCCTTAAGAGAAGCCAGGGTAATCAGTGGCGTTCTATTCCTCTGAATACTGGTCACCATACTATTTATGGCAT
>Ga0315308_1002503_pt1 | contig 10410 bp, 9 predicted proteins | sample TDP3_MG_FD_203078 | JGI IMG/M metagenome (GOLD analysis project Ga0315308, IMG submission 203078) | Freshwater sediment microbial communities from Lake Towuti, South Sulawesi, Indonesia - TDP3 | ecosystem: Environmental > Aquatic > Freshwater > Lake > Sediment | place: Indonesia: South Sulawesi...
CAGCAAACTTGTCGAAATACCTGACAAATCTCTCGTCCTTAAGTCTTAGTCCAATGAGGAGATCAAAGGGCAGTAAAAAGGCTTTGCCAAAATTCCTCACTGCAGCATGATCATAGAAAAGCTTCTTGCCATCCACTCGCACAACCGCGAGTCCGACAATACGTTTTCCTAAACTTTGTCCAGCAAATCCTTCAAGTAGGGTAAAATATATCCACAAAATAACGAGGGAAAACAGGAGGACATTGATGTCTAAAAAAGATTGGGGCCCTTTTGTGAGTGAAGAAAAAGTATTTGGCAAAACCATGAAAACTGCAAAGATTATCGCAAAATCTATTAGGAATGCGTATACTCGTTTTTTAAGGGTGGCAAGCGGAAGAGTAGAGGTTTTCCTTGCAACTTCAGCTTCTACGGCCCAAGCTTCCAAGTCTTTGATGAGTCTCATTGCATTTTCGCCTACTTTACTTAATTTGTATTTACCGGTCGGTGTCTGTTCCAGAAAAGCACCTAGACTTCGAATGTGAAAACTTAGTTTTCCTGTGTCTATATTGAGAGCGTTCATTAGGTCTGTGAAGGAGCACTCACCCTTTTCACTGAGGTTTAAGAGAATTTCCCTTCTCAGGGTGTGAGACAGTACAGATAATATTTTTGACACGTTTTCTTGGTTGACTGCCATCCCTCAAACCCGAATTATTTTACTATACGCGCGCATTGACAATTTCCTTTCTCCTAATTCTAAAAGGTTCAATCCGCAAAATATCATTTGTGGAGAAAGCTCTTATTGTTGTTGGGGCATTATAGAGACCGGCTTCGAATACGTTTGCACATACAACGATATCATACCGTTTCGAAAACGTAAATAAAGGGTCCTCTAAGCTCCTGCTAAGGGCCAGTAAACCCGCACTTCGGACAACGGTATGGTCGTCCAAACTTTCGACATTTAGAGCAACGCCAGATAACTATTTCTCCGCAGTTGGGGCACGGAAACTTTGTTGCCTCTTCTCCCGGAGGAATAGTTCGGTGGCATGATGTACACGTGGGCATAGCAACGCTTACTCTCTCGCTCACAGCAACACCTCAAGGAAAACTGGATATAGAATTGCTGTCTTATATGTGCTATCTTTTAATGCGTTTCTAAGATTATAGTAAAATAGATGGCTTCAAGGTAAGAGGAAGAAAAGTGAACGGAAAAGCCGACATCATTGTGGTTGGAGGAGGCCCCTGCGGGTCATTCTCAGCTTTAACAGCAGCAAAGCTGGGCGCCGAAGTTTTGGTTTGCGAAGAGCATAAGACGGTAGGGGTTCCCAAACACTGCGCTGGACATCTGAGCATTGCTGGTTTGGAACGGTTAGGGCTGCGCTTACCACATGAGGTCATTGAAAATGAGATTGAAGGAGCTATTTTTCATTCACCTTCAGGTAAAGAGTTGGTAATTAGACGAGTTTCCCCTGTAACCTATGTTGTTAACAGGGAATTATTCGATAGGTACCTCTCAGACCTCGCTATGAAATCTGGGGTGCAATACTTTTTGGAATCGAGGGTAAAGTCCTTTCTGTTTGATTCAGGTTTTGTCGTGGGAGTTGCTGTTAAAAAAGCCGGAGACGAAAAGAGATTAGCGTCGAACGTTGTAATAGACGCTGAAGGCTGCTCATCCACTCTTTTGAAGAAAACTGGGCTGCAGACGCTTCAGGGTTCCATCGTCGTTAAAGCCATTCAAGCTGAAGTGGACAGAGTGAATGAAATAGACGGGGACATGGTTGAAGTATACCTCGGAAGAAAATATGCTCCAGGCCTTTTTGCTTGGATAATTCCAAAAAGAAACGCTTCAGCAAAGGTTGGTTTAGCCACGTGGGCTGGTGATCCTCGAGAATACCTGCGTAGGTTCATGAAGAACCATCCTGTAGCATCTAAGAAACTAAGAAAGAGTAACGTCACCAGTCTTTCTCTTCATCCCATTCCGCTTGGAGGCCCCATTCCCAAAACCTATTCCAACGGACTTCTCGTGGTGGGAGACTCGGCCTCGCAGGTGAAACCGACGACTGGAGGAGGCGTGATAGCTGGGATGTCGTGTTCCAAAATTGCGGGGGAGGTTGCATACGAAGCCGTAGAGAAGAGCGATTTCTCTGAAACCTTTCTCTCCCGATATCAGTCTCGATGGAAAGAATTGATGGGCTTCGACCTGGCGATGATGCGCCAAATAAGGAAACTGCTCAACCGCTTGCCTGATGATAAGGTGGACAAAATCATTGCTTTATGCGAGAAGTTGGGGGTGGATAGCGTGCTTGAGGAGGTGGGGGACATCGACTTTCAAGGGAGGTCCCTTATCCCTATGATCAAACATCCTACAACGCTGGCTGTAATGCTTTATTTCATCTATTCATGGCTTACTTCGAGCGTACATTCTCGCCCAAAAAAATAATCTGTACAGGCTTGGGCATATAAGGGTTTGATGGAACGCAAAGACTATTAATTTAGGCGCCATAACTTGCTGAGGTTAAAAGAATGACTGAGAAACCATCTGTTGGTCCGCCAACTTTTCGATATAAGCAAGTCATCGCCATACGAACTGATCTGAAGATGAGTAGGGGAAAAATAGCGGCTCAAGCTGGGCATGCGGCTGTTTCCGCGGCTGAGGAAGCGAGAAAGAAATATTCTGACTGGTGGAAGGCTTGGATGGCGGAAGGACAATGTAAAATAGCCGTGAGAGCAGAGTCCGGCCAAGAGCTTCTGGAGCTGGAGGAAAAAGCCAAGGAGTCAAGGTTGCCCACAGCTTTGATTATTGACAGGGGTTTAACCGAGCTTCCGCCAGAAACCATAACCTGTTTGGGAATAGGCCCAGCTCCCACCGCCCAAATAGATGCGACAACTGGAAAGTTACCTCTCCTCTGAGGCTACCTCCTTGAAAGTTCCTACGCTGGAGAAAGAACTTGGAATGGAGGTTTACGCTACCCAATCTCCAGGGATTGGTGGAAGAATCCGCCAGTTTCTAGAGGACTTTGTGGTTGAGGAACTTTTGGTTGACGGGTCGAAGGCCGAGATTTCACCGGTTGAGATTCAGGAACCTGTTGGAAGGGGGCGCTATCTCGTCTGTGTGTTGGTTAAGCAAGACTGGGACACTCTTTTGGCAGTTAGGACGATTGGGAAGCGGTTGGGCATAAGCCATAAACGAATCCAAATAGCTGGCATGAAGGACGCTAAGGCCCTCACTGCTCAACACATCAGCATTCAATGTGCCACACCACAGCGAGTTTCGCAGGTCAAAATCAAAGACATAACTCTTCATTCGCTCCGTTTTTCCGATAGAAGAATTTTCTCTCAGCTTCTCCTAGGAAATCAGTTTCAAGTTGTAATTAGGGCTATATCCCACACCTCTTCCGTGATTGAACAGAGAGTCAAAAACGTGCAAAACGAACTGGCGAGTTTGGGAGGGTTTCCCAACTTTTATGGGCATCAGCGCTTCGGCACCATCAGGCCCATCACTCACTTGGTAGGTCGTTTTCTAGCAAAGGGAGACTTGAGGAAGGCGGCACTTGCCTTTCTCGCTCGACCTAGCATACATGAGCATCCTGAATCGAGGGAGGCACGACGACATCTGTGGGCAACTCAAGACTTTGAGGAAGCCCTTCGTTGTTTTCCAAGACACCTCAGATATGAACGCTTCATGCTTAGCCATTTAGCGAAACAACCGAGAGACTTTGTGGGCGCCTTTCGAGAATTGCCTCTGAAGCTGCGCAAACTCTTCATCCAAGCCTATCAGTCCTTCCTCTTCAACAGATTTCTTAGCGAAAGAATTGGGCAAGGTATTCCCCTCAACGAGGCTCAAATCGGAGACTACGTGGTAAAGCTCGACGACCAAGGGCTTCCAACAACCGAGTTCATGCAAGTAACTGCCTCATCTCTCCAAACAGTAAAAGAGGCGTTAAAGGAAGGCAAAATGCGTGTAGCTATCCCGCTTGTAGGTTTTAAACAGCCCCCATCCCAGGGAGTGCAAGGAAAAATCGAAAAAGAAATCCTTGAAACCGAAAACGTGGACCCCCAAGACTTCCGTATCTCATTCATGCCTGAGGTAAGTGCATCAGGCGAATTGCGAACGATTCTGGCACCCGCAATTAATCTTTCTGTAGAAGAAGCATCCAAAGACCCAGCGAGTCCCTCCAAACGCAAGACAAGGCTGGGCTTCACGCTTCAGAGAGGCTCCTACGCAACTGTTCTTCTACGAGAATTTATGAAACCTCGAAATCTAATAAAAGCTGGTTTTTAGGTCCGCCTTCTTTGAGGCTCTGCGTCAGTCTTGTTGGAACGGATTAGGGCGCGAGTCTGAAGCGGTCTCTTGGGAAAAGGACAACTTCCCGTATGTTTCGCTTTCCAGTGAGCGCCATAACGAGTCTCGCCAAGCCTATGGCCCACCCCGCATGGGGAGGCATGCCATAATCGAAGGCTTGCAGGTGGTGTTTGAAGGGTTCAGGGCGCAGTCCCTGCTCATTCAACCTCCTAATCAAAAGCTTCTTAGAGTGGATGCGGGTTCCTCCTGAGGCAAGCTCTATCCAACGCCACATTAAATCGAAGCCTTCGCACAAGTCTGGGTTGTCGTCTCTCGGCTTGATGTAAAACGCCTTAGATTTGGTTGGCCAATCCGTTAGGAAGTAATAGTAAGCATGAAGTTTTCCCAAAGTTCTAAAGGCTTGAGTAGGGATGTCTTCACCCCACGGAACGCTTATTCCCTCTTCCTTTAACTCTTCCAGGATTTCATCGTAGGTGAAACGTTTGAAGGGCGTTTTCGGCACTTCAATCTTATGCTTAAGAATTTTCAGTTCTCTTCCACAGCTTTTTTCCACGTCTTCGCATGTCTGATGTATAAGTTCTTCAAGAACTTTCATCACGTCGTCGGCCGTCGCAAAAGCCTCTTCAATGTCGATGGAAACGAATTCGCTTAGGTGACGACGAGTATGCGATTCCTCAGCTCTGAAAAAGGGACCTATTTCAAAAACCTTCTCGAAATCCAAGATTAACTGTTCTTTATACAATTGGGGACTCTGCGCCAGAAAAGCTTCCCGTTTAAAATACGCCACGGGGAAAAGGGCAGCTCCTCCCTCGGTGGCGGAAACTATAATTCTCGGCGTATAAACTTCTATGAAGCCCAGTCTGGATAAGAAACTTCGCGTGGCTTCTAGGGCGACGTGTTGAATTCTGAAAATGGCTTGATTTTCCTCTCGACGTAGATCAAGGACACGTGCATCCAGTCGCACGTCAATTTCTGCAGGAGTTCGTCCCGTTATGTCTATTGGCAGAGGCTGTTTTGCTGTTCCTAATATTCGAATTTCGCTGGGAATAATTTCAGCTCCTCCAGGAGCCTTCTTCATTTTCTTGACCATTCCCTTCAACCCGATGCTGTATTGCCTCTGCAACGCCTCAGCTTTCTTCAATACCCTACTGTTAGCTTCGTCTCGGGGGATGGTAATCTGCACTGTTCCATTTTTGTCCTGCAGAATAACGAATCGTATGCCGCCTAAGTCCCGAATGTCCTGAACCCAGCCGAGAACCAAAACTTCTTTTCCATCAAGTTCTGGCTTTATATGGATAGAATAGTGGGTTCTGCGCCAGTCTCCCAGTTTGTCGATTTTCATGGGAAACCCGTCTATCAGCTAGCAAATTCTACTCTCAGAGTTATTCCACGGACCTTTTGAGCGATCTCCTTCAACGCTTTCACGTTTATTGGAATCCGTTTTCGTCCTCGTCCCCTCAAAATCACCCTTGTCTCAGTGGTTCCGTCAGGCAACCATATTGTGTTTATTGTCAGAATGCTCAGGGGTGCGAAAAGGTCTTCCAAGAACTTTCTGTCATCCACTCCATGCTCTAGGATGCGGATTGTTTTTCCCGTTTCTTCACCCAGAGCTTTGATGATCTTTCCGCCATAACTTAGTAAGCGGGGCACGTCACCTCGTTTGACAAGTATGGCTAAAACATCGTTCGCTTCTACAGCCTTGTGAAAATATACGTCTTGAAGAGAAGGATACTTTTCTTCCAGAGACAAAAGTGAGCGGGCGATTTTTAGGTCTGCTTCGCTTACCTCTCCTGACCTAAGTTTTCCTTGACACTTTGAGCATAATATTCCGCTTTTCAAGCAGAAATTGCATAATACCGCTTTCACCCCGTCTTACGTCCTCCTTTGAAATAAAGGAGGGGGCGGCGGAGCTTTTAAAGTTGCGCGTGTTGTCTACTTCACTAAGGTGATTTCGATGGTGCTGACGTTTGTAGGCGTGCCTCCCCCTTCGGTGGGTGCCAACTGATCTGTGCCTACGTCGATTTTCTTGACTTTCAGGTCTGGCATGAATCGACGTCTGGTTACTTCCACAACGTCGACTGCTCGGCTGATTGCTCTGCCTCTCGCCTTCACCATCACTTCGTTTGCTCCGCCGTGGAAAAGGGTTATGCAAGCCAGCACGTAGTTCATAACTGGCTTTCTCCCGATCAACACAGCATTGCCCATTCTCTCTGACATTTTCACCGCCTCGCTCCTCATTTCTGCATTCATTAAAGCTTGCTATGCTTTTCGTTGGGTAAATAAATAGGTTACGGTTTTTTCTTATAGTATAATTTTACATCTGTTTGTGCCTTTGCGTTTGATTCCATTTTGAATGATGGAGAATTGAAAATTGGATATTCTCCGAAGAAGCGCAAACAAAAGCATTAGGTAGTGACTTTAATATTTTTGAAATGCCACTTTACTATTGTGTTGTAAAGGTGGCTTTAACTAAAATGGAGCATGGTGTTGTGAGTAAGGATATTTTATCTGGACGACCGCTTCGTCTGCTTCGTATGCTTTATGCGCAAGGTAGCCCCGCGACAACTTACACTCTGCGCGTGAAGCAAAGTGAATTGGCTAAACAGCTTGAGATTAGTAGACAAGCTTTGAACGTGCACTTACGCAAGCTTAGAGATGAGGGTTACATTCGAACAGGCAGAGGTTTCATTGACGTAACCGAGAAGGGTCTGGGCATGTTGGGGGTGTCCCCAAATCCCGCCTTCGTCTTCATCAAGGTTTCTCCCTTCAAAAGGGAGGAAGCATACAGAGAAATTGTGAAATTTCCCGTTCAACGCATTTTTAGAGTGGCTGGAGACATGGACGCTATCCTTATAGTGGAGCGGGAGAAGCTTGACGAGGCTCTTCGAAAACTGGCTTTCGTGGGGGGCATTCAAGACACGAAATCTTATGTCGCCATTCAAACCATAAAATAGCGTGGCTTCAAACTTGAAACTCTTTGAACACGAAGCAAAAGCTATCTTCGCTAAGTATAACATACCGACTCCCCGGGGAGAATTAATCGCATCCCCAGCACGCGCTCTAGAGATAGCTTCCAAAATTAACGTTCCCGTCGCTGTCAAAGCGCAGATTCTCGCGGCGGGAAGAGGGAAAGCGGGCGGAATTTTTTTCGCATCCTCGCCGAGGGAAGCTGAGCTTGCGGTGAAGAAATTGTTAAGCACGGAAATAAAGGGTTTCAAAGTTCGGAGTGTTTTGGTGGAAGAAAAGGTTCCTATCGAAAGAGAACTGTACTTTAGCGTAGCGGTTGATCGTTCAAATCGCTGTTACGTAGCCATCGCTTCTTCTGAGGGTGGGATAGAGATAGAAGAGGTTGCTGCGGCTGCGCCTGAAAAAATAGTTAAGGTTTTCATAGATCCGCTGCGGGATTTTCATCTTTCTCATGCACGTAGAATCGCCAAAAGACTAGGCTACTCTGGGGGTCAAATGCAAAATCTTGCCACTATCTTTCTTAAACTGTATAACGTTGCGATGGATTGCGACGCTGAACTGGCTGAAATGAATCCTCTTGTTGAAACGCCTGAAGGAAAGTTTGTTGCGGCGGATGCCCGTCTCATAATAGATGACAATGCTTTGTATAGGCATCCAGAGTTTAGGGAACGGGTGATAGAAGAGGAGAAGGCTGAGTTGCCGCCGCTGGAGTTGGAAGCTCGGAAAAGTGGGTTGGCGTATGTGAAGCTTGAGGGAAACGTTGGTGTTATCGGAAATGGTGCGGGGTTGGTGATGGCTACATTGGATGCGATTCAGTTGTATGGTGGGAATCCAGCAAACTTTCTTGACGTTGGCGGAGGCGCCTCGGCTGATGTAATGTCTGCGGCTCTTAACCTTGTTTTTTCTGATTCGGGAGTTGATGTTGTTTTTATCAATATTTTGGGCGGCATCACTCGATGCGATGAGGTTGCTAAGGGAATTCTTGAGGCGAAGAGACAAGTTGGCTTTCTTAAACCTGTGGTGGTCAGGCTGGTAGGAACTAACGAGGAGGAAGGAAAGCGCATCCTCACAGAAGCTGGAATTCATGTGTTGGACAGCATGGAGGAGGCAGCCAAAAGGGCTGTTGAAATCGCAAAAACTGGGGGTTAACTTTTGGGGCTTCTTGTTGGTAAAGGCACAAGGGCCATAGTTCAGGGCATAACGGGAACTCAAGGAAGTTTCCACACGAAGCTGATGCTTAATTACGGAACTCAGATTGTTGGAGGTATAACTCCTGGGAAGGGTGGAACTAGGGTCCACGGGGTTCCAGTCTACGATACTGTGGAGGAAGCTGTGAAAAGACACGGTGCCAACACGTCTATAATTTTTGTTCCTGCCCGTTTCGCCGCAGACGCTGCCCTCGAAGCCGTAGAGGGCGGATTGAAAACGATAGTGATCATTACCGAGCATATCCCAGTGAAAGATGCTATACAGGTTATGGCAAGGGCAAAACAGTATGGCGCCACTGTTATCGGTCCCAATACACCTGGAATTATTGCGCCAGGGGAGTGTAAGCTTGGAGTTATGCCGGCGCACGTTTTTAAGCTTGGAATTGTGGGCGTCGCGTCGAGAAGTGGGACTCTAACCTACGAGATTGCGGCTGGAATTTCTGCGAAGGGGCTGGGTCAGTCCACTTGCATTGGGTTGGGAGGTGATCCAGTTGTTGGCTTAAGCTTTGTTGAAGTCTTGAAGATGTTTGAGGCGGATGACCGTACAGAGGCTGTTGCCTTGATTGGTGAGATTGGTGGAAACTTGGAGGAGTTGGCTGCGGACTTTGTTTCTAAGGAGGGATACTCTAAGCCTGTGGCTGCCTTTGTGGCTGGAAGAACGGCTCCGCCTGGAAAGAGGATGGGTCATGCCGGCGCCATTATTATGGGTGGGGCTGGAACCGCTCAAAGCAAGATTGATGCCTTTAGAGGGGCTGGTATCGGGGTGGCTGAAAAACCCGGGGACTTGGCGAGGTTGTTGGCTGAGAGGGCTTGGGAAGGAAAAACATATTTAGGCGGGTTGGATTTGAAACGTAGCTAAGCTCAACTAACGGAGAATGTATGTAATGCCGATCACGGACCCCTTCAAAAAGACTCTTGCTCAGAAGCATAGGCTTTACATGAAGATCTGCCGAGAATGTGGAGCTCGAAACGCTATTAGTGCAATTAAGTGTAGAAGATGTAGAAGCAAGAATCTGCGATGGAAAAAACGGGAACTGGTCCGTTAACTTCTATATGTCTCTTATGGTCTTTAGAAAGATAGTAATCTTTCGAGTGCCAACAGAAAAGATTGCTCGGACCCAAATGAGAAGAAATGAAATTTTAGGTACCAAAAATGATTGCAACCACTCATTTCCCCTTCAACATTCTCCGTGCAGTTTCGATCACGGCTAGTGACGAAAGATATAAACGGACTAGTTTACCGTTAAATTTTAGCGGGCCGGTAGTCCAGCGTGGTTAAGACGTCGCCCTCACGCGGCGAAGATCGCCGGTTCAAATCCGGCCCGGCCCACCAACTTAAATTTTTTTGCTGAACAGTCAGTGTAATGCCTTGCCACAAGCATTAAATGTGTCATTAATAATTGCATCGACTAGAATAAGGATGGACGAGTGAGATGAGTCCAAGTTTTGACTTTGATTTACCATTTGTGGGAATTCCTACTTTTTGTAAATTTCCTTATGTGAGGGAATTGGAGGGAATGGATGTTGACGTAGCGGTTGTTGGAGCGCCTCTTGATCAAGGAACATTTAATAGAGCAGGGGCCCGGTATGGTCCCCGAGCGATTCGAGAGGCATCTCAACTGTACGGGACTGCCATATTACCCGAACTTGGCGTGTACGACGTTGAACTTGGAAGGTATAAGTTGGCGAACACGAAAATTGTTGATTGTGGAGACATTCCCGTAGCCCCGACGCTGTGCCAAGAGAATCTGGACTTAATTACAGATACTGTTAAAAAAATCCTCAGCCACAAAGTTTTCCCAATTGTGTTGGGAGGCGACCACTCCATAACTTATCCAGTGATTCGGGCATGTCAAGATGTACCCTTAGATATTGTTCATTTCGATACGCACATGGATTTCGGGGATGACATGATGGGAATAAAGATCAGTCATGCTAACCCAATCAAACGGGCAT
>Ga0315308_1002505_pt1 | contig 10400 bp, 13 predicted proteins | sample TDP3_MG_FD_203078 | JGI IMG/M metagenome (GOLD analysis project Ga0315308, IMG submission 203078) | Freshwater sediment microbial communities from Lake Towuti, South Sulawesi, Indonesia - TDP3 | ecosystem: Environmental > Aquatic > Freshwater > Lake > Sediment | place: Indonesia: South Sulawesi...
TAAAGTTTCAGGGTTAGATCCCGCCTGCGCAGGCAAAGGTATTGGAACATTTTCATTTGTTGGCACACTGCCCGCCGAGCCTTTGGGTGGGGCTTTGCTACCAAACCCCCCTCCTGCCCCCGACTTTAGGAGCAAGAACAAGAATTTAGGAGCAGTTTCACATGAAAAGTAACAAGTTTTTAAGGCTCAAAAACAAACGAAAATGTAGGTACCGAAGGAGGCAAGAGCCGGTGACAATTTGTATAGGTTCAATTTGTGAGGATGGTAAAAAGGCAATAATAATCTCTGATAGAATGATTACGGATGATGATCTATCAATAGAATTTGAACATCCAGAACCAAAAATCCTACAGCTATCCAAAAATTGCATGGCTGTAACATCTGGCTCTGCATTATTTTTTCAAGAAATACTTGAACCTGTACTTATAGAATCCCACAATGAATCTCCTAAAATTTCTGAAATTGTTGAAAAGGTAGCAAAATCATATTCGGATCTACGAAGAAAGAGGGTAGAAGAATTATATTTTAGACCAATGGGATTTACCATAGAAAATTTTTATAAATGTCAAAATGAAAGAATTGTAGAATTTTTGGGTCGAAAACTTGATGAATTTGAGTTTCCTGGAGGTTTAGAAATATTAATTATTGGTGTTGACGAAAAAGCGCACATTTATCTTGTGGATACTCCAGGCATACCAATATCTCTTGACGCCATAGGTTGGGGTAGTATAGGAACAGGTTATCCTCACGCAGAAAATGCTTTTATAGCCAATAAATATCACACAAAATTATCTTTTAATCAAGCAGTTTATTTTTCTCACGAAGCTAAAAGACGAGCTGAAGTAGCACCAAGAGTAGGAAAAGTTACAGATATATTTTACATTGATAGAAATGGTATTCGTCAACTTTCAGCAGAGAGCATAGAAAAGTTGAATGGTATATTTAATGAAAAAGAAAAATTAATTGAACCGATAGAGAAAGAAATCAATGAAAAAATTTATAGGTTATCGTTATGGTAAGGCGAAAAAGACGAAGGAAGAAACGAAAAAAATCTGCATGGGACTGGTTTTAAAATTTCTTCTTAGGTTTCAAAGTAATCTCATCATCTTTAAGAGAAGCCTTTAATTCAGTACCTTCTTTCCACTTCAATCTCTTGATATGCGAGGGCGGGATAGTAACCACCCACTTCGGGTATTCTTTGTCTTTGACTTTTCTGGACAACTGCCTTTGAAGTTTCATCTTGGTCCCATCTTCAAATTGGCGCGCCCCCTATATAAACTTTAGGTACCGAAAGCTATTTATACTATTAGGTACCTAAAATACTGTGGTGGAAACGATGGATTCACAACAAATGGGCGGTCTTCAAGTTGCAAAGGCAACATACAAGCAGGACTGGAAGAATTACACGACCGCCCAGAACAATGAGATGGTCCTTTTCGACAGGCTGTTGACGGATCTGGTAAAGACCGTTCCAGAACCGCCCCAACAGATGGGGAGGCCCAGGTTAAGCCTGCAGGAAACCATTTTTTGCGCGATCAAGAAGGTCTATTCTCAGTTGTCCAGCAGAAGGGCTTATTCGCTATACAAAAATGCGGAGGAACGGCAACACATAGACAAGGCCCCGAACTACAACGCAATAAACAAAGTTCTGAACAGGAAAGACATCGCCCCCATATTACACAATCTTCTCACCACGTCGGCTCTGCCCATGAAAAGTGTGGAAACGACATTCGCCCCCGATTCTTCCGGGTTCAGTACAAGCAAGTTCGGGCAGTATGCAGTTGAGAAACACGGTCCAATGAGGAAGCACAAATGGGTAAAGGCCCACATCCTTGTCGGGGTCAAGACAAACGTTATAGCAAGCGCGCGGATCACGAAGGAACAAGGAGGCGACTGTCCACAGTTTGCCCCCATGGTGATGGAGGCCCACGAAAATGGGTTTAATATCAGAGAGATTTCCGCAGACATGGGCTACCTGAGCAGGGACAACTACGACCTTGCCGAGACCATAGGCGCGACCGCATACATTCCGTTCAGGAAAAACGTGAAGGGGCGGGCGAGGGGTTCTTACATGTGGAAGAAGATGTACCACTTTTTCCAGTTCAATAGAGAGGAGTTCCTTCGGCATTATCACAAGCGAAGCAACGCGGAAACGGTGTTTGACATGGTGAAAATGAAGTTTGGCGACAAGCTGAAGTCAAAGAACCCCCCATCGCAACAGAACGAATTGTTATGCAAATTTATAGCGCATAATATCGTCGTATTGATCCATGAAATGTACGAACTGGGGATTATCCCACGGTTCTGCCCCTGAAGTTAACGGTTAAACTTGAATTAGGGGATTCCTGTATTCTCCGAAAATATTTAGTAAAGTAAAATGGCTATGGATTTTAGAGTTAAAAAAGAAAAGATTATTTCTCTATGATGAACTCGTCTTCGACATACATTCCGAAATGACGCCCTACTGGATGGGGGTTCTCCACGCACGCTAGAACTTTATCTCCTTTCTTCAATTTGTCTGCACGTACTGGTTCCCCCTTTTTATTGGTGAGCATGATAGTTTCCGCATTCTGCACAAATGTGTAGAGTTCGTCTTGGCCTACCCCTATTACCCCAAGGTCCTTAGCGGCCTGAGATGCCAATTTTTTGCTTCGAGCTTTTATAAGTAAAAACGGTCTGCGTTCTATTTTGTTTCGCCCGACCTCGACCTCTCTCGTATCCCCTTTGTAATCGACCACCAGCACTTTGTCCCCAGAACTAAGTTCCCAAAGGTACTTTGTCTTTTTTTCTTTTCCATTACCAGATACAAAGGTATATGCTGAAACAGGTCCCGCATTCACTCTGAAGGGACGAGGAGTTGTAAATGGAGATCCAAAGGATTCATTATAAATCAGAAACATGCCCCTCGACATCATTCCAACGAGTAATCCTTCGCCTTGAGAGTATTTGCCTACAAGGTCTATGCAACATCTATCTCCCATGCCCACAGGTCTATTCTCAATTATTTCAACTAATTCGATTTTAAATTTCATCCTTTTCATACCTCCTTATTTGATTGTACATAATACGTATAAAACCTTTGAATTTAGTAAGAAATGCCGTTCCATAATGTTTCGAAAATACCCGAAACATTACCTAGGCTCGCCATGCCTCGAAATTCTCGGTCCTCACTTATTGCCTCCTTTTTTTTAAGGTGTTTTCAACCTTCAATTTCTAGGTGTCCCAGATAGCATATAAGGGTATCGATTTAGCATAAAATCGGCTAAATTTATGACAAAAATCACATTTTGGCGGGGTAAACGACATATTTGAAAACCTATGCGCGCGGCCGGTTGTTGACCGAGGAGTTTGCGAACCCCTCATCCGGCCCCGCGCGGCCCACGGAAACCTCGCCCAAAATTCCAACTGGGAGGCTGGAACTTGCGCCAGATCCCGCGGATTGCCGAGAACTTCTATATTTCCAAAACTTTAAAATTTAATGAATTAGTTTACTTTACTTTAGCCTGCTTCAACCAAAGTTCAATCGCTTCTTTGATTGCTATGCCTATCGCACCCTTCTTACCCCCGTATTTCATCGCAACCCTAGCTCTAAAATCACGCTCAAACTCGTCTGGAAGTTCCAGCGTAATTCTACCCATAAAACACCCATATGCTCATGCGCCGCTATGCTTAAATACTAAAATATATGAATATGCGTGTATGCTTAAGCATATGGGAGTTATGTATGTTGGCTGAGACAACGCATCTTCTCGAGTCGCCTGAACGCCCTAAAAAGGATTTATCATATAAGAACTCAGAAAAAAACGGGGGAATAATGGTCAAAGTTAAAAGTCTTGGTCAATATTTCACACCAAGAATAGTCGCCAAATTTATGACCAATTTAATTGATAGGGATACTTCGGTGAAAGTGCTAGAGCCATGCGCCGGGAAAGGAGTTTTCCTAAAAACCTTGACTGAAAAAGGCTTCAAAGAGATTGTAGCGTACGAGATAGACCAATCACTCCCTAACGAATCGTCTGTTGAGATAAAATATTGTGATTTCCTCTCCACGGGTGTAGATGAGAAATTTGATGTAATTATTGGTAACCCTCCTTATGTTAGGTGGAAAAATATTCCACTTAAGGTTCGTGAAAAATTACGTAGTGGATCCTGGCGGGATAGAATTAATGGATTATCAGATTTGTTATATACATTCAACTATCACTGTGTAGATAAACTTAAAGAAAACGGGGGATTAATTTTCATCACTCCCGTATTTTGGACGCAAACTTTACATGCTAACAAGCTCAGAGAGTATATGTGTAAAAGAGGGGAATTAGAAGTTTTCATAACCTTCAATGAAATGCGTATTTTCAAAGAGGTTTCAGGCAGCGCTATGATTTTCAAATACGTGAAAAAGAAAACGGGGAAACCAATCAAGATAGTGCATGTATGGAGTAAAACCCAGCTAACTAAGCAAACACTCGATAAAGTGTCTGAGCTCCTTCAACGTTTGGAAAAAGGAGAGAAATATATCAGAGAAAGGGAGTTTGAAGCGTATCTCTACCCACAGTTTAAAAATGGGAACCCTTGGAAACCAGCTCCGCCCAATGTACTATCGATGCTCATCACATTAGAAGATTCGTGCCAAAAATCCTCACCATTGGTTGTTGTTGAAATCAATGGTAAAACTTTACATTTGCCACTTTCTAGGTTATTGGAAAGTGAGGACTTAGCTGCAATTGGCATTCCATCTAAACTATGTAGGCAGGTTAAGTTTGCGGGAAAAAAATACTATATTTTGGAAAGACCTGAAACAAAACTTACAAACTTTATTGTAGGGAAGGATGAGGTCAAAGTTAAATCTAAAAGCGGGGTAGAAAGGCCCGTAAGACTTGGAGATATCGCAGAAATAGGCAATGGAATGGTTAGTGGGTTCGACAAGGCATTCCAAGTGATAGATCCTAATGGGTTTTCTGAAAAAGAGAAGAAAAAATTAATATCTGTAATTAAAGCATCCAGTTTAAAGCAATACTACTTTAAAAAAGTAACTCCATACATTTTTGTAAACAACATAAAAAGCGAAAAAGAACTTAAACAAGATTATCCGAATATATACAGATATTTAATTAGAAATCAGAAGAAATTAGAAACCCGCTATGACTACAGTAGAGATATCCCTTGGTGGCATTGGGTGTTCCCGAGAAATCAAGGACTTATTGAAAGGAATTATGAAAAAATACTTACGCCATGTAAAGAGAGAATAGACAAAAAAGGTTATGTTAGATTTGCGTATACAAACGGCCCTTATTATGCAACACAAGATGTAACGGCAATCGTTAAAAAACCGTATTTTAAAGAAGACGTGAAATATCTTCTTGCGATACTAAATTCCGATACCATCTTTATGTGGCTCAAACATAGAGGATTAGCGAGAGGCGGAGTAGTAGAATTCTCTGAAAAGCCTTTATCAAGAATACCGATAAGATTAATAAATTGGGATGATCCAGAAGAAGTAAAAATTCACGAAATAATTGTGCAATTAATCGGAAAAATTTTGCAGGGCCACCAAACAAGCCCGTATAAAGAGAAAATAGAAGAAAACATCAAAAAATTATACGGTTTGATTACTTAGAAAAACTGTTGTTTCTCAATTTTTTGACCAGTTCTTTTAAAGGTCCTGTAAGTTTTTCATATTTCTCCTGTTTGCCCCCCACATGTCTTTGCCACTGTTCTTCAAACGTGTCTGCAAGACTCTCTATGAATGTAAGTTTATCTTGCTCGCTCATTTCTACCATGTCTTTTACATGCCATTGAATTTGAATCGCTGCATCGAAGTTTATCTGTGGTAATTCAGAAAGGTCAAGCAGAAACAGGTCACGAACATTTGTACTTGCTATAGCAGCCCCAGCTTCTTCGGTTGTATAACCTGCTCCCACGAACCATAAGTTTACTTTATTTAACATTTCACTAGCATCTGGTCTACTAAGTAGGGCAAAAAAGAATTTTAACAACCTTTCGGCTGACATTATGTTTGGCGGTCTGCTCGCTCTATCTTCATCATGAGATTTAACATTGAGCAAAATTATGTTGTTTGCGTCGTTGAGTAAATTATCCCCGTAGAATAATATGATATCCCCTGCTTCTTGCTGCCACCTCTTAATAGGTCTTCCCTCGACGAAATCTTCTATTTGTTGCGGGGTAATCAGTAGCCTACCTCCCCTAAACTCAAAGCCCCACCAAGTCTGTTCAAGGGTTTTCAAGATTTCATCCTCGTTCTTTCCGATGTTTGAAAAAAACTTCTCTAAAAACTCATTTGGAAAATAAACATCAACATCCCAATCAATCTCGTCTAAACGACTTTTTGCCCATTCTTCAATAGGGGTCCCTGCTTCATGTCCATATGCACCTCTCCTTTCTAATCGTGCGACTTTTTTCTTCTCTGGATCTTGTAACGCATGGCCAAGTTTAGCCTCAATTCTCTTTCGTATATTTATTGGGCCAAGTTTTCCCATGTTTATCATACGAACATAGCTGAACGCGCTTAAATATCAATCTTTAGACAAAAGCGATTGGTGAGGAGATTGGCATAAATTTCACCTTATGTCAGCTATATCCCGTGATTAAACCGCTCTCTGCCAGTCATCTCAGTTAAAAAAGAAAGAGGCGGGACATAACACGACGCTCTCCAGACGTTGGGCTAAATTTTATAGTTAAAAGTGCGAAAAAAATGAAAAGGGAAATAAGAACGGCAATCAGAGAGGAACCGATAAAGGCGGCGCAATATTTGAGAGAGGAGAAAAAAGATTACGACCCCATGCTCTTGGGAGGTACAGGGCCATGAAATATTGGTTATGTATCACAAATGAAGCAAATTGGGAGATCATCAAGACAAAAAAAGTATGGGGAGTTATTGACAGACACAAAGGTAAAATAGCTATGACAAGAGAAGGCGATGAACTTATTTTTTACATTAAGCCAATGAGAATTGGCGGAATATTCGAAGTTATATCAAAACCTTTTAGAGAAGAAACTCCGATTTTTAAAGGAGAAATATATCCACGTAGGGTAAAGATAAAACCCATTGTAATCTCTAAACGATTTTTAGAATTTCGGCCATTTATTAACAAATTACATTTTATTGTTCGAAAGAGGATGTGGGGAGGTCACCTACAAGGAAAAGCGATGATACTTATTCAAAAAGAAGATTTTGAGTTGATCAAGGAAAAATTAGAGCCACCATCTGAGGCGGAAAAGGGAGATTATTAGCTCAGACTGTGGTGTATATGAACGCACATAATAGCCTTACAAAAACTAGTTTATGTGCAAAGCCGCTTCGAACAATAACTTTTTAAACAGGCCGACTTTATGAGCAAAAGCCCGACTTTATGAGCAGACGGGATTTTGTTAGCAAAGCCTTTGGGTGGAGGTCGCTTATAAAAGGGAAAAGTTAGGGGGAAAAGTGGCACTGTCTGAAGATACGAACCCGACTATCGTGATGGTTTTTGATACCCCTCGGCCATATCGACAAACTTCCTGATTTTTCTGATTAAGCTCTCCGCATCCCTTTTGGAGAAGAACTCAGCGTGGTAATCGGCCGCGGATTTTTTCCTTATCGCCTCGGCTAAGGTGTCCTGGTGGCGGGCTTCTTCACTCGGCAGGTAGTTCTTTCTAACCAATTCGAGAAAAAGTGCCGGCGCGTCTTCGTGTCGCTTGGCTACCCGTCCCAAGAACCTCGTGGTTAACGAGTCGTTCGCTTTGATCGCAGCATGAATAGCCAATGCTGATGCAACCGTGTACTTATTCTTCGTCTCGATTTGCAGCCCAAACACGTACTCCGCCGCAGATAGCCAGAGCTTTGCCTGTTCTAGGTGATCCAAGTGAATCATGCTTTACCCCGCCTAATCAGCACGATTCCCTCTTTTTTGACTGCGGCGGCGAACTCATGTTTCGTTTTCGCCATCTCATCAAACTTGGAATCGGACAACACGGTAGGCACAATTGAACAGCCCGTGCGGTGGCTCACGTCGCTAGCGATTTTTGTGATTTGTGCTTCCAACGCTTTCGTCGAGCTCTTGACCAAGACTAACACATCCACATCGCTCTCCAAAGTTGCGGCCCCGCGGGCAACCGAGCCATAAAGGATACAGGATCGAACTGCTTTGAGTTTTGAAACTTCTCGCGCAAATTCTTCGGCCACCTCTCGAAGGGGGAAGGTCTCGGCGGCGACAGCAGACTTCAACGCTGGGAGATAAGGCGAGCCCCCTATCAAGTTAAATATTTTCGTTTTCTTTCCCAGCAATCTCGATCTCAAGATCTTAGCATTTTCCATATCCGAGACCGTTCGCCAAACCGTCGCATGGGGGACCCCGGTAATTTTTTCGAGTTCCGGGACGCTCCAATCTTTCTCAGGATAATTTAACATGGCTCTGGCAATTTTCCTCCTTTTCTCCGAGCCTAGAACCCGGGAGAGAACATCGGTTATTTTAGTCCGCATCATGAACTAATTAGTCCACTTTGTGATATAAAAACTTGTGGAAGAATGTGGTGGATCGCGGACTTTGCCCGTTTTAAGCTCAGAACTCCCCCAGTCCCTTCTGCCCTCGCTCCCGGGTCACAACTCGCTCGAAGGTGTAGGTGGGTGGCCTCCCGATCTGCACGTACTCCAGCCGCGTTTCCCTTAGGAGCTTGAGGGCGCTCGAGGTTATCGAAGGCGCCACCAAGATGCCCCTGACGCGCTTTCCGAGCCTCTCGCTCAGCTCCTCCACGTAGCGCTTGAGTTGGCTCACCCCGGCAAGCTCCGCCCGCCCGCGCTTGAATTCTATCGCCATGCCATTTCCATCCCGGTCGACGCCGTAGAGGTCAATCATGCCGTACTTCGTCTGCTTCTCCCGCTCGAGTGGCTTGAAGCCGGGCTCGATCAAGCTCGGCTCGTTGAACACCACGTTGATCAGGTCCCGCTCGGACCCCACGAGGTAGAGCTCCTCCCGGTCGACGAGCTCAAAGGACGCGGCCAGCTTCAGGCTCCTGAACAGGACTAAAAGCTTCTCCTTCGGTCGCTCCCGCTTGGAGATGAGTTGTAGGCCTTCCTCGCCTAGGCGCGCGCTCGCGTCGCAGCCGGGCGGGTTCCAGTTCACGGGCTCCCGCTTCTTCCTCTGGTGGACAAGGAGGGTCCCATCTGGCTTGAGTATCACCACGCGCTCGCCTTCGGGGAGCACCGAGCCGGCCCTTCCCACGTAGTTGACCACACAGGAGCCGACGAGCAGGGTGAGCTGCCTGTCCCTTATCGCCGCGCTCACGAGTTCCTTCGCGTCCTCGAAGCTGGGTTTCGTCAGCACCCTCAATTTCAAGACCTCGCGCCGCCATGGGCACTTCATTTTTGTTGTCGAGAGAAATAAACCAAATGGAAAACAATTGGAGATATTGAAAAATCCTATTTTCCACCTTTGAATTTTACCCACCTACCCTTGCTCAGTTCGCCCTCATCGAAAATCATCCAGGTCAGCCGCGGTGTCGCCTCGGACATCTCCTTTATCGCTTGAATCACCAATTTTCTATCCCGGTCATTTTCGTTAACTTTTGTGAATCCCCAGAGCCTGCCGCCTGCTTCCTTCCATAGCTTGATTTTTTCGTAGGCCCATTCGTGCCTTGCGTTGAATTTTTTCACGATCTTTTGGATTTGCTCGGACTCCTCGTCGGTTACGGCCTCCTTCGTCCGATAGTGGACAGTCCTTCCCATTCATCCCGTCAAGGCTTTGGGTGTAGGTTTTTTATAAGGGGAAAAGTGGTGCATGGCATAATTGTCCGCGAGCGGCTAGCACACTTTTATGTTTCCAAGCGCAATGGGGTTGGTGTCGGAGTGGAATTCTGGGAGCTCGTGGCAAACTGGGTCGTCAAGGTAATCTTCTTCGTGCTGATATGCTTTTTCCTGGGGTGGCTGGGGCTGCGGGTGCTCGATGCTTTGACCCCCAAAATCCATGAACGGGAGCTGATAGGGAAGGATCCGCGCGCGGTTGGCCTCTTCATCTCCGGCTTCCTCATCTACATCGGGCTGGTGATACACGGCGCTGTGACCACGCTCCCCGGACCCCTGGACTGGGACTTGATCGCACGGAGGCTCGGGCTGATCGCCGTCGCCTTCGCGGTCAGCTTGCTCCTCGCCGTCGGGATGTTCAACCTCCTAGACCGGCTGACCCCGCAGATACCCTTCAGCAGCCTCCGCGAAAGCTCCTTGGGGACCGGGCTCCACGTCTTCGGCTACTTCGCCTTCCTTGGACTCATCACCCACGCTGCTTTCGCAGCCGCCGTTTAGGTGTTCGGATGAAAAAGCTCGCGCTCGCTTGGCTCCTGCTGCTCACTTTGCTCGCCTCGGCGGGTCCCTGCCTCGCGACCCCATCGAGCGGCTTCTACAGGAGCGGCGG
>Ga0315308_1002506_pt1 | contig 10399 bp, 8 predicted proteins | sample TDP3_MG_FD_203078 | JGI IMG/M metagenome (GOLD analysis project Ga0315308, IMG submission 203078) | Freshwater sediment microbial communities from Lake Towuti, South Sulawesi, Indonesia - TDP3 | ecosystem: Environmental > Aquatic > Freshwater > Lake > Sediment | place: Indonesia: South Sulawesi...
ATCACCACCAATGAAGATCCCCAGTCTAAGGTTGCTCATAAGGGTAACCGGGTCAACAGCCAGTCTGCCCCATTCGTTCAGCAGACCCTCTTGCTGGAAGAATGCCCGCTCTGGACCCTGGCCGATAGTAATCAGCAGCACATCGCCTTCAAGCTCTATCACATCACTCCGGTCGAATTTAGGGTTAAACTTACCATCTTCGTCAAAGACCGACGTGCACCGGGGACATTCTAATTTCTTAAATTTCCCATCCTCACCGATTATTTCGGATACGCCTCGGGAGTAGATTATTTTTATCCCTTCTTCGGTAGCACCTTCTATCTCCTCAACATCAGCCGGTATGCCATCTTTGGAACGCTTATTTTCATTTTCTAGACAAACAAGAGTAACCCCTCCCCCCAGCCTTCGGGCGGTCCTGGCTACGTCAAAGGCTACATTGCCACCGCCTACCACTATTACTCGCTTACCCTGAAACAGCTGAAGGGAAACCCTTCCCTGATTTACACCAAAGAGCAGGTGTAGTCCGAACATGACTCCCTCTAGGTCAGCCCCAGCTACAAGTTCCCTGCCTATAGTTAAAGGTCTGGGAGAGGGAGTGCCAGTAGCTATGAATATTGCCCGATAACCTTCGTGCCTCAGGTCATCTAGCGTTTTCCCCCCATCACCCATCCTAGCCCCGAGCTTGACTTCAATATGGGCAATCCTGATTAGGTTGCGTATCGCGGCATCGACTATATCCTTGGGCAGGCGATACCTGGGGATGTATCGTAGAGCGCCACCTAGCTCAAAGTCTCTTTCCAGGATGGTTACCCGGTAGCCCTTCTTACTCAGCGTATAGCCACACATTAAGCCTCCTGGTCCACCACCAATCACAGCCACTTTTTCTTTGGTTGGCACCGGTAGCGGAGGCTTGGTCTCCAGATACGGGAGGTAATACTCAGCAATAAGTTTCACTATCATCCTACGCCTTACGGCTCCAGTCTGGTCTTTATAATTGCACTGCTTCTCACAGAGCCCGCAAATATAGCTGCATAATAAGAACAACGGATTCTTGTCATAAATTTCGTCGCCAATCTTGATTATCTGACTTACTGCCTCTTTAGCATCCAGGGGGAGTAAAGCAATCATAGCATGACTGCGCTGAATGTCCTCGCCCAGAGGACAAGCTATCTGGCAGGGCGGCAGATATACTTTCCCAGCTTCATTAATTACTTCCTCAACCCGAGCCTGTTCATTCTCAGAAATAGTCTCCCCCATCTTATTCTCTCTTTAATTTCTTTACTAAGTCGCCTTTGGAGTTATATACATTCACCTCAAGCGGCATTCCTCCTGGGAGTGAATGAGTGGCACAGGCATGGCAGGGGTCATATGCTCTGAATGCCATCTCGATCATGTTGAGAATCCCATCGGGGACTTTCCCCCTTTTTATCAGCGATTTAGCTGCTTTTTCAACCGACATGTTAATGGCAGCTGAGTTATTCTGGGTAGCGACGATTAAGTTGACCTTAGTCAGAATTCCCCGGTCATCAGTTTGGTAGTGGTGAATCAGGGTTCCTCTCGGCGCTTCGACTACGCCTACCCCCTCCTTTGGAGTCTCAGTAGGCAAATTTACTATATCAGGGGAGGTAAGTTCAGGGTCGCGGGCAAGCTCCAGTGCCCTTTCTGAGGCGTAAAGTGCCTCAATGAGCCGTGCCCAGTGGAAAGCTAAAGTACTGTGAACCGGTTTCCCGCCTAATACTTCATACATCTTTGTATAGGCCTCTTGGGCCAGCGGCGTTGCCATCCCATCAGATGCATTCAGCCTAGCCAACGGCGCTACTCTAAAGACACCGCTCTCCTTCCCGTCGACAAACCCATTCCAGCCTACATTCTTAAGATAGGAGAATCTAACATAAGTCCAGGGCTCAACATGCTCCCTGATGTGGTCAAGGTATTCCTGAGCCCTAAACTTGGCAAACTCTTTACCATTGGGGTCAACCACTCTTAGAAGCCCATCGTAGAAGTTCACCTTGTTATTCTTGTCCACCAGCCCCATATAATACGTCCGATGTTTATAGACATCACCGGTGATGAGGTCAACATAGTCTTTGTTTTTAAGTACAATGTCATTAAAAAGGGCAAGGGCAAACTTGGTGAAATCAACCGCATATTCCGCTGCGTCTATAATCGTCTCCCTTTCCTCCTCAGTGATTTGTTTTGATACCCCTCCAGGCAGGCCGCAGGTAGGCTGAATGGGCTTCCCTCCAATTATCCTCAAAACTCCTCGCAGCCTTTTCCTTACTTCTATCACCTTTCTGCCAGCTTCCAGCCCAGCCTTAGCAATAACCCCTAGTACATTCCTTTCTGCGGCGGGTGCCTGTGGACCAACAACAAAGTCAGGACCGCCAAGGAAAAAGAAGTGTAATATATGGTCTTCAGCCTGGAAGGCGTTATACATAAGCTCTCTTATCTTCTTTGCTGCCGATGTTGGCTCAACCTTCCAAAGGTCATCAAGGGCTTTAGTTGATGCCATATGGTGAGCAGTAGGACACACGCCACAGATCATGGTGGTTATTCGTGGCATCTCCTCGGCAGGTCTTCCTTCAGAGAATTTCTCAAAGCCTCGAAGCTCAGGGACCTGAAGGTAAGCCCGGTCGCAATTCCCCTCATCATTGAGAAATATCTCTATCTTTCCATGCCCTTCAAGCCTGGTTATCGGATCAATGGTTATCTTTCTCACTCTGTCCTCCTATTTCATTCTCTTCCTTCCAAGCAGAGAAGCCGGCAAGCTAAATCGGTAGAATGTCCCTGCCGGGTCGACAATCCCACTGATTAGTTTTTCGACCTCCTCATCAGTCATTTTCTCTTCGCCTTCAAGGCCTAATATAGAAGCAATCATTGACAGAGCTTTTGCCCCTTGGTCTATGACTCCCTCTACCGGGCCAAAGCACCCCCGGCATGGCTGATTAGCCTTGATGCATGTTTCCCCGCACCCCGAACGAGTGGCAGGACCGAGACAAATTAGTCCCTGCTCCAAGAAGCATTTCTCAGGGGCAATGTTGATTTCCCACGGTCTTTTTATCTCTTTCATGGATAATTTCTCTGGCTTTGTCTCTTGCCTCGGGCAGGTATCACACAGGGCTTTATCGGGGGCAAGCACTGCTCCCCTCTCCGGCAACTCTCCTTGGAGAATGGCATTTACCGCATTCAGTATCAAGTCTGGCGGTGGTGGACAACCAGGGAGGTAATAATCTACCGGAATAACCTGGGCTAAAGTCATTACCGTATCATAAAATTCGGGCAGGGTAAGCTCATCCCCATTTGTAGCTACCTTCTCCTGTGGAGTAATCCCCTCTGGATTTTCGACACTTGGAGCTTCCTTATACGCTCTGTGGAAAATGGCTTCCCTCGTCCAGAAGTTCCCCAGCCCGGGTATTCCCCCCAAGTGGGCACAGGCGCCGAAAGCGACTACAAGACCGGATTTTCGCCGCACGAGCTTTACCATCTCCTCCTGCTCCTCTAGCCTTACTGCCCCATTGATAAAGCTCACCGCTATCTCGCCATCGCTTAGGGCTTCAATATCCTTTCTCTTAAAGTCCATGGCAACCGGCCATAAGACAATATCCACAGCTTCAGCCACTTTCAGCAAGTCTTCATTAAGGTCAACAACTGCCTCCTCACACCCACCGCATGAAGCACACCAATAAAAAGCGACCTTTGGCTTAGCCATTTTTACCCCCTTTCTTTTCTAGATGGCGGTTAACTGTTTCTCCCTTTCCCCAAGCATTGCCACACTGAGGCACACCACTCAATTTACGATGATACTTTATTCTGGTCAATCTTCTCCCCGCGATGAACCTCTCGCCCTCAGGCTCATCTGAGAAGGCCTCGATTTTGCGCCACAATATGGCACTTAGGGAGTCCACCCTGCGGATTCCTTCGGCAGAGCACATAATAACTTTAGCATAATACATTAGCATAATATTAGAAAAGGAGCAACTCTATTAGGTATATTTGGCAAAATGCATGGTAAAATAGGCTGGTTAATTATCCAAAAAGTAGAGAGCAGTAAAATATCAGGCTATGATTCGTATCTGCCACCCCGGTGATATCCAGAGGATATACTTTATCATTAATGAGGCAGCCAAAGCCTATGAAGGGGTCATACCGGCTGACTGCTATCACCAGCCCTATATGACTATGGAGGAGCTAAAGCGGGAAATGAAGCGCATGACCTTCTTTGGCTGGGAAGCAGACCAGGAGCTGGTCGGGGTAATGGGTTTTGAGCCGATTAAAGATGTTACCCTCATCCGCCACTCCTATGTATTACCACAGTGGCAGAGAAGAGGGATAGCCAACAAACTCTTAAAGCACCTCAAGAGTCTGGTTACCACCCCCCGCCTGCTGGTAGGCACCTGGGCTGACGCCTACTGGGCAATAGAATTTTATGTCAGGCACGGCTTTACCCTGCTACCCAACGAGGACGAGCTACTGAAGACCTACTGGGACATCCCCCCGCGCCAGATAGAAACCTCGGTAGTTTTGGGGATGGAGATAGCCCCATACCCCATCCCCCCTAATCTCCTCTAGCTTTACTGGCAGGAGTTTGTTGGTTAAGTCGGCGGTGGTTTTGGTATATACCTTGATATAGTTATCGGTGTGACCAGACCAGATGCCGTTGGACTGCTGCTCGAATAATACTGGCATCGTCTTGCCTAAAAAGCGCTGGCTGAAGTTCTGGACGCTTTCTCTGGCTAAAGCTAGCATTTTCTGGCTTCGCTCTTTTTTGACCCTATCACTGACCTGGTGGGGAAGCTGGGCAGCCTGAGTCCCCTGACGCGGTGAGTAGGAGAAGACATGGATTCGGGCAAACTCCATCCGCCGGCAGAAACCATAGCTCTCGTCAAATTCCTCCTCAGTCTCACTGGGAAAGCCAACCATAATGTCGGTGGTGATAGCTACATCAGGCAATAGACCCCGAATTAAGGATACCGATTGCTCATAATCACCGACCGAGTAGTACCGCTTCATCCGACCAAGTACCTCATTGCTGCCACTCTGAAGTGATAGGTGAAAGTGGGGGCATAGCCTTTGGTCATGCCATAGCTCGATAAGCTCGGGGGAGATTTCCCAGGGCTGGAGGGATGATAGCCTTAACCTCTCTACACCGGTCTCATCTAAAAGATGCTCTAGCAAGCCCTTCAGATTAACCCCGCCATAGCTATAGGAACCAATCTTGACCCCGGTTAATACCACCTCTTTATAGCCTTGAGCCACCCGATGCTTGACCTCATCAACAACCTGGTCAATCGGCAAGCTCTTCTCCCTGCCCCTTACCAGGGGGACAATACAGTAGGAGCAAAAGCTATTACAACCATCCTGGACCTTGACCAGGGCGCGAGTCCTAAAACCAGGGTAATGGCTGATAGTCGAACCCTCTTGAGCAAAAGCTGGGCTACCCATACAACCAGGCTCCTTTAGTATCTGGGCTAGATACTCCTTTTCATTATTGCCTAGGACAAGGCTAACCCCTTTAATCTGAGCCACTTCCCGGGGGGCTCGCTGGGCATAGCAGCCAGTCACTACCACCAAGGCATCAGGATTTCGCCGGTGAGCCGACCTAAGCCGGTGTCGGGATTTGCTATCGGCAATATGAGTTACGGTGCAGGTATTCAGGATATAGATATCAGCCTCATCGGTTGGAGATACTAACTGATACCCTGCCTCAGCAAATTGCCGGGCTAAGAGCTCCGTCTCAGCCTGGTTGAGTTTACAGCCAAGGGTATCCAAAGCAACCTTTATTCCTCTAGGCATCTTACTTCGGTTAATAAACTTCATTGTGATGTTACTTACCATATATGAGCATTGTACTTTCAAATTCTCAGCCGGTCAAATTGAAGAGTCGGGGGGAATACAGTATAATGTATGGCATAAAAAAGGAGGGTTAGCTTAGCTATGGCTGAAGAGAAGCTAACATTAATGGAGATGGCGATAATGGATGCGGTGCGCAAAGGCATGATTGAGCGGACTGATATTGGTAAGCATTGCCGGACAATAATTTCGGATTATGATGCCCCTGGACCAACCCTCTGGACGGAGCCGACGGTCAGGGAGTGGGCTGATGTTTTAGATGGGTTGGTAGATAAGGGTTATCTAGCCTGGAAAACCTACGTTCTGCAAATAGAACCCACGGAAAAGGGCAAGAAGTATATCGCTGATAACCAAGCGGAACTGGACAACCTTCCCAAGGTTGAAGATAGCCGGGAGTGGTTTAAACAGCAACGCAGAAAAATGGTTCTCTAGGCTGAGATAGATTTGCCATACCACCCTAGAATTTAACTGGATGTCAGCAATAAATAACAGGGTTGTGGTTACCGGTATAGGTATTTTATGCCCACTGGGTCTGGATATCCCCTCTACCTGGAAAGCCCTTATTGCTGGCAGGTCTGGCATTGACTATATTACCCTATTTGACCCTGAGCCCTTTGCCACCAAGTTTGCCGGTGAGGTAAAAGGATTTGACCCTACTGGCTATGTCAGCCGTAAGGAAGCCCGCCACATGGACCGCTTCGTCCAGCTAGCGGTGGCTGCCAGCCTGCAGGCAGTAAAGCAAGCCGGGATACAAATTACCCCTGATAGTCAGGATAATATCGGCGTCATAATCGGCAGCGGGTTTGGGGGATTACTTACTTTATCTGAGCAAATAAGAATACTGCTAGAAAGGGGGGCGGATAGGGTAAGTCCCTTCCTGGTATCAATGATGGCTGCCGATATGGCTTCAGCCCAGGTATCAATCCTGCTCGGGGCTAAGGGACCAAACTTCTCCACCACTTCAGCCTGCTCCAGTGGCTCAGATGCCATAGGCACTGCTTACGAAATCATCAGGCGCGGTGACACCCAGGCCATGCTGGCTGGTGGTAGTGAGGCAGCAGTAACCCCGATAGGGATTGCCGCCTTCAATGCTCTCAGAGCCCTCTCCACCCGAAATAATGAGCCACAGTTAGCCTCACGACCCTTTGATGCCGAACGCGATGGCTTCGTCCTCGGTGAGGGAGCTGCCGTCCTTATACTGGAAGACCTTTCCTTTGCCCAAAGGCGAGGAGCTAAAATTCTGGCTGAAATTATAGGCTACGGAGTTAGTAGCGATGCTTATCACATCACCCAGCCATCTGAAGAGGGGGAAGGGGTGATAAGAGCTATTCAGATAGCGCTTAACAAAGCTGGGCTAGCTACTACTGAAATTGATTATGTTAATGCTCATGGCTCGTCTACCCCACTTAATGACAAAATGGAAACCAAAGCGATAAAAGCTGTATTTGGCAACACCGCCTATCACATTCCAATAAGCTCAACCAAGTCAATGATGGGGCATCTGCTTGGCGGTGCTGGTGCTGTTGAAGCAGCAATATGCATCATGGCTATCCAGCACGGCGTAATACCACCGACGATAAACCTTACCCACCCCGACCCTGAATGCGATTTAGATTACGTGCCTAATGTAGCCCGCCAAGCTAAGGTTACCACTGCCTTGTCTAATTCTTTCGGCTTCGGCGGTCATAACTCGGTTCTGGTCTTTCGACAATTTGGTGAGGTATAAACTTGAATCATAGTCGTTGGAACCTTCTACCACCAGCCCCAGTCGAATATTTGGCTAAAACCTCGGGCTTCCCAACTCTGATAGCCCGGCTCTTGTATAATCGTGGGCTCACTGAACCATCCCAGTTCAAATCATTCATTGCCGCTGATGAATGCCTGTCGGGTAACCCGCTACTACTGCCTGATATGCACCGGGCGGTAGCCAGAATTTACCAGGCTCTGCTATCCGGTGAAAACATTGCTATTTATGGAGACTTTGACGTTGATGGCATCACTGGCACTGCCTTACTGGTTCAGGCTCTATCCAGCCTCGGCGGCAAGGTCACCCCGTACATACCACATCGCTTGACCGAAGGCTATGGGCTTAAAACCGCTACCCTAGAGAACCTTTCCCAACAAGGTTTTAGCCTAATCATCACCGTTGATTGTGGAATTACTGCCTTTTCCCAGGTTAAGAAGGCACGGAGGATAGGGCTGGATATAATTATCACCGACCATCATATCCCTCCGTCGGTAATCCCGCCGGCTATTGCCGTGGTTAATCCTAAACTGCCAAACTCAAACTACCCCTTCTCAGAACTGGCAGGCGTTGGGGTAGCCTTCAAGCTTCTTCAGGCTCTATTCCAGGGCATTGGTAAGGAGAAGCAACTGGATGAACTAATAGACCTGGTCGCCCTAGGGACGGTAGCTGATATGATGCCACTACTAGGGGAAAATCGATACCTGGTTAAGCACGGACTGAAGTTAATTAATGCCTCCCCCCGCCTTGGGGTTAGAGAAATGATAATTCAGGCTAGATTAAACATTGGCAATCTTGATGCCGAAACTATCTCCTGGATTCTAGCCCCGCGGTTGAATGCTGCCGGCAGATTAGCCCATGCCATGACCAGCTATAAATTGCTGACGACAGACTCGCTACAAGAGGCGCGTGGGCTAACTATATGGCTGGAGCAAAAAAATGCTGAGCGGCAGAAATTAACCAGTAATACTTTGGCTAAAGCTAGAGAGCAAGTATTGGCTCAGGGAGCCATGCCCCTTTTAATAGCCGGCGATGAGGACTATCCTGGTGGAGTCCTGGGACTGGTAGCTGGCAAGCTTACCGATGAATTCTGCCGCCCGGCGGTGGTCATTAAAACCGGCAAGGAGATAAGCAGCGGCAGTTGCCGAAGCATCCCTGAATTTAACATTATCCAGGCTCTAAATCAGTGCAGTGGTTTACTATTTCAGTTTGGCGGGCACTCCCAGGCAGCTGGTTTTACCCTACCGACCAAGAACCTGGCTCGCCTTAAGCAAACACTCTTACAGCTGGCAGCTACCGAGCTAGCCGGGGTTGACCTCCGCCCTTGCCTAGATATTGATGCTGAAATTGAACTGCTTGCCCTTGGTGGAGATACCTTCCAATCAATCCAACAGCTAGCCCCCTTTGGCCAAGGTAACCCAGCGCCTACCTTTCTTAGCCGGGGAGTAGAGGTCATGGATTGCCAGACCATAGGCAGTAGCGGAGAACACCTGAGGCTGAGGCTAAAACAGAGTGGCACAGTGTGGGACGGGGTAGCCTTTGGATTTGGAAACTATCTGACAGAAGTCTCGTCACCCCTTGACATTGTCTATAACTTAGAGGTAGACCCGTGGGGTGGTGGGGAGAGGCTGCGGCTTAACGTCTTAGACTTTGCCCCGGCGAAGTAAAAGCTATAGGAGGCACCAGTCGCTTTACCTGTCCAATTACAAACAACCTTCGGTCGAGAGTTTAAATATTCTTTAGCGGCAAAAACCGCAGTGATCCTTCTAAACTATCGGATCCTTTAAAATTTCTCTCGATAAAGTCTAAATCGGGCAGTTAGAGCTACTTACCGGTTACCTCCTATAGCTTGGCTTAATCCTAGTTTTTCAAGTCTGATTAAGCACACACAAATTTATCCCATAATATAGCGATGCCAAATCAGTATGCTTTTCTTTTCCTAACTCGTAAGAAAGCAGTTACCCCCACCGCAACCGCTACACCTATTACTCCCCACAGCACCGGCCATTTAATTGGCTGGGCTGGCGTACTGGGAGCAGTAGCTTCAGGTGGCTGTGGAGCTGGCGCACTGGGAACAGTAGCCTCAGGTGGCTGTGGAGCTGGTGCACTGGGAGCACTAGCCTCAGGTGGCGGACTAACTACTGGTGATGGGGTGGTAGTTACTGGGGCTACCACACTTACTGAATCCCCGACCCAAGTGGCTAGTATTAGCTGTGCCTCAATATTCGACAGCACGCCGCTGGATAGACTTATTGGGCTGCTACTGTTAGTAGACCCAATAACGTGGAAGTGTAATACCGCTAGATACCCAGAGCCACTTACTCCAGGTAAGCCGGGGACATTCTGAACCACCCCGTATGTCCCCGGGCTAATCTGGTTATAAAAATCAACCGGGATTGTTGCTGAACCGGTAACCCCTGAGGTTACATCATCCAGCCGTAATACTGAGGTGTCAAACGAGACGTCATAGTTACAGGCATCAAAGTCTGTCACCTGACTGATATTTACCTTAGCGGTAAAGTCATCACCTGGGGCTACCTCTTCAGGGGCATCAATGCTAACAGTAACCCCTACCGGTGCCGAAGTGGTGGTAAAGCTCCATGAATAAGCTACGGCTAATGGATTACCAGCAGCATCGGTAATAGCTGTACTCAAGGTGGCGGTACAGGTCTTGTTGTTCGGTAAATTAGCACTGGGGGTAAAGGTAGCAGTATAGGTGCCGCTACTGTAAGAGACGCTGCCTGATACCGATGTGCTATCAGCCACCAGGGTAAAGCTACCGGTGGTTATGGTAGAAGCTTTCAT
>Ga0315308_1002508_pt1 | contig 10395 bp, 17 predicted proteins | sample TDP3_MG_FD_203078 | JGI IMG/M metagenome (GOLD analysis project Ga0315308, IMG submission 203078) | Freshwater sediment microbial communities from Lake Towuti, South Sulawesi, Indonesia - TDP3 | ecosystem: Environmental > Aquatic > Freshwater > Lake > Sediment | place: Indonesia: South Sulawesi...
GCCTACCACAGTAACGGGCAGAGAGACCCTGAACCCGACGATTCCGCCACCTTCTACCTCTATTGTGCAACTGGGAATTTCTACGCCCAGACTACGGGGATGCGTAATACTGGGCAGTTGTGGGTTTCACTCGGCGGCACTGTCTGTCAGGATATAGAGGCTGCAAAGGCTGCGGGGACGAAGTTCAGCCTCGGCTTCCAGGAGGAGGCAGAGGACGACTTTATAGCCCTAGTTTTGGCATCGAGCAGTCAGCTAGAAATCACCTATACCATACCGATTGGAGGCGTCACCCCGATCCCCGCCGCGAAGGTCTTACTCGGCCTCTGACATGTGGATAAACCTTAAGTCTGTCGTCCACCAAATACAGATATATGTCGTCTGAAGACCCTGAGAACCCGAACGCCCCCGTCACAGCCGCGCTCTGTAAGGCTTACCGCGAGACCATCCACGCCGAGATCAAAGGCGTCAGGGACACCTTCATCATGGGCATTTCCATCGCCACCACCATCCTCGCCCTCATACAATTCGCGCTGAGGTATGTGTAATGGTCACACAACAGCAGAAGGCCATCCTCCTCACCGCCGCCATAATCGCCGTCCTCTTCGCCGCCACCGTCGGCGTCATCTACTTCTACCTCCGCGTCCCCAGCGTGGGAACCATCGTCTCCGTAAACGTCGAGGTGTACTGGGACGCGGCAGCCACACAGAAATGCACCTCGATAGACTGGGGTATGTGCTACCCGGGGGAGAACAAGACAAAGACCGTCTACGTCAAGAATACAAGCAATGTCCCCATGAACCTCACACTAGCAACGGAGAACTGGAATCCCGTGGCCGCCTCGGACTTCATCAGCCTCTACTGGACCTACGACAACCACACCCTCGCCGTCAACGAGGTCTACCAGACCACCCTCACCCTAGCCATCTCCCCCGCCATTACCGGCATAACAACCTTTAACTTCAACATCGTCATAATAGGAAAGGGATAAACCATGTTCGACTCCCCTGAGTTCACGCAACTCCTAGTCTCCCTCTGGTACGGCATCCTCGCTGCTATGTTCTACGCCCTCATCGGGTATGGCAAGCGCCGCGAAGGCGACGAGACCTTCAACGGAGAGATCTTCCTAACCAGTGCTCTCATCGGCATCGTAGCGGGCTTCATCGCCTTCTGGAAGAACATCTCCCCACAGGATGCTGTGGTCCTAGTCCTCAGCGAATGCTCTCTCGTCTACATCATAGAGGGCATCGCAAAGATCATCTGGCGACGGGTCTTACTGCCCTGGCAACAGAAGCCCGCACCTCCTCCCGCTACGCCTACGCCTTCTTGAGGGAACGCGCCTTGCATATCCCCCCTTTTTGTATCTTCAAGTGATGAATATGGCGAGAACAAGAAAGCCACCGAGCAGTAGCACACCCCTAAAAGTCGATAATAATTATTGGACCGCGTTCTTGGAGAGCCAGGGAATACCCTTAGAGGAAGAACTGGAAAAGGTTGAAAAACAACCTATAGATAGGAGACAACTCGAAGCCTTCCTAGAAGCCATCAACCGAGGCGCCCAAAGAAGAGGCGAACTCTCCCTACACCCAACCACTCTAGAAGAACTCGAAGCACTACCAAAAGCAGAAAGAGATAACTACCTGCAAGCCTTTCAAATGTACAAGGAACGCGGATGGACGTGAGTATCCCTACTTTGGGACATTACGCTCTGCCGCTTCCCACGCTTCCTTAGTGACTGGAATTATCTCGTCTGCCTTAAAGGTGTTATCTTTGAGGAACTTTAAGGCAAAGTTGACCGCGTGGCTTCTATCCTTATAAGTCATTTCCTCAATTCTTGCGTCAATCCAAGTAACTAAATCCTGATCAACCCGTACATGAATGTGAACCATCGGTTTTCTAGTGCTTTTATGTACTTTCGGTGACATAGTGTTCCACAAGCACTTAAATATGAGAAAAGTAGCTAATAAACCTAACTGAAGGAGGATGTGAAATGACCGTCCTTCGCAATGCGCTCGTAACGCCCGCAGGCATCGTACTGGTGCGTCCGCTGCGACTGATGACCTCGCCCTTCAAGAAGGAGGGCGTCGCTCTCCAGATAACCCAGCCTTGGGTTGGGGACCCCTCAAAGCTGAGCGATACCCAAATCGCGAGGACGAAGGCCCTGATCACGGCGGCTAAGGCTGCGGTTGGAACCTTCGGCACGGTTTTCAACCCTGCCACGGGGAGGATGATGCCCAACATCGCTGCCAAGGTGCGCGACACCATCACCGGCAAGCTAACGCCCGAGACAAGGCTTGAACACCGCAGAGCCTCCGCCAAGCGCTACAGGGAAGCCAAACGCGCAAGACCCGAGTATCTGGCGTATCTGGCCCGGCTGGGCGCCGTTTAGCACCCCTTTCTTTCTTTTTTAGATTTCAAAATCTACTCCCTCTTCTCCACTCTCCTCTTCATCATCAGCTCATCGTGGACCTTTTTAACCGCTTCAGGCTTAACTTCCCCTTTCAAGACCTTGTCCAGTAAGTCGCCCATAGTTGGGACTTTCAACGCTCTTCCTATGTCCTTCATCTCCTCTGGGGTTATGGGTTTCTCTCTCGGTGCATAGACGATTTCGACGGCTGGCGGGACAGCTATGGGTACGGTTGGAAAGACTACGGGTGGTATAACGCCGGGTGGGGGAACTTTCAGCCTCTCAATCAGGCTGGAGACGTACTTACTCACCCTGTCGCGAATCTTTTGCTCAGCGGTCAGCTTTGGCTGCTCTTCATATTCTGCTATCGCAGACTCAATCTCCCTGATTATGGTTCCACGATTCGCCAGCCAAATCTCCTCTGGAAAGTGAGCGACTATAAGGGACATGCGGGCCTCGCTCTCTAAGCCACTCCTTAACGCCGTCTTCTGCTCCGGAAATTCTCGCAACGGACGCTCCTCAGGTTTAACAGGGGGCTTCGGCACCGCAACGACCCAAGGCTCGGCTACCCCCCTCTCAATAAGGATGGCCGCGTTCGCCTCGGGTAATGCCGCTATATCCCCCGCCCTGAATGGTCCATATTGCTTCATATCAGCACCAACGAAGGCAGGCACATCCTTCTTGAGGCGAAGGGTTACGATCTTTGCGATCCTCAGGCGTTCAGCCTCCGCCTTCAGCCGCTCAATCTCCTTCTCCCGCTCCTCAGCCTCCCTCCGGAGCCTCTCTGCCTCCTCGACCTCCCTCCGCGCCTTCTTCAACTCCTCCCTGGTACGCTTGTACCTTCCCTGCAGATCCTCAAACTGCCTCTTCAGCTCTTCCATCTCTGGCGGAGGGGCAACGCCTAGCGTGTCCCGAATCTTCCGCATCTCAGACTCTAGGTAGGCGAGGTACTCCTCTAGCTCCGACTGGACGCCGGACATTAACTCCCTTCTCGCCTTCTCCCAGTAGCTCTCCTCTTTAAGCTCATGGTCTTCCGGCGTGATGGCTGGAAGACCGGCTCGGACGCGATCCTCGACAAACATTTCAATAGCTTTCTCTCTGATTCGCTCAGTAGTAGGAAGCTCAGGGGCCTGGGGCGAAAGTGGATCGCTCACCAAAGTTACTTCCCCGCCAAAGTTAATTTATAGGGGGATTTCAATATTAAACTTTGGTGGTCGTATGCCGCCTTACACGGTGAGACTCTACTGCCCTCTTTGTCCCTCGCAATTTCTTCTCCAGGAGGAGGCCGTGGATCAGGAGGAGGCGAGGAAGAAGATCATCGGCAGAACCGTTACCTGTCCTGTGGGCCATGAATTTGACGTGGAAGACTACTTCATCGTCGGCGTCTACCCGTCACCGGAGAGAATCCCGCGACCCCCATACAAGACGCATCCGCTCAACCACGCTAAGCCAGAGGGCTGGATGCTTGGAGCGTCAGTCGTAGAGGAGAGACCTCTCCCGATAGACGCTAAGCCAGTGGGTAGTCCACGCCTGAAAAAAACGATCACGGATGCAGTAACCACCCTCTTCTACGAACAGGATGTTAAAAGCGTGGAGGAATACCCAGAAGTGACCTTCCACATCGAATACACGAGGGACATCTTCACCAAGTTCCTAAGTCAGGCAAAGAGGCTTAGGGAAGTAGACAAGATCGATGAAGCAATCTTATACCTCATCTCACACAGCCCCGACATCACTATCCAGATGATCGCCGACGCGTTGAACCTGGGCTACTGGACGACGTATAGACACATCACTGGACTCATGGGTAGGGAGGCTAAGCGCGTCTTGGAGGAGGCGAAGGAAGCCGGACTTGAGGCTTGGCTGCCTGAGATCGAGAAGGCTCAGAGGCCCAGGGAGGAGCCTAAAGTAGTCATAACCGGACGCTGGAGGGGAAAGATGACGTTCGGCCCCATGAAGCGTCTCCGCGAAGAGGAGCTACTGGACGAGTTACGCAGGATCCTCACCCTAGAGCTCGGGAGGCCACCTACTGTAAGAGAGCTTGAACCTATGAAGAAAGCCATCCGACAGCAGAGGAGGAGCGAGCTGCAACAAAAAATAGTTTCTTGGCTTCAGAAATAAGTTAAATAGACCCTTTAAGGATATTAAATTTGGGGCGCGGAAACCCCCTAAGCCGACACTGGGCTGAGTGGGGGAAGAAGGGATAGGCTGGTGACGCCCTTTGTGGAACAGAAGCGCCCCCGTTTTTATGAACATAAGCCTTATTAGGACCTTCGTACCCCCTACTACCTCGGCGGTTCAAATGAAAGCCAAACCAAAAATTGAAAAGACCTGTGAAACCTGTGGAAAAAAGAAGCTTGACCAACCTAACCCCCAACCCCGCCGTAGTCGAAAGGTGAAGTTCAGCGTGAGCATAGACCTCGACCTCATCAACTGGCTGGACAAGGGCGTGGAAGACGGCAAGTTCAAGAGCGTCAGCGACGGCATAAACACCGCCGTCAAAAGACTGAGAGAATGGAAGGAGGTAAGAGAGCCGTGAATCGAACTAAAATTGAATGGACCTCCTGGAGTTGGAACCCGATTACCGGGTGTGAGCACGGTTGCTGGTACTGCTACGCCAGAAAACTCGCCCAACGCTTCCCAAAGAACTTCCCCAACGGATTCAAACCCACATTCCACCCGGAGAGGCTGAAGGAACCCTGGGATCTGAAGAAGCCGAGCAAGATCTTCGTCTGCTCCATAAGCGACCTCTTCGCCCCCTGGACGCCCCCCGCATGGACGGATGCGGTCCTGGAGTCGATACGCAACTGCCCCATCCCACACAAGTTCCAGCTTTTAACGAAAAGCCCGGAGGGAATACCGACCGACTACTACTTTGGTCCGAACGTCTGGATCGGAGTAACCATAACGACGCAAGCCGAGATGAACAAGATTTTCCCCCTTTTCCAAGGGTTCCCTCTTTTCAAAGTAAAATGCGGAATCCACTTCGCCTCCTTTGAGCCCCTACTCGGACCAATATCAACGCTTCCCGCATACTTCGAGTGGATAATCATAGGCAAGCTAACAGGCAGCCGCCGCGTCAAGCTACAAGCCCAGTGGGTCGATGACCTACTCAAGCTCGCCGAAGATTCCAAGATTCCCGTCTTTATGAAGAACAACCTCAAGCCGGACTATCCGGGTAAACTAATCCAGGAGTTTCCAGAGGTGAAAGCTGAATGACAAGTTTGGTGCTTCACACCTCGAAGCCGGACACCCTCTTCGACAACATCCACGAACTAGGAGCCTGCTTCCACTGCAAAACCGGCGGCGTAGGCGAGGACGAATACACAGTCCTCTACTACGCCAGAAACAAGAGAGTCCACTTCGAGGGAAAACTCACGACGGGCGAACTAGAAAGGCTCACAAGGGAAGGCTCCATAGAAGTCACCAGCATCGAATACGACAGATTCAAAGATGAACTCATCATAACCGAATAGGAGAAGTTGAGCTATGAGGAATTTCTTGTATGCTCTTCAGAGGAGACTTGCGTTCTGTAGCCATCAAGACACTTGCCCATGTGCTTATATCAACTGGAAGTATTGCCCCTGCATTATACCTTTGGACAACCCCTCAAGGCTGAAGCAGTGGATCAATCGCATTTATTATAAATTTGGTGGAAAGTGACAGGCATGGCTACGGGGAGACTAGATTAGATCAGTTTATGAGGTGAGGGATAACGAGAATCTTGGATGTTGGTTCTGGTGCTGGTGGTCTTTCATGTGGATTGAATATGACATTTCGCAAGGCAAAAAAGAAGGTAGAGATCGTTGGTGTAGATATTGACGAGGATAGTGTCTTAACCTACCAAAAGAATCGGCAATATACGGGACAGGCCATAAAAGCCGACATGAGAAAGCTACCCTTCAGGAAGGCCGTTTTCGATATGGTTGTTGGCGGTCCTCCCTGCCAAGGGTTCAGCTTCTCGAATCCTCAGGCTAGAAAAAAGGGCTATGACCCAAGAAACGATTTCATATACGTTTTTGCAGAGATCGTTAGAAACTATCAGCCTGCCTACTTCCTATTTGAAAATGTGCCTGGACTCCTATCTTTACGCTGGAATGGGGAGAAAGGAGGCTGGTTCCGTAGGCTACTACGCCAATTCTCCCTAAGTGGCTATGCTTGGGAATGGCGACTACTAAACGCAGTACACTATGGAGTTCCTCAGAACAGGAAGCGGGTGATAGTTTTAGGCTGGATGATAGGTCTTCCAAGATGGCACTTTCCAACGGTCACAAACTACTGTCCAGATTGGGAGTCTTGCCTAGAGTGTGGCCCCTACGTGCTTCAAGAAAAAATTAGAAACTACCCAAATGTGAAAAACTATGCGAGGATTGAGAGATGAACCGCGTTAAACTGGGTGGTGGCTGGGAGTTTCTGTTGGCTACGGGAAGACCTAGCTATACGTGGACTCCTGCCCCGGTCTTTATGAAGACTACTCTGAAATGGGAGCCGAAGGAGAGAGCACCACCAAGAGGAATATAGACGTGGCTGAGCTCGATGTCAAGCGAGGGGCGATTGCCCGCAGCACGGAGCGCATCGGGTATCACCGCCGCCGGATGGAGGAGCGCCCTGCGCTCAGGGAGCTTTACCGCTATTGGATGCACTACCACATAACAAGGCGTGCAGACCGGCTAACCGACCTCTGGCTTGAAGAGCTTAGAGATGTTCTGAAGCCCGAAGTTAGAACGGGAGTCACCCCTGAGAGGGCCTCAGCCATTCGAGACTACCTCAGCTACGTCGAGGATCAGCGGAAGACCCTTGTTGGGGAGTTGGTCGAAACCAGAAGGCTGGCCGTTGAGCGGATGTGGCACATCGCCTGGCCTAAAGAATACGACACAATGGAGGTCTGGATAAGTGCCTGTTATGGTCGGATGGCGGGCATAACCTTCTGGATACGCGAGATCCAGCGAGAGATTCCCCCTCCCGTGCCCAAGCCACTTGTCGGCGTGATCGACTCAACAACTGGCTACAAGATCATGCTTCTCGACGCTGAGCTCACGGTGGAGAGAGAAGGAAAGATGCTGAAGGGCTGGGTTTGGCTGTACGATGAGGTGGAAAAGGAGTACGTGGAGCCAGCCGAGAACGTCCGCGTAGAGTTCACCGCCAGCGTGGAGACGGAGGGCAATGAGGACCTCGGTGCCGAGATCACCGGCTGGACGATCGTATATGGCATAGAGCTAGATGGGAAGCATGCGATAAAGGATAAGGTTGACCAGCTCATCAAGAAGATTATTGACTGGTTCTACAAGAAGTTCGCGCCACCCCCGGAGGGGGAAGCCTGGTTCGGTGGCCCCGTTCCGAAGGAGAGCATGGTGCCCGACTTCACCATTCAGGAGAGGGAGAAGACCGCCAAATTTGAGGGCACTATCCAGCAATGGGCGATGACGCTGGAGGGATGGGTTGAACAGCCCCGTGTAATCAAGGCCGGTATCGGCTTCTACTCCACCGATGAAACCGACCCCCACTTTCCCATCACGCGGGTATACGCCGAGTATGCCCATGAGGAGGAGCCTATTGGCACAGACAAGCTACCGGAGGAGCTGATAGACCCATGAATCGCGTTAAAGCTGGAGGCGGTGAATGCGAAAAGGAATGCCCCAAAGACCTAACCGTTCAACACGCCCTAACATCCTCATATTGTTTTGAGCTCATTGACCGTGGTTTGTGCAGAAAATTCATAGGAACCCCTCTCAAGGGAACAGTTCGCAAAAGAAGGCAACCTATGGTAGCTTATAGAGACGTTATCAGAATAGACGTGGACAGCTCCCTGCTTCCTAAGTGGCAGGAGGAATACCTCGAAACAAGGAGGGCGATCCTTGAGAGACTAGGCATCAAAGTGGTAAAGGTCATAATCCGTAGGTCAGGTGAACTCCTACCGTGGATAGTGCCTACAGGAGGGCTAGAGCAGCCTAAGAGGCCCCTCCACTTCCACCTCTGGCTGCACATCGAAACACCTAAGCCCCTCACCGACTTGGAGAAGCTGAAGCTTCAGTTTCTACTAGGCGACGACCCGGGCCGATGCTGGATCAATTTCCTCCGCATCACGAAGAGGAAAAGTCCCCTATGGGACAAGATTTTTGGCTATATACTCTGGCGGAGGCCTCTTAGAGAGCCCTGTAAAAGTTGTAGGTTAAGGCGCCATATAGAGGAGCTGACGAGTGATGTGGGTGACAAAGCTATCGCTTAAGCGAATTGATGAGGCCACGCGGAAGCGGGTTCTCGAAACCCTGAAGTTCTGTGAGATACATGACAGAACGGGCGTGTTTAACTACAAGGTGAGGGGAAACTTCGTTGTGATAGAGTCATCTAGCCGTGACCAAGCGTTTCGGCGCGGACACTTCTTCCACCTGAGGTTCCCCGATGTATTTTATAATTGTGAGAAGGTTAGAAATAAAGGAGGAGAGGTAGGCTGAGAGTTCTTATCGTAGGCTTCGGCGAGGTCGGCCAAGTCCTCTACGAGGTGGTGCGGGGCGTTCACCCAGAAGTCCAGTGGCTCGACAAGGAGTCAAAGGAGATCAGCCCGCCTATAGTGGTCATGCACATCTGCTACCCTTACTCGGACCGCTTCGTGGAGGACACCGTTGCCTACATAGAAAGGTTCCAGCCCGCCCTAGTGCTGATCGAGAGCACGGTTAAACCCGGGACCACCGACGCGATCTGGGAGAGGGTGAAGACCTCTGTGAGAACCCACATCGTCCACAGCCCTGAGCGGGGCCGGAAGGCTGATGGATGGAAGTGGTGCCTCTTCACCTACACGAAGTTCATCGGCGGCGTAACCCCTCAGGCAGCCGTAACTGCCAGTTGTTATTATAGCGGCCTCGGCTTCAAGACCCACGTATGCAGGGGACCCAAGGAGACGGAGTTCGCCAAGCTGATCGATGTCACCTACTACGGCCTCGGCATAGCGTGGTTTCAAGAGCTACAACGGATCTGTGAGAAACACAGGGTTAGCCTGCTGGATATAGAGAAGTTCATCCACACGACCACCATTGAGAGCGGTGGGAAACACGCAAAACCCATCTACACAGGCGGTTTCATAGGAGGCCACTGCGTCATCCCTGCCGCGAAGATGCTCAACGGTGTCTACCCATCTAAGTTCATAGAGGCACTCTTGGACTCTAATGAGAGGAGGGAGAAGGAGGCCGACTACCTCGTTGAGGCGCGGTGACAAAAGATGTCAGAAGAGAAGTTGAAGAAAGCCACCCTTCCCGTCTTCATCGAGATCCTAGAAACCCTTGCCGAACAAGGATTCATCGACGTTGGGCCGAGAGAGAGGGGCTATGACTTAACTCCCATCTATGACTTTCTAGTAGAAGTTGGAATAGCAGACGCAATCTTCTATGAGTATTGGCTAAAGCTGGTTAATGAAGACGCCTGCCTAGCACTCACGAAGATTCTAAAGGAATCCCAACCTGACGTCCTCGGAGAGCCGGAGCAAAACCAGGAAACTAACTATTGAGGTGTTGAGTTTGAAATGGTCTGAAGTTGACGTGAGGAAGATCGACCTGGGATGGTGACGTAATTGGAGCGTGGTCCCTGTGCGAAGGCCCGTATATGCCGTGAGTCGAGCCCACAGTGCTTCATGGACCGTAATCTAGGCGCATACCTGGGAACGAGCCGCTACACTTCCTGCGCTGCCTGGCGCCCAAACATAGGAGACAGGGTTACGTTTAGAGTCGGTAAGCCCGCCGAGGAGAGGATGGGTGTAGTGACTCGCCGTTGGCTCAGCAAGGACACACTCAACTGGATGTATGAGGTTCGCGTTGGCGACAAGACTTATGAGATAGAGGGGCGTGACGTGACTTCCATCAAACGGAGGGAGAGAGTGAATGTCCTCCTTCCAACGCCCCGTGAGGAAGCACTAACATTAATCTACGGCACTCGGAGGTCACCGCCATGTTGAAGTGGACAACGATATTTGTGGTAAATGCGATCAACGGATCGGTTGCTGG
>Ga0315308_1002509_pt1 | contig 10391 bp, 10 predicted proteins | sample TDP3_MG_FD_203078 | JGI IMG/M metagenome (GOLD analysis project Ga0315308, IMG submission 203078) | Freshwater sediment microbial communities from Lake Towuti, South Sulawesi, Indonesia - TDP3 | ecosystem: Environmental > Aquatic > Freshwater > Lake > Sediment | place: Indonesia: South Sulawesi...
CTCTCCCTCGAAGACTGCCTCAACCCTCCCATCGGAAAGGTTCCTTACCCAACCACGGACATTTAGCCGGTAGGCCATTACGGCCGTCCTCGTCCTGAAGAAGACCCCTTGGACAACGCCGCTCACATAGATGCGTGCCCTAGCCTTCGTCGTCATCAGCCCCCGATCGCCTTCGAGGTGACCGCAGCAGTACGGGCCAGAAGGGAGGCGATGTCGACCCACCAAGGTGACTCGCTCCCGCCCGGCTCCGTCAACCCGCCCAAGATCGCCTCCCTTAGATCGCAACCTCCTTTGACGATCGTATACGCCCTCCCGATCTCGCCTGCCGTGTGGGCATCACTGCCTGCAACCATAGTCGCGTGCAATTTCCCCGCAAGCTCCAGAGCCCTCCTATTTCTTCCCCTCGAGATCCTGGCATTTAGAACCTCGATTGCATCGACGTCGGCATATGTCCCCCCAGCTGTTAACATCCTATATGGGTGGGCAAGAACCGTTATGCCGCCACTCTCTCGGATCTTGTCGTGTAGTTCGGCCATGCTATCCGCCTTCGCCTCCTCCTCGACGAAGAGGCATAGGACATCCTGTTTCTGAATCTTGGTCTCATATCCGACGACGACGGTCAGATCGCTCGGCGCCACCCTCCTCGCCTCAAGTCCCCCCTTGACCGACCAATGATCCGTGACGGCAATGCCCCCGAGGCCCCTCTTCTTCGCTGCATCAACTATGACCTTTGGCTTAAGGCTCGAGTCTCTCGAGTACATGGAATGAACATGGAGATCATATGAATCTTCTGGGGCCGACATCTTCCGATCGGACATGTTGTCAGCTCAAATGCTTGTGAACGAGGCGACCGTCTCGCCATCTAACCTCTTCACGGCTTTGGTGACCAACCTCACTAAGTTGTCCAGATCTTGCACGCTGAGCATGCCGACATGCGAGTGTATATGTCGCGTGGGCACCCCCAGGACGACGCTCGGGCAACCGGTCCTGTCCATGTGTATCCTTCCCCCATCCGTCCCCCCTCTCGCGATCTGGGAGAGTTGGTATGGGATCTTCTCCTCCTCCGCTACATGGATCATGAACTCCTTCAGCGCCTGGTTGGGTATCATCGATGCGTCAAAGGTGCATAGCGTCGGTCCCAGCCCCATCTTCGTGGGCGCCTGATATGGCTTGATCCCGGGCACGTCCCCAGCTATATCCACTTCGAGAACGAGTGCTACGTCTGGCGCCACGACGTGGGCAACGGTCTGGGCACCCCTCAGTCCCACCTCCTCCATAACAGTTGCAGCACCGAAGACAGTATTCGGATGCTCGGCCCTCCCCTCGCTCAACCTCTTAACGACCTCCATCGCTACGAGGGCACCGATCCTGTCGTCGAAGCCCTTCCCGAGGGCTATCTTCCCCCCATGTATCGTCATGAATGGGGACCATGGCACAACCGGGTCACCAATCCTGACGCCGATATCCACTGTCTCCTGATAGGATGTAGTGCCCACGTCTATGAACATGTTCTCCTTCTTGATGACCTGCTTCGCTTCTTCCTCGGGTAGGATGTGAGGGGGCTTGGCCGCTATGACCCCGTGTATGTCCCCCTTCTTGGTTCTCACCACGACCCTTTGTGAGAGCAGAACTTGATCGAACCACCCCCCTAACGGATTGAAGTTCAAGAATCCCGTCTCCTTGTCTATACCCGAGATGAGGAAACCCACTTCGTCGATGTGCCCTGCCAAGAGGACCTTTGGCCGTTCACTGCTTCCCTCCTTCTTGAAGATCACGGAACCCAACTTGTCCGTCGTGACCTCGTCCGAATACGGTTGGACGCTCTCCTTCACGATCTTCGCCGTTTCCCTCTCGAAGCCAGCGGGCCCGAATGATTCGCTCAATATCCTGAGGGTCTGAACCATATCGCTATCCGTCATCGATATCGCATCGGCTCATGCCCCTGCCAGCTATAACCCTTACTGGATCGCGTAATGTGTTGAGGCTCTGAGGGATGGGCTATCGCATCGGTCATACTTTTATATTTTGGGTCTTTACCGAGGGCATGCGCTGTCGAGCCAAGGTTGAAGTGGCATTGAAGCCCGGCTACTCCGACCCTGAGGGCGATGCGGCGAAGAGGGCGCTCAGAGAGCTGCAATACGCCGTTGAGTCCGTTATGGTCAGCAAGGTATATCGCATGGTCCTCGAAGTCGATTCCGTCGATGCGGCGAAGGAGATCGTAGAGGAGATGTGCAGGAGGCTCTTGGCGAATCCGACGAGAGATGATTTCAAGATCCAAATTGAGGATATCTGATGAGCTCCTTCTTTACAAAGGTCAATCGGCCATTCCCCCTCTACGAGGTACATCTGGGCGACCTCAGTGGGAGCGAGCTTCTACAGGTCAGCCAGCAACTCGGGATAGGCCTGAGCCTTCAGGAGATGGAGGAGTGTAGGAGATATTTCACCGGGATGAGGAGGGACCCCACGGACGTCGAGCTTCAGACGATAGGGCAGACATGGTCAGAACATTGTTATCATAAGAGCTTCAAAGGCGATATCGTTACCGACGAGGGGACGATAAGGAGCCTCTTCAGCACGTACATCGCAGGGGTGACCCGTGAACTCAGGCCCTCGTGGTGTCTCTCGGTCTTCGAGGACAACGCTGGGATCGTGAGCTTCGAGGAGATGGGGGAGGGGGTCTTCGCCATAGCCGCTAAAGTTGAGACCCACAATCACCCCTCCGCGATCGAGCCGTTTGGCGGGGCCGCGACGGGCGTAGGCGGCGTCATAAGGGACATATTGGGCGTCTGGGCGGATCCCATCGCCTGCACCGACGTCCTCTGTTTCGGGCCCCTCGATCACGACTACGAGGCGCTCCCTCGAGGGACGAAGCACCCGAAGTACCTCTACTCGGGGGTCGTGGCTGGCATAGGCGCCTATGGCAACAACATGGGCATCCCGACCGTCAATGGGGGGGTTTTCTTCGACGAGAGCTATCTCGGCAACGTCATCGTCTATTGCGGCTGTGTCGGGCTATTGAGATTCGATAGGTTCATCCGAGACACGAAACCCGGTGACATGGCCGTCCTGGCGGGCGGCGAAACGGGCAGGGATGGGATACACGGCGTAACATTCGCCTCAACAGAATTGACAAGGGAGTCCGAGGAGACCTCCAGGCCGGCCGTTCAGATACCGAATCCGATCGAGGAGGAGAAGCTCAAGAGGGCGATATTGGAGATATCGTCCAGAGGGCTCGCTTCATCGATCACAGATCTCGGAGGAGGGGGGCTCTCCTGCGCGGCCGGTGAGATGGCCCACAGGGCGGGGTGCGGTCTGGACATCGAGCTGGAGAGAGTTCACCTAAAGTATCCGGGCCTCTCCCCTTGGGAGATATACGTCTCGGAATCTCAGGAGAGGATGCTCTTCTCGATTCCCGAGCGGAACCTGGCGGAGGCCATCGACGTATTTCGGCGCGAGGACATCAGGGCCTCGGCGATCGGCAAGTTCAATGGCACCGGCGTCCTAAGGGTCAGTTATTCCGACCATCGCGTCGCTGAACTCGACATCGAATTCCTCTTCAGCCCGCCAAGGATCTCGAGGTCTGCCAGATGGGTGGAGCCGGCGCTCGAAGAACCCAGATTCGATGAACCGGGTAACTACGCCGATGTCCTCCACCACATCCTATCCTCGCCTAACGTGTGTAGCAGGGAGCCCATCATAAGGACATACGATCACGAGGTGAAGGGCAGTACCGTCCTCAAGCCATTACAGTGCGGTAAGGCCGGACCCAATGATGCCGCCGTTCTGAAGCCCCTCACCGGATCCTGGAAGGGGATCGTCGTCTCAAGCGGGATGAATCCAAGGTACGGCAAGATAGACCCTTATTGGATGGCCACTTCGAGCATCGATGAGGCCGTAAGGAATAACATAGCCGTTGGCGGTAGGCGGATAGCGCTGCTCGACAACTTCGTCTGGGGAAGCCCTGAGAAGCCAGACAGGCTCGGTGGCTTGGTCAGGGCGGCGAGGGGGTGCTATGATGCGGCGAAGGCACTCGGAACGCCGTTCATATCGGGCAAGGACAGCCTCTACAACGAGTCGCCGATGGGGCCAGTGACCCCAACGCTCCTGATCACCGCAGTGGGCATAATCCCGGATGTCAGGGATGTCGTCTCATTGGATCTGAAGGGGCCAGGGGATCCCATATACATCGTCGGCGCCACAGCCAAGGAATTGGGCGGATCGGAATATCTACGTTTGAAGGGCTTCATAGGCAGCAGAGTCCCTCGGACAGATTTCCCCCACTCGAAGGCTGCTTTTAGCTCCATCATAAATGCCATGGACTCCCATTGCATAAGGGCGTGCCATGATATCTCTCAGGGCGGCCTGGCAGTTACCATGGCTGAGATGGCCTTCTCGGGTGGATACGGGGCGGAATTCGATCTCTCAAAGGTACCAGTCGTGGATATCGGGCGAGACGATCACGTCCTCTTCTCAGAAACGAATGGCAGATTCGTACTTGAGGTCGATATAGATAGACTCGAGGATTTCAAGGGCGTGATGGCAGGGGTGATGTACGCGGAGATAGGCCAAGTTTCGAAAGACAGCGTCTTCAAGGTTCGTGGCATCAATCATGATGTCATCATCGAAACCGATGTGCGGGATCTGGAAAGTGCCTGGAAGGGGGGAATTCGGTGATCGGGATGAGGGGTCGGGAGGTAAAAGTCTGCATACTTCGAGTGGCGGGGACGAATTGCGATCTCGAAACGCGCGTGGCCTTTGAGGATCTCGGTGCTACAGCCCATGTAATTAATATGAATAGAATCATCGATGGCGATCCCCCATTGAAAGACTACGACGTCCTCGTCCTACCCGGCGGCTTCTCATACGGCGACTACGTCAGGGCCGGTGCAATCTGGGCCAAGGGTATAGTCGCCAGGTTGGGCAATGAACTCAGAGACTTCGTGAAGGCTGGTAAGCCAGTCCTTGGGATCTGTAATGGATTTCAGGTGTTGGTGGAGGCAGGACTCATTCCAGGCTTCGATGGCCCGAGTCAGTTCCCGGAGGCAGCCTTGGCGACCAACGCATCGGCGAAATTCGAGTGCAGGTGGATCCATGTAAGGCATGATAATTTGGGCAGGTGCCTCTTGACCGCTTCGCTGCCAAAACATGCGGTCCTGAGGATGCCCGTGGCCCATGGCGAGGGGAGGTTCACGTTCGATAAGGAGAGGGAGGAGGCTCAACTTAAAAAGCTCTTGGATAACGATCAACTCGTCTTCACCTACGCGACTCCCGATGGCGGTAATGCCAGTGGGGCCTATCCTGATAATCCGAACGGTTCCCTCGCAGACATCGCTGGCATCTGCAATCCGGAGGGGAATGTGCTGGGGTGTATGCCCCATCCAGAAAGGGCATTCTATGGCTGGCAACTTCCCGACTGGCAAGTCAAAGGCCTTCAGACATATGGCGATGGCAAATTACTTATTGAGTCAATCTTGAAATTCTACGAGGAGCAATTCTGATAATCAGACCTTAAAGCCATATCTAAGCCAATCAAGAGGTTTCCTACGTTTCATTGGGGCTTAAATCCGATTTTATACAAGTCTAGCGATGCGATGAATGCTTAGGCGAAGAGGAGGCCTGTTAAGTGATAAGAGGGGGGTATCCGGTACCGCCGTAGGCGCCCTCCTCTCGATCGCGGTACTCCTGCTCTACCTTCAGTTCATTAGTACCCTGCAGGGGGCCGAGGTTGCCTTCTGGGCGATCTTCGGCCTCCTCAAATGGCTGGCGGGTGTCATAGGCTATCCCCATCTTTTCGACGAGTTCGAGGAACTCATCAGGGAACTCATGGGCACGCCATTCTGGCCGATAACGGTCTACATGCTCTCACTGGCCTTCATGTCTGGGATCCTCTATGGGACGCTCTGGGGCACAAGGGAGATCGTCAACGTGACGACCAGGATCTTGGCCTGGAGGAGGTCCAGGAGGGAAGAGCGGCAGGTCATCCGCGACAAGGGGGAGAAGAAGAGCTGGATACGGAGGAAGAGACTATCCGTAAACCTGCCAAAGGTTACGGTTTCCAAGAAACCAAAAGGTAAAGGTCCAGATAAGGTCGGGAATACCAAAGTTCAACAAAAAGTGCTGGAAGCCTGGGAGGAACCATTAAAGGGTCAGTGGTGGCATCTTCATTACGAGCACGCCATAACGCTTCAGAAGGGTAAGCTGGTGGAGCTTATCGAAAGGGCTCGCGCCCTCTCCCCAACGAAGAGAAGTCCAGAAGGCTCTTTAGTCGAACTAGCCAATGCTCTAGGAATGGCTTCCTCATCACTTCAAAGGACGATAAAGAAGGAAGGGAACACGATGACGGTTCATAACCTGATGAAGCTTTTAGATTTTCTTGAAATCCCATACGATGCCCTGACGCCCTACATCAGGTCAGTTGGCAGCACGAGCCACAGGGAGGCCATAATCAACCCTAAATTCCCCATCGATATGGAATGTCCCGACGGCGGAAGGATCTTGGCGGCAGTCCTCAAGGACGGCCACATAGAAAGGGATACCCATCGCTTTTACTACTGGAATTACAACCCTCAAAACAGGCGGATAATAACCGAAGCGGTCCAACGCGTTTTCGGCGACGTCGAACCATATGTAATACACGATAGGGAGGGCAGGGAGTATGGCATACGCTTCGACTCCTCCGTGATTGGCGATATGCTCGTAAGGGCCGGGGCGATTGAAGGGAGCAAGGTTGAGCAGGAGCACCATCTCCCCGACATGATAACATTCGGGGATCAAAGGATCGCTAAGGCATATTATGAGGAAGCCATACGAGATGACGGCAATATAGACGATCAGAACTATCAGATACGCATAATCGGCACGCATGAGATCAGGTCGAAGCTCACATCGATGTACCTTGCAATGACTGATCACTTCCATTGGCAGGAAAAGACTCTGCCTTCTGGAGCCAAGGAACCATTTACGATACTTTCTAAAGAAGTCAGAATAGATCTCCCAGATGAACTCAAGTCGGTATACGATAATTTCCTAGTAAAGATGAAAAAGGAATGGGTTCCCACAATTCTAATGGAGGAAGCACAGGTTCTGGAAAAGACCTTTGGCGTAAAAACTAAAATTGTTCCGATGAAGATTTACAGGGGAGAGAAGAAAGGTTTCCGAGGGGAGTGGCAGATTTTGGTGTTAGGGAAGGAGAACTTTGAAAAAATGAAGAGGCAGTTAGACTCCGTCTGGAGGGAAGGAGGTGATGGAGAACGATGAACATAGAAAAGGCAATAAAGATGATAGAAAGAGAGTTCGCAGATGGTCAAGTAAAGAAGATAGCATATGATGAGATGAGAAGTAGGCTCAAGGAGAGAGGAGTGGAGCAAGAGGAAATAGAAGATGCTCTACACGAAGCGCAGAGACGCAAGATCATAGACCATCACTCGGGATTCTACACGTGGATAGACCCGACCATCAGAGAGGCTGAGAAGGCCAAGACACAAGAACACCATGAGTTATTGGCTGAAATATTCAGGCATGGCCAGATAGATTTCCTTCCAGAGGAAGATCTTAACCTAGCCCTCAAGAAGCGAGGATTAAACGATAAAGAGGTTGATACTGTTCTCATAGAAGCCGAGAGGGACTATGTCCTCCGATTCGCCTCCCAGGGCTTCGGGCCTGATTACAACCTAGTGCCCGGATGCAGCTGGATACCTCTGGTAGAGCGCAAGAGGGAGGCTAGGGGACAGAAGGCGGGCAGGAAGTTCTCCGAGAAGTGGCATGAGGAGAAGGCGATGCAGGAAGAGATGCGTGAAGAGATAGATCGTGAAAGCCCCTCCTCCAAAAACTGAGTAGAATGGCCAAGGATGCGGCAGTTGGCACACACTGGACGACAATGGGCCTTGTGGAGAGGAGATTATGAAGCGCGTTTCGACTTCGACTTTTCCCTGTATATGGCATATTTCCCCCTAAGCCCCTCATCTCTTACAGATATAATCCCTATTGCCAGGAGTCTATTGCCAAGCCAAGTGCCTAATTGAATCGCAAACGTTTATAATGCATACTTTACATATCCTGCCTTGATTGAATCGAGTTCAGAGCACATGACCCAAGAATCGAACGCTGACGACGCAGTTGTGCCGAAATTATTGATTGATAGACCGTCTGATTTCAGATTTCATGCGACCTATCTAATTTATACTCAGGCATGGGACAAGGCGACATCCTCAGAAATTAAGCGAATGTTAAACGAAATGATTACGTCGCTTTCTAAAGATGAGATTGACTATAAGACCTTCTATAATAAGATTAGTCAATATAGGGTTGATTCTTATCCTGAACATGTTGGCACAAGAGCGAGGATAGAGACTCAAAGTAAGAAAGACTGGAGAAGAAGAGAAGCGAAAGACACAAGAAATGCTAGGCACAGAAGGAGATAATCGATAATCCTTACAAATAAGGTCGGTTAACTTCACCTGCTTAAAATCAATATGGATCAAGGCCTACCCTCTCCGCCACATCCCCTAACAATGGGGGTAGTTGCACTTTTGCTATTGTCTTTCCCTGGTGGTAGTCGCACGTTTCGACTTTGACTTATTCCTGAATTCTGCCAATTTCCCCCTAAGCCCCTCGTCCCTGACCGACATGATCTCTATTGCGAGGAGCGCTGCATTTTTGGCATTATCGATGCCAACGCATGCAACGGGGACGCCGGTGGGCATCTGAACCATCGAGAGGAGGGAATCCAGGCCCTGCAACTTGACATCCCTCGGGACGCCTATGACGGGCCTGGTCGTCCTCGAGGCGATGTATCCCGGAAGTGCTGCCGACAGGCCTGCGATCGCAATGAAAACGTCAGCTTTACAGCCCCCGATGTAGTCGTCCAGCGCCTCATGGTCCCTGTGGGCCGAGAGGACCTTAACCTCATATACGATTTCGAATTCCCTTAAAAGGGCAGATGCCCCCTCTGCTATGGCCATGTCCGATTGACTCCCCATAATCACAGCCACTCTCGCGGAACTCAACTTAGGGCCAACCCTCCTCGACAAGTGGATATGATATGGGCTTAAGCTTTTCCGATTTACAATCCGAAGGAAGCCAATGCTAAGTCTTCTGCAAGGCGATGAATGGGGCCTTATGAGCTACTAGAAATCTTGAGACAACGATCCTTGAAGACAACCCCAAAATGCGGAAAAATCACTTCACAATGTACCGGTCAGATGGCCTGGCAATAACTAAAGGAAATGAGAGAAAATGATCCTAGATGTGGGTTGTGGCTACAAGCCCAGAGGAGATATCAATCTGGACCGATTACGGAGGCCCTATGAAGCTCCTGGCCCACAACATTTGCAATGTCCTTTGAATGTCCAAGGGATAGGTGAATATCTGCCATTTAAAGACAGATCATTCGACGAAGTTATTTCAGATCAAGTTCTAGAACATAGCTCTATTCCTGAGCAATTCGTGCAGGAGTGCATTAGAGTGGCAAAAAAAAGGGTAACTATAATATGCCCACATAAGTTCTCGTCGGTTGATAAACTAATATATCATCATAATCATTTCGATGCACAGTGGTTTAACAGATGGAACCCCCAAATCTTCTATGAATATGAACCGCTATTCCCGTTTTTCAATAGGTTAAATAGATTCATGCGATGGGGGATTTGGCATTATTGGCCATTTAAAAGGCCACGCAATATTATAGTGGTCTTAAAGGTCATCTCCACTGCGTATTCGCAGCTCATTAACGAACATGACTAAAACAGAAGCATGTAAATTGTAGTAATTCACATAGTGGATAAATAAACGAGATAAAATCTATAAAGGACCTTCGAGCTTGTTCGAATAGGTTCACATAGATGGACGTGTTCAAGGCCATTCAAGAAAGGCATTCTGTAAGGCGTTATATGCCAGATTCCATCCCAACAAATCAATTGCTGAGGATCTTGGAGTCCGCACGTCTAGCGCCTTCGGCAGCAAATATACAACCGTGGCACTTCATAATAGTAAGTGACCATCAGAAGCGAGAGGCCCTTTCAAAGAGTGGGATGTTTTCCCGGTTTCTATCCGATTCGCCAGTCGTGATAGTGGGTTGTGGAAACAGGAAGGCTTCTAGATGGTATATCGTAGATACGACCATAGCCCTGCAGAACATGGTTTTGGCTGCAACGGCGGAGGGTCTTGGCACATGTTGGGTCGGCAGCTTCGACGAAGAGCACGTCAGGAAGCTTCTTGATATCCCTGATCAATTCAGCGTCATAGCCATAATAGCTATTGGCCATGCGCGCGAAGAAAGGGACTTAGCAGGTGCCATTCTTCATTTGTTCCGAAGAAGGAAGCAGCTCAAGGAGATCGCTAGCAGAGATAAATTCGGTGATCCTTACGTGGTGTAATTTTATTAGTATTTAGTG
>Ga0315308_1002511_pt1 | contig 10390 bp, 3 predicted proteins | sample TDP3_MG_FD_203078 | JGI IMG/M metagenome (GOLD analysis project Ga0315308, IMG submission 203078) | Freshwater sediment microbial communities from Lake Towuti, South Sulawesi, Indonesia - TDP3 | ecosystem: Environmental > Aquatic > Freshwater > Lake > Sediment | place: Indonesia: South Sulawesi...
TTGGTCTTTTATGGAATCCAACAGTTGAGGGCTTGTACAACGTTACACTTTACGCGGTGCCTATGCCTGGCGAGACAAGCCTAGAAAACAATGTTCTTTGTAAGTACATTTATGTTGGGTTTCCAGTTAAGGCGGTTGTGCTACATTCTGCTGGCAACATTGATGGGCGCATTTTCACTAATTGGCAAGTTTTGAACAATGAATGGCAACAATTTGGGAACACAATGGTCTACATTGACTATACAACATTAAACAAAGACGACATCACTTATGAGGACATTGCCGCCACCGAAGCAGACGTTTTGATTATTTCATGTGCTTATGATCCCGGGATGGGCTGGCAGTTTGCAGACTCTGAGATTAAAGCAATTAAAAGATATGTTCAAGAGGGACATGGGCTAATAGCCACGGCTGGAACGCTTTATTCCATGGTTCCAAACAACAATAAGCTGGCGCCGCTGTTTGGACTCAATGAAACCATCACGTGGGGCGCAACCGGAACAGACCTCTTGCATTTAATTAACAGAACTCATCCTGTCTTCCAGAATGTTCCAAACCCGCTAGTATTTCCAGGAGTGGGAACGGCGCTTCCATCTGATGGGCGATGGGACTCCAACGAATTGGTAGGTGGCAAGTATCTTGCACTTGGGCATTATCAAGAAAGCGCAATCGTCACTTTGAAAGGCTTAGTGTACATTTCTGCATGGCTAGAAATCATACCAGCATACTACCAACATCACCTACAACTACTCTACAACGCCATAACATGGTCACGCTACCAAAAACCAGCCCACGAACTAGTTGTTTCTCTGGATGCTCCGAAATACCTTCAACCCGGCGAATCAGCTCTGCTCAATGCGACTGTTTCTAACATGGGGTTAAGCAATGAGAGCAGTGTGGAATTATCGTTGATAATCGATGGAACTGTAGTTAACTCCACCATAGTTCCGGAGCTGCTCGCGGGCGCATCTCAGAAAATCACTTATTTGTGGGCTCCATCTGTTGAGAAAATGTATAACATAACTGCCTCTTCTCCGCCTTTGCCTGGCGAGGAATTCACCTTCAACAACGTTGACTCAAAGATTGTCTTTGTGCGGTCTGTGAGGTTCGTCCTGTTTGATGACAGCCACGACACCGATGGAGACTCGTTGACTGGAAACTATCTATATCTCTATCAATTGTTGACGGCATCAGGGTTTGTAGTAGATGAGTTGACAATTGGACCAATAACTTCGACAATTCTTACCAATTACGACATCCTTGTGTTGATGGATCCCGAACTGGACTTTTCACCAAATGAAATATCGGATATTCAAAACTGGGTTGCCTCTGGTGGCGCATTGATTAGCATACCCGACGGAGGCTATCCACCAACAATAAACACGCTGATGGCGCCGTATGGCGTGCAGATGACTGGACAAGCTGGTGGCTACGGAACCACCACAAACATTGTCAGTCACCCCATAACGCAAGGTGTGAATCGCATATGGGTGGACTTGGTAAGAGAAATTTCAGTTACATCACCTTCCACAACTCTGGCGCTGACTGCCGAATTCATGGCATTCCTATCAGCGACTGAGGGAGGCGAAGTGGTGGTGGTGTCTGACAGCAATATAATGGACAATCCGAACCTCGGAAATGATGATAATACCCAACTAATGATAAATATTTTCAATTGGGTTGGTATCAAGCCAGAGCATGAGCTCGTTGTGTCTTTGGATGCTCCGACGTTTATTGAACCAAGTGAGTCCACTCAATTAAATGCAACAGTCCGTAACCGTGGCTTAAACAACGAGACCTATGTGGAACTGCAATTGTGGATCAACGGCACTATGATTGCTTCTAAAGTGGTTTCAACGCTGCCAACAGGTTCTTCTGATATACTAAGTTACCTCTGGACCCCAACGGTTGAAGGAATATACAATGTGACAGCTTATGCACCCCCTGTGTCTGGCGAAGAGAACATACAAAACAACCGTGCAACCAGAATTGTGAGCGTCAGGCCGATAAAGTATGTTCTGTTCGACCAGGCCCATGGAAACGACAACATCGACAGCTACAGCACTTGGGTGACGAGCCTTGCTAGCAGAGGTTACGTGGTTGAAACCCTCGCTATTAGTCCTATTACGCCTAGTGCCTTAGAAGGGTATGATGTATTCGTCACTCCTCAAGCCTACTCTTCATACTCTTGGGATGAACTTTCGGCAATACAGAACTTTGTGTTCAATGGTGGCGGACTCCTTGTCATAGGCGACGACAACCCATGGATTTACACCGACCTAACCAATTTCGCAGGCATAACGTGGGCAGGCGGAGGAGTCAGCGGAATCACAACAGACATTACACCGCATCCAGTGACGACGGGAGTGGCGTCTGTGTATCTCGCTGGTCCAGTAGCCTTTATGTATGTAACTGAACCGGCTCAAGGCCTCGTGAGGGATCCTGCAGGCAACATCATGCTTGCTGTATCAGAGCAACCAAGCGGAAAAGTGATAGGCTTCGCCGACGAAGACTCACTAATGAATTACAACATCGGTCTGGCAGACAACCTGCGCCTAGCCGACAATATAATAGACTGGCTTGCAATTCCAATTCGATATGAACATGATCTTGCCCTGACCTTAAACATCGCCGTGATGCTTGAACTCGGTAATTCCACAGTGCTAAATGCAACTGTTCGAAACAGCGGACTAAACAATGAAACTGGTGTTGAATTGTATCTGTTGATTAATGGCACTGTTGTTAGCTATGCGACGATTCCTCAACTGCTGGTAGGCGAGTCGTACACTATCAATCACTTATGGACTCCTACGAGTACTGGAAACTACAACATAACGGCTTACGCTCCACCCGTGCCGGGAGAAGAAAATACAGCAAACAACATCCTAGCCAAAAGCGTTGTTGTCTGGTTCTACATGCGACTGTATCTTCCGCACGAATGGGTCGGTGGCGGGGTTCCTATGGGTTGGTATGCCGACGATGGCAGCTGGCCGTATACTTTGCCTTTTGACTTTCCATTCTACGGAATTAACTATAGAACAATCTATATCTCAAGCAATGGCCTGATAGCCTTTACCGGTCCAGATGCGAGCTGGGGCAATAGCATACCTTCATTAGCTAACAAGCTGGCTTTTGCTCCAGCATGGGATGACTGGGTGACAAATCAAAGACCAGGCGACGACATTTACATCTGGCAGCCAGATCCCAACCATATCATCATCAGATGGCAGGTCGTTGCCTACTATAACCGTTCGGTAGAGGCGAACTTTGAAGTCACATTTGGTTCAGATGGTATCATAAAGGTCAATTACGGATATAATAATGGACCAATATCTGCTACTATAGGCATCTCAAACGGTGTAGGCCACATTCTCGCAGAAGACGTTATAGACCTCAACTTCATCAACACCATATTGTTCTCACCTTTCCCTCTGGAACACGATCTTGCTTTATCTTTGGACGCTCCGATTTCCCTCACACTTGGCGATTCTGTACTGGTAAACGCCACTGTTCTGAATTCGGGATTAAACAATGAGACCAATGTAGAACTAGAATTGCTCATCAACGGCACAATTGTTGACTCAGTACGTATTCCAGAGTTGAGGGTAGGGCATTCTTATACACTTAGGCATCTGTGGACACCTGCACTCGCGGGCATTTACAACGTTACTGCTTACGCGCCCCCAATCCAACAGGAAGCTTTGCTGACAAACAACATCGCAACAAAGAGCGTTTTGGTTTCTCCTGCTCCTGCTCGCACCTATCTATTCGTCGATCCACAAGAAAGTAGCTTATTGATTGGCGAAAACTTGACAATCAACATAAGAGTTGCCAATATCGTCGACCTATGGGCTTGGCAGATAAAACTCTACTATAACCCAGCAGTGTTGAGATGGATAAACGCTACTTATCCGCCCGGCCATGTCTTCGAAGGCAGACCCTTCATGGAGGTTTCGCCAGTGAATCGGACCGACGAAGAGGGCACCCATATACTATTCTTCGCTGGACTTATCGGCGATGTTCCTGGTTTCAGTGGCACCGGAACTCTGTGCCAAATGACGTTCGAAGCCCAAGCTATAGGCACATCCCCGTTAACCTTTTCAAGACCGTTGGGAAGCGCTGGGGACACTTGGCTGTGGTCCGACCTCCTCGTGGACATTCCGTTCGTTGCGCTTGATGGCATCGTTGGAGTTAATCGTCCTCCATACATTCGCGATGTAGCTGTTGTGAATGCCACATCACCTGTAATAGAGGCTCACGAAAACTGGATAGTTAACATCAGTGTCGTCGCTAAGAACCAAGGTGAGATCAATGAAACCTTCACCGTCACTTTGTATTGCGGCAGTGCCACAGTAGAAACAAAAACAGTCAACAACTTGGGTCCAGGCGAAAACACAACCTTAACCTTCCACTGGAACACGGCTGGTGTGCCACTCTATGTCAGCTACACAATATGGGCTGAAGCAAGCATCGTTCCGGGCGAAGTAAATACGGCTAACAACGTTTTCATCGGCGGCACTATAATGGTTAAAATGAAGGGCGATGTGAACGGAGATAGAAAAGTTGACGGCAAAGACATAGCCATTGTCGCCGCTTCCTTCGCCGCGTATCTAGGTCACCCGAGATGGAACCCTCAAGCTGACCTAAACCAAGACGGCAAAATCGACGGAAAAGACATTGCCCTAATAGCCAAAAACTTCGGAAGAACACCCCCATAGAAACAAATGCGTCAAGTCCTCCTTTTTTTCCTAAACTTTTAATTAATCACAAAACACTAAAGAAACCATCTTCTAGAGACAATTTCCCTCATCGACACCAAAGTAGAAGTTGGAGTCAGCACGAGCCACATGAAACATATTACCAGTTATTTTACAAAAGTGCTTTTTAAACAAGAGAACGAAAACAAAAAGCTAACTATTCAAGGCGCGCTATTTTTTTGACTTTTCAACAATCTTCAGTAAGATTCAAAAGGAGTAACGTTAGTAAACCTTTTTCGTTCACCAGGTCCAGCCGAATTTCCTAGCGACTTTTCCAATGTCTTTGCCATCGACCTTTTGGTCTTTATTTATGTCGACTCTACTGTCCCACCTTTCATGTCCAAGTTGGCTGCCGAAAGCCTTTGCGATCATCGAGATATCTTTGCCGTCAACTTTGAAATCATCGTTCACGTCTTCAGAAATTGATACAACTATACTCACGCGCTGCAAGCAAGTTCTGTTGAGCCATGAATCGGAGGTGTGTTCAACCCGTATTTCATGAAGCCCCGTTGTCAATGGACCCGTAGAGTAAGTGCCGAGTTCAGTTTGTGCTAATGGCATTAGTGTTAATGTTCTATTCTCTACAAGTGTTTCGTCAAAGTACACAGAGAAAGTTATTGTCGTATTGACCTCGCTGAAACAGTTGATGACAGTCAAGTTGAAGCCTACTGATGCAGCTGATTGCACTTTTCTAGACGAGGTGTTAATAGAAATTTGAATTGGACAATATTTGAAGTAGTTGGCGTTTGCCTCCATTAAGATGTGATCGTTTGGCATATGTTCAACAAGTTTGAAGGGTCCTGTGCCGATGAGGTTTGGGTCAGGCATTGTTCCCAGGGCATCTTGAGTCGGAATACTTTTCCAAATGTGTTTTGGAATTATCAGCAGGCTGCCGATGTTGTAGAGTGTCCAATAGCTTTGAACATCCATGTAAATGATAACTGTGTTAGGATCAGGCGCGTCAACGGATTTGACATCACTTACCAAATAGTATTCTGAAGGCGCTGGTGGAGGCGGTATCGACCATGACTTATAATTTAGCAAGTAGTCTATTGAGAACTTTACGTCTTCTGACGTGAACGGAGTGCCATCGTGCCAATAGACGCCGTTTTGAAGATGGAAAGTAAACTTGGTGCAGTTCGCATCGCTTTCTCGGTTAAACCACGTTCCAACCTCGCAGCTTTTAGCAAGCCATGGCATTAGCGAAAGAGTAAAAGGATTGACATTCAGCAAGCTGTCGTAGACCTTAGTCAGAATAGCCACTTCTCCGCTCCACCCAAAATCTATCGGATTCAACTTATCAATCGGGGACATTAGTCCGTAGTTAACAGTGCCGCCCTGCCCAGAATCGTTTGAGTGAATATTTAAAAATGTCCACCAACCGTCGACGCCAAGATTTTTCTCGTTAACTATGCCTGTCCAGCCAGATGGTGCTCTATCGCTAAACATTCGGTAAGCCTTTACCTCCAAAGGAGACCACAGTGGAACTACACCAGCTATTTCCGCCAGCCTTCGTTGAGCCTCAAAACACGCCGTTTTGGCAACGTCTTCATTAGTAGCATTTATCAGGATTTCAAGCCAGTGATCGAGTTCATCGTCGTGAACGTTGTTATAGTTTGGATAGTGATACCCGATTCCATAATTTTCTGAATGATAGAGATAGTATAAATAGTCGGGATATAAAGTGAAAACCCAGCCTCCTGTAAATAAATGATAATCGCCGTAGCGGTATATCTTATCTTGTAGTTCTTGAATGCGAATAGGACCACGTAATCTAACCGGAATTCCCGCACTTAGCATTTCGTCTCTGGTTATATAAGCTGCATTCAGTCTTTTTGTGTCGTCGTATCTTACATAGAAAATCAATTCGTCAAGATCTTGCCCTGCCTTTTCATGACCGCTAGGATACATTCGCATGAACTGAGCTGACCTAGGTTTTGAAGAGTTATAGTTAGGGTTCGGTGTCGAGCCTTGTACAAAGCCAGCGGCATCTAATATCGAAGCTGCTTCTGTGAGGTTGTATGGATGCTGGTCAGCGTTTGGGTTGAACCATTCGCCCAGCCAAGGCATTACTGGTGTGGGCATTGGTAAGCCATAGCCTTTCAAAATTTCGGTAATTATTCTAGTCTTGTTGACCAGATGGGCTATCGCGTGTCGGAACTCCGTGTAACTTGTAGGAGAGCGCCAATCAGTATAGGAAGGTATTGTTTCATTGTTATTCAAGTCCAAAATGTACATTCCTGCCTGAGGATAGTCCTTTAAAGCGATTATTTCGTTGTATGGGGGTTGCGACCATTTTTCGATGACGGTTTGTGTGGGAGTCCAATCTATAAAGTCAACTTCACCAGTTTCCAGGCCCTGCAGAATTCTATTCGTGTCATTGTACATCTTAACGCAAAGGTTGTTGATTCTTGGCCCAAACTGTTCGAATTTTTGTCCCAGCAACTTGGTCATGGAACCATAAGCCGGGAAGCTTGAGAAAACAGCAGCATTTATCAGTATGAGTAGGGCTAGTGCGCTTCTATTCCGCACAGGCATCCCAAAAAGATTACCAGTCTTCTAGTTTATTAAGTTGTTGTGGAATGTTTTTTGAAAGAAAGATTTGCATGTTTTATTATTTATTTATGAAATTTTTATAACTTTTTCAATTTGAAGCCAAATGAAAATGGTCATGCGTTTTGTGCAAAGCCTTGTCGAAATAAATGAGTAATACCTTTAAGATTTTAATATCTCTATTGTGACATAATAGAATGTGGACATGCTACGACTCTTGAAATGATTCATTCATGTCAAGAGGTGTAATAATTTGAAAGAAAGGGCTGAGAAGTGGTTGAATTCCGATATAAGAGCTGACGTAAGAAAAATGAGTGAGTGGCTGAAAAAGAGAAAGGTTGCGATAATGACTACTTTTGGGTGGAGTGTAGCCATCGCTCTAGTGATCATTGTGCACTATATGCTTGTGTACATGGAGCACCCTGAAGTGAGCGGAGAGACCGTGGTTATCTACACTGCTGTAGAAAAATGGTCGCCGCGTATCCTTCCCTTAGGATATCTGATTATCTTAGGGGCAAGCCTAATGGCTGGCGCTCTACTAGTAGATTTTGGAAATGTTTTATTTGGTTGGATTACATCGTTTTTCTTGTCATCTTTTATCGCACTCGTAGGCGCATTCATATTCGTTTGGTTCGTGCTTGGTGTTGGGCAGAGCCCTGTTCTGTCTGCTTTCGGTGGCTTAGCGATTGAGGTGGTTCTTCAACTTGTTTTCATGAATGTATTTAGAATGGTTTTTCCAATCATTCCGATTGCTTGCTTATTAACGAGTTTTGTTGGAGCCCTTATAAGGGCGCAAATTCATCCAACCGCGGGAGGCTAGCGGCTTCAGAAAGGAACTGCCCTCTCAGTTTTTCAAAAAGTGGTCACTCTTTGCGGACTCCTGTGTTGTGAAACTGATGAATCGCATTGGCTCCGTTTTTAGTTGCTATTACTAAAGTTGAACCCAACGCATTTGTAAAAGCAAAAAAAGATCGTGGAAGTTTTCGAGACCGTAGTTTTGCAAACACGCACTCAAATTTTCAAAAACGAAAGCTTGCAGGCATGGCTGCAGAGTGAATTTACTTTTTTGGTGGTCCTAGGTTTTCTTTCGTCTAAGAGAAGAGCCACGGGGTTTTGAAGCGCGTAGTCCAAAAATCGATGTTACTGCACCTATTACGGCTACGGTTGCTCCTGCTGGGAGTGAAAGATTGTTTGGTTCATCTGTAACGCGCACACCCTTGTAGATTCCAATGTAACTTGGCGGCTCTTCTCTAGGGGGATACAAACTACGCACATTGACCGTGTACATTCCTGTGTATTGGGTGATTCCGCCTATGCCAGCATATGTTGTGCTGTTGACATCCAAGAGGGATGATGTGTTCAAACCGGGGGAGGGTTCAAGGACGTTGACCTTCCAAAGAGCAAGGGGAGGTCCACTCCCATACTCGGGGTTTCTAGCGGCATAGAGAACTTCAAATTTCGTTGTCGAGTTGTAGGAAGGAGGATCAAGTATATCAACGTACACTGCTAACAGCGCCGTCCCGGATCCCTCAGGGTCTGGCTCAAACTGGCCGTAAGCCCAGTCTCCTCCAAGCCTAAGCTCTACAACCATTCTATCGTTCTCTTTTAGAAAACCAGAGACGTTCCAGTTCTTCGTGTAGGCGTCGGAACTCACATCTGCGACCCTCTCAGGCACTACTCGAGTAGTCGGACTTGAATTTCCAATGCTGGCTAGAACAGCTCCCGAGATTATTAAAAGAACGCCGAGTACTACTAGTCCCTTTCTCATTGTTACGCCCAAAATCTATCTACTCAAGTCTTTCTATTAAAGCTTAAGGAAATGGATGAAATGCTTAACAATATGTACATATTTGTGTTTTGGGTTTATTATAAGGTCAATTCACGTCATGAAGAGGTCTAATAATGAACAAAGTCACCAAAGCACTACTGATACTAGAAGTATTGTTTTTCGCCTTTGGCCCTCTTTTCTTTGACGTTTCCATTGTTGAAGGTAACCCGAAAACCATTGTAGTCACAAGAGATGCTACTTCCATACAAAAGGCTATTAATCTAGCTAGTGTGGGCGACACGGTTCTAGTTCCCGCAGGAGTTTATTACGAAAACGTAGTCGTCAATAAGTCCATTTTTCTCTTAGGCGAGAACAGAAGCACAATTATCGATGGTAGTACTACAAATGGAAATGGCATCACAATTCAAGACGGCGTCAATAATGTAACCGTCAAAGGCTTTACAGTCAAAGGAGCCTCAAATCCTTTTGCTGCTGGCATTCGAGTTGATAGTAACTTCAACGAAATATCTGAAAACAACGTAACTGACAACTTTCGTGGAATTTACATGTACGATTCTAGTGGAAACGTTCTAAGAGCCAACAGGCTTGCTCGAAACATTCTTAATTTTGGCGTGTGGGGGCTAACTCTTTCACACTTCACCCACGACATTGACGTTTCCAATACCGTCGACGCAAAACCCATTTACTACTGGGTTAATGAACACGACAGAACTGTTCCATCAGACGCAGGGTATGTTGCAGCTGTAAACTCTTTCGGTATAGCTGTCCGAGATGTCGAATTAGCCCATAACTTACAGGGAGTACTTTTCGCATATACGAGTCACTCCCGTATAGAGAGTGTGACAATTCGAAATAATGACTGGGGAGTAGAACTTATGTTTTCCCATGAAAACACGATATTGAGAAACGCGGTTTTGGAGAGCAATTACGTTGGCATATATCTCCATTCTTCGAACAATAATGAGATTGAAGGAAATCGAGTGATGAACAGCGGGCAAAGTGGGATTGTTATTGAGGGACCGAACCTAATTCAGGTTCCTTCCCAAAACAATACTGTCCGAGGAAATCTAGTCAGCAACAATAGTTACATTGGCGTTCAAATCGAAGGATCAACGAGCACTGGAATCTACAGGAACCGGGTGACCAAGAATACAATAGGCATATATTTGGGCACCTCAAACGACAGTTTAATCCTAGAAAACAGGGTATTTGAAAACGAATTTGGATTTCGACTAATGAATTCTGCGAGGAATTCCATCTACCACAACAATTTAGTAAACAACACAGTTCA